>Ga0194055_10004348_pt1 | contig 10643 bp, 18 predicted proteins | sample SepL449m_MetaG_FD_155482 | JGI IMG/M metagenome (GOLD analysis project Ga0194055, IMG submission 155482) | Anoxic zone freshwater microbial communities from boreal shield lake in IISD Experimental Lakes Area, Ontario, Canada - Sep2016-L442-9m | ecosystem: Environmental > Aquatic > Freshwater >... | reverse complement strand
CTAATAGGTTATCAAGTTTTTCAATAAATGTTTCTTTACGTTTCACTATAGGTCGTTTATTTAAAACCTTATTAACAATATTAAATAAATCGGTTTCATTCAATCTAACTACTTTAGTCATATTCATACTTTATAGTATAAATATCATACTTCACTTAAAAATATTGGATTATTATCTAATCGTTGAACTTTTATCATAGTATCACTAACGTCATCTTCACTTAAATAACCTAACACATCGTCAGTTATTGGTGTTGAATAAGTAATCTCACCTGACTTATCTATGATTGCCAATTCGAATAGGTTCAACCCATTACCATAACTATATTTATGTCTAACGACTGAAACACCATACCCATTATCAAAATGACATTCACTTCTTATCCCATTTAAAAACTCTTCAGTTGGTACGAAATCTAAGTCCTTGAAAGTTTTATATTCCTCCTCAATTATATCCAAAACTTTTTCAAGAGTAATCCCCATCATGTTTGCAGTTTCTAAAAACCCAAGACTTTCTACTTTTTCTTTTATTATTTCAACATTCATAACTTAATATTTTATAATCATTAACCCTTTATTTAACTTCTCTACTTTCCTAATTGAATCCAATGTACCTTTAGAGGACCCGTCCCAAAATGCTACCACGATATCTGAGTTCTTAACAATATCAGTATTCCTTATCATACCTGCACCTCGTCCATGTCTTTCCCAAACAAACATCTAAAAACTTATCCATAACATTAACATTTAACGATTTCGGCAAAATAAAATGACCCTTCATTAGCGATATAATTTTCTTTAATGAAAATAACTTCATCACCATCTTTATATTCAACATTTTCAGTGAATGGGTCTAACATTAACTCCTGATAGAAAGTTCGACTAATTTGCGTTCCACCATAATCGGCGTAAATTGTTTTTGGTGAGTGTTCAACGTAGAACCCTTTGTCCTCCTTGAATCTTATAGTTCCTTTCATCATATCAATATGTATTTTTATGTTTATCCTTACGAGTATATTTTTTCTTATTACGATATACGTTTGGTCTTGTCGCCATCAATATCTCCGCCTGTGTTATCTCAATTGTCTTCATCGTTTTCTATTTTTATCAAAGATATAAATAAATTTCAAATCTCACGCCTCATATCACGATTAATATCTCTTTGTTTAATTGAATCTCGTTTATCCCAAAGTTTTTTACCTTTCGCCAATACAATATCAAGTTTTAATAATCCTCTTTCATTTTCATAAAGGACGTGGGGAATGATGGTTAAACCCTTGGTCAACTCAGACTCAAGTTTTCGTAATTGTTTCTTTTTCAACAACAACTTTCTATCTCGACTAACATTATCATTACCAATCCCTTGGATGAGTGTTCCTTTCATAAATAACTCACCATTAATAAAGTAACAGAAAGAGTCGGTCATAGCAATTTTCCCTTCACGAATTCTTTTAACTTCAACACCTGTTAATTTAATACCAGCCGAGAATGTTTCCTCAATGAAGTATTCGAACTTAACTTTACGATTCTCTATCCGTACTTTATTTTTCATGTTTATTTTTTAATTTAGAAATAGTTACAACATTCGATAATTAAATCTCTCATTGTGTTCGCTTCATAGGAGTTGAATCCATGAATCGTAAACATATCTTGACCTGTAGTTTGAATTTCTATAGTCGAATATCCAATGAATGGACAATCAATTTGAACTGAAGAAATATGTCTGAATGATAGTGTTCTCTCTCTACCACTAAAGAAACCTGGTTCTCTAATAGACACCCCTTGCTCAGAAATTCTGATTCTTGTTGGGAACAACTCATTACCTTGTGTTAATCTTGAAGCAAAAAACTCTTTCATATCCGTTATATTTTTTACAAATATAATCAAAAACAATTATCAATTTTATATTACTTGATTATTTTTTACTTATTTTATTATAATATGAAATAGGTTTATTCCAAATGGCACATTTCTTACCGTAAAAATTATATACTGAATCCCAAAATAAAAAATCTTTTTGGTTTACTTTAGGTACATGTGTTTTAGGCCATCGACATTCTTTTAAACAAGAATGGTGAGCAATAACATTACCAGTATCAATTCTATTAAATACAGGATAAGTGGCTATTAATCTTAATTTACCATCCCAATCTGTTTGTTCACCAACTAACATCCCAACAAAATTTTGCTCAAGACATTCACGATATTTAATGTACATATTTTCGTGAAAAATAGTATCATCATCTAAAAAACAAAAGTAACCATCATTTATAGTTTCAAGAACCACATTTCGTTTAGATGTCGTATCAGTATCTTCACAATCAACATTATACAATCTTATTCTTTTATCAGTTTTAATAAAATCATTACTTAAATCTTCTCTTTTGTTTGACTTGGAGATATGCCAAACAATATCGTCATCCATAAAGATAGAGTTATAAATTTTTTCAAGATATTCAAATCTATAAAGAGCGGTTATTATATGCAATACGTTAGACTTTATCATAATAATTTAAATAAATCATGTTTAGTTAAGTCAGGGTAATCCTCCAAAGTGTCATTATTATGTTTTTCCATTGAGGTCATTAACCATAAACCGTCAGCGGCATCAGGTGGCGTCATATACATATTCCACCCTAAAAATTTAATATTATCTTGGGTATAAGGTATTTCATCCCTACCTTCATGTCTACCCTTTTTAAACCATTTATAAGCCTCTTCATTATCAGTTAATATCATCCCACCTTTTCTCATTTTTAATGTTTTTTTAGGGTGAAAAGAAAGACACATGAAACTATTCGGAATATACATACCACTAGTAAATCGTCTAGCCGAATCGTATATTGGATATGGTTTTAATTGATAAAGTCCCGACCATTCTGTTTCATCAAATAATACTTTACCACCTGAAGCCATTATTGCTTGAGGAACGGATACATAAGTTTTTTTAGGAATTGTTACTTCATTAACATTTAAATAAGTACAACATAAAAACAATGCGTCAGTACAATTATCTAAAGCAACGGCATAAGGAGAACCCGTATATTCGGCAATTTCTTCCTCAAACATTTGAACTATTTTATATGGGTTATGCTTCATTTTCTCTAATTATTTTACAAGGGTTTCCATACGCTACAACATTATTAGGCATATCTTTAGTCACTAATGAACCCGCACCGATTATTGTATTATTACCTATCTTAACACCATCAATTATATTAACACCAATACCGATTTGACACCTTTCACCGACCGTTACATAACCCGCAATATTAACACCAGGATTAATCGTTGTAAAACTACCAATAGTTGTATGATGACCAATACTAACATTTCTATTAATAAAAACAAAATCACCTATTTTAGAATGTCCAGCAATACATGTCATAGGATTAATTACAATCCCTTTACCCAAATCAACTGTTTTTGAAATGTCAGTATTATCAGATATTAGATTAATTAAACCATTAGCAGAATCAAGACTAAATAGTATTGATACTTTTTGTCTTAAATGTGGTTTAGTCACACCTAACGTTACAATTTTATTTTTGATATCAGTATCTTCAGTTATGTCCACATTAAAATTTGGATGTTTAAATTCTTTAGTTGGTTCTAACCCCAAATTATTAACTATCTCAATCATCGGGTAAATCCCCTTAGAATCTAAAATATCTAATAACATGGTAGTAGTTGCCTCACTAAATCCCACTATTGTTAAGTTCCCTATTGACATACCCTAATTCTTTAAATTTTTTTGGTGACATTAATTTAATTGGTAACTCATCCATAATTCTATGTATACGTTTCAATAACCAAATATTTTTAGTTTTATTTTTATCTGTTGAATACAAATTATCTTCCAAACCAATTCTAATTCCATCGGAATATAATAACCCCATAATATTAGATTTTAGTTGGTCTTTACCAATACCCCCTAAACAAATCACACTATCTTTTGGTTTATTATTTAATATTGAAGATATTGTTGTTAAATCAGTCTGACCATTATAGATATTACCCAAAATAACATTAATGTAGTGAGGACCTTCTAATATACCTTTATTAATCAAATAGTTGGTGTAATTTAACATACCACTATCAAAACATTCAATTTCAGGTGTGACACCATATACTTTCATCTTCTCAATTAATTTCAAAATAGTGTCAGGAGAATTAATTGATTCGCCTGTCGGGAAATTTAATGAGGACATAGTTAATGACCCCATATCAGGAAGTAATTCTAAGACTTCGGACCTTCTTTCAAATTCGGGCTCTAATCTACCTGTTAATGATACACATATAGATAAATCAGGACAATGTTTTCTAATTCCCTCAATTATTGGTCTATAATGATTTTTATCACAACTATTTTTTAATGTTTCAGGATGTCTAGCATGTATATGAACCATAGTTATTCCAAACTCATAAGCTTCATGAACCTCTTCAATTATTTCATTAGGTAATAAAGGTGCGTAAGAGTTTTCTCTATTAGGTTGTGTTCCTGTTGGAGTGAAGTTAATTATTTTTTCAACCATTACTACTTAAATTTTTCATTTTGTTCAGTTTTTAGGTAGAAAATATCTCCTTGAATGATACCCTAACGTTCCAACATCAGAATCAGCGTTATTGATAAACATAAATCCATTATAGTTGTTTGTCCTATGTAGCATAGTTTCTATAATTACGGTGATACCAATTTTAAAATCTTTGGTAGCGTCATCGTCAGTCCGACTTAACTGATAATTACCGTATTCCAAAATTTCAAGTACATCAATTGTTTTTCTTCGTCCCATAACCTTGTTTATTTAATCACAAATCTAAACATTTTTTTTTGATTTGACAACATCTGATGGTTACTTTTTTCATTTGAAAACTATTTTAAATAAAGTAAAGGTTATGAAAGAGGGATTTGTTTATTTATTGGTTGATTATGGTAGTGACCCTGAAAAATATAAAATTGGGATTACTACTGGTCGTGTGGATAAAAGAATTAAATCACTACAAACAGGTAATCCTGATGAGATTGTTATATTGAAATTCTACAAATCAATATTTTACCGTCAAATCGAAAAGAACCTACACAAAAAATACGCCTACGTAAAAACAAATGGAGGTAATGAATGGTTTACATTACCCCCAAATAGTATATTCGAATTCACTCAACACTGTGAAGAAATACATTCACAAATAGATTACTTAGTTAAGATGGGAAATCCCTTTATAACTTCTTAAACTCAGGTCTTATTAGTTTCCAGATAGTTTCATTGTAATCTTTTTTATCCCACATTTGGAACATCACACCTCTAAGTCCTTCTTTTATGTTTTTCATAACAAACTCTGCGTATTCTTTTTTAGATGGTTCAGGGTCAACATCACCATATTTCCCGTATCTAAACCCATCGTGCATTTTACCGCAGTATTCGGATATTGAGAAGTGAGCGTATCTTAAATCTTTAACATAAGATTTTATTTTTATATAGAATTCATCAGGAACTTCCTTCATCAATTCTAAAACATCATCCCCATTTTTTAGACATTCCCATATACCTGTAGTTGACACGTTAGTCATTATTTTGTGTAGACGTAAGTATTCAACACCTTTAACTTTCATACGGTCACCATTGTTAAATCTAACAACAAACCCTTCCTCGTCATCACGTATCATTTCTTTTAATACTGAGTAGTCTTTTATACCATCGTATTTTTTAACCACTCGGAATCCAAGGTTATTTATTAAGTTTCTTATTCTTATGTCGTTTTCACCGTCATGTATGTTAACCTCAGTACCAGTGTTAGTTTCAACCACACCAAGTAAAACAACATCCTCAAATTCATATTGGCAAACTATTCTATTATCGGCATATATTATCTCGAACAAATAAGTATAACCTTTGTTTAATCGGTTGTAATCGTATTTAGATAACATTTCCATACCTTTTATCGCTTGGTCTGAAGTAAATGAACCACGAGTCCCAAATACCCATTCACCTTCGTAATTGAATAGTATTCCCAATGAACCATCCATTTTAGAATATACGTCGAACTCTGAAGTTGGAGTGTGTTTCCCTTCTTCCAAGTTAAAGAACTTTTTGAATGGTCTTGCCACAACATTACCATTACTGTCGGTTACTAAACCTCTAGTTTGTAAAGTAACCTCATCCCACAGTGATTCATATTGAACTTTTTCAGAATAGTTCCATATAGTTAATGGAAGTGTCGGGTGTACTTGTTTGTACACTAACCCATCGTTGTAATATTTTTCTAAAACTTTTAACATATCACAAAGATAATAGATTAAAACATAATTACAAACATATTTATGGTTATGGATGAAAAATATTATCAAACGGCCCTAACTAAATTATATAACTCATTGTTATTTAAAGACCGTATAGACTTTAAAGTTGAAGTAATGACAATACTTATTCGTGACGATGTTTTTTATAAAATCATAGTGAAAGTTATTGTTGACCATGCAAAATTTTGGTCGGACTCACCAGAATACTCACGAGACTATAATAATTTAATTAATGAAATTAGTGATGATTACTCAGATGAGTTAGTTGAAATAACTAAATATTTTTTACCAACAGACCATTATGATGTATGGGTAAAATATGAACATTACAACACCGATGCTTATGAACCATTACTAAAAGAACTTGGTACTATGGGTGTTGCGTATGTGACTGAATTTAGTGAACATACCTGTTCATTTAAAATTATATTAGACGCTGAAAACGAAAGACCTAATATTGTCTCTAGTTTAAATTCCGACATTGACGATATTATTATGTATTATGGTGATATACATCTTACTTGATACCGTATTCAGCTTCAGCATCAGATAGTCTCCAAGATAAGTCTTCATTAAAGTCATCACGATTAATATCAGGGTACCATCTATCATCAGGGTCATATTTTGGTTTATCAATATCTCCACCACCAATCATTTCTTCAAATGCACATTTAATATCATCATCACATCTTTCCATATAATCATCGTAATAATCCTCACTTAGGTTATCAAAATATTGTGTAGTATCTATATGTAATATAACACCCTCATCATTCATTTTTTCAACTGTTCCGTATTCTTCTAATGCCGATTCCAATTGTTTATATAAATAATAACCATATGCGTTGGATTCAGAACTACTAACGGCACTACCTATAGCTCGTTTAATATTATCGTCATCATCATATTTTTCAATTAAGGACTCAGTATCTTCGTTATCAAAATCTTCAGGAATATATTCTTCGTTATCACGTTCAGCAAGTTTTCTCAATATATTACGTATCAGAGTTTCATTTTCCTTATCAACTTCGTAATGTAACGCGGATGTCCAATCTGGGTCATCATTGTAATACATATCCCAAGCATCACCCGCCAATATCAACTCAAACATTGTAACCTCAACCGTCTTATCGTATTCAGCACCAGCAGGTGTCGTAACTTTTTTCTTAAATCGTCTATAAACATAATCACCATCAACATATCTACCAACATCATCAGGGTCTAAGTTAAGTGTAATATTATAATCAATGTTTGGTTTATCAATGATACCCATATCCATTAATTTTTTCTGCATCGACCTTCCATTAAATAACTCAGGTCTATTCTGATACAAATCTCTAATTACATCATCAGGTAAATCACTTAATTTGAAATCCTGTTGTGAAGCATATTCGGTTCCAAAACCTTTTACTAAATAATCATCTTCTTCACCTTCACCTCCAAGCACATAAAACAACGGTAGAATATAACTATGGTATTCTTCTTTTGGTTTAGAGTTCTTAGGACCTTTTAATTGGTACATAATACCATCATGTCCGATTGCCGTAGTTAAATGACTCTGATTAATTTTGTATTTATCATTAAGTTGTCTAGTTTCTCTCAATGAATAGATATAACCATATTTTGATTCACCACAATGTCCCATCCTTTTAGATTCTTCTTTTGAATCTTTAGTGTTCAAATCGACCCAATAGAATCCATTACCATTTTCATCACGGAAGTCTTTTATAATGTCGTTTTTTTCAACATAATTGATGTCAGCCTCACCAATATTTAAAGAATCATGCCATTCCTTTGATTTAACATTTAATTCCGCGAAAGATAAATCTTTATATGGTTTTACATTACCGTCCAAACCAACTCGAACCCAATCCATAATACCAACAATTTCTTGTCTAACTCGACTAGTTAAACCATTTTTATTAATCTTATCAATAATTTCACTATTAGTGAATTCTTTTTTATTATCCCAACTTTTTAAAATATCTGTTTGCCAACCTTTTATTTTACCTAACATCCAAACAGATAATGAACCACATAGTTCATCAAGTAATTTAGCTTGGTCCTCATTCAGACCTTCTTTATCAGTTAATATTTTTAATTTAGAGGCTTCAGTTAATATACCAAGTTTGGTATACATTAATTCATTGAATTGTGATTCGGTTATAAATAGTTTTGACTTCACGTACTATATTTTATTAATAAATATATTACATCACAAATTAATCCGATTTTCTCTACACATGTCTGAGATAAACCTTTTTAGGTTTTGAATTGATTCCCTATAATCTTCAACAGGTTCAACCTCCTTGGGAAATCTTTGGTGTTGTTCATCCTGTTCTAATGTGTCTTCACAACTTGAGTAAATATCTCGGATTATTCCCAATAAGATATCCTCTTTATCGTAACTCTCCTCGATATTTTTATCCATAACCAAACCTTCCAATTCTCGTGTATACTCGGCTAGTTCCTGAACTTCAGGAGTATCAAGTAAATCACGATTATTTCGGAAGATTTGACTAATAGATTTCATAATTAAGATTTAACTATCATATTCGTGTTGGCGATTGGAACTCTTAATACAGGTAATTGTTTTTCCATTGCATCTAATTGCATTACTTGGTAAAAACCATCTTCCATAACTTTAACGGTTGGTACTTCACCGTAAGCAACGATGATTTCAGATTTTTCTGCTACTCCTTCATATAGTTTCGCGGTTCTTGTTGTTGTGTTAAATACTAATGTTTGCATAATGTTCTTTTTCCGTAAAGTTAATTTATTAATTTAGATTAATCAAACTAAAATGACCAATTTTATTTTGTTTACTCATATTTATTAATGAATCGAATATTATGAATAGTGAAACATTTTTTAAAATTATAAACAAACATTTTCAAAAGGAAGACATTAAGAATTTCCATGGAATATTAATAACACCTGTATTTGATGGTGATTTTACCGTATTTGGTTTTGATAACCCGAACAACGTTTCATTTAATAAATCATGTATTAGAGGTTATTTTTTTGATGAATGCGATATGTTTGGAAAAATCTTAGGTATTGAAGATAATGATATATACACCAAGTACATTAATTCTAAGTCATTTAGAGATAACGGAATTTTCTTAAATGATTCTGATAAACAGACTTTAACTAACATAACAAAAAAACACTCTAAAAAATTCATAATAAATTCATCAAGGTATAATGTCTCATTATCTGCCGATATTAGTGTTGTTGGTGACGTTCATTTATATTCTTATGATTCAGAATCAATTAATTTAAATTTTGATTTAAAGTTTGAAAATTTAACAAACCCCATGAAACCGAGTTATGATTTAGATAGAAACATATCAGTTCTGAGAGGTTGGTTATATGATGATTACCACAATTATGATGAGGTTACTGATGACCTGTTCAGACACTCACATGATTTTATAATGAACAACCCATTACTTTACGATAACTCATATATGTACCTTAGCACCAATATCGCCCCCATCGTAAATGACGAAGAGGGCGAAAGGGCTGACTTCTAAAAACTTGTAGTACTGTGGTCTCCAAAATCATTGTCGTAATCATCAATTATTTCATCCATAAAAATTGGGGTTAAAATCATAAATATCATAACCACATATTTATTATTAAAATAAACTAAAAAAAAATATTTATGACAGATTTTAGACGATGGTCAATAACTATAATAGTAATAATTACTTTCTGTTTAATTACTTTAGGCATATTAGCATCTATTCACACTAACACAACCGTTGCTGGCGAATGGAAAGAATTGTTATTATTATTATTGGGGGCGTTTATTGGGTCATACGGTAAAATAATTGATTATTGGTTTGATACAACCAAAAAAGATGATAAAGATAAACAAGAAAATTAAAAATTTATGATTTACACAAGAGAAAAAATTGAATCATCGGTTAAATCAAAAGGATATGTATATTTTGAAGACCCAACTAATAAAGGTTATGACGTTAATATCATTGGTGTTCGAAACTCAGTACCAGGAAATAAAGTGACCGATTTATTTGATGACATTATCACCATATCTTTTAAAGATGAAACAGGTAAATGGAATTACTATGAGTGGTCAAATACTACCGACCCAGGTAAAAAAGGTGTTCAATTGTTTGAACAATACGGGGTTAAAGATGGTGTTGCTAGAGTAGTACCTGGTCAATATCGTGGTTCACATATGATTGGTTTACATCAAGGTAAATACGAAGCATTAAGACAAAAATCACCAATTAAAGTTTATAGAGATGGTAATAAAGATGGTGTTTATGACGAAACTAAAATAACTGAAGGTATATTTGGTATCAATATACAT
>Ga0194055_10004347_pt1 | contig 10643 bp, 8 predicted proteins | sample SepL449m_MetaG_FD_155482 | JGI IMG/M metagenome (GOLD analysis project Ga0194055, IMG submission 155482) | Anoxic zone freshwater microbial communities from boreal shield lake in IISD Experimental Lakes Area, Ontario, Canada - Sep2016-L442-9m | ecosystem: Environmental > Aquatic > Freshwater >... | reverse complement strand
CGAGCCCTTCGCCGACGAGGAGTGAGGGCTCGGGCCTGCCCGTGCCCCGTCGCCGGACGTTCGCTCCGGGCATCCTGCCCTTCGCTCACTCGATGCTGGCTGCGCTTCGCCATCCTGGCTGCGCTTGCCAACAACGCCGGCTCTCGGGGCACGGGCAGCCCCTCGCTGTCTCCCGTAGCACAGGTTTTCAACCTGTGCCCGTCCGCTCCGCGTGGCCCGGCGTCTGCGGTCCGCGGCACTCGTGCCCCATCACAGCTTCAATCCCCAGACCGTCCCTGCAGTGCGGTTTCTCTGAATCGGCCGGAGCCGCTCGAGCATTGCAGCCTGCGGTGGAACCGTGACTGGCGTGAACGTGCCGCCGTGGGCCGTGGCGATGGCGACGAGGTTCCGGTTGAAATCCTGCTGCCTCAGCAGTTTGTCGGGGTCGACCTGCCCCGTCCGCCGGTCCAACACCCCCTGCTGCATGCCGAAGGTGTGCACCACGGCACCACCGAACTCGGCGCGGGTGACCCGATCGACGACGCTCGCGGCATGCTCGCCGTCGGACAGGAAGTACACCACATCGGCACCAACTTTTCCGGCGAGCCTCACGGCCTCGTCGATCCCTTGGCCCCCGCCACACATCTCCACCGAGGCCAGCCAGGCCCGAAGCCGCTGCTTGTTGTCGGGGGATGCCGGTTGGAGCACGTCCACGCGCTCGGGATGAAACATCGGATAGGCGGCGTCGCTGAAGAAGACGACGAAGAAGGACTGGTCTGGCCGGAGCGAATCGACCGCCCGGGCCACTTCGTCCAGAACCGCGTGGAACCCGCCATCCCGGTAGCTGTTGGAGTTGTCACAGATGAAGCAGACCGTCTGCCCCTGGCCCGGGCGGCCGAAGAAGGAGCCGGCCCCCGGCTGACCACCACCACCGGACGGTCCGCCTCCGCGGGCCGATCCTGACGCCTCGCCGCCGGCACCACCCATGGCAGCCAGCGCGTCGGCCGAATCAAACGACACGGGCATCACCGCCGACGGGTCGGTGGCGAGGGCCGCCTCATCAAACGCCATGTCGTCGATCGCAACGGCATCGGCTGTGAGGGCATTGAGTTCCGGGGGCTGGTCTGCGGCCTGATCAACTTCGGCCGACGCCTCAGCACTTGCTTCAAACTCGACCGGGGTCATCTCGTCGACGAAACTCTCCTCGGCGGCACCGAGCGTGAGCACGGGACGCTTCGGTTTCGCTTCGGCAGCGACGAAGATCAGCGCGAGCCCGAGAACCGCCACGACGTTCACGGCGGCACTCACCAGGGCAGGCATGAACGGCCGGAGCCGACGTCCGCCGTCCAGAGCGCTGGCAAACCGGGCAGCCACCACCGCCTTGGACGCTCGAGGCCGCGTGCGCTTCGGCCGCTGGGAGACCGGTTTGCGCGGTGCCACCTGAATCGCCTGTGGGGCCCTGACTCGTGTGCGAGGTGCGCCGGCCTTGGCCTGCGGCGTGTGTTCGGCGGGCTCGGTGGCTGCGGTCACGACTGCCGCAGCGGCAGCGAGATCAGCCGTGGACGTCCTGACGTCCGCGAGACGGTCGGCGAGTTCCGGAGGAACCGCGCCGTCGCCTGCGCCCATCAGCCCGGCCAGTTCAGCGGCCCGTTCCGAGATTCGCCGACCGAGGTCCGCGAGTTCGCCAAGAACCGACGCCAACCGTGAATCATCGCGAGACATCGTTCCTTTCCTCGAGGCTCGCCACGCCGGCGTCCTGGAGTGACTTCCCGACCGGTGGCGCACCCCACCGTATCAAGGGGCTCGCCCCTCCTCAAGCAACGGGCGCGACGGGGCACTGGGGGATCCCAGCCGGTAAGCGCTGCCGCACCGATGAAGGCGTCGATGCGCCAGCCGTCGGCTGTGGGCGTGGATTCGATCGAGATCGCACCGGCCGGCAGTTCGGCCGGCACTTCGCTCGTTCGCGGGATCGTCGCCACCACGGCGGCCGCCTTGTCGGCAAGTTTGCCGCCGCCAGTGGGCAAGAGCGCGAGCCGGCGGCAGAAGCGGCCGGCTCGGTGGCTGTCGCCGGTCGGTCGCGTGGCGATCCAGAGATGCAGGCCGTCACTGTCCTCGGGCCGCGTGGTGTGGCACCACCGCGACGTGCCCACGCCTCGTGCCACGGCCCGCACGGCGAGGCCATCAGGGTTCCAGGCCGCCCAGAGGTCGACCACGTCGGGCACTCCCGCCACGTCGGCGAACGACGGCAGCCGGCAGGCGTCGTCGACGCCGGATTTCGCGGGTGGCCAGAGCATGTCGCGGCGGGGGCAGCGCAGTCGGATCTTGAAGAGCGCGGCGGGGTTGACGAGCGGGCTCATACGGGAATGTGAAAGGTCCGGTTATGCGGATTGGGAAACGCCGAAGGGCGCGCCAGAGTGTCCTATAGTAGCAGTGCCGGAGGACTGGCCATCCCCTGCACCCTGGTCGGAATGTGTTGAATGCGAGTGCTCGAAATCGCCAGTGAGGCCGTTCCCTTCGCCAAGACCGGTGGTCTGGCCGACGTCGTCGGGGCGTTGCCCGAGGCCCTGGTGGGGCTGGGCTGCGACGTGACGCTCGTCGTTCCCGCCTACGCCGAGGCCCTCGGCAAGGGCCTGCCGATCGAGCCGGCCGGGATCGAGTTTGACGTGCCGATTGGCACCGGATCGCGGCGGGCAAGGATCCTGCGGTGCCGCCGCGAGGGGCAGCGGGCCGACGCCTATCTGATCGCCAACGACGACCTCTTCGACCGGCCGACGCTCTACGGCGGCGCCAGCGACTACCCCGACAACGCCGAGCGGTTCATCTTCTTCTCGCGGGCCGCGATGGAACTCGCCTGCCGACTCGGTGGTCCGTGGGACATTCTCCACTGCCACGATTGGCAGACGGGCCTCGTGCCGGCCTACCGTCGGCTGCTGTATGGCTCGAACCCTGCCGTTGCCAACGCCCGCACCGTGATGACGATCCACAACATGGCCTACCAGGGGCTCTTCTGGCACTGGGACATGCTGCTGACCGGGATCGACTGGAGCCACTTCACCTGGCAGGAGATGGAGTTTTACAGCCAGCTCAATCTCCTGAAGACGGGCATCGTGTTCGCAGACGCGGTGACCACCGTGAGCCCGACCTACGCCAAGGAGATTCAGGCGACGCCGGGCGGCTGTGGCCTCGAGGGCTTGCTTGCAGCGCGTCGCGACTCGCTCGCGGGCATCGTCAACGGCATCGACACGTCACTCTGGAATCCTGCAGCTGATCCACTGCTGCCGCAGGGCTTCGGCGAGGCTGATGCCGAGGAGGGCAAGTATGCGGCCCGCGTCGCGCTCGCGGCCCGTCTAGGCCATGCTGCCCCCGACGCGCGGCCGCTGGTGGCGTTCGTTGGCCGGCTCGTCGAGCAGAAGGGCATCACGCTGATCCTCGAGGCGATCAAGAAGCTGGCGGGCACGGGACGCGTGCACTTCATGGTTTTGGGCACGGGTGGCCGCGACGAGGAACACGCCTTGCGGCAGGTCGCCGCGGCGTTTCCGGGCACGGTCGACGTGGTCATCGGATTCGAAGAAGGGCTCGCCCATCTCGTGCAGGCGGCAGCCGACATCACGCTCGTGCCAAGCCTGTTCGAGCCCTGCGGCCTCACGCAGCTCTACGCCCAGCGATACGGCTCGATCCCGGTCGTCCGCGCTACGGGGGGCCTCGTCGACACCGTGGTCGATGCGACGCCGGAGACGATTCGCGACGGTTCCGCGACGGGGTTTGTGTTCAAGGGTTTTGATGCGGCCGGTTTGGAACACGCCCTGGGTCGAGCCCTCGCGGCCTACGACGACAAGCCTGTCTGGGAGAGACTCGTTGGCAACGCGATGCGGCAGGACTGGTCGTGGCAGGCGAGCGGCCGCGAGTATGTGCAGCTCTTCGAGCGGACCCGGGCGAGCACCACGTAGGTGCAGGTTGCCAACCCGAAGCTCAGGTTTTCAACCCGTAGCTCAGGTTGTCAACCTGAGGAGAAAACACGCCCGATATCTTTCGGCACAGGTTGCCAACCTGTGCTACTTGGGCACAGTTTGAAAACCTACGATACGTGGGCACAGGTTGAAAACCTGTGCTACGGGGTGGCAAGCGGGGCAAACTGCGCGTGACTGTGCGAGGCGTGCGGTCGCGTGCAAGCCCAGCCGATCGCTGCGACCGATACATCTGGCATGAGTCGCATCATCTTTGGGTTCGTGATCCTGTCGTTGCTCTCCGTCGCCTCAGCCGGTGAGCCGTGTGGAAAGTGCAGCCACTGCAAGAGGACGGCGGCAGGCAACGAGACGCCCTACGGCGACACCGGTTGCGGTCCGCGGTACTGCGGCGCCAAGCACGAAGAGTGCTGGGCGCCCGATCCGTGCGACGCTTGTGCGCGGTGGAAGGGATGCAACGGCACCCGCCAGATGCCTGAGAAACTCGCTCCCTGGCAGCTGCCGCCGGGCCGCGGTTTCCAGAGCGGCCAGGATGTCGGCTACCGATCGGCGCCCTGCGGCACCTGCAACCCCTGCGGGCCTCAGTTTCCCTGGCTCTTCTGACGCTCTGCCACGAGCGTGGCCGCAAACGTGATCTCATCACCGCGGTCGCGGCAGGCGCGGCGCAGGAGTTCCCACTCGCCCGACGCCGCGGCCAGATCGACGAGCGAGGGCAGTGCCGCCGCGGCCTGGAGCGGACTTGGCATGCCGCGATCGTCCCGTGGCCACGAGAGCGCCGCATGCAGCGCCTCCGCGGGTCGGCCCAGCCGCGCCAGCAGCAGCATGAGGACGTCGTGCGGGAGCGAGCCGGCCTCGGGCTCGGCTGTGGCCGCTGCCGAGCGGAAGAAGCGGATGGCGCGGTCGACATCGAGCCCGAGTTGGCTGCCGTAGAAGAGCTGCGATGCCTCGCCCACGTTCTCGAAGGGCGGCTCGCCGGGATAGACGAGGTCGGCGGGCAACCGGCAGGCGTAGGTGGCGAGTTCCCACGCGTGGCGGATCGTCGGTTCGTCGTCGCAGAGCCGCGCGATCCTGAGCACCGATTGCAGGTGGGAGACGTCCACGTGCAGCCCGATCTCGCTCGTGCCGAACGCTTCGACGAGGGATGGAATCGTGGCCGGGCTTGGCGCGGCGATGCCCCGAGCCTCGAGGTCGCGGAGGAGGTTTCCCATCAGTTCGGCATGCAGGTGGGCGGCGAGCACGCTCGCCGCGGGCCGCTGGCGAGCCGCGGGCAGTCGCGATACCGCCTGCTCGTAGGCGGTGATTGCGTTGCAGGTGCCCTGCGTCGCCAGCACGATCTCGATGCCGAGGGCCGGATCGGCCGCGTCCCAGAGGACGACGCCGAGCGTCTCCTGAAGCACCCGGTCGGCCTCCTCGTTGGTGTGCGCCGTCGCCAGCCGCGGCCGTGCGAGAGTCGTCAGCCGCGCCGCCACCTCGGCGGGCTCGGCCGCCGCGCGGAGATACATCCAGCCGGCCGCGATCTGCCCGTCGTCGAGCAGCGGCCAGCCCGCCTCGCGGCAGGCGGCAAGCGATCGCACATCGAAGGCGTCGCGGAGATGCGGCGGCACGTCGCCCGGCGTACCGACTGGGGGTAGTCCGATGGCGACCCTCGCCTGGATGATCCGCGCGTCGAAGAGGGCATGCCAGCGCTTCCGCGCGGCAAGCGACGCGGCGAGCGCCTCGAGCATCGCGTCGCTGCCAGACGACTCGCAGGTGCGGGCGAGCTCGGCGAAGCGGTCGTCGTCGGTCATCACCTCGCCTCCCGCTGGCGGACCGCCTCGTAGGCGAGCACGGCGGCCGTCACCGAGAGGTTGAGGCTGTCGGCGATCCCGTGCATCGGTAGCCGCACGCTCGCCATGTGGATCGTGCCGCTGGCCGCTGCTGCCGACCACGAAGGCGAGAGGCCATGGGCCTCGCTGCCCAGCACGATCGCGGCTGTGCCGCGGAGATCGGCCTCGTGCCAGAGCCGCGTGCCCTCGGGCGTGGCCGCGACCACCGGGCGGCCCTCGCGACGGCACCAGTCGATCGCCTCCGCCGCTGACGCGGTGGCCAGCGGCATCGAGAACACGGTGCCCAGGCTCGCGCGGATCACCGCGGGATTGGCGACATCGGTGCGGGCGTCGCAGACGATCACGCCGCCGAGGCCCGCGGCGTCGGCCGTGCGGAGGATCGCGCCAAGGTTGCCCGGTTTTTCAACGCCCTCGATCACGAACACGGGCCGGTCGGCGGCCATGGCGACGGCGGCGAGCGGACGCGAGGAGAATCGCACCACGCCCACGACGCCCTCGTTGCGTGCGCCGAATGCGACCCGCTCGAAGGCCTTTTCCGAGACCGTCGCGAGCCGCGTCCCCTTCACGGCGAGCGTTGCGATCCAGTCGGCGAGGGTTGTGCCAAACTCCGCCGTCGCCGGATCGTGCAGCCGCTGGGCGTCGACGAACGCCTCGACGATCTCCACGCCCGACTCCGCCGCCCTCGTAAGTTCGCGACGACCGTCCACGAGCGTGAGGCCCGTCGAGCGCCGCTCGTCGGCGTCGCGAAGCGCCGCTGCCTGCTTGATCCTCGGGTTGGCGGGGCTCGTGATGGTTTCGGGTGCGTTCATGGAGAAGGATGGCGGCGGGCGAACCCGCCGAGGGTGAGCGTGCGTCCTGCCTCGTCGAGGAGATCGAGCGTGCCCGACTCGAATTGGCCGGCGGGTGGCAGGTCGGCGTCGGCGAACGCGTGCATCAGTGTCTCCCGCAGCCGCGGCGGATGCCAGCCGGGCGAGTGGCAGGTGAGGAGCACGGGGCCCGGGGCGTCTGGATCGAGCAGTCGCGCGATGTCGGCCACGAGGCCCACGAGGTGGCGGTCGATGGAAAAGGGCTGCCCCTTCGGCCCGTGGCCCCACGACGGTGGATCGAGCACGACGCCGGCGAACTGCCGCCCGCGGCGGAGGCAGCGGGTGGACTCAAATCGGCCGGCCGGCAGACGGTCGGCGTCGGCGAACGCTTGCATCAGTGTCTCCCGCAGCCGCGGCGGATGCCAGCCAGGCGAGTGGCAGGTGAGGAGCACGGGGCCTGGGGCGTCTGGATCGAGCAGTCGGGTGATGTCGGCCACGAGGCCCATGAGGTGGCGGTCGATGGAGAAGGGCTGCCCCTTTGGTCCGTGGCCCCACGACGGTGGATCGAGCACGACGCCGGCGAACTTCCGCCCGCGGCGGAGGCAGCGGGTTACAAACGTGGTTGCATCCTCACAGATCCACGAGATCGGCAGGTGTTCGAGGCCGGAGGCCACGGCGTTGCGGCGGGCGAGCGCCACCGACTGTCGCGAGGCGTCGACGTGCACCACCTCGGCACCGGCGGCGGCGGCGGCAAGGCTCGCGGCGCCCGAGTGAGCGAAGAGCGAGAGGATCGGCATGCCTGTCCGCGTTGCTTCGTGGAGCCACCGCCACTGGCCGATCTGTTCTAAGAACACGCCGACCTGACCGGACGGGGCCGGATGGACTTCGAGGGCGAGCGACGTGTCGCCCACCGGCACGACGGCCTGCCACGGTTCGGGGATGGCCCCAGGGAACTCCCACGTGCCGCCACCAGGGCCGTCGCTGCCTGCAGCGACGGGGGCCATGCGGTAGATAGCGGCCGCCTTTCGCCAGAGGTCTGGAAGGCGGCGACGGTCGCCAGTCTGCGGGAGCGGCCGGTCTATGAGCACGCCCCCGAGCAGTTCCAGCCGGCGGCCTTCTCCCGCCGCGTTGGCTCCGAAATCGACGAGGCTTGGGTCGCGAAACTTTTCGGTCTGTGGGGCGTTCATAGGAGGACGGCAGAATACTGTCGGCCGCGGACTCGCCGCAGGCCGTGGGACTTTTTCGCTCATTTCAGAGGGCCTTTCCATGAATCGTCGTATCCGGCTTGTTCCGTTCATTGTGTGCGCCATGTTCTCGCTGCTGGTGGTTTGCATGGGGCCGGTGCTCGCCATGGAAGTTGGCCCGACGCCGTTCCAGCGGGCGATTGCGTCGTGGATGGGCGTGGTGGCCCTGGTCGCCGAGGATGGTGCTGAGGCTGAGCAGCACGACTACGAAGATGAAGAGGATGGAAGAGGACGAAGACGAAGACGAAGACGAAGACGAAGACGAAGATGAAGATGAAGATGAAGATGAAGATGAAGATGAAGATGAAGATGAAGATGAAGATGAAGATGAAGATGAAGATGAAGATGAAGATGAAGATGAAGATGAAGATGAAGACGAAGACGAAGACGAAGACGAAGACGAAGCTCACCACGGCGGTGAGCGGGCCGAGTGGGGTGGCCGCGGTCGTCGCGGCATGACTCCCGACCGTGGTCCCGGCCCGCATGGTCCTCATTCGCGAGGCCCCGCTCCCCGTGGCCCCGGTGGCCCTCCGCCCCACATGCGGATGGAGTACATGCAGCGGATGCGGTCCGACTCACTCGGACGTGCCAGCGAGATCATCGATCGGCTGGAGCGGATCGAGCGGAAACTCGACACCGCGCCGCGGGCAGCCAATCCGTGGTCGCCGCGTCCCGAGGCTCAGGGCCCTGCCGCCCCGGGTGGTGGTGCCGGGCCCCTTCCGATGGCTGCCGCACACCCGGAAATGCAGGAGCGGATGCGGATGATGATGCAGGAGGGTCGCAAGCGCATGGCCGAGGCCCAGGAGAGGATGGAGCAGGCCAAGAAGAGGTTCCAGGAGATGGAGGAGCGCATCAAGAAGCTCGAAGCCGAGGTCGAGCGAATGAAGGCGGACCGGTAGGAGGGCTGACGCGGGTCGCGATGAATCTTGAAGCGTTCGCGAGGCTCGGGGCTGCCCGCGCCCGTCGCCGGACGCTCGCTACGGGCTCCGGCCCTTCGCTCGCTCGATGCTGACTGTGCTCCGCCATCCCGGCTGCGCTTGTCAGCAACGCCGGCTCCCGGGCACGGGCAGCCCCTCGCACCCCCTCGTAGCACCGGTTTTTAACCTGTGTGTGTTCCTGGTTCGCCTTGGGCTCGCATGTGATTCCGGCTGCGGTGCCGCGACGACGCGAAAAGATCACGTGCGATTCGTATGACTCAGGTTGAAAACCTGGGCTACTTCGTGCGCCGCGCGGGCTTCTTCGTCGCGATCGCCTTCTTCGTGGGCGCGGCTTTTTTCGTGTCGGTGGCGGGGGCCTCGGGCTCGTCTCCCTCGATCGTCGCGATCTTTGATTTCCGGCCCTTGGCGAGCTTGTTTGGCCTGGCCGCATCGCCGTCGGCCTGGCCCGGGATCACCTGCGGCACGATGATGCAGTTGTCGCCGAGTTCGAGATCCTCTTCCTCTTGGATCGGCCGGCCACGGTCGTCGAGCTTGACGTCGGCCTCGGCCGTCTTCTTCTTCGCCACCGCCAGCAGCTGCTCGTAGAGCTTGACCCGGTCCTGGCCGTTGATCTGCGACACGGCCGTCGCCACCTCGCCGAGATATCGCAGGAAGATGCTCCGTCGCTGTCCCTCTTGGGCGACGCGAAGCCGTCGCCGCATGTACATCCCGAGCTTGCGGCCCACCGCCTGCAGCGCGAGGCGGATCTCCTTCTGGATTTCCGGATAGGAGGCGATCGCCTCCTTCGACTCGCTGGTGAACGGCACCCAGACGCTCGCCACGTGCACCATCGCCGTCACGGGGCCGTTGGGCATGCCGCCCCGCGACTGCGAGAGGCCGTAGGATCGCCAGTTGGTCGAGGTGATCGTCTGCGTCACGGCACAGGCTGCAGGCTGGAACTGCAGCGGCACGCGGTTGGCATACCGCAGCACGTTCATGCTCTGGCCTTCATCGACGTTGACGTGCTGCATCGCTCCGTGGAGGGCGTCGAGCTGTGGCTTCTTGAGCTTCGACGGGCTCTGCCGGGGGGCGAGCTGGGCCTCGGCGAGGATCTTGTCGGCGGCCTCGCCCCCCATGCCGGTGAACGTGGTGGTGAGGAACTGCCGCAGGCTGCGGGCATCGCTCTCGCCGGCGAGTTCGCCGAGCCCCTCGCGGCTGATCTTCTGCGCTGCCACGCCGCCGCCGTAGGCGAGCGCCGCCTCGATGACGAACGGGTTGCCACGGTAGACCGATGGCGGGCGGGTGGCTGCCGTGAAAAACTCGCCGGGAACAACCTGCCGGAGACCCGCCAGGAGCCGCTGCTCCCCGATCGGTACCACGCAGTCGGTGGCCGGCGGCGGAATCTTTGATTCTTGAATGGCCTTGAAGATCGCGTCGGCCTCGCCGCGGCCGAGCTTCCCGGTGGTGATGCGGCTCGAGAGCTTCGCCATGTCGCAGATCTTCTTCGCCGTGCCGTGCGAGACGCGGGAGAACGACTGCGTGAGGAACTGCGAGAGCGTGATCTTGGGATGCTCCTGGAGCATCGTCACCAGCCGGCCGAGCTCCACGCCGTAGGGATGCGGCTTGATCTCCTTGGGCTCCGGCGGCAGGTCGTCGGTCGACCGCTCCAGGATCCGTTCGGGCCCGTCGGGACCCTGGAAGTGGATTCGGGCGTGCGGGTTGGAGATCGCCGTCTGCTCGAGATACTCCTCGACGCTGCCTCTTCCACGCTGGAACTTCGCCTCCATCTCGATCGTCACGCGGGTGCCGTGGTTCACCGGCTCGCCCTTGTCATTCTCGGCGACCCACTCGATCGAATGCTTCTTCATCAACTCCGCGCCGCCCTTGCCGGCGGGGCTGTCGACGCCGT
>Ga0194055_10004346_pt1 | contig 10644 bp, 11 predicted proteins | sample SepL449m_MetaG_FD_155482 | JGI IMG/M metagenome (GOLD analysis project Ga0194055, IMG submission 155482) | Anoxic zone freshwater microbial communities from boreal shield lake in IISD Experimental Lakes Area, Ontario, Canada - Sep2016-L442-9m | ecosystem: Environmental > Aquatic > Freshwater >... | reverse complement strand
CGCTCGACCACAACGCTATTGGTGCCTACCAAGGTGCGCTTCTCGGAGCCGCCCGATGGGGCATCAACTTCACCATCGCCACAGTGGCCTTTGTATGGACGCTGCTCCTTCTCAACTTGCCAGCAGCCGCAGTGGTGCCATTGGTGTCCATCGTGGGTGCAGGTCTTGGCTTTGGTGCCCAACAAATAGTTGGTGACGTACTTGCTGGCATCTTTATTATTTCCGAACGCCAATTTGGCGTGGGCGATGTGGTGCGCGTGGGGCCGCTCGTTCCGGTTGGCTGGATTGAGGGCCGCGTTGAAGAAGTCACTTTGCGCGTCACCAAAATTCGCACGTTCGATGGCGACCTCGTCACCATCGCCAATGGTGGCTTGCGCCAAACCGTCAACCTCTCGCGCGACTGGGCTCGTGTACTCATCAACATTCCTGTTTCTCGCGAAGCAGACCTCGATGCCGCTATTGAAATGCTCAACCGTATTGGCCACGACATTTCCCACGACCCCGAATGGGCCCCGCTCATTCTTGAGCAACCTGTGGTTTCGGGTGTCGAAGACATTGGTGCAGAAACTATTGAACTGCGTTTTGCTGGGCGCACGCTTCCTGCTCAGCAATGGAAAGTAGCTCGCGAAATTCGTCATCGCATCGCCATTGAAGGTGCCCCATGAGACGCATTGGTCGCGCCACCATTGCCTCGGCTGTTGTTTGTGGAGCTTCATTAACCACATGGATTCTGCAGCGCCCTAGCGACCCACCACCTCAAAACTCCATTCCGTGGCCCGATGTGAGCTGGGTCATTGTGACCACTACGTCCACTTTGCCCAAAGACAAACCCCGTGAACCAGAGCCAACCACTGCAGATAAACCAGTGTCGACAATCAGTGAATCGACAACCTCAGTTGACGGCTCTTCAACTCTGCCCGAAACGCAAACTACCGCAGTAGCTGAAACCTCACCAGAGACTTCAACCACTGCGGTAGCAGCTAATTAATACGTATTCAGTACGAAGTACTTATGCGCCAATCTTGGCTGCAAGGGCCTTGGAGATAGTTACCAAGTTTGCAGGAAGTTGTGCGTAACCCTTGATTTCAGCAACTGCTGGAGCACATGTGTCGAGTACGTAGTTGACGTAGTTCTTCACAATGGTGTTGTTTGCACTTGTATCAAAACCAGCTGTGTTAGCCATTCCGTACGACACGGCAGTGATGGGGTATGCGCCCGACACTGTGTTGCCATAGTTGAAGGTCACGATGCCGGTTGTTGCATCGGTAGCGGCTGCACTTACTGCAAGCCTTGCACCGGCAGAGCTTCCAGCGATGAACTCGCCTGCACCATTTTTGATTTTTGCCGAAGCGATTGACTTACCAGCAAGTTGACGCTCATTGACGAACGAAACTTCTGCATAACCAATTGCACCGTTTTTACCCATCACACCGTTTGCAACGCCGTCGTTACCTTGGGCTGCAACGAATGAACCATCGGTTGGCACTGTTCCTGGGAAAGCTGTATCGAATGCATCGTTTGTGGCTTTGGTCCAAATGGTTGGCTGGGCCTGGTTCAAGTAGTTCGCAAAGTTGTTAGTGGTACCCGAAGTTTCTTTGCGCTTGTACACGGTGATTGCTGTATCGGGAAGAGTGACTGTTGTTGCATCTACCGAAACTGTTCCCAGAAGAGCCTTATCGAGAGTAATTGAATACACAGTTCCTACTGCGTACGGAACTGTCAAAGAAAGCTTGCCAACTATTGGCTTCTTGTTGTAGACGTTTTTCACTGTCTTTCCACCATCAACGCTTGAGGTGATGATGAGGTTTTTCGTCTTTTTGTCTACAACTTTTGTGGTCAAAGTTGCGGTCAGAAGAGCTTGTGTTGCCTTCTTGCCTTTTGCCAAAACGAACTTCGCCTGGCCATTCAATCCAAGAAGTTGTGGCTGAGCAGCAACTGGGTTGTCAGCAAGAATTGCTGGGTCGTTCCACTTGGTGATTTGAGCCGCAAAGATTTTTGCAACAGTTGCAGAAGACATCTGCAAAACAGTGCCCTCAGGCTTTACGCCTTCAAGATTGTATGCAACGTTGATTGCACCTGAAATAAGGGGCATGAACACAAAGTTTGTTGCAGTGCGGGTTGCGCCACCAGATGTTGCAGCGGCTGTCGTGATCTCTGATGTCTTCCAGAGTGAGTCTGACATCGCAAACTTATAGTCACCCTTGAAGAAGTTGGCTCGACCAGTACCAGAACCAACGCCGGTGTAGTCCATTTTGTCTCCAGCTGCGTTAGCTGTTGTATCGCCAGCAAATGTGGCGCGACATGATTCCATGAGGTTCATCGGGAAAGTTGCGCCACCACCGGTGATTGTTGCCGCATGAGCAACTCCGGTGAGTCCAAAGGACCCAACAATTGCTGTGGCCGCAAGACCGACAACATACTTCTTTGACAGTTTCATATGTGTGATTTCCTCCAAGTAGGGGTTGATTACAAGAAGAAATCTACGTGGTCAATGAAAAGACAAAAGGTGTTATGAGTAACGCGTTGGGGTGCCCAAAGTTAACTCTGAGCAAACTCGACTACGGTCAGCCGAAGCGACCTTGAACGTAGTCTGCCGTGCGCTGATCAGAAGGCGAGCTAAAAATGACAGCAGTGCGGTCGGCTTCTACAACTTGTCCAGGGCCACCATCAGACAAAAAGAACGCACAGAAGTCGGAAACGCGCGCTGCTTGTTGCATGTTGTGCGTTACCACCACGATGGTCATGTCGGCAGATAATTGCACAATGGTTTCTTCCACCTTCAAAGTAGAAGCCGGGTCGAGAGCAGAACATGGTTCGTCCATCAGCAATACTTTTGGCTTTACAGCAAGAGCACGGGCGATGCATAGCCGCTGTTGCTGGCCACCAGAGAGTGAAGAGCCCGACAATTTCAAGCGATCTTTCACTTCTTTCCACAAGCCGGCACGGGTCAGGCACTCTTCCAAAAGGCTGTCTTTGTCTTGCACTTTGATGTTGGCGAGTTTTAAACCTGCAAGAACGTTCTCAGCAATGGTCATTGAAGGAAAGGGGTTTGGCTTTTGAAAAACCATGCCCACTTTGAGGCGCATTGCTGTGACGTCGACCTTTGGGCCATAAATTTCCTCGCCGTCGAGAAAGACTTCTCCGGCCATAGCGGCACCTGGAATGAACTCGTGCATGCGGTTAAGTACGCGAAGAAACGTTGACTTTCCACAACCAGATGGCCCGATGAGGCCAGTCACACTATTTGCGGGAAAATCTAACGAAATATCTTCAAGTACATGATGTTTTCCAAACCAAACATGAATGCCTTTTGTTTGCAAACCGTTTGTTCCTACGCGACCTTCGTCCAAAACATTTCCTCCTGTTACGGCATTCGTATTTGTGGCGTTCGCTACGAGATTGATGTCGTCATTTTCCATGGTGTTACTTCCTTGAACCTCTGCCCACAACACGAGCAATAATAAAGAGAATAAAGATGAAGCTGAGAAGAACTGCCGCACCACCCCAGGCACGAGTGAGCGCAGTGTCGGTGCCTGTTGAGAAGTTTTGGAAAATATACATGGGCAATGAAGCAAGTGGCTGCCCGGTGATTTTCAGAGAATAAACAGCCGAGTAATAAGCGGTGAGAATGAGTGGAGCAGTTTCACCCGCTACACGAGCCAAGCCAAGCATTGACGCAGTGATGAGCCCCGAACGAGCTGTGGGCAGCACAATACGAAACGTGGTGGCCATTTGTGACGCCCCGAGTGCATACGCCGAACTGCGCAGATCGTCTGGAACAAGTTTTAAAACTTCTTCAGAAGTTCTTGCCACTGTTGGGAGCATGAGAATTGACAATGCCAAGGCGCCCGCAATGCCGCTAAAGCTGTAACGCGATACCACAACTGCATACACAAATAGCCCTGCAACAATCGACGGCACACCACTCATTGATTGAATAATTACACGAACAACTCCGCTTAATTTTCCTTTGATTTCCGTAATGTACAACGCGGTCACCACTCCAAAAGGGATTGCTATGACTGACGCCATCAGCAAAATGAGAAGAGAACCTACGAGGGCATGCGACAACCCTCCCATACCCAGCTCATCATCGGCCGAGGTATAAGCCATGTCGTGCGTGAAGTATCCAAGGTAAATCGCAGACGCACCACGCTGAAACACAGTGAATAAAATTGAGGCCCATGGGATGAACGCTGTTGCGAATCCTGCGGTCACCAATGTGGTCATTACTTTGTCAATTGCCTTCACTTTGTCGTGGCGCATACCGTCGATGAATGACACAACTATGAATGACACAATAAAAGCCAAATAGAAGCCGAGTGGCCCCGCGAGCCCAGTAACTAGGACAATGACACTTGCCGCCAAAACAGCAATCCCGACTGGCCGAGCAAGTTCACGTACAGATTGCCGCCTATTCACCCATGGCTTTTGTGGCTGCACTTCTTGCAGAATGGAGGAACTAGTGGAATCACTCATTGGGATACCTTTGCCGAACGAGAAACGATTATTGATGCGCCAAAGTTCACGAGCAATGTCAGCGTAAAGAGCACTAGGCCAGCCGCCATCAGGGCTTTAATTTCAGAAGGCCCGGCTTCGCCGAAACGACTGGCGATGAGCGACGCTACGTTTCCACCAGCACTTGCCAATACTTGAAACTTCACTTTGAAGACAAGGTTCAAGGTAAGCAGCACGGCCACCGTTTCACCTAGTGCTCGACCCAAGCCGAGCAACATGCCGCCGATGAGACCACTTCGACCAAAGGGGAGGACTACTGCTTTCAATGCCCCCCATCGCGAACCACCTAAGGCATATGCCGCGGAAATTTGGTCTTGTGGTGCTCGTGAGTACACCTCTCGCGTCACTGAACTCGCAATAGGAATAATCATCAGCCCGAGCACCAGAGCAGAGATGAAAGGCGAAGCATCAAAGTTCTTCACATCAACCTTGAAGATGGGAATCCACCCAAAGTACTTGTTAATAGTTGATGCCCAACCGGCAGCATGTGGCATGAGAACCAAGTAGCCCCACAAACCGTAGATGATGGATGGAATAGCTGCCATGAGGTCGAGAATGGAAACAAGAACCGCGCGAATTTTTTTGCCAATGTAGTACTCAAGAAAAAGTGAAGTACCAATGACAAACGGCAAAGCAATGATCATTGCCATCAGCGCAACAATGATGGAGCCCACAAGCATTGCGGCAACACCATACGATGCGCCTTGAAGAGATTCGCCAGTACCAGAATCCCAGGTTGATGATGTAAGGAACCCGAACCCGAACTCTCGAAAAACTTCATAGCCGCGGAATAGGAGGAAACCAGCAATGAGCGCCAAAACGACAAATGCAAACATTGCTCCGGAAGTAACTACTGCTCTGAAGCGTTGATCGGATGCGTTTCTTTGATTAGTAATCGACCTCCGTGGAGGCTCGGCGGCCGTTGGTTTTTCAACGGTGGCAATAGACATGAAAAAAGTCTCGCAGTGCAAAGAAGTAGCCCGTTAACTCCTTGGTGAACGGAAGGTGAACACGCCCTTACATTTGAGGGTTTATAGCTTGCACTTTCCTACTCGGCCAGTTTGGCGTTCAGGCTCGACTTCACTGCGTCCCATTCCTCACGAATGATGGAATAGGTTGCCGTGTTGCGCAGCCCATTGTTGTCGCCATCGGATGAATGCATGTGGTGGCGCAAGGTGCCTTCGTACTGTGCGCCAATGCGTTCGATGTTTGCTCGCGATTTTGCATTACGGGCATCGGTACGAAAGACAACACGTTGCACTTCCCACGTTTCAAAGGCGTAGGTAAGCATCAATAATTTTGCCTCGGTATTTACCTGAGTGCGTTGTGCATCGTGCGACAACCACGTTGCACCGATCTCTACTGCATCGGGGAAATCGCGCGTGCTTGGATGCCCGGTTGCATCTAGCCAATACTCAAGGTTCATAAACCGTGTTGACCCCACCACTGTGTCGGGAGAATCGATGCGCACAGTGACAAACGCATGAGCCGTGCCTGCATCGAACGCTGCAACTGCCGCACTGATGTAGCGGGTGACATCGGCAGTTGTTGGTTCGGGAACCCATGTGTATTGAAAACTCTCGCGCGATCCGGCGGCAGCCGACAAAAGCGGGCGCACGTGTGCATTTGTTAGTGGCAAGAGACGCACAAAACGACCCTCAAGTGTGATGGGGGTCAAGGGTACGGACATGCCTTGAGCCTACGAGCGAATACGAATTAGAGGGAGACGGGGACGACGGCGAACTGATTGACGTCGATGAGCCCATGGTCGGTAATGCGCAGGTCGGGAATGACCGATAGCCCCAGGAACGACAATGCCATGAAAGGCGCATCGAGCGTGATGCCAAGTTCACGAGCTGCTTCCACCACGCGGTCGATCTCGGCGGCTACCTCTAGCAATGGCTTCGGACTCATGAGGCCAGCAATAGGCAATGCAACTTCGGCAACGACCTTGCCATCGACCACCACCACTTGCCCGCCACCCATTTCGGCAACGCGCGCAATAGCCACAGACATATCGGCTGGCCCAGTTGCATCGCGTGCACCTACCACCATGATGTTGTGTGCATCGTGCGCCACGGTTGATGCAATTGCACCGCGCTGAATGCCATACCCAGACACATAGGCAAGACCAATGCGACCCGTTGCCTTGTGGCGCTCTACAACGGCAATACGTGCAATGTCGTTTGCCGCATCTGTTACATCCAAAATAAGCGACTTCGTGCGCACGGTTTTTGATGTAACGCCAATAACGCGTGCTTTCCCGTTCGCTGGTTCGTCAATAGTGAGTTCTGCTGCTGTTGGCACGTGATGCAAGCGCACACGGTTGTACAGGCTTTGAGGGGCTTCCAGCACAGGAACTGCGCCAGGCTCAATCACTCCATTGCGCGCAACTACTTTTCCACGTTGCAACACGAGTGCAGGCTTGAAGCCTTGAAGCGTGTCGAACACGGCAACGTCGGCCTGATAACCGGGCCCGAGTTGACCAAGGTGAAAAAAGTTGTGATACATCGCTGGCAAAAATGAAGCCACGATGAGTGCATCAATTTCATTGAGCCCACCTGCAACTGCCAAACGCAGACAATGGTTGATGTGTCCTTCATCGCGCAATAGGTCGGGTTCGCGGTCGTCGCTGCAAAATGCTGTGCACATCGGGCCATGTGAGAGCACCGTTGGCAAGAGCTCCAAAAGGTCTTGGCACACCGAGCCTTGACGCAGAAAAACCCACATTCCCTTTTGACGTTTTTCATGTGCTTCATCGAGCGCGAAGCATTCGTGGTCGCTTTCAATGCCTGCCGCCAAATACGCATCGAGTGCGCGGCCGCGCAAGCCAGGCGCGTGTCCATCAACCTTGCGCCAACCGGCCGAAGCAATGATGTCGCGAAACATCGGGTCGCCATTAATGACAGCCGGATAGTTCATTACTTCCGCAACACCAATTGCGCCTAGCTCGTCGATAATTTTTTTGACATCAGCTGCGGAAAATGCAGCACCCGCACTTTCGAATGGAGATGCAGGCACACACGACGAAGCGGCTACCCCAAATGTAAACGGCATTTTTTCTGCAGCATCTACCAGTGCACGAATTCCTTCAAGCCCAGCCACGTTGGCAATTTCGTGTGGGTCGGCCGCAACTGCTGTGGTTCCATTTGGCAACACCGCTTTCACATATTCATCTACCCAAAGTTTTGACGACTCCAAGTGCATGTGTGCATCGACAAAACCAGCCACCAACGACGCGCCATCAACATTGATGATTTCATGTGCGTCGCGTTCGCCCCAACCCACCACTACTCCATCGGCAATGGCGAGGTCGGTGGTGACCCATTCGCGTGTCGCCGGCGAGAGCACTCGCCCGCCTTTCAACAAAATATCGGCGGGAACATCGCCTCGAGCGGCGGCTAAGGCATGAAGTGAAACAGGTGGGCGTGCCATGGGGAAACGATAGTGGGCGTTGTGATCACATAGTGTGAGACGTATGGGATTACGTGATGGAGATGGTTGGGTGCGTTGTGATTGTGGCGGCCACCATTGGGGTTTGTACGGTGCCGCTGGGTTGCTTTTGGTGCGCCGCGACACGCCCGAACCTCATGTGCTGTTGCAGTTACGCGCTGAATGGACCCACGGTGGAGGCACCTGGGCGCTACCTGGTGGCGCACTCGACTCGCACGAAGATTCCATTGCCGCAGCAAAACGAGAAGCATTTGAAGAAGTAGGCATTCATGAGCATCACCTCACCGTGGTGCACACCTATTCCGACGACCATGGCCCATGGCGTTACGACACTGTCATTGCCCATTGCCATGGCGATGCGAATGCCAGCATCGCGAATGCGGAATCGGCCGACTTGCATTGGGTGCATATCGATTCTGTACACACATATGAATTGCATCCTGGTTTTGCATCAGCCTGGCCCGACTTGCACCCACTTGTTTTGGCTTCTCTCGAATGAGTACCGCTACAGCTCATAGCGATTACCGCATGGGTCGTAGCGACTGGTTTTTGCTCCTCATACCCGGCCTCATATGGGGTTCCAGTTTCTTTTTCATTGCAGAAGGGCTCGACGCTTTTCAACCAGCACTCATAACACCCTTGCGCGTTCTCTTTGGTTTCCTCGCGCTCGTTACACTTCCTCAATCGCGCAAGCACATTCCGCGAAAAGATCTCCCTCCTATCGCGCTACTCGGCGTGTTTTGGATAGCAATTCCACTCAGTCTTTTTCCTTTTGCCGAACAACACGTGTCGAGCAGCGTGACAGGCATGTTGAACGGTGCTACACCTTTATTTGTTGCAACCGTTGCTTCACTGATGCACAAATGCTTTCCACATCGCAACCAAGTTCTCGGTTTGCTCGTTGGGTTTGGTGGCGTGTTGCTCATTGCAATTCCCACAGCCAACAAAACTTCGTCAAGCGCCTTTGGTGTCGCGCTCATCATGTGCGCCTTGTGCTGTTATGGCATCGCTTTAAATCTTGCCGTTCCCTTACAACAAAAGCATGGCGCACTTCCGGTCATTGTTCGTGCCCAAGCGGTTGCACTTATTCTCACTGCGCCCTTTGGTATTGCCGCAATCCCCAGCAGCTCATTCGCGTGGCATTCACTTTTTGCCATGGTGGGGCTAGGCGTTGGCGGCACCGGTATTGCCTACGCACTCACCACCACATTGGCGGGCAGAGTGGGCAGCACGCGCACATCGGTGACGACCTACATCATGCCGGTGGTGGCTTTATTTCTCGGTGCCGTCATTCGCAGTGAGGCCGTTGCCGCTCTATCGCTTGCGGGCTGTGGCGTTGCACTTGCCGGCGCATTTCTTACCAACCGCTCCCGTAAATAGCCCTCAAATAGACCCTGCGGCCGATGCTTCACTAAGGTCACACCATGAGCGAACTTGTCATTCCGCGCTTCGGCGAACTCTTGTCTCCATTCATTTCTCAGGTTCCACCAGAAATGACACCGCGTTTCCTTGCTCTGCTTGAGCGTGGTGCCGCATCGCGCTATCGCGGTTGGGCAGAAATGCTTCCCGAACACGCGGAAGGTCTCATGAAGTGTTCAGAAGCAGAAGATGAAATTGCCAACCGCATTGAAGGTGCATTTCATTTAGATGAATCGTTACGCGAGAAGTTGGAAGCACCGCTTCCCGGCGCACTCGATACTTATTACGAAGTGTTCTCTCAATTTTCCGTGTGGGATCAGCTGCGCATTCAAGCCAATGCCGAACGTCAAGGTGCGGGAGCATGGCAACGAATTGCAGCAACGCACCCCGACCCACAAGTCATTGAAGTGTTGAATTCGTGTTCAGCTCTTGAGTTAGAAAGTGCCGACTACATGGATGCTCTGATTGAAGCCCACGCACCCGATCGTGTTTCTAACTAAATAGAGCTGGTGGAATTTCAGTTTCACCAGCTTCAATTCCAGCGATAATGCGCTCGGCAACTGATGCGGGGCTCAGGCCCTCTTTCATTGCAGGTGCTTGACCGTACAAAGGTCGTGTTGCTAATCCTGTTTCGGTGTGCGGAGGTCGTGCATCGAGAACGCTGATTTTTCTTGAACGCAATTCGCGACGTAGCACTGTACAGCTTGCCGATAACCCTGCTTTTGCTGCGGTATACGCGGCCATACCCAATGTTGCAAAATCAACTACAGCTCCTGTAATCACTGTGATATTTCCACCTTCGCGAATGTGTGGAACGAGATCATTCAGCACCTGTAAAGGAGCTACCAGGTCAACGTCAATCAATTGTGCGACATCTGCACTATTGAGAGTTCCATGAATACCAAAACCAACTAAACCGCTGGCGATAATGACGCCATCAACGCCGTCGTGGGCAACAACAAGTTCACACAACTGGCGGCGCGCGTCTGCATTCGTAATATCGAGTCCGAATGGGCCGCTTTTGGCAATGGCAATCACCTCGGCGCCTTTTTCATTTAATGCTTCAACGAGCGCACTGCCGAGTCCGCCACTTGCACCAATTACAAGAAATCTGTGATTACGCAATTCCGTCATGCGGCGAGTCTTGTTGGTAGTGGTTGGCGAACACGAACTGTGCGCCAACCACTACCCGACAATTATTTATGAAAGAGCGCGTTGGTCATCATCGGACCAACAACGCGAGCACCTTCAGTT
>Ga0194055_10004344_pt1 | contig 10646 bp, 11 predicted proteins | sample SepL449m_MetaG_FD_155482 | JGI IMG/M metagenome (GOLD analysis project Ga0194055, IMG submission 155482) | Anoxic zone freshwater microbial communities from boreal shield lake in IISD Experimental Lakes Area, Ontario, Canada - Sep2016-L442-9m | ecosystem: Environmental > Aquatic > Freshwater >... | reverse complement strand
CCTTTATGTCTGGCCCACCCAAAGAAGGTAAGCCCTCCCACTATTTTGGCGAGTATCCACCTGACTTCTTCGACTTCATCATCATCGACGAATGCCATCGCGGCGGTGCAAACGACGAGAGCAATTGGCGCGGGATCCTCGATTACTTCGCTCCCGCCGTACAGTTAGGACTGACGGCAACGCCGAAACGCAAAGACAACGTTGACACTTACGCTTACTTTGGCGAGCCGGTCTATATCTACTCGCTCAAGGATGGCATCAACGATGGTTTTTTAACCCCCTTCCGCGTCAAGCAGATCCAAACGACGTTGGACTACTACGTTTACACCTCGGACGATGCCGTGGTCGAAGGGGAGATTGAGGCGGGCAAGGTCTACGAGGAGGGGGATTTCAATCGAACGATCGAAATACGGGAGCGGGAGAAGAAGCGAGTGGAGATCGTCCTCTCCCAGATCAACGAAAATGAAAAGACCCTCGTCTTCTGTGCCAACCAAAAGCATGCGCTGTTGGTACGTGACCTGATCAATCAACTCAAAACGAGCACTGACCCAAACTACTGCCAGCGAGTGACGGCCGACGACGGCGAACTGGGCGAGCAGTATCTGCGGGACTTTCAGGACAACGAAAAGACCATTCCTACGATCCTGACCACATCACAGAAACTCTCAACCGGCGTCGATGCCCGCAACGTGCGTAACATCGTGCTCATGCGTCCCGTCCATTCGATGATCGAGTTCAAGCAGATCATCGGGCGCGGAACACGACTGTTTGACGGCAAGGATTACTTCACGATTTATGACTTCGTGAAAGCGCATTTGAATTTCCAAGACCCCGAGTGGGACGGCCCACCCCAAGAAGAAGATCCCTGCACAAAGTGCGGTGAGCGACCATGCGTTTGCGAACCCGTTTCACCACAGCCATGCGGGGTTTGTGGGAAAACACCGTGCGATTGTCCGAAGGAGCCCTGCCCGGAGTGCAAACAACGCCCTTGCGTGTGCGGAAAGAAAAAGAAAGTCAAGGTGAAACTGGCCGACGGCAAGGAACGCACCATCCAGCACATGATGATGACTTCGTTTTGGCACCCCGACGGCACGCCCATGTCGGCCCAGCAGTTCATGGAAATGCTTTTTGGCAAGCTGCCGGAGTTCTTCCACAACGAAGATGAGCTTCGAGCGCTATGGAGTGCGCCGGACACTCGGAGGAAGTTGCTGCAAGGGCTCGCCGAAAGTGGCTTTGGATACGAACAGTTGGCAGAGATGCAACGAATCATCGAAGCGGAAAAAAGTGACTTGTTCGACGTTCTAGCGAATATCGCCTATGCCAAGCCCCCGGTAACGCGCGAGGTACGAGCCGCGAACGCCCGTGTCTTTATCAACTCCCACTTCAATCTTCGGCAACGAGCGTTCTTGGACTTCGTCCTGCAGCACTACGAAGCCGTCGGTGTGGAGGAACTTGCATCTGAGAAGTTAACGCCACTGTTGCGACTGAAGTACAAAGATTCGATTTCTGACGCAGTCGCCGATTTAGGTCAGGCAGATCAGATCACAAGCATGTTTGCGGGGTTTCAACAATACTTGTACCAAAGCTACTGAACTGAAACTTTATTCGATCTAAGGGTAATCCCACATGAAAATCGCGACGTGGAACCTTCAACGCCCGGCGATGACAGGTGCCCGCGTTGAGTCGCTGCGAAAGCAGATAGACGAGGTCAATGTACGAGCATGTGCCTCTTCGGGCGTTTCGGTGTGTACTGTATCACCGTCAACCTCGACGCCCATGGAGAATCCATCACGTACGATGAAAAAATCAGGTTCAATGCGACGGTAGGAATCGCCCCCGCGAATGAACACCTCAAGCCACCATTCGCGGCAAGCCTTGAACTCGATCGCACCGAAATCGGCCGAAGGGGTCAGTTCGTAAAGTTCAGAGATTGGGCGCACGGCCCGTTCGAGATTCTGGTACTCGTTCGCAATACCGTAGTAGTTGAAAGCGAAGTCCACGTAGGCGTTTGCCAGATCGGAGATGGTGGTCTGTTTGCGGACGGGGCCCGCAGCGAACTTGGGATTGTGCCGGTTGGCGAGCCACTCCGATTTGACGTTGTCGTACGCCCGTTTGCTCTCGGGCGAAACATAAGTACCCAGATAGAACATCCGACCATTGAGTCGAACGTAGGCTAGCCCCTTACTTTGTGGTGGCAGTAAGTAGGTTCCCTAACCATGAGACTGAGCATTCCTCTCGGGAAGTGTGTACAGCACACACTTTTTGACCGCGAAAACTGCGCTCGGGAACCGGCTCTCGGTAGGCGTTTTCTCAAGGAATCGAAAAGAAAAACGCACAGTAGCGATGATTGGACTCGAACCAACGACCCACGGCTTATGAAGCGACTGAAAAACACAGGGAAATCACTGTTTTCCGTTGGAAATTACAGGGTTTTAGTCTGTAGTCCCCACTTGCATACGTTAGCGAAGAAACGTGCAAATTGCAAGGGATTTCTGTACTACAGAATTTCGAAGTCTGTAGTAGTCTGTAGTTCGGTGCAGTCTATTGTTTAGAAACTTGGAATCTACGGATTCCAATTCGGAACACCGTTTCCCCGATACGTTTTTCGGCCTGTTTTGCTCTGGAAATGCGGTTCTCACACGGCCGACAGCAACGCACAAGTTAAAATCTGCACCTTACCAAACGTAAGGGCCCAATCCATGGCGCGAAAGTTCGATCCAGAGAAACATGTGTCAGTGATCAGGACACTTGGTGGGGAACTCGAATCCTCTCCTGGTGCAACGTCACTTGACCGGATTTTGGTAAGGTGTCGGCATGGACATGTATTCCCAACTCAACCCTACCGGCTAACGAAGCCTAACCCTACATGGTGCCCGTACTGTGCGAGAAAAGTATCGGAGGTGGATCACGAAAGGGGAGTGAAACGATGTAGCCAATGTCGAGAGTGGAAGCCGTTCGAGTCGTTCACGAAAGACAAGCGGAAAAAGCTAGGAATTACTGCAAACTGTACCGCATGTCGTGTTGATAGTACAAAGCGATGGAGCAAAGCCAATCCCGATAAGGTAAAGGCATTGCGTATGACCTCCTCTGAGGCACGAGAATACAGACTTAAGAATCTTGAAAAGTCAAAACAGTACAGCAAAAAATGGCGTGAAAGCAATCGCGAGCATATTGCTCTAAAAGCACGGACTCGCAGGTCTGAAAATCCCCAAGCAAGAATACTCCAGAGTCTTCGGGGACGGCTGAATCACGCAGTGAGATTACAGGGTATTCGGAAGTGCGAAGGAACGCTGGCCCTCCTAGGATGCAACGCGGTTCAGTTGCGTTCACATTTGGAGTCGCTTTTTCAACCCGGTATGTCGTTTGAAAACCATGGGAAGGGCCCTGGTAAGTGGCATATTGACCATATCATCCCTTGCGCCACTTTTGACCTGACAGATGTTGAGCAGCAGCGGAAGTGTTTCCACTTCACAAACCTTAGGCCTCTTTGGGAAGCACAAAACCTTTCGATGGCTTGGGATGCTCGCGTTGCCTCTGGCAAGAGAAAGGCGACGGGGTCGCAGCGACATGGATAAGTTGATCGCGGCGCGCTCGCGGTGGGGAGGCGATCGCCCTTAATCACCTATGGAGCGTTGGGACAGGTCGACGGGTCAGATGTCACCCAACCCGCTCTCAACGCCTTAGAATCGATTTTTCGAGGTCGGTTATTCGCTGGTTTGCCGTTTTGGGTCTCAGTTCTGGGTAAGGATCCTGGCAAGGGTCGAAAAGTCGCTCGGGGGGGCGGTTTTGAGGATGTCGCGAATTGGAACAGATGCCATCGAGGTCAACTCATCTCTGAGCGTGTTCATCCAGACATCCTCGTTGCATCCGTAGTACCAGTACGAAAAACTGAGGTTGTGTGATGCGACATCGCATAGCCTTTTCGCTCGATGCGCTAGGTGGCAGGCGGCTCGCACAAATTCGGGATCGTGATTCCTCCATGGTGGCGAGTCGTTTTTTGATGCGTCGGCCGATGCATTCGCGATTGCAACCCATTCATTCGCAGCGGTCGCATCCAAACTAGAATAGGATTCAGGTCGCGGCGGAAAGGTCAAGTAGTGTGCAAACTCATGCAGGACAGCTCCACGCAATTCTCGTGTGGAGTGCGATAACCGATCAAGGAAAATAACAGTCGCAAAACCTTTGCCTTTCCATAGACCTAGCTCTCGCATTCTGTCCGATACTTGGATGTCGCAGAAATACGAAGTCCAGGCCAGAACACCCAGCGGCCGATCGATGACGCTAAACCTTTGCTCGGGCACCAAATAGATAGGTACATCCTCCATAGATGGCTCGATCTTCCGAATAATCTGTTCCAGCTCGGTAAGGATCTCCATTGCTTACTGGTTTTCTCTCAGAAGGTCGATTTCCTCTCGTCGCGCTCTTAGTACGGCCAATGGTTTTTGGACTTCGTTAAGCATATGGCCAAAGTCAGTACCTCGTTGCGATGGATGGAATCGCTGCAACTCAGCTTCCCGTGTAACCTGTGAGTGAATCTCACGGTCAACCGCCTCACGCTCTGCCTGTAACCCAGGATCCAGGCAGGTTTCTCGCAGCTCGATTTTCCCCTGGGATCCCATGTTGACGATGGCGGTCAACTGCGTCACAGATGCAGATGCGGAGTCGATTCGTGGATTGATCTCATCGACGAATTTCTGCTTCTCGGTCTTGATCGCTTCCAATTCTCTTTGGGCAGCAACCAGTTTTTCCTTGGCGGCGACAGCGTCGGCCATCCGTTTGCGGATTGCGTTGCGACCCTTGACATTCTCAACGTCCTTGTCGATGTCAGCGAGTGATCGACCAACTGCAGCGAGAGTATCGGTCAATTCCTTTGGCTTGATGTCCACATCGTCTACGATGCGGCGCAACATTGCTTGGTAGGTTTTCCAGTTCTCACTTTGCTGGATTGCTTCTTGGCGCGCAACGGACTGTTTCAGTTTTTCGAGCGTTGACATAAATCATCCTGACTTTCTAAAGCAAACTATCTAGGCCAGTGACACCCACAGGCCAATCTTGTTTTCCGACTGTCGACAATGAATCGGCTTGTGTTGTTTTCCTCAGCGATTTCCAGCGGTTTCGGCCATGGTCGGCCTGACCAGAAACGCCGACGGGTCCTTGGAACCATAACCATGCAACCGATCGCATACGGAACAATCGCGATCCAACACACACTTTCTTTCGTCACGCAGTACAACCTCCTCGCTGCCGTCGCTCATGCACCGACCTTTCGGTACGATTCCCATTGGCAGAACAAAACCAATGCGTTGTGACGCAACCGATCCACTGTCTGCGCTCCTAAGCGTTGTTCCGCCTCGGTGCCGTCAAAGACATTCATTGACAGCCAAGTCGGCCTCATTGCTCGATAACGACTATCGATCAATCGGAACATGCTGGACTGTTTCGATTCGCTCAATGCCCCTGTTGGCGGTAGCGGATCGCTGATGTAGAGGATCGCAGCGTGCTCGTGGGGATCTCTTTGCAGTCGACTATCGGGATCGAGTGCCGCACGATGAAATACGTCTTGTAGGTCAACTCCATTTATCCATCGGGTAGGCGCACCGGCCTCTGCGAACACGGCACGTGAGAGTGACACTAATAGATGATCCTTGCCCGTCCCCTTAGGGCCGATCAACAAAACATTTCGCCCGGCGTTTAGATTCTGTTGAGCATTTGCAGCGTAGTCGCGAAGCGCAGATAACACCTTGGTCTGCTCGTCGCACACGATATTAAAACTTTCGAAAGTGCACTCCTCGTACCGTCTTCCGATCGTGTGAAGAGTGCTCAACTGTTGTTTTTTTGACTCGCTCCATGTACGCAATTTCTCCTCTAACGCTTTCGCATCAGAGCTGGACTTGTCCTCGATCATTTTCCACTGCTCGTGCACCTCCTTGGTAATCGTGTAGGCAGTGCCGCATTGCAAGTTTGACGCATCAGAATTTTGGTTCAGAATTGCACCTCCTCATTGGATCGAAGTTGACTCCGGGCCCTGTGTTGGCCGTGCGATTCTCAGCCGTCGATGCGTAGCCACCATCAACGAGCATGCGCACGATAAATTCTCCGGCTCGGTTTTTTCCACCCAGCAATTTTTCCAAACGGAACCAGCCACCGCGAACAAAATTAGATTGTTGAATCGCTGTCTCAATCGCTGAACGGTCCGCTAACAGTTCTTGCAGTTCGAAAGACTTTTGGACGGTCGACCATGCTTTGGTGACTGCCTTGGATGGAGCCGTGCTCGCTTTGCTGGATACTAGTCCATTGGCGTGCAATCCATTCCACCATTCGATCCAATCATGCAAATCAGGACTTTGGCCGTCGGCCTGCGACGAAAGTCTTTTGGTGCTTCTTGGTGTAGTTGGTATTACTTGGTATGGAGGCGCGCCACTTCCATCCTGATTTTCGCCCGTATCCCTCCCGAATTCTTGGTAATTAATACTAGGCATTTGGGGATCATTCTCTAGCACCCAATACACTCCCGGAGTGCGTTTGACGCTTGGTTCGTAATGCAACAGCCCGGCCTTTACGGCCTTATCCCGCGCAACGTCCATTGTCTTCGTATTGCGAAATCCGGCACGAATTTCGAGCTGCTCGTTGTACAGATTGACCGCGCGTTGATAGTGCCAGCGATCTTCCAATGTTACGACAACCACCAGGACCGATACGGCCTCGGGACCAATCTCTGTAGTGGCACCAGATTCGACAAGCCACTTCAAAAAGCGAATTGCAAACCCGCGCCCCTGGCGGTCTGTTGGATAGGTGCTCACAGTCGCACCGCCTTGTCAGGCTTGCGATCAACGATGATGGTTGCCATAATCAGAATCGCTTCCGCGCTTGCAGGTGCTGGGGTGACTAATGAGGCCGACGAGCGGGTGCAACCGCTCAGGCCTCTTTCTTTCTTTTTTTCATGGCCGGCGCGATCTCTCGCGCTTGCAAAAAATCAATCGCGGCCTGACCTTGGATTCGATAATTTCGGCATGTGAGCCGCGATGCTCGAAGGGTGCCGCGTCGGCACTCACGGGTCACGGCCTTTGTCCCAAGTCCAATTAGTGGCGCGATCTCAGATTGCGAGTAGTAGCGAGTGGGATCAATAGTCATATGTGCGAGCTCCGTATGCGGGAATGATGCGACATCTGACTTAGTTTGCCACACTTGGCGACGAATCGAACCAAATCGCGTTACAATTGGATCGAGGCCTTTCTCAACGCAGTTCAACGGCGCGTCGGACAAGTCAATAGATTCCGCAATCGTTCGGCGGATCTCTCGGCCTCACAGTCCCGCCTTTGTGGAGAGACGATCGGGTCTACGGTGGCAGCTTTGGCACGAGTGACCGCTTCGGTGAATCGGAGAACCGCATCCTCAGATGTGAGTCGTCGACCACCTAACATGACGGATTCGAGCCGGATTCCAGCGGAGCCTCTGGTGGTCCATCGTATGACGGTCGACAGATGTGGCTTGCGGCCAGTGGCTTTCTCAACAGCTTGAGTGAGCGGATACAATGTTTCTCGATTTAGCATTTGTGCTTACTCCTGAGTGATGGGTGTCAACCAAGAGCAAGACTAGCAAGCAGTAGCAAACCGGCCTATGTAGCGATTCGCGAAAAAACGACAGACTTTACGAACGGTACGAACTGATTGAAATTTTTACGAAGTTGACTTCCGCCATGCTTCAACTTCCGTCCGGCTGAACCATTGCTTCCGTCCCTCTTCTCGAATCGGTTTCGGATGTCCCATTTCTTTGATGCGGTAGTACAAGGCCTGCGTCTTGATCCCGTAAAGATCCAAGAGCTCAGCGCGAGATATTTCATCTGTCCTCATCGCCGACAAGGCCGACGGCACGTCGATCGCTTGCCCTTGGGCTCCGTCCGCCAACTGCAATAGCACCTCTAACTCTTGGTAGCACCCATCAAGGCTTGCGGACCATTCATCAAACTTTTGCGAGTAGAGGTCAATTCCAAGGCCGATTGAATTGTGTTCCGATCGCACCAGGAATTTCGCGGATTCGATTTGCAATTGATCCAGCGACTGTTGAGGGATCACATTCACTCCAGCAGCGCGACGACAAACCATAAGGACTTGCTTGGTGTACTCTTGAACTAGCGATTCGATCGGTTCATCGATCAGGTCCTTTGCGTCTTCGTATGCGACGAGCTGTGCTAACTGCTCAACCCAAAAACGAATATCGATCGATCTACGAACGTAAAGAGCAAGAATCGTTTTCCCGTCGGCACCGTTATCGTTTAACGCCTCTTGAAATCGCGTGCGATGCGATTTGTCCCACTGCAGAATCCGAGATTCCAACAACTGAAACTGAACTAGTCCAGGGGTTCGCAGTGCGTACTCAACGATTCGTTTTTTGGAAACGTTTTCCGTAATGCGGCCGCTCTGATTATCTTTTGCCACAACAGATACCTCCGGTTTCGATGATGTCGCTGCCGACCATCGCCACCAACCGGAGGATTGATGACGATGGTCGAGCTCGGGGTAGCTACTCCCCTGGCGACGATGTGAAATGCTATCCGATCATTCGCGCAACCTCGATAGCCTTGCTTGCGTCACGCTCGGCATAAACCTGGGTAACCCCTATTTCAGAGTGACCGAGAATAACCTGAGCCGCTTCCAGGCCGAATCGTTTTCGGATCTCTGTTGCTGCGTTGTGACGCAACTGGTTCGGCGACCACTTTGCAACCTCTGCTCTGCGGCATGCTGCCCGAATAGACTGAGCGTAGGTTCCAGCGGTGAACGCGTCCCCAGGAGATGTACGTGGCTTACGACTGCGGTTTGACCCTGGCTTATTTCCGCAGGACAACGGCGTCACTCGTGCGGCATGCCTTGCGGCAAGCCTTTGCTGTTCCGATTCGATCGGAGAAAAGCAAACTTTATCCGCTGGCCTTAACAGATACTTCGTGAGTATCTTCTGCGCTCGCGGCCCTACGTAGATCGTCCTTGACTTCCCATGATGTGCGGTCTTGTGCTCAATCAATGTGATCGTCCATACGTCACTGGAACGCTTGACCATGCTTGCAGTGATCCGAACCAGCTCACCTGGACGGCAACCGACAATTCGCTGGAATCGGATCATGTCCGCAACCACAGCGGTGCAGTGTTCGATTGTCGCATCAACAACGGAATCAGCCACAGTTGCCACTGGTTTTGATTCCGGGGCAGGCGACCGGCCTGCCTTGAGAGGTGCGACGCACTTACAGGATTCGAGAACTACGCTTGGAACGATCCCTTCTCCGACCGCCCATTTCAGGATCCGGCGAATGTAACTCATCTGCTTATTGACATACTGGCGGCTTCGCTTCCGATCGGATAGCCACCAATCTCGACAAGCCTTGAAGGCCAACGGACAGAAAAGCGTTGCAGCACTCAAAGAATAGAGCTCCGAAATTGGGCGGACGGCCCGTTTCAGGTTTTTTAGCTCGGTTCCAGGGCCGTAGTAGGTTTCGGCATGGTCGAGATACGCCAAACATACGTCGGCCATTGTGGGGCCGACTGACTCAGCCCGGCGCGACCTAGCTTTGGCCTTGAACGCTTCTCGATTCACCAGCCACTCGGCCTTGAGTGCGTTGTAGCGTTGCTTGGACTTTTCCGTCCCGTAATCGCCTAGGTAGATGACTTGCCCGCCAAGATTGACGTATGCCTGTCCGGTCGATTTATGCCTGCAATACCCTGGTTCTCGTGCCATTGCGATGTCCCCCCTATGGAAGTCTGTAGTACTACAGACTTTTTGACCATGGAAAACAGCGCTCGGACTCGATGCCCGGTTTGCGTTTTATCAACGAATCGCTTGGTAAACTTCAAGTAGCGATGATTGGACTCGAACCAACGACCCACGGCTTATGAAGCGACCCTTCGAGACTGAGAACGATCAACAAAAACACTGGGCGTGCACGCGTTTGGTGCTCCAAAACCCACTCACATAGATGTTACAAGATTATCCACGTATTGCCAGGGATTAGCGAAAAGTTCCCGAATTGCGACGGGAACATTTGGGAAGATTCCTGAAGCCTCCCGCGAGCGATTTCATCGCATCGTCGCCAATGCCCTTGCTGCCACGTAAGACGCGTCCGGTCTTAACATGGACTCTTCCATCGGTATTCAAAACGAAGTTAGATACGAGGCGAGCCGACCCGGTCCACTTCGAGGTGAACGCGTCGCCAAGCGTGAAAGAAAACTTGCGAACTTGCCACCATCTGAATCAACTCGCTTCGCTCGGTGCGCGATGATCGCGAAAAGTTCTTCGTGTCCCCTACCTCCCTGCTGTTCGCCCTACCGGTACCGCTTCCTTATTCGAACGTCGTTTCGCTCCGTCGGCATCTGACGTATGAACCAGTCATTGTGCTGGGAATGACACTCTGGAGTATGCCGCCCCGTGCCCTCCCGACAGAGTTCACAACAGTAGCCTGACGGTTCAAACATTGGCCGCTTGCAGTCGTAACACTGACACTTCTCAGACGGGCTCGGAACTGTCGATTGCTCCTCCGCTAGGACGATTTGCTTCGTTGGAACCGACAATGCAACGTAGGCCAGACTGGCAGCATCGACTTGATCCACTGGCGACCCTGGAAACCTCTCCAGCTCAGCGAGAAACTCACTCAAATACTCCCC
>Ga0194055_10004343_pt1 | contig 10646 bp, 7 predicted proteins | sample SepL449m_MetaG_FD_155482 | JGI IMG/M metagenome (GOLD analysis project Ga0194055, IMG submission 155482) | Anoxic zone freshwater microbial communities from boreal shield lake in IISD Experimental Lakes Area, Ontario, Canada - Sep2016-L442-9m | ecosystem: Environmental > Aquatic > Freshwater >... | reverse complement strand
CTGGCGCCGCCTATCAAACCACCATCCACATCGGGTTGGGTCAGAAGGCTTGCTGCGTTATCAGGTTTTACGCTACCACCATATTGAATGACCATTTGTGCAGCAACTTCAGCGCCATGATGCTTGGCAATCCAACTGCGAATAAACGCATGGGCATCTTGTGCTTGCTGAGGCGTGGCGTTATGGCCTGTACCGATGGCCCAAACGGGTTCATAAGCCAAAACCAACGATTTGAAACAGGTGGCATTAACACCAGCGAGGCTGCCATCCAGTTGATTCTTGAGGATTTCATTGGTTTTATTGGCTTGGCGTTCATCGAGTGATTCGCCAATGCAAAGAATAACATGCAAACCTACATTTAAAGCGGCATGAACCTTTTTATTGACTGCGATATCGCATTCGCCCATTTTGTGTCTGCGTTCGCTATGGCCTAGGATTACATACTTACAGCCAATGTCGAGTAGCATTGCGGGGCTGATTTCGCCAGTGAAAGCACCTTCTTTTTCGTGGTAACAATTTTGTGCGCCGAGTGCGATATGGGTTCCTTTAAGAACTTCCCCTACGGTTTGAAGGTAGGTGAAAGGGGGGCAGAGAGCGACATTAACTTGATGGTTTCCTGCCATGAGTGCAACCACTTCTTGAGCCAGCTTTTTTGCGGTGGCATGGTCGGTGAACATTTTCCAGTTGCCTGCAACAAATTTCTTACGCATGTTTAGTCCGACTTTCTAAAAGAGGTTAATACTTGAAGTTATATTAAAGAACAAAAGCCTTATTTGCCAGCATCTTAAGTAATAATCTGCAAAAATACTGGCCCTACTCAGGAACCAATCAGCGGTCAATAAGTAATTATTGAAAGAAGTTGCTGGTTTTTAGCCAGAGATTTGTGCGATGGGATACGATCCCAGCACAGTTACTTCAGTACATTCATCATTAAATGCTTTAAGCATTTTGCTGATTTTAAGGTCATCGATATGGCCTTCGAAATCTGCAAAGAAGATGTATTCGTTTTTTGCAATTCGTGAAGGGAAAGATTCGATCCAAGCCAAGTTGACTTTGTTGGACTTGAATACAGCTATGGCATCTGCAAGCGAGCCTGGGCTGTGTGGAATGCGAAACATAAGAGTGGTTTTATCGTTGCCAGTCTTGGCAGTTTTCTGATGCCCAATGACTGCAAACCGGGTTTCATTGTCTGCGGAATCTTGAATATCTTCAAACAAAATGCGTAAGCCATAGCGAACAGCAGCCTGCCTGCTAGCAACAGCGGCGGCACCTGGTTCTCGTTGGGCTAATTCTGCAGCAGTGGTAGTGCTTGAAACTTCAGTAAGCAAAGCGTGTGGGGTGTTTTTACCAAGCCAGTTTCGACATTGCGAGATTGCTTGGGGCTTACTGTAAACCCTGCGGATATCTTTTGCTTCGCATTTTGCCATCAGGTTGTGATGGATTTGTAATCTAATTTCAGAGCAGATAATCATTTGGGGCATGCGCATGAACATATCAAGAGTGTCAGCAATGCGCCCATCGGTGGAGTTTTCAACAGGAACAACACCAAAATCGGCGTGCCCGCGGTTTACTTCTTCGAATACTGCGGTGATACTGCCAACCGGAACGAATTCGACAGCCTGACCAAAGCGTTCGATGGCTGCAAGATGGCTGTAGCTATATTCTGGCCCGAGGTAGGTGACTTTGAGGAGTTTCTGTAATGCTCTGGAACCGCTCATGATTTCGCGGAAAACTGCGCGAACGGTACTTACATCAAGAGCGTTCGGGTATTTCGCATGGGCTTCTAAAACATTGGCGAGAACTTCTTCTTCGCGGGCAGGAGAGAAAATATCCTCCCCATTCTCCATTTTAATTTTCCCAACTTCACCTGCTGCGGAGGCTCGGTCGTTTATAAGTTTTAGGATTTGCAAATCGAGTTTATCAATTTGATTGCGAACACTTTTGACAAGTGCTTGCGCTTTGGCAGGGTTGGGAGGAGTGACCGCTTCGATTTTTCGCGCCATGATAAGTCTCGTTTGGGAATACTTTTTTGCGAAAAGTTTGGTTAATGTATGGGTGCCATCGCTTAGTGTCAATGAAGTAATCTCAGAACCCTCAACAAAAGAGTCTTCGCATCAGCTTATCATATTGCCTATATTTTTTAAAGCTCTTAAATTAACAAATCTAAGAGATTTTATTAGTGTTCAAAAGAATAGTTGCAGATAATGCTGCCAAATTGGCGGTCGGGGTGAATGTTCGGCCTTTTTTTGGCTTCCTCCTCCACACTAAAATATTTTTCGTAATCGTTTTATCTCTTTTCTAATATTAGACTTACGGTTGATTCGGAATGTTTCTTCGATTCTGGCATGGCAGTTGCTCAATTATCTTTATAAAAATTCTGCCTATACTAATTAAGAGTCAATTGTCCTGTTTTTTAAGTGTAGGTAAATTTTGATGCCATTATTTTGTGTTAAGTGGCAATATTTGCAAATAACTGTTTGGCTTGAGCGAATAATTTACTGACTATCTTACATTTTCGAGCAATTTTGCTCGGATCTTTTCTTGGAGAACTGAGATGGCTGAAGAAAAAATTATCGGTATTGATCTTGGAACCACCAATTCCGTCGTTGCGGTTATGGAAGGTGGCGAAGTGAAAGTCATTGCCAATCAGGAAGGCAATCGCATTACCCCTAGTGTGGTTGCATTCACGGATAAGGGCGACCGATTAGTTGGCGATCCTGCCAAGCGACAGGCGGTCACTAATCCCCGCAGAACTGTCTATTCCATCAAGCGCTTTATGGGTCGTAGGGTAAGTGAAGTTAAGGGCGAAGAAAAGTTGGTTCCCTATAAGGTTTTAGGCGGCCCCGAAGAAACTGCAAAAGTAGACATCGATGGCAAGTCTTACACCCCTCCCGAAATTTCTGCGATGATTCTGCGCAAGCTTAAAGAATCTGCAGAGAACTATCTCGGCCATACGGTTCGTAAGGCTGTTATTACTGTTCCTGCTTACTTTAATGATGCTCAAAGGCAATCCACCATCGAAGCGGCTCAGATTGCAGGGTTCGATACCGAGTGGGAAATTGAAGATCCCGTTACCGGTAATAAATCCCGCCAGCGCATGCGCATTATCAATGAGCCAACCGCTGCTTCCCTTGCTTATGGCATGGATAAGAAGGCAAATGAAAAGATTGCGGTATTCGATCTTGGGGGTGGCACCTTCGATATTTCCATCCTTGATGTAGGCGATGGTATTTTCAAAGTTGAATCAACCAATGGTGATACCCACCTTGGCGGTGACGATTTCGACCAAGTGGTTATCGATCACATTGCAGAAGAATTCAAGAAAGAGAATGGCATTGATCTGCGCAAGGATCAGATGGCATTGCAACGCCTCAAAGAAGCTGCAGAGCGTGCCAAGAAAGATCTTTCCCAGCAGACTACCACTGATATCAACTTGCCATTTATTACTGCAGATGCCACTGGGCCAAAGCATTTACAGATGGCTATGACACGGGCCAAGTTTGAGCAATTGGTTGACCCATTGATCGAAAAATGTCGCGGCCCTGTGGTTCGTGCCCTTGCTGATGCCAAGATGAAACCATCTGATATTGATGAAGTTGTCATGGTGGGCGGGATGACACGCATGCCTAAGATTCAGTGGTTGGTCAAGGATATCTTCGGCAAAGAAGGTCATCGTGGTGTGAACCCTGATGAAGTGGTTGCAATCGGTGCTGCTATTCAAGGCGCGCAACTTCTTCTAGGCAGCAAATCAGAATTGTTGCTGGTGGATGTGACCCCTCTTTCGCTGGGTATTGAAACTTTGGGTGGCAGATTGACTCGCTTGATCGAGCGCAATACTTCCATACCTTCCGAAAAGAAACAGGTATTCTCTACCGCTGCAGATGGCCAGACTGCGGTTACTATCTCTGTTTATCAAGGTGAAAGTGAAATTGCCAAGAGCGTAGGCAATCGCATGCTTGGTGAATTCAACCTCGAGGGCATTGCTCCTGCAGCCCGTGGCGAACCACAGATCGAAGTTACTTTTGCTTTGGATACCAACGGCATTCTCAAAGTCACTGCCAAGGATCTTGGTACTGGCAAAGAGGCCAAGGTTGAAATTAAGGGTTCGAGCGGTATTAGCAAAGAAGAAGTCGACAGGATGCGTAAGGATGCAGAGTTGCATGCTGATGAAGATAAGCGCAAGCTGGAAATCATCAACGCTCGTAACGAAGCGGACAATACCGTCTTTCAGATTGAAAAGCAGCTTAAAGAGCATGGCTCGAAATTGTCCGATTCCACCAAAACAGTGGTTCAAGGCGCTATCGATCGGGTCAAGGAATCTTGCAAGGGCGAAGATGCTCAGGCAATGAAGCAAGCTACTTCCGATTTGATTACTGCTTCACAAGAGTTGGCCAAGCATATGTCGGGTGGCCCCGGCGATGCAGGTCAACCTGGCGCTGCACCAGGGCAGGGCGCTGCACCGGGTGGCGATGATGTCATCGATGCCGAGTTTGAAGTGAAGAAGTAATCAGGATTAAACAAAGAAAAAGCTCTGGAGAAATCTCCGGAGCTTTTTTTATTGGTTATCAATACCTTTTAGAGTAAAGCTTAGCCCCCATTTTGCCCAGATTCATCTTAATTAAGATTTACGCTTTGTGTTCTATATATCCCGCCTTGACCCGCTTTTTCCTTTGTTGTTATAAACCCTAATGAATAATTAACTTCGTTTAGGCATGGATGTCTGAATGTAAGGTAAAGAATAGGGAGTGGTTTCGGATGAAAAAGCCGGACGCCGTACAGCACAGTTGGTTCACTTGGCCAGCCTTTTTGGCCTTGATCATTGCGTTTTCGATGGTGGGATTGGCCATTGCTGTAAACCCCAATGAGCGCACGGTAAAGCCTGGCCCCAGCCCGCAAGATAAAGACGAAATCAACAAGAAAGATGGCAAAATCTGGGTCCTCGACTTCAAATTTAAAGATCCGAGACTAGTCAAAGTCGATATTCCGGGTCGTGGTCAGAAAATCTGCTGGTATCTCTGGTATCAGGTTATTAATAATACGGATAAGCCACGCAGGTTCGTTCCAGATTTCGAAATCCGTACAACGGATACCAACACCGTACATAAAGATCAGATTCTGCCTAAAGTTCAAAAAGCGGTTATTAGGCTGGAAGATCCTACTGCAGACCCAGATGATTCAGATTCTGGCTTCTACAAAATTAAGAATTCGGTAACGATTGCCAAGGAAGAAATCCCCCCCTCGCAACCCGGCGTGCCCCCTAAAACCGTCACAGGAGTGGCTATTTGGGATGATGTAGACCCCGATGCCAACAGATTTAGCATTTTTATCACCGGATTATCCAACGGGTGGGCTGTAACCGACCCAATACCCCCAGATATTGAACCCGTAGTTCGTCGTAAGACCTTACAGGTCAACTTCAAACGGCTAGGCGACAAGTTCAACCAGAAGAGCGGTGAAATCCAGTTTATTCCGCCTGCTAGCTGGATTTACAGGGCCGCTACCATCAAAATTCCGCCTCTTGGAATTGCCAATAAAGATGACGCTGGCAAAAAAGAATAATTCTTGTAGAATACTACTTCTAAATCTTCGTGTTCCTTTCCCACCCAAGCATGGGTCGGAAAATTTTTTTTGACTGGAGCTATAAACATGGCACATAAAAAAGGTCAGGGGTCTGTAAAGAACGGTCGCGAATCCAATGCACAGCGCCTTGGCATCAAAGTTTTTGGTGGCGGCAGCGTTACCATCGGCTGCATTATTCTTAGGCAGCGCGGTACCAAGTTCCACCCTGGTAAAAATGTTCGCAGGGCCAAAGACGATACCCTCTTTGCAATGGCAGATGGCAAAGTTTTCTTTGATCGCGATGGCCGTCGCGTTAATGTTGTTCCCCCAGTTGCTGTTGCTGCTAACTAAAGCACGCTTCTAATGTTTTCTGCACGCCTGCTGGTTTCTACCAACAGGCGTGTTTTTTTATACCCTCTTTAATCCTCGTTTAATCTCATGCCTTCTTCACCTCCCAATTTTCAAAACTTTTTGAACCTCGATGAGTTTGAAACTGCCGCAAGGCTTTTGCTTTCTCCCATGGCTCATGCGTATTTTTCCGGAGGTGCCTGCGATCAAATCACATTTCGAGAAAATATCTCTATCTGGAACACCATCAAGCTTTGGCCCAGAATTTTGCAAGGTGTTGCGACCCCCGATTTAACCACAACCCTCTTTGGCCATTCGGTCTCACTTCCGTTTTTCCCTGCGCCAGTTGCCATGCTTAAACTTGCTAACCCCCAAGGCGAACTCGCAGTGGCAAGAGCCATGAATCAATTAACCCTGCCTTACTTTGCCAGCACCATGGCGACCACCTCTCTGGAAGATGTCGCCCAAGAAACTAAAAGTACCGCAGCCTATTTTCAGCTCTATTGTTTTAAAGATCTCGCATTAACCAAATCATTGATTCAACGAGCAGAGCAATCAGGATTCAAAGGCTTGGTGGTTACAGTTGATGCTCAAAGCTTGGGGAAAAGAGAAGCTGATACCAGACATCAGTTTCACCTGCCCACACCTCTGAAACTTGAAAACCTTGATTACCAATCCAACCTCGCGCTTCATGCTGCGAAAGGTTCCGGTGCAGAGCGTGTTTCTGCTCACTTTGATACCTCGTTGGATTGGAAATCGCTTGAATCCATCCTCGCCGATACGAATCTTCCATGGGCGATCAAAGGGGTTTTGCATCCTGAAGATGCAACCATCGCTGCAGGCCTAGGCGCTAAAGCCATCTTCATTTCCAACCATGGTGGCAGGCAGCTCGATGGGGTTCCGACCGCACTCGAGGTACTACCTCTGTTTGCCAAAGTTCTAAAAGGGAAAACAGAAATCTTTGTTGATGGTGGCATTCGCAGAGGCACGGATATTATTAAAGCTATTCTTTTAGGCGCAAGTGGTGTGCTTATTGGGAAGCCGATGGTTTGGGCCCTTACAGTTGGCGGAGAAGCGGGCGTTTTGAAGATGATGCAAATCCTTGAAGATGAGTTGCGTTTGGGAATGTGCTTGCTGGGTTGCTCCTCCCTGAAAAATCTCGATGATCGATATTTGTTCCACCGTTAATGCTTGCTTGCTTACTAAGATGATAGTTTACGGATAAGGAGCAAGTATGAAAAATCCACATTTGTTTACGATGACCGAACGCTTACTTGCTGCAAGGGAACGGCCCGCACGAAAACCGGTGATGTATCAGCGCTGGGAAGATTTATTCTTTCTGCATTGGGAATGCCCTGTTGATTTGTTGCAGCCGTTGCTGCCTTCAGGCCTTACTATTGATACCTATGAGGGCATTGCGCATATCGGTATTGTTGGTTTTCAAATGTGTGGTGTGCGGCCTGTGGGATTACCCGCTTTGCCTTGGCTTTCAGCCTTCAACGAACTCAATGTTCGGCTTTATGTCCGGGATGCCTCGGGTGAACCTGGGGTGTACTTTCTTTCGCTTGATTGTGATCGTGGCCCAGCAGTCATGCTTGCCCGTAGTTTTTTCTCTCTCCCTTACGAGTTTGCAAAATTTACCGTGCGCCCTGGATTTCAGATGGACTGTGTCCGAAATACTCAGAAGCAGACGGCATGTTTTTCTTGGCAAGGGATCGGTTCCCCGAAACCTTCTCTGCCTGGTTCACTCGAGTTTCACTTGGTAGAGCGATATAGCTTTTTTACCAAGCACCGCAACTGCTTGCTTCGGGGCCAAGTTTATCATACCCCTTACGAGATTTGCACGGCTGTTGCAACCCAATGGAGCGACCTTCCCTTGGTCTGGGATGGCTTGCCCCCTATTACTCGTTCGCCCGATCTTATGCATTGCAGTCGTGGCGTGAAAGTCGAGGCATTTGGCCTTGTGCCAGCCTTTGAATAAAAGTGCATGAGTCGCTAATCTTGGAATGGAAAGATTAAATAAAGCTCCCTGCGAAAGGTGGCAAAGCGGAAATCATTCTCTTTTCGATACTATTTTGCATATCTTCTAGTAAAACTTCTGGCGATCCAAGTAAGCGTAAACTCCGTATGATAATACTTAGTGTGCTATGGGTTTTCATTAAGTAAAGATCCGGTGGTATCACCCCGTTTATGCTTGGAGGTAACCCCTTGATTATTATCTATCGCCATCTGTTTTCAGTGGGTCTGCTATTAGGTATTTCGATATGTCTGGCGGGCTGTGATCAAAAAAAGATGGCGCCACCAGCATTTCCACCTCCCGTCGTAAGCATTACAAAACCAGTTCTCTACACTGTTCAAAATTACTACGAGTACAACGGCAACTTGGATGCTATCGAAACAGTTCATATCCAAGCTCGTGTAAAAGGGTTTCTTAATGAGATAGCCTTTACCGAGGGAGAGGAAGTCAAAAAAGGAGCACTACTTTTTAAGATTGATCCCCGCGAACATTCTGCAGCAGTGAAAAGAACCGAAGCTGATCTTCGCAAAGCTACCACAGAGTTTGAAAGATATCGATCCGAAGCAGATCGTGGTAGCAGGCTTGTTGGTACGCGAGCGGTTGGCACCGAAGATTTTGAGCAACGGGTTGCAGTTCGCGATACTGCTGCAGCAACCATGTTGCAAGCTCAGGCAGCATTAGAAGGCGCTAAGCTTCAACTAAGCTTTGCAGAAATTCATTCCCCTATTAATGGGCAGATCGGCCGAGCATTGGTAACTCGAGGAAATCTTGTTGGGCAAAACGAGCCAACCTTGCTTACGACCATCGTCAGTATGGATCCGTTGTTTGTATATTTCGATATTCCGGAGCGCGATCTTGTTGAATTTCAGCGTGCCCGTAATGCAGGTAAACAAGCTGATGTTCTGAGTGGGTCGCTTCCCCTTGAAGTGGGTGTGACTAGCGATGAAGGATATCCCCATGCTGGCAAAATTGACTTCCGAGAAAATAAGGTTGATATCGGTTCTGGCACAGTGCGGATGCGAGGCCGTATTCCAAATCCGCGCATTCTACCTGGTAACACCCATCTTCTATACCCCGGCCTTTATGCTCGTGTTCGTGTTCCGTCGGGTGATCCCCGATCGTTGCCTGCAATCCCTGAAGATGCTTTGATGACTGGGCAGGAAGGCCGGTTTGTTTATGTGCTGGGTGAAGGTGATGTTGTACAAAAGCGAACCGTGCAAGTTGGCCCGCAAATTTATAAAGGTATTCCATCCGATACTGCGAAATCTCAGGGTTGGACTTTGTTCGCTCCTGCCACCACCCCCGAAGGTAAGGATCAGGTTGTTCAATTGCCTGCTGTGATTTCAATTGAAAGTGGCTTAACTATTAATGATCGAGTTGTGGTAAATGGCTTGACCAAGGCCCGACCCGGTTCCCCGGTTGCTCCTTTGGCTTTCGAGCTTAAGCTACCAACATCTGCAGGCGCCAAATAATTCATAACCGCATCGCAGGAATTTAGAGTACCTCATGCTTTCAAAGTTCTTTATCGATCGCCCTGTTTTTGCCAATGTTATTGCTATTGTTACCATTCTTCTCGGAATAGTGGCGATCTATCGATTGCCCGTCGAACGCTATCCCGCAATCGTTCCTCCAACCGTTGTCGTGAGTGCTGCATACCCAGGGGCCAATGCTAAAGTTGTTGCCGATACTGTCGCTGCCCCCATCGAGCAACAAGTTAACGGCGTCGAAAACATGATGTACATGACATCTACAAGTTCTTCCGATGGCACCTATGCTCTGACGATTACTTTCGAAATTGGAACAAATCTGGATGATGCACAAGTGCTGGTTCAGAACCGGGTAGCGATTGCCCAACCTAGTCTTCCCGAAGAAGTTCGCAGGCAGGGCTTATCCGTTAAGAAGCAATCTTCGAATATTATCATGGCCGTTACTCTGACATCCCCCAGCAAGAAATTTGATGGATTGTTTTTATCCAATTATGCAACTCTGCGTTTACGCGATGAACTTAGCCGGGTGGATGGAGTTGGGGAAGTACTGGTGCGTGGCGTTGGCGCTTATGCAATGCGCATCTGGCTGGATCCAGACAAGCTTGCATCGCGGCAGTTGACAACACAAGATGTAACTGCGGCATTGGCGAGGCAGAATGTTCAGGTGGCAGCGGGGCAGGTTGGTCAACCACCCAGCCCTGATGGACAGCGATTTCAAATGACTATAACCACTCTGGGCAGGCTTTCAGATCCCGATCAATTCGAAGGTATTGTTATTAAGGCAAGCGCATCTGGGCAGATGGTTTATTTGCGTGATGTTGCACGGGTCGAACTCGGCGCGCAAAACTACGATTCGTATGCTTCCCGTAATGGCATGGATTCCGCCAACATGCTTGTCTACCAACTACCTGGTTCCAACGCTATCGATGTTGCCCGCTCGGTTCGTGTTGCGATGGAGAAGATCAAGCCGACCTTGCCCGAAGGGTTGGAGTACAGCATTCCGTTTGATACGACCAAATTTGTCGAAGCTGCTATCCAAAGCGTGTACACCACTTTAATCGAAGCAGGGCTTTTAGTTTTAATTGTGATCTTAGTATTTCTGCAAAGCTGGCGGGCTCTTTTGATTCCTGCGACCACTGTTCCAGTCACCATTATTGGTGCGTTTGCTTTCATGCCCCTCCTAGGCTTTTCTGTTAACATGCTTACGCTTTTTGGATTGGTTCTTGCTATCGGTA
>Ga0194055_10004342_pt1 | contig 10647 bp, 14 predicted proteins | sample SepL449m_MetaG_FD_155482 | JGI IMG/M metagenome (GOLD analysis project Ga0194055, IMG submission 155482) | Anoxic zone freshwater microbial communities from boreal shield lake in IISD Experimental Lakes Area, Ontario, Canada - Sep2016-L442-9m | ecosystem: Environmental > Aquatic > Freshwater >... | reverse complement strand
CAGCCTTCACTCAGGATCCGTTTTTCCAATGCTGCGCCAGAGCCTCCATTCCCTCAGCCTCCAGACCAGCGGTGAGGGCTTCACCGACCTCACCGGGGCCCTCAACCGGGAGATCAGCGCCAGCGGGCTGAAGAACGGCCTGGCCACCCTCGCTTCGTTGCACACCAGCTGCAGCCTCACCATCAATGAGAACGCTGATCCCCGGGTGCTGGAGGATCTGGCCACCTTCCTGCGGGCCCTGGTGCCGGCGGAGGGGGTGCGGCCCCTGAGCGGCCGAGGTGAGCTGCGACCCTGGCGCCACGACGACGAAGGCCCCGACGACATGCCGGCCCACATCCGCACCGCCCTCACGGCCACCAGCCTGAGCCTCTGCTTTCAGGGCGGAGGTCTGCTGCTCGGCACCTGGCAGGCGGTGTACCTCTGGGAGCATCGGGCCCGGCCACACCGGCGCCAGCTCAGCCTGCAACTGATCGGCGAGTGAGGCGGGCGCCGAAACCTGCCCGATCCTTATAGGCATCAGGCATGGTTGAGGACCAACCCTGCACTCCCCCATGGCCGCCCAGCCCCTCAGCCCCGATGCGATCGCCCAGCTACCCAAGCAGCTCCCCGCCTGGACCCTGAAGGAGGGCAAACTCCACCGCGAGCTGCGCTTCGTCGATTTCTCCGAGGCCTTCGGCTTCATGGCCCGGGTGGCCTTGGCCGCGGAACAGCTGAACCATCACCCCGAATGGAGCAACGTCTGGAACCGGGTGGTGATCAACCTCACCACCCACGACTGTGGCAGCCTCTCCAACCTCGATCTGGCATTGGCCCAGCGGATCGACGCCTTAGCAGGTCAACTGGGGGCCTGAAGGGATCCGATCGTTCCTTCCGCTCAGACCGGTTCCGATCAGGTCACTTCCATCGTGACAACAGCAGCCTCCCAGCGGCAACTCCTGGCGATCACCCCCTCTTCATCGGCCAGGAGCACCACCAGCTCCCCCAGGTGGCAACTGATCCCCCGCAGCGCAAGGGAGCCGGGAGCGCAGCGATCCTGGCTTAGGTCAGCAGCTCCACAACAATCAGGCATGAATGCCTATGGCTTCACCCTGCGGATGGGGCAACAGTGAGGGCATCGAACCGGAGGCACCAGCGATGGACGACACGCCACCCAATCAGGTTCCAGGAGTGCGCTGACCGCCGGCCCCTGCTCCAACAGTCTTGTTCCGATCTGAGGTTTTCAGGTCCCCAGCGGATCACCCGATGCACCGCCCTAGGTGCCCCCGGGTCAAGGAAACCGATCCCATGGATGCCATGGCCCCAGGTGCCGCCTTCCGCAGCTCCGCCCCCAACCCATCGTTTTTGATCATCAAATGATCACCAAAAGCTGACGCCTCTTGATGGACGTCGCATGGTGTCGGCTTGGAACCTCGTGCCAGTTCGGCTCCATCACCCATCCCGGCCCGACGGGCCCTCGTCGCATCAGCCCTGACCAACCCAAGAACCACTCGGATCACGACCCACCCATCCACGAACGCCAGCCAGCACGGCCGGCGGCCATCGGGAGGGCACGGTGCCGCTGAAGCCCGATCCATCAAGGATCGGGCTTTTTCATGGCGCATTTCTGCCGTTCGATGCCGGCCCCGGGCCGGGGAACCACTACGGCGCGTGAACCGGCGCTTCGTGGCGGCACGGGAGCCATACCATCCCTGGAGCACGAAGCAACTTCCATGCACGTTGGCGAAGTGTTCCTGGAAACCATGGCCACCGGGATCATCACCCAGCAGGAAATCGACTGGCTCACCACCCATCAGGCTGGCTTCAGACGAGAGGAGGAGGCGATGGCCCTCAAGATCGGCCGGCTGCTTGATGAGGGCCAGTTGCAGATCGGATGCCGGCTGCTGGGCAAGAACGCCCCCAAGGCACATCTTGCCTCCTGCGATGAGAATCTCTCTGCCGGATGATTCCCGGTCCGCCCTCAGGCAAGGGATCCGCCGCAACTGGATCCCGCCCCGGCGGTGCAGCCGAAGCAGTGTCCCCCAACCCGGATCGGCTCGCCGCAAGGGTCCCAGTCCAGCAGATCCCTCAGATGGCGCGGCTCCGGCAGGCCCAGCCCCAGTTGCTGGTTGAAGTCGCAGTCGTGGAGTCGGCCCTGCCAGTCCACGCTCAGCAGGCTGCGACACATCACGCTGGGGAGGTTCTCCGGGCGGTGGTGGAGACGCAGAAATTTGTTGTAGCTCTCCAGGCCCTCCGGAGGCAGGGCCTGGGCGAAGCGTTGAATCGGCATGTTTGTCAGGGCCAGCAGCCGGCTGAAAACCACGCCGTGGTCCCGGGCCAGGACGCGGCGATAGTCCTCCTCCAGCTGCCGCTGGGGCGGCGGCAGCGCCGCACCCTGGGGATTGAACACCAGGTCCAGCTCCAGACCGGAGCCTGGCTGGCCGTAGCCGAGGCTGTTGAGTTCCCGCAGGCCGGCGATGCTGCGCGTGAACACACCGGCCCCTCTCTGCCGGTCCACGTTGTCCGCCAGATAGCAGGGCAACGACGCCACCACATGCACGCCCTGATCGGCAAGAAAGGCGGCCAAGCCCTCCTGGCCGCTCTCCTGAAGGATGGTGAGGTTGCAGCGATCGATCACCTCCACACCCAGGGCCCGGATCTGGCGCACCAGGCTGCGGAACTGGGGATGGAGTTCCGGGGCTCCCCCGGTGAGATCGAGACAGGAGAGCCGGCGGACCTGGAGCACGGCCGGGATGAGCGCCACCGTGGCGGCCTCCATGCTTTCGGTGCGGTTCGGACCGGCCCCCACGTGGCAGTGGCTGCAGGCCTGGTTGCAGCGGTAGCCCAGGTTCACCTGCAGGGTGGAGAGAACCCCGCGGCGGAGAGCGGGAAACTGCATGGTCAGCCGCGTGTGGTCCTCAGGGTCGGCAGCCCGAAGGGCGCTGACAGGAGCAGGGTTAACGATGGACATCCTGAGGCTGAACCGCTGGCCGGGGTCGAGGCTAGGGGGCCGCAACCGGGGGGCCCGGGGTCTCCCGTGGAAGCGGCTGGATGCAGCAACACGGGGTAGATCGGAGCAGGCCTGGTCCACAGGAACCGGCAGGTGCAGCGAAGGAGGAGGATGGATGGATTCCGACCGCTTCCATGGCCCGCTTCCTGCTGGTGCTGAAACCCAGATCTCCCCTGGACACAACAGCCCTGATCGCGGGACTGGATCCGGTGCTCGATCAGCTCGAAGCTGAGGTCGACCACCGCACGGCGGCCCACCTCAGCGCCATGCTCAGCGGTTCCGAGAACCTGCGGCTTCAGCTGTTCGCCGATGTGCAGTCCAAGCTGGAGGGTCGGGTTTTGGAGGTGGTGCTGATGAGCCGGGAGGCCATGGGCCGCGGAGCTCCGCTGACGCGTGAGCGCTTCGAGCGACTGGTGAACCTGGCGACCGACACCATGCCCCATCTGACCCCGGTGTTCCGTTCCGATCGGGATGGCCCCATGCCCTTCGGCGTTTGATGCGATGACCTCGATCCGGACGCTCCGACCGGCCTCCGGGCCCCTTCCCCAGGCCGACCAGCTCGATCCCCCCCGGGGCTATCGGCTTCTGGCCTGGATTGGCCTGGTGGCGAACGCTCTGCTGATCCCGGCAGGCATCTTCACGATCCTGCGAGATCCGATCTGGCGGATCCCCAACATCGCCGTTGGAGCGGGGGCGGTTCTCCCCTGCGCGGTGGTGGGTCTGGTGGCCTGCATCGCCCTGCTGCGCTGGCGGCACTGGGGGGTGGTGCTGGCGATCGTGGCCCTCTCCCTGAACCTGGCGATCGCGTTCTCCTACGGCATCGTGCGGCTGGTGATGGTGGCGCAGGGCCGCCTGGCCCTGGCCCTGGCCTTGCCGCTGCTGCTCGCAGGCCAGGCGGCTGCGCTGGTCTTCTGGTGCAGACCCGGCGTGCGCGACTACCTGCGCTGAGTCCCGCTGATCTTTTCACAGCACAACCGGCACCCCATTCTGTGCCGACGGTGACAGTCAGCAGCTGGCACAGCCTTCAAAATGAGAAACTGCGCTGGGATGTGTTCGATGGTTCTGCCCCTTCAGCCTCAGTTCGTCACCAAGGTCGCCAGCGGTGTAGTCCGACCGAGCACTGGTTCGCCTGCCAATCAGCGGGTCTACCGGCTGGTGGATCACCGGGGGGATCCCCATCCCGTGCTCGACGATCTCTACGAAACCCTCGACGCTGCATGGTCGGAAGCCCTCTCCTGGTGGCATGGCGAGCGGGGCGCTGCGGCACCGCCCGTGGGCATCGGCGTTGAGGTGAGCACCGGCAGTGGGGTGTGGCGCACCCTGCGGCACCCGGAGGGCTGAACACTTCAGCTTCCGCGTGGCTTCTGACCAGCACAATCAGCCCTCAGCAGCTTCACCAGGACGAGTTCACCAGTAGGTGTTCTCGTAGATCCGCAGCGTGCCCACGCCTACAGGGCTTCCCAGGGGATCCGCACCAGCCGGAAAGGCCACTACCTGGAAGAGATAGGTGTCTGATTGGATCGGATTGGTCCAGGGCACCACCGACACGGTCACGGTGCTGCCAGGCGGAATCGGCTCTGGAAACTCCAGGGTCATGGTGCGGGTGTCGTTGTTGAAGCGCGCCTGGACGGGCACTGGGCGCCCCTCGCGCCGCGGCCTGCCGAGAAAGGCGCGGGTGCGCTCCACCAGGAAGGGAAACTGTCGGTCGACCCCGCGGATCTGCTCAAACGTGAAACCGGCGAGGGACGCTCCAGCCTCGGGGTCCAGATTCAGAGTGAAGTAATACTCCGGCAACGGCTGGCCGACCGTGGTGTTGTAGCTGACCAGGTCAACCTGCCAGGGGGCCTTCACGAACACGGTGGAACCGGCCAGCTCAAGGGCTCTGGCAGGAGCACCTGGCAGGTTCAGAATCCATGGCTTCGGCTGGAGAGACACCGGTGGCTCAGAGGTTGTGAAGCGAGGAGATTCGGGATAACCCCAGGCCAGCAACGCCGCTGCGAAAACAACTCCCATCCAGCGAGGTGGCCAGCGCATCAGCGGGTTGAACCATCGACTGGTGAAAAGCTAAGCCTGCTCCCGGCTCACCATCAGGAAGGGCTGGGGATCCTGATCGCGACGGTGCTGCAGCGGCAGGGGATGGCCGGGGGCTGCGGCGGCGACCGGATCGAGAGCAGCGGTTTGCAGCAGTGCCTGCCGCAGTCTGCGGGCGGCATGGAGCGGCATGTCCCGTGGCACGCTGATGCGCTGGGCCAGGCTTCGCAGTCCTGCCGCCGTACCACCTGGAGGAGGGCAGGCGGAGCCCCGGCTCAGCAGGGTGAGAGCACAGCGCAAGGCCGTGTCAAACGAGTCGGCATCGCCTGAATCCCCATAGCGGGCCACCAGCGTGCGCCGGTGCCGCAACACCCGGGCCAGGGCCACGGCCACCGCATCGGGCGGTTCCGCCTGGCTGGTTTCCGGATCGTCCTCTCCAGGAGCAGCCATCGGCCAGGGTCCGTAATCGATCCGTTGCGCAAGCTGCCGCTGGTGAGGGGAACCATCGGCATAACAGCCCCCCATCTGGGGAGGCAGATCATGGGCATGGGTGTGGAAGTCACTCTGGGTGGCCAGGTAAGCGGGACGCTCCTCAAGGGCCCGAAACCAGCGGTCGATGGCAGCGTGCCGGCGCCGCAGCAGGTAGCCCTTGTAGTAAGCCAGGCTCGCCCCCATCCGTTCGACATAGGGAACGAACACCAGGTCAGCCGAGCTGATCTCCCCCAGCAGGAAAGGTCCAGGGGCGGCCCCCAGGACCTCGGCCATGGCGGTGGCCATGCGATCGAAGTCTTGGGCGGCCTGGGTCTCGGAGCTGGGGCCCGGATGCGGCACACAAAGCCACTGGCACCAGGACCGAAACATTAGCCGCTCCAGCCGACGCAGCGGCATGACCTCGGGAGCCTCCATCGCGAACCGCAGCGGCCCGAAGGCCGCCTCCAGGGCAAGAAGAATGCGATCGCTCTCGGTGATCAGTCGCCCGTCGAGCTCCAGCGCCGGCAACATCCCGGAGGGCACCAGCTGGCGGTACCAGCTCTCCTTCTGCCCGTAGCAGAACATTGTGACCTTGCGAACCCGATAAGGAATTCGCTTCTCCTCAAGCCACAGCCACACCTTCTGGCAATAGGGACACCAGGCGTGGTGATCGCGGTAGAGGGTCACCCGCACCGACGCCTCGCTTTGGCCGAACAAACGAAGCGTGGCCTGGGCGCTGGCGGGGCTGTTGATGCGATCCGGGAGCGGGGCCGCCCATCCCTCCAGCTGGGTCCAGGTGGCGGACAACCCAGGCGAAAGAACGCCCCGGGAAGACGATTCGACGGGCAACGAAGCGGCCAAGGCGGCAGGGTAGAGCGGTCTGATCCTGGCGGAGCCCCCGGCAGAGCGTGAGCGTTGGCCGTGGGGATCCCAATGCAAAAAACCGGACCCGCACCCTTGTGGTGAAGGGGGGATCCGGGAGTGTTGGGCCGGATGCCGATCCCGGCTCAGCCCTTGGTGGCCTCGACCTGGTGGTGGTACTCGTGGCCGCGATAGTGGAAGACGCGGTCGGTATCGACCGCAGCGGCCTCGTGCAGGAGGGTGCGGGTGAAGTGCAGGCCGCGGTAGGCATGGTCCACCGGGGTGGCGGAGGGCAGCTGGCGCTGCACCTTGTCGTAGCGGATGCCGCGGTACTGAAGACGGGTCATGGACTCAGCCTCGAAGGGTGGGATTGGTTTCCGCTTCGTGGAGTGGAGAAAGGAGCGTTGCTTCGCCGAATCGACTTCGCCGGATCCTCCGTTGTGCACTCCTTTGGTGCCTGGGCGGGTCTGATGGGAGCCATCCTGCTCGGCCCCCGCATCGGCAAATTCGTCGACGGCACCCCCCAGGCCATGCCCGGTCACAACCAGGCGATTGCCACCCTCGGCTGCCTGATCCTCTGGCTCGGCTGGTTCGGCTTCAACCCCGGCTCGGTGTTGGCCATGAACGAACAGGTTCCCTACATCGCTGTCACCACCACTCTCGGTGGTGCCGCCGGCGGCATCGCCGCCACCCTGTTCAGCCAGTTCACGGGCGGCAAACCTGATCTCTCGATGACCATCAACGGCATCCTGGCCGGTCTGGTCGGTGTCACCGCAGGCTGCGACGGCTATTCCATGCCCGCCGCTTGGGTGATCGGTTTCATCGCGGGCATCCTTGTGGTGTACTCCGTGGCGCTGATCGACAAGATCGGCATCGATGATCCGGTCGGTGCTTGGTCCGTGCACGGCACCTGCGGCATCTGGGGCACCCTGGCCGTGGGCCTGTTCAACATGGACAAGGGTCTGTTCACTGGGCACGGCTTCGGCCAACTCGGTGTGCAATTCGTGGGCGTTCTGGCTTTTGCGATCTTCTCGGCGGTCACGTCCTGGATTGTGTGGTCGGTGATCGGGACCATCTTCGGCGGCATTCGTGTTACCCCAGCCGAAGAATTCGAAGGTCTCGACATCGGCGAACATGGCATGGAGGCCTATCCGGAGTTCGCTTCCACGAAATAAGCTGGAAGGGTGGGGATCTGCGATCTCCACCCCACGATCCACCCCATCCTTGCCGCTTCAGGTACCGCATCAATCCCTGCCGAGGCGATCTTCGCCTTCGATCTGCAGCATCATTTTCTCAAGTGGTAACGATGACTACCGGCTCGACACCCGCTCACCATGGATGGTGGGGATGAACGCTGAGGTCTCCCTCTTTCATGGCTTTTGTCCCTCTGGTCAGCGGTGGTTTCACACCGCTCACTGTCTTTGACCGTTGGCGCAGACGCTTCCTGGCGGGGGTCCAGGATCCGCAATTGCGCCGCTCCGCATTCGTGATGATCGGCATCGCCGCAGGTCTGGCCCCGCTGATGGCTGGAGCTGCCCACGCCGCCCTTCCAAAAGCTGTCAACGACGGTGCCGACACCCTCCTGATGCTGATCGGCTCGGCCCTGGTGCTGCTGATGACTCCAGGCCTGGCCTTCTTCTACGGCGGCTTCACCCGCTCGAAGAACGTGCTCAACACGATGATGATGAGCTTCTTCCTGATGGGGCTCATCGGGGTGCTCTGGGTGGTGATCGGCTACAGCCTCGCCTTCGACAGCGGCTTCAAGAGCCCCTTCATCGGTGGCCTCGGAGCGATGTGGATGAACGGAGTCGGCGGCGAATTCGGCGATGCTCCCCTGGCCGACGGCTTCAACCTGAGCGCCTCCTCCTTCGCCCTCTTCCAGGGCATGTTCGCGATCATCACCCCGGCCCTGATCTCGGGTGCCATCGTTGAACGGGTGAGCTTCAAGGCTTGGTTCTGGTTCTGCCTGATCTGGAGCCTCCTGATCTACTCGCCGATGGCCAAGATGGTGTGGGGCGGTGGTTTCCTCGGCCCCTTCGGTAGCATTGGAGCGATTGACTTCGCCGGTGGCACCGTGGTGCACATCGCCTCGGGCGTGGCGGCCCTCGTCGCTGCCGCGATCATCGGCGAACGCAGCACCTGGCCGAACAGCAAGCGTCCTCCCCACAACGTTCCCTTCATCCTGCTGGGTGCGGGTCTGCTCTGGTTCGGCTGGTTCGGCTTCAACGGCGCCAGTATGTTCGCCGCCAAGACCGCTGGCTATCCCTTCCTCACCACCACCACTTCGGCTTCTGCCGGTCTGCTGGCTTGGTGCCTGATTGAATGGTTCAAGGATGGCAAGCCAACCGCCGTCGGGGCTGCCACCGGTGCTGTGGCCGGACTGGTGGGCATCACTCCCGCCGCCGGTTTCGTCTACATACCCCAATCAATCCTGATCGGTGCCCTCACCGCCCTCGCCTGCTTTATTGCCGTTCAGATCAAAGCCGCAATCAAGTTCGACGATTCCCTTGACACCTTCATGGTGCACGGAGTCGGCGGCACCGTTGGCGCCCTGCTCACCGGCATTCTTGCGGCCAAGTCGTTGGTTTCCGCCGACTACTTCCCCCTCTCGGCAAAGATTATGGAAGAGGGTGGCAATGCCGGCCTGTTCATCGCACAATTGAAGGCCGTTCTGTTCACCTACGGATTCGTGGGTCTCGGCACGGCCCTGATTCTCTGGTTCCTCAAGCTGTTCATGCCTCTGCGCGTGAACGTAAACGATGAGGAACGGGGCCTCGATTTTGTGGCTCACGGGGAAGAAGCCTACGATCCGATGACCAACTGAGGCCGAAAACCCCATGAAAATGATTACAGCCCTCGTGCGTCCCTCCAAGGTTGATGCCGTGAAGAGCGCTCTTGTCGCCCTCGACATCGTGGGCATGACCGTGAGTGATGTGCGCGGTTTCGGTCGCCAGAAGGGCCAAGTTGAGCGTTATCGTGGCAACGAATTTACCGTGGAATTTCTTCTGAAATCCAAGATTCTTGTGGTAGTCGATGATGCTAAGGTCGAGACCGCCATCCAAGCCATCACCGAAGCCGCCCGAACTGGCGAGATCGGTGATGGCAAGATCTTCGTGAATTCTGTGGAAACGGCCATCCGAATCCGCACTGGAGATCGCGGCGATTCAGCACTCTGAATCCAGTTCAGCCAACCACCAGGCCCCAACATCTAGGGGCCTTTTTTTATGATTCACTCAACGCAGTCTTGGAAGGCACGGGCATTCAAAATGGGCCTACCAAGAAATGTGGAAGAATCGAATCGAATCGAATCGGCTCATCAGAACTCATGTCCACATAATGAGCCCGCATCACGTCATCTCTCCATAGCAGCCGCGCACGACGTGAAACAACCTGCGAACCAGCGTGCTGGTGGAGTCCAGGCTGCAGGAGATGCCGGAGGGGATCGGCTCGTAAGACTGAACACAAGCCCCGCGAGCGCTGATATCCCACAACATGCCATAGTATGTGCGTGTAGATGTGATCAACTCGGCCATGATCCGCACGCTGAGCACTGAAACCGAATAACGAAATTCCCGGCATTTAGATAGTAATTTGAATGCCTCGGGCTTCGACTTCGGACGAAACCAGGGATTCATAAATACCCCTAAGGACTCCATCACATAAAGCCACGTCCCGCAGAATGCGATCACAGGGGCAGATCACGTCCCATTCCCCCAGACCTCCGTGCCAACTCCCGCAGCCCCTGACGACTTCGATCTGCTCGTGATCGGGGCTGGATCCGGCGGCCTTGCAGCCGCCAAACGGGCCGCTTCTTATGGCGCCAAGGTGGCCATCGTGGAAGGCGATCGGGTCGGGGGCACCTGCGTGATCCGCGGCTGTGTACCCAAGAAGCTGCTGGTCTATGGAGCCGCCTATCGCCAGTGGCTCGCGGACGCCCCCAGCCATGGCTGGTTCCCCCTGCAGGCGGAGGGCCTGCGCTGCGACCCCCCCCGGTTATTCGCGGCGGTGCGGGCTGAGGTGGATCGCCTCCATGACCTCCACCTCGGCTTCCTCAAGAAAGCGGGGGTGGAGCTGGTGCCGGGCTGGGGACGATTTGTTGACGAGCACACCTTGGCGGTGACCGACTCCCGGGGAGAGGGGCGCCGGCTGCGGGGGGAGCGGATCCTGATCGCGGTGGGCGGGCGCCCTGTCCGCCCACCCTTAGCAGGTGCCGATCTCGGCTGGATCAGCGACGACCTGTTCGAACTCCGGGAACTGCCGCAGCGGGTGGTGGTGGTGGGAGGAGGATTCATCGCCTG
>Ga0194055_10004339_pt1 | contig 10656 bp, 8 predicted proteins | sample SepL449m_MetaG_FD_155482 | JGI IMG/M metagenome (GOLD analysis project Ga0194055, IMG submission 155482) | Anoxic zone freshwater microbial communities from boreal shield lake in IISD Experimental Lakes Area, Ontario, Canada - Sep2016-L442-9m | ecosystem: Environmental > Aquatic > Freshwater >... | reverse complement strand
GTCTTCGATATAGAGCGGCCAGTTGAGAACGGTGATGCCACCGTTGCTGCTGCCACCGCTGCTGCTCGAACCAGAGCTGCATGCAGCGAGCAATGTGGGGCCAACAGCGAGGCCGCCAAGGGCGAGACCACCCATGCCGAGGAAACGTCGACGAGACGTTCGGTGCTGGGCCATGGCCTCAAGAATTTGGGGGTCGATGGGGTTGCTCATGTTCGGTCCTCCTGGTGGTGCGGTTGATTAGCCCTCGACGACGATGTCATCGAGAGTGCGGGGTTGATTCGGCGCGTCGGGTAAGACGCACGCTGCTGTTGGTGTCCACGATGCCCAAACACTGTCGCCGGGGCGAAGCAGTGGAAGATCGGCATCGGGTTCGATGTTGGCGATGATCGGCGAGCCATCGGGTGCGCATAGTGCAAGCCGGACGACTGGCCCTTGGAATGTGAGATCAGTGACGGTGGCATTCACTGCTTGTAAGCCACCGCTGGGTGGGTTCACAGAAATCGAGATGCGCTCGGGGCGCACCATGAGCGTGACGGGCGCGCCAGCGCGAACAGAATCCGCAACGCAAGAACCGCTGAGCGTCGAACCACCGAGCGCACTCACTGTCGCCGAAGTTGCTGAACGGTCGGTCACCGTTGCAGTCCAAAGATTTGCTTGCCCAATGAATCCGGCAACGAAGACAGTTGCGGGATTGTCGTAAATCTCGGTGGGAGTGCCGATTTGTTCAACACGCCCATCGGACATGACTGCGATGCGGTCGCTCATTGTGAGCGCTTCGTCTTGATCATGGGTGACATAGACGAAGGTGATGCCTACTTCACGCTGAATACGTTTCAGTTCAAACTGCATTGCACGGCGAAGTTTGAGATCGAGTGCCCCGAGAGGTTCGTCGAGAAGAAGGGCCTTGGGAAGATTGACGAGTGCACGAGCAAGCGCGACTCGCTGCTGCTGACCACCGGAAAGCTGCGCAGGTCGACGACTGGCAAATTCGGTGAGGCGAACGACCTCAAGAATCTCGCTCACCCGCTTTTTAATCGTTGCCTTGTCGACGTTCTTCGCTTGCGGGCCGAATGCCACGTTGTCGAAAACATTCATGTGGGGGAACAACGCATACTGCTGGAACACAGTGTTCACATCGCGCTTGTTCGGTGGAACCTTCGAGACATCAACGCCGCCGAGTCGAATAGCACCAGTTGTGGGTTGTTCGAAACCGGCGATCATCCGCAGGGTTGTGGTCTTGCCACAACCGGATGGACCGAGCATTGAGAAGAACTCGCCTTGCCCGATTGAGAAATGGGCATCGTCGACCGCGACGAAATCGCCGAATCGTTTCACGACATGATCGATCTCGATGACTGGAGCGGAAAGGTCGACCGCAGTCGGAGACGTCATAGCAATTGAGTTCTCTGTCAGCTCTCACCCCTCCGCGATCACAGGTGCGCCGCACCCGGTCGAATTGACAAGAATCACCTGAATTCGGGCTCACTGCAAGAATTGAGCCATTGCGAGTTGATGAACAATGGATTTTGATGCTCGCCCCGCGAACATCCCTTGCGGTTTGGTGCTTCGTGGCCCACGATGCTCTGACGGAATTCGGCACGAGGAGTAAACGTGGCTCATCTCAATTTCATTGGCGGGAAGTGGGTTCCCGCCCAAAGCGACGCGACCGATGAGGTCGTGGCTCCGGCCACGGGCGCGGTCATCGCCTCGGTTCCTTCTAGCGCCGCCGCCGACGTCGACGCCGCAGTGGCTGCAGCGAGTGCCGCATTTGCTGAGTGGGGCAGGGCCACGCCGAGGGCTCGTTCGGAGGCGCTGCTAGCGCTGGCTGATCGCCTGGAAGAGAACATCGAGGAACTCAAAGCCATCGAGGGCGAGAACGTTGGCAAGCCGATCTCCATTATTGATTTCGAATTCGATCTCACAATCGACAACCTTCGGTTCTTCGCCGGAGCGGCGCGCACGATGGACGCGCAAGCTGCCGGCGAGTACATGGACGACCACACCTCGATGTTGCGGCGAGACCCGCTCGGTGTTGTTGCCGGTATTGCTCCGTGGAACTATCCGCTCAACATGGCGATCTGGAAAATGGGTCCCGCGCTTGCAGTGGGCAACACCTTTATCTTGAAGCCATCAGAGTTGACCCCGTTCACCGCGTTCCGTCTGGCCGAACTCACCGAGGGAATTCTTCCCGCAGGCGTATTCAATGTTGTTGCTGGTCAAGGTGAAACAGCGGGCGATGCAATTGTTCGTCATCCAGGTATTGCGATGTTGTCACTAACTGGCGATGTGAACACCGGCAAGATGATTGCGCGCAACGCGGCCGACACGTTGAAGCGAGTGCATCTTGAACTTGGGGGCAAGGCCCCGGTTGTTGTGTTCGATGACGCAGATATCGAAGCGCTCGTCGCGACGCTCACCGAGACTGGCTATTACAACTCTGGTCAAGATTGCACCGCACCGTGTCGAGTCATCGCTGGACCAGGCGTGTTCGATGACCTCGTTTCCGGTCTCGAAGCATCGGTTGGTGCTCTCATCACTGGCGATCCGAACGATGCCGCGACAAATGTTGGCCCGGTGATTTCAGCAGCACAACGAGATCGAGTTGAAGCAATGGTGAGTCGAGCGGCGTCTGGTGGCGCTCGAGTTGTTGTTGGCGGAGCAGCTCTTGATCGACCGGGCTTTTTCTATGCGCCGACTGTCGTTGCTAATCCGGCGCAGGATTCAGAACTGGTGCAGCGCGAAGTCTTTGGCCCGGTCATCAGCGTGCAGAAGTTTTCCGATGAAGCACAGGCATTGGCGTGGGCGAACGATGTCGATTACGGCCTTGCTGCATCGGTGTGGACCCGAGATGTTGGGCGGGCAATGCGGATGTCTCGTTCGATGATGTTTGGGACGGTGTGGGTCAATGACCACATCCCGATTGTTTCGGAATTCCCCCACGGCGGATTTAAGAGCAGTGGCTATGGAAAAGACATGTCGAAATACGCCCTCGAGCACTACACCGAGCTCAAACACGTCATGATTAAGCACTGAGAGATTCGATCGAGGAGAACCCGTGTCCGAAACCGTGAAGACCGAAGTACGTGGACGCATTCTCATTGTGCGGCTTGAGCGCGAAGAAAAGCGCAACGCGATCGACGTCGCTATGGCCGAAGGGATCGATGCAGCACTCAATCGCCTTGAGGACGATGACGATCTTTGGGCTGGAGTAATCACAGGAACGAAGTCGGTGTTCTGTGCCGGAACCGACATGCGTGCGGGTGTGCACTCCACCGATCGCGGCGGCCAATACGGAATTATTCGTCGCTATCGCACGAAACCGCTCATTGCTGCCGTCGAAGGCGCAGCACTTGGCGGTGGTTTCGAAGTGGTGTTGTCGTGTGACCTGGTTGTCGCTTCCAAAACGGCACAGTTCGGTTTGCCGGAAGTGAAGCGCAGCTTGGTTCCAATCTGTGGCGGATTGTTTCGTGCCCCAAAGGCATTGCCGCGCAACGTCGCTCGAGAATTGCTGCTCACTGGCGATTCCATCGACGCGAAGCGGGCCTACAAGTTGGGACTGGCCAACATCCTTTCCAGCGCGGGCGAAGCGGTCGACGATGCAGTGGCGCTTGCTGAGCGGATCTGTAGCAATGGCCCCGTCGCTGTTCGCGAGACCATGCGATTCTTGGCTTCGCTTGATGCGCCCGACGAGGCCCACGGTTGGGACGAGACCTTGGAATCGGAAGATGTCATTCGCAATGCGGAAGACACTCGTGAAGGCGTGAAGGCGTTCTTTGAGAAGCGCCAGCCCAATTGGTCGGGCCGCTGATCCGAGCAATTCCCCGCGGGATTGGATCAGCCGCTCTTGGCTGGCCAAGATGAGGGATATCGCTGTTCGAGGGGGAAGCATGGATTTCGACGAAACACCAGAAGAAGCTGCATGGCGTGCGGAGTGCCGAGCGTTTCTTGATCAGCATTCAACTGTGAAGGCTGCAGGCGCGCCTCGCAACACGATGAGCACGTTGAGCGACGATGAGCACGCACACGTGCAGAGGTGTCGTGATTGGCAGCGCACGAAAGCTGAGAACGGTTGGGCCGGTCTCACCTGGCCGGAGGAGTTCGGCGGTCGCGGTCTCACCGGTTTACAGCAGGGCATCTTCCTCGAAGAGGAGCACAAGTACGACCTCGCCGTTGGCATGTTTGCTCAGGCCATCGGCATGGTTGGTCCATCGATCGTCGTGCACGGCACTGAAGAGCAGAAGAAGCAGTTCCTTCCCTCGATTCTTCGTGGCGAACAGGTGTGGTGTCAGTTGTTCAGCGAACCGAATGCCGGTTCGGATCTTGCTGCGTTGCGCACTAAGGCTGAACTAGATGGCGATGAATGGGTCGTTACCGGTCAGAAGGTATGGACATCTTCAGCCCATGTTGCTGACTGGGGCATGTTGCTTGCTCGTACCGATTGGGACGCGCCGAAGCATCGTGGCATCACCTACTTCCTTGTCGACATGCGTTCACCGGGCATCGATGTTCGACCGCTTGTGCAAGCAACCGGGGGTGCAGAGTTCAACGAGGTGTTCCTCGAAGAAGTTCGCATCCCGAAAGAAAATGTTCTCGGTGAAGTGAACGGTGGTTGGGCCGTGGCGATGACCACGCTCACCAGTGAGCGCGCCGATATCGGTGCTGGTCATGGCGACGGGTTTGCTGGCGTGCTTCGACTCGCGCAGCAGTACGGCCGTGTAAGTGATCCGGTTGTTCGCCAAGAACTGATGAAGCTCTACACGAGCTACCAAATCTCGAAGTACATCGGCTTTCGCACGCGCACTGCGGCCTCAAAGGGAATCGCTCCTGGGCCCGAGGTGTCAACCATGAAGATTGCGATTTCCGATCGCCTTGCGTTCCAAGGCGATCTAGTTGAGTCGCTCATGGGTGCCGATGGAATGTTGTGGGGATCCGACGCCATCGACGATGGCTACTGGCAGACTATGGTGTTTATGGGGCAGTGGATGGCTCGCATCGGCGGCGGCACCGAAGATGTGCAGCGCAACATCGTGGGCGAGCGAGTGCTCGGCCTACCTCGAGAACCAAGCAACGACCGCACCACGCCATTCCGCGAATTGCCGCACTGACCTTCACGGTTTTGCGCGACTCCCTGTAGACATTCGAGATGTTCAATCCCTTCGTGCTGGGCTTCGCCGAGTATCCCTATGGGGAATATCGGATCCAGCGCGAAACCGAGCCGATCCAGCAAACGCCGTTTGGTCCGTGGATTGTGTTTGAACACGCGGAGTCGATGCGACTTCTTCGTGACGTCACGCTGAGCGTGGATGTACGCAAGGCCATTGAGATTCTGGGCGAAGACCCGCGCGACCGGGCCAAGATGCGTTCCGAGTTGTTTCCCGATAAGGCGCCACGAGAAGACACATCAATTCTCAATATCGATCCGCCTGATCACACGCGATTGCGCAAACTGGTGAGCAGCGTGTTCACGCCGAGACGCGTCGCCGACCTTGCCCCGATGATCGAACGCATTGTCGATGAACATCTCGATGCAGTGGCCGGTGGCGAACAGATGGACCTCATCGCTGATCTTGCCTTCCCGCTTCCGTTTGCAGTGATTTCCGAGATGCTGGGAATGCCCGATGGCGACAGCGCACAATTGCGCGAGTGGTCGCATGCGCTAGTAAAAATTCTCGACTTCACGATTGGCCCCGACGAATTGGTGGCTGCAGTGACTGCGGGCGAACATCTTCGTCAACACATCGCAGGGGTGATCGAGTGGAAGCGATCGAACCTTGGCGACGACTTGTTGAGCGCGCTGATTCTTGCCGAAGACAATGGCGATGTTCTTTCTGATACGGAACTTCTCGATCAGGTGAATGTGCTGTTCATCGCTGGTCACGAGACCACGGTGAATCTCATTGGCAATGGCACTTGGGCATTGCTGCAGAACCGCGATCAATTCGAGTTGTTACGTGATGATCCTTCGGTGGAAGCTACAGCGGTCGATGAACTTCTTCGCTACGACTCACCGGTGCAGATATCGCGTCGCATCACGCTCGAACCAATTGAACTCGCCGGTCACCAAATCCCCGCCGGCGTTTTTGTGCTCACGAGCCTCGGCTCGGCAAATCACGATCCCGCGACGTTTGGACCCACGGCCGATCAACTCGATCTTCGCCGTGCCGATGCGGCTCGTCATCTCGCTTTCGGTAGTGGCACGCACCATTGCCTCGGTGCATCATTGGCTCGCCTCGAGGGCAACATCGCCATCACTCGCCTGATCCGTCGCTTCCCTGAACTGAAGGCCGTGGGCGCACCAGCGTGGAATGGTCGTCTGGTGCTTCGGGGTATGGATTCGCTGCAACTTTCGCTTCGCTGAAGTCGATCGTTGAGTGGCAAGATCTCACGGTGACCACTCACGAGGAACTTCTTGCTCGTCATCGCCGGGCGTTGCCTGATTGGTTGGCCCTGTATTACGAAACGCCAATCTCGTTGGTGAGCGGTGAAGGTCGACATGTCGTCGACGCAGAAGGCAAGCGCTATCTCGATTTCTTCGGCGGCATCCTCACAACGATGACGGCGTATTCGCTTCCTGAAGTTGTCGAAGCGATCAGAGAACAAGCCGGAAAGATGATTCACACTTCGACGCTGTATCTCGTCGAGCCGATGATTGAACTGGCCGAAAAAGTGGGGGAGTTGTCGGGAATCCCCGATGCGAAAGTTTTCTTCGCTACGTCAGGTTCGGAAGCAAATGAAGCGGCATTGCTGTTGGCCTCGACAGTTCGTCGTTCCAATCAAGTTCTGGCGCTTCGTAACAGCTACCACGGCCGATCATTTGCCACGATGGGTGTTACCGGTAACCGAGGTTGCCGAGCCCATTCAGGGTGTTGGTGGCTTCACGGTTCCGCCTGACGGTTTGCTGGGCGCGCTGCAAGAGGTGTGTCGCGAGTTTGGAATTCTCTGGATTACTGATGAAGTGCAAACCGGTTGGGGTCGCACTGGCGAAAACTTCTGGGGCTATCAAGCACACGGTCTTGAACCCGACATGCTCACCTTCGCCAAGGGCCTCGGAAACGGCTTGGCGATGGCCGGCGTTGTCGCCAGTGCGTCGTTGATGGACAGCGTGAATGCCAATTCGATTTCCACCTTCGGTGGCAACCCGCTTGTGTGCGCAGGCGCTCTCGCAAACCTCGACTACCTAGTAACCAATGATTTGCAGGCGAATTCGCTGCGCCAGGGCGAAGCGCTGCAGGCTTCCCTGCGCCCACTGGTTGACGAGTTGTCGATTGTGGGTGACGTGCGGGGCAAAGGCCTGATGGTTGGCATCGAACTGGTGGGTGCCGATGGGCGCGAACCGAACATGGCGGCCGCCGGAGCCGTGCTTGAAACCTGTCGGGAGAATGGTCTGCTTATTGGCAAGGGCGGTTTGTATGGCAACTGTTTGCGAGTTGCTCCGCCGCTCACGCTGACCGCCGAGGAATGTGCGGAAGGCACCGCGATCCTCGTTGACGCACTTCGCTCTGTGAACAGCCACTAACCGAGCAGAACGAACTCAATCCTCGTAGGGTTTGGGCATGCATTTCTCGGTCTTTGCGTACACCGCTGTCGCTATTGCTGTCGTGATGTTCACCACCTGGCTGGCGAGTCTCCCGCTTCGAAACGCGTCGATTGTCGACCCCGTCTGGTCGCTTGGTTTTGTCGTCGTGGGATGGGTGGCGTTTGTCTCGCAGCACGAGCATGTCGACGCGCTACGCACTGGCGTGCTGCTCGCATTCGTCACCATCTGGGGACTACGTCTGTCGTTGCACCTTCTTCTTCGCAACGTTGGGCATGGTGAGGACTATCGCTACAAGGCCATGCGTAAGAAGCACGGCGCCAAATTCTGGCTCGTGAGTCTTGGCACGGTGTATTTGGTCCAGGGAACCTTGATGTGGATCGTCTCGCTTCCGTTGCAGTTCGGTATCGGCACATCAACGAGGACTTCTTGGTGGGTGCTGCCTCTCGTGCTTGGAGCCATCGTGTGGCTCGTTGGTTTCGCATTCGAATCAATCGGCGACGCGCAGCTTCGTGCGTTCAAAGCCGATCCAGCCTCGGCGGGTCAGGTCATGGATCGCGGTTTGTGGCGCTACACGCGTCATCCCAATTACTTCGGTGATGCCAGTGTTTGGTGCGGAATCTTCCTCGTGTCGCTGGGCGCCGGAGGTTGGGCCTGGCTCGGGGTCATTGGCCCCGTAGTGATGACGACGCTCTTGCGCCGAGTCTCGGGTGTGACCCTTCTTGAGAAGTCGCTAGTGAAGCGTCGCCCCGGATACGAGGACTATGTGCGCCGCACGAGCCCATTCCTTCCGCGCCCGCCGCGAAACTGACGAATTCGTGACCCAGCGAGACCGGGATCACCACTAGCCTCATTGTTCAATCGCCGGTAGGGGAGTGATGATCTGTGAGCAAGGTGCGTCGCTACGAGGTCACTGCTGCTGGTGATTTCGCTTCGGTGCTCGCTGTGCTCACCGACCATGTGGGCCTGCAGCTGGTATCGCTCGAGGAAGTTGAGCGCAGTTGGCTCGATACCGCCGCAGGAACCCTTGCTCAGACAGACACCACCCTTGAGTTCCGCACTCCAAAGGGAGAGGGAACCGCTTCGTTGACTTGGGCCGCCGATGGCCGGGTTCTGGTGCATGACAGCTGCGTCGCGGCCTCAGTGCCCGTTCAAGTCGGTGACCTTCCTGAGTCTGCGGCCTTCGCCCGACTGGCGCGATTGATTGACGGTGAATCGCTCGTGCTCGGTCAAACGGTGAACTCGCAGATCGCCGTACTCGCTTGTTTGGACGATGAAGACAAGACCACCGCACGTTTCGTTTTTGATCGCTCAGAAACGCTCGAAGGCATCGCGTTGCCGATGTTGCTCGAAGTTGTTCCGTTGCGTGGGTACGACTCTGAAGCCGAAGCAATCGAGAAACTCGTACGCCGCAGTGTTGCCCTTTCTGAATCGGCGACACCGATGAAAGCGCTAGTCAAAAATGCGACAGGAACACGTGCGAATTCGTCAGGGCTCTCAACAGAAATGTCGGCGGCAAGCGTATGGCGCGTTGTGTTGCAACAACTCACGAAGTCGATCACCGATTCGTTCTCTGGTGTCCTGAGCGGTAACGACCCCGAAGACCTTCATGCGTTTCGTGTGGCAGTGCGCCGGATTCGCACACTTTTGCAAGACGGTGGAGACGTTATTGATCCAGAGTCGCGCGATCGTTTCCGCCACGAATATCGGTGGCTCGGCGATGTCACCACACCAACTCGTGATGCCGATGTTCACCTCCTCGAGTTTCCTGAACTTGTGGCCTCGTTGCCGCAGTCGTGGCGTGATGATCTCGCCCCGTTCAATGAAGTTCTGATTCGTCACCGCAACGAGTGTCAGGCGTCGATGGTGACCGAGCTTCGTTCCATTCGCCGGGCGGAGTTTGGTAGCGCCTGGATCGAATTTCTTTCCGACGAAGACGCGTGGACTGGTTGCGGAGAACTTTCGGATGAGCCCGTGCTGCGAGTGGTGATTCGTCGGGTCGAGAAGGCCCATCGTGAATTGGTAAAGAACGGCGGCAAGATCACCAAGAAGTCTCCGGCGATCTCCCTTCATGAATTACGTAAGGAAGGAAAGCGCCTTCGCTATCTTCTTGAATGCTTTGGCCCGCTCTGTGATCAGGAAGCGCTCGCCACGATTTTGCGCCCACTGCGAGATTTGCAAGATGTACTCGGTGAGTTTCAAGACACTGAGGTGCAAGGGGAAGCCTTGTTTGAACTTGCTGGTGAACTAGCGATGACAGATGACCATCCAGCGTTGGTAGCAATCGGTGGCGTGGTGGAACAACTTGGAGTGCGTGGATCAACCGCACGAAATGAATTCTCGAAAGTCTTTGGTCGCTTTGATGATCGCAAAGTGCAACGAGCAATGAATCGACTTGAAGTCACAAAGTCCTCTGGGAAGAAGAAGCGATGAAAGTTCTCGCCACGTACAACATCAAGGGTGGTGTGGGAAAGACCGCAACCGCGGTGAACCTTGCGCACGTCGCAGCGGCAGAAGGGAATCGAGTCCTTGTCTGGGACCTTGATCCTCAGGGTGCCGCCACGTTCTATTTCCGGGTGAAGCCGAAGGTAAAGGGTGGCGGAAAAGCCATCGTTCGCGGTTCTATCGAGCTGGGCGATGCCATTAAGGCCACCGATTTCGACAACCTCGATCTGGTTCCCGCGGACTTCTCGTATCGCCACCTCGACCTGTGGCTCGACGATGCCAAGAAGCCACTCGCTCGAATTCGTCGAGCACTGCTCCAGGTATCTCACGAGTACGACTACATCTTTCTTGATTGTCCGCCCAGCATCTCGCTCACATCAGAGAGTGTGTTCCGTGCCGCTGACGCGTTGCTGGTACCCACCATCCCTACCACTCTTTCGCTGCGCACCTACGAGCAACTCGATCGCTTTGTCGAAGAGAATCCCGACATGGTGCGCGAACTCAAAATTCTCGGATTTTTCTCGATGGTTGATCGCCATAAGCGTCTGCACCGACGGTTTATGACCGAACTGCGCACCGCGCATCCAGAAATGCTTGAGGCAACCATCCCCAATTCGACCGACATCGAGCGCATGGGCGTGCATCGCGAACCGATTGGTTCTTACGGAAAGGGCAGT
>Ga0194055_10004338_pt1 | contig 10659 bp, 8 predicted proteins | sample SepL449m_MetaG_FD_155482 | JGI IMG/M metagenome (GOLD analysis project Ga0194055, IMG submission 155482) | Anoxic zone freshwater microbial communities from boreal shield lake in IISD Experimental Lakes Area, Ontario, Canada - Sep2016-L442-9m | ecosystem: Environmental > Aquatic > Freshwater >... | reverse complement strand
CTCGCTTTCTGCCGGTAAAGACGACCGATGACCTGCTGGTATTGCGCTCCGACGCCTACGAGCTCGGCGCCGACGGCCAGCTCGCTCTGGCGGCGACCTGTGCTGGTCGCGCGCCGCTCGTCGAGCTGGACGGCGATCACTTCCGCTTGATCGACGAATTCGAACGCCACTTCGCGCAGGGCGCCCCGTCGCTTGTGGCCGCCGAGCGCTTGACCGTCAAAGGCGACGTCAGCTTCGGTTTGGGCGTATCGGTAAGCGGCGCCGTCACCGTTGAGGCCGCGGCCGGCGAATCGCTGCAGGTCGAAGACGGCGCGACGCTCAGCGGCTAATTGCGCTGCTCTTCGGCGCGATCTTCGAGCGCTTCGCGACGCTCCTGCTCGCGCTCGCTCTGATCGATCGCGCGGAACAATAGGTACGCCAGTGCGACACCCATCACGATCGTCTGCTCGAGCGCCATCAGCTCGCCGCCGATCTGCTGATCAACCCCCGCGCTGAGGCCGAATATCCCCTCACGGAGCTCGTAATACGAATAGAGCGGATTGGGCGCGAAGGTCAAGGCGATCCCCAGTAGCCCAACACCGATCTTGGTCGACATCATGTACAGCAGTGGGCCCATCACGCCGCCGCGGAAGCGTGAGCGGATCGGCGAGAGCAGCTGCCACCAGTAAAGAAAACCGACGCTTAGGAAGCAGACATGTTCGAGCACATGGACGGTGACGTTCTCAAGCGCTGAGTCGTAAGCCGCTGGGACGTGCCAAGCCCACATCGCGACGATGTAGAGCACGACTGCAACCCACGGGTGCATCAGCGGACCGAGCGCTCGCTCCAGCGCTTGTAGGCGCCGCGTGGCTGGTCGCAGCAGAATCTTGTTCAGGCCGAGGATGCAGAAAATAGGCACAAGGTCGAGCAGCAACATGTGCTGGGCCATGTGGAAGCTGAACGACTGCTCTGCGAGCAAATCGATCGGAGAGATCAATGCGACCGCCAGCCAGATCAGGCCTAGAAGGAAGCTGAGCAGTCGCCAGACCGGTGCTGCGAGCGCTCCGTCGCTTGAACGCACGCGCCACCAGCGCGGCAGATACAGCCCGCCAAGGATGAGGATCATCAAGATCGGCCCTGGGTCGATCGTCCACGAGAGATCTGCCGCGGCGGCGAGCGGAGGAATCAAAGTTGGCACCGACATGACACTTGATCGTCGCAGACCGCTGCTGGCTGCGATGCGAGCGAGCAGTGAAGCTGAGCAATGTGTTCCGCGCTGCGCTCGATCTCGTCGTTCCGCCGCTCTGCTGGGTCTGCCGCGAACCAGCTCGTGGGCGACTCTGCGGTCACTGTCGCCAGCAGCTTCCATGGATCGAGCCGCTGGTACCGCGCCGCCGCGGGAGCGTTCTCCAACAGCAGTGGTCGCCACTGGAGTTCGAAGGCCCCGCACGCGCCCTCGTTCATGCGCTGAAGTTCCACTCGGCGACCGCGCTCGCAGCGCTAATGGCTGAGCATCTTGTGGACGCGTTGCCACCTCGCGCTTTTCCTGACGATGCCACGCTCGTCCCCGTTCCAGCTAACGCACGCCGCCTACGCCAGCGGGGCTTTGACCACGCCGATCTGCTCGCCAGTGCGCTAGCGCGGCGTGTTCGGCTTCCACTTGATCGCCCGCTTCGGCGCGAAACATCAGTCTTCAACGGGCAGCGTGGCTTGGGGCGCAGCGATCGCTTGAGCGGCCGCGGACTGCAGGTCACCGCTGCTGGCGCGGTGCCGTCTCGAGCGATCCTGGTTGACGATGTGTGTACTACCGGGGCGACACTCGAGCGCTGCGCAAAGGCGCTACTTGGCGCCGGAGCTTTCCGCGTCGGCGCTGTTACTTATTGCACTGTTCCGTAGCGCTTCGCGGTGGTACATTGGAAGTACCTCCATCACGAAAAAGGACTCCCTATGCGTATCGACCTGACCGGGACCAATATCGAGATCAATGGAGAACTGCGTGCGCTTGTAGCCAAGCGCTTCGCCAAGATCAAGCGCCGAGTGCCCGAGGATGTGCACTGTGAGGTGATCCTCGCCGAGGAGCACAATCCAAAGATCGCTGATGGCCAGAAGGCCGAAGCGAACTTGCACATCAAGGGCGGCACGATTAACGCGAAGGCTCACGAGCGTGACATGGCAGTCGCGATTGGTCACATCGCCGACGAAGTCGTGCGTCAACTCAACCGCCGAAGCGAGCGGGCCCGCGCTCGTAGCCGGGCCGGCGCCGACACGATCCGCCACGGTCACCCGGAAGGAGCCGTGTAAGGAGGCTCGCTGGCCGCCGCGCGCGGCTACACTTTGAGCAATGGGTTTGCTCGAAAAAGCGCTGAATGTTGGCGAGGGAAAGCAGTTTCGTCAGTACGAGAAACGAGTTTCAGAGATCGCCGCCTTTGAGGATCAACTAATCGCGCTCAGCGACGATGAGTTGCGCGGCCGGATGGACGTGCTGCGCGAGCGAGTACGCGAGCAGGGTGAGTCGCTCGACGAGGTGCTCCCAGAGTGCTTCGCGATCGTCCGCGAAGCCGGCCGTCGCTTCCTCAACATGCGCCACTTCGACGTCCAGCTGATCGGCGGAATGGTGCTGCACGGAGGCAACATCGCTGAGATGAAGACCGGCGAAGGCAAGACGCTTACGGCAACGCTTGCTGTCTGCCTCAACGCGCTCTCAAATAAGGGCGTCCATCTTGTGACGGTCAACGACTACCTCGCTCGTCGTGACGCGGAGTGGATGAGCCCGATCTACGACGGGCTTGGCTTCAGCTGGGGTGTACTGCAAAACATGCAGGATCCGGAAGAGAAGCTGGCCGCCTACGCCGCCGACATCACCTACGGGACGAACTCCGAATTCGGCTTCGATTACCTCCGCGACAACATGGCGCAGACGCTTGAGGAGAAGGTTCAGCACGGCGGGCGAATTGGCGAGGACGGTCGCCCGGTTGCGATGCATAACTTCGCGATTGTTGATGAGGTCGACAACATCTTGATCGACGAGGCGCGGACACCGCTGATCATCTCCGGCGCGCCTGAGGCGGCTGCCGATTCATACGCCAAGTTCGCCAAGCTGGCGCCGCAGATGGTCGCTGGCAAGACGCCCGAGGGGATGGACCCGCGCGCGAAGAAGGATTTTGTTGCCGACTTCGACTACGAGTTCGACGAGAAGCACAAGACCGTTGCGATTACCGAGCGCGGCGTTTCGAAGGCCGAGCAGTTCATGAACATCGACCATCTATACCGCGCTGAGAATGGGCCGCTGGTCAACCACCTCATTCAGTCGCTTAAGGCGCAGAGCCTTTACAAGCGCGACGTCGACTACGCCGTGATCGACGGCGAAGTAAGGATCATTGATGAGTTCACCGGGCGAATCCTTGAGGGTCGCCGCTGGTCGGAGGGCCTCCATCAGGCAGTCGAGGCAAAGGAGGGCGTCCGCGTTCAAGAGGAGAACCAGACGCTCGCCACGATCACGCTGCAGAACTTCTTCCGCCTCTACGACAAGCTTTCGGGAATGACCGGCACCGCGCTAACTGAGGCGACCGAGTTCATGAAGATCTACGAGCTCGGCGTCGTGCAAGTGCCAACCAACCAAGGGCTCGTGCGCGAAGACCAGAACGATCAGATCTACAAGACGAAAGAAGGCAAGTGGAGCGCGGTCGTACGTGAGATCGAAGCGCGCCACGCGATCGGTCAACCGGTCCTAGTCGGAACAATTTCGGTCGAGATTTCAGAGCTGCTTGGTTCGATGCTCGGCGAGCGTGGCATCCCACACACGGTCCTAAACGCAAAGCCCGAGTACGCCGAACGAGAAGGCGAGATCATCGCTGAGGCCGGCCGCCCCGGGGCAGTCACGATCGCGACCAACATGGCTGGCCGTGGGGTTGACATCAAGCTCGGCGGCAGCCCCGAGCATCTCGCGCGCGAAGAGTTGATCGCCAGTGGAGTGAAGCCGCACGAGCCTGAGTTCGCTGAGCAGATGCCGGCGCTGATCGTCGAGCAAGAAGCAAAGGTCGCCGATGCACGCGAAGCCGTGCTAGAGGCCGGGGGGCTATTCATCGTCGGCACCGAACGCCACGAGTCGCGCCGGATTGACAACCAGCTGCGCGGCCGCGCCGGTCGTCAAGGTGACCCCGGTGAATCGCGCTTCTTCCTCAGCGCCGAGGATGATCTCGTCCGCCTGTTTGCTGGCGACCGGATCTACAAGATCCTTGATCGGCTCGGCGGCACCGACGAAGACGGCAACGAGGAGCCGATCGAGGCTGGGATGCTCTCGAAGCAGATCGAGAAGGCGCAGCGCAAGGTTGAGGAACAGAACTTCCTGATCCGTAAACGCGTGCTCGAGTACGACGATGTGATGAATGAGCAGCGCCGCGTCGTCTACGCGTACCGCGATGAAGTCCTCGAAGGGGCCGACCTCGGTGACCAGGCCCGTACTGAGATTGCTGAAGTGGCACGCCGACTCGTCGACGAGTACACGCCGAGCGACTACGTAGAGGACTGGGATCTCGCAGGCCTGTTTGTGGCGCTCAGCGACATCATGCCGGTCGGAACGCTCGACCATGAGTTGACTGCAGCCTCGGTCCTCGCCAGCAACCTTGACCGCGAGTCACTGAGCGACCGTGTAGTCGCAGAAGCGATGGCGCTCTACGACGGGCGCGAAGAAGAGCTCGGTGACGAGCTGATGCGCGCGCTTGAGCGCTACCTGCTGCTGCAGACGATCGATCAGCGCTGGAAAGAGCACCTCTACGACATGGACTACCTGCGCGAGGGAATCCATCTGCGCGGTTTTGCCCAGATCGATCCGCTCGTTGCCTACAAGAACGAGGCCTTCACGCTCTTTGGCGACCTGATGAACTCAATCTGGGCCGACTTTGCGCGGATGGTCTACCACGTCGAAGTTGAGGTCGAGGTCGACCAGTCTGATGCCCCGATCCCGTTCGCCCCAGCGCCGGCCGCGCCGCTTGCCGCGCAGGCAATCAACTACTCGTCCGGTGGCGGTACCGGCGCGCTTGAGGCCGCCGCCGCTGGCGGTGCGGTTGCTGAGGTTGCCTACGCCGGCGACGAGGAGATGATCGAAGCTCAGCCGGTTGAGCAGCGCGTCCTCGACGCCGACGAGCAGGTCGGCCGCAACGACCCCTGCTGGTGCGGTTCAGGGCAGAAGTACAAGAAGTGCCACGGCGCCTGAGCCGCGTTCGGCGAGCAACCTCTCGCGCTGCTAGCGTCGCAAGTTGTGGCTACTGGGCCAAATCTCGAGTCGGCGCCCCAGCGCCTGAGCGCAGTAACTGAGCAGCTCGCCGAGCTGTCGAGCTTTCTTGACCCCGATTCGCTCACCAGCCAAGTCGCCGAGCTCGAAGCGCGGATGGGCGCGGAGGGCTTCTGGGACAACCAGGAAGAGGCCGCTCGTGTCAGCGCAGAGCACGCGCGGGTTTCGCGCCGGCTAGAGCGCTGGCAGGAGCTGGCGGGCGATGCGGAAGACCTCTCAACAATGCTCGAATTGGTTGATGAGGACGCCTCGCTTGCCGGTGAGTTCGAAGGTCAGCTAGAAGATGTTGAACGCCGACTCGCGGCCTTCGAAGAGGAGCGCCTGTTTGCTGGCGATTACGACGCGGGTGACGCGCTCGTGACGGTGAATGCTGGGGCCGGTGGCACCGACGCACAAGACTGGGCAGAGATGGTGCTGCGGATGATGATGCGCTGGGCCGAAGGTCGTGGCTTTGAGGTTGAGCTACTTGAGGCCAGCGCAGGCGAGGAGGCTGGGATCAAATCGGCCACTTTTAAAGCGTCGGGAGAAAACGCGTATGGGCTGTTCTGCGCTGAGCGCGGTGTCCACCGGCTGGTTCGCCTCTCGCCGTTTGACTCGGCGAGTCGCCGGCAGACTTCGTTCGCAGGAGTCGAAGTGGCGCCGGTGGTCGATGAGATCGAGGGCGTCACGATCGAAGACGACGACCTCCAGATTGATACCTACCGCGCCTCCGGCGCTGGCGGCCAACACGTCAACAAGACCGACTCCGCAGTGCGGATCACACATCGGCCAAGCGGGATCGTCGTTCAGTGTCAGAACGAGCGCTCGCAGTCGTCGAATAAGGAGACGGCGATGAAGATGCTGCGGGCAAAGCTGCTCGAACTCGAGGAACGGCTTCGCTCCGATGAGATCGCGGCTGAGAAGGGCGAGAGCCAAGATGTGAACTTCGGTTCGCAGATCCGCTCCTACGTGCTCCACCCTTACACAATGGTTAAGGATCACCGCACCGATGTTGAGATCGGCGATGCTCAGCGTGTGCTCGACGGTGACCTCGATGAATTCGTCCGTGCCGAACTGCTTCGCTCGAGCGGGAGCTAAGTGAGCGCTGCCGATCATGATCAGTCGCGCGCGCCGTATCTAGACGCCATAGTTGGCTACCGCGACCGCGACCCGACGCGCTTCCATGTTCCCGGCCACAAGGGTGGGCTGGGCGCAGACCCAGGGCTGCTTGCAGCTTTAGGTGAGGACGCGCTGGGGTTCGATATGGCGCAAGGAATAGACGGGATTGATGACGGCCCAGAGCCGACTCCCTATGCGTTAGCCGAGAAGCTTGCGGCCGAGGCTTATGGCGCCGAGCAGACCTGGTTTCTCAGTAATGGTGCCTCTCAAGGCAACCACGCGCTCTGCCTCGCGCTCGCGCCGCTCGGGCGCGAGGTCGTCGCGCAGCGCAACTCTCATGCCTCGATCGTTGACGGTCTCGTTCTCAGCGGCGGTATTCCAATCTTCATTGAACCGGAGTACGACCCTGACCTGGGGATGGCATTGGGTGTCGAGCCGGCTCACCTAGCAGAAGTATTAGCCGCTAACCCGCGGGTTCAGGCAGCGTTCATCGTTTCGCCGACCTATTACGGCTTGACCGCAGACGTCGCTGGGTGCGCCGAGGTGGCCCACGCCGCAGGGGTGGCACTGATCGTCGATCAGGCTTGGGGCGCGCACCTTGGTTTCCACCCCGACCTCCCGGCCAGCGCGCTCTCAGCCGGCGCCGACGCAGTCCTCACCAGCACTCACAAGCTTGGTGGTTCGATGACTCAGAGCGCGATGCTCCACCTCGGCAGTTCGGAGCGGGTTGATGGTGCCGCCCTCGGTCGGGCGATTCGACTCTTCCGCTCTACAAGCCAGAGCATGCTGCTGCTTGCCTCGCTCGACGCTGCCCGACGGCAGCTTGCGACTCGCGGCGAGCAATTGCTTGGCGAGACGCTGGAGCTGCTCGTTGATGTCCGCTCGCGGCTGAATGAGATCGAGCTGATCGGCCTCGTCGACGAGAGCTTTGTCGGCCGACCTGGGGTCGGCGGCTTTGACCCGCTGAGGATTGTGATCGACGTCCGCGCCGTTGGGTGCACGGGGCTTGAGTTCTCTGAGTCGCTCCAGCAGCAGCATGATCTCCACCCTGAGATGGCAACCCACGCGACGGTTGTATTCGTCGTCAGCCTTGCTGAGACGCCCGAACGCCTGGATCGGCTCGTTGAAGCCGTCGCAGCGACAGCTGAGCGGCTTCAGCGGCCTCCTGGCGGCAACGAGCAGGTTCATCGGCCGGGCCCGTCAGAGGGCTGCATAGTTTCGCCGCGCGAAGCCTTCCTTGGCGAAGCGGAAGTGATTGAGCTTGATCACGCCGTCGGGCGGATCTCATGCGAATCGATTGCCGGTTACCCGCCAGGTATTCCAGCCTTGCTCCCGGGAGAGCGGATCACTGCCGAGGTGATCGCACACCTGCGCGAAATCGCTGCTGCCGGCTCGCGCCTACATGGAGCCAGCGACCCGACGTTGACAACAATCGCCGTGCTGCTCGAAGAGCGTCCAGCCTGATTCTCTAGGCTTCCGTTATGGATCAAGCGACTCGACGCGAGCTTGACGACCTCGTCGCCCGCGCGCTAGCCGAGGATGTCGGCGATGGCGACCGCACTGCGCTCGCGACGGTTCCGGCAGGGAGCCGCGCCGAGGCGTTGATAACGCAGAAGGCTCCGGGCGCGATCTTTGGAATCGAGGCCGCCGATGCCGTTTTCGCAGCGCTTGATCCAGCGGTCGAGTTCGAGCCGCTCGTAGCCGAAGGAGAGTGGCGCGACGGTGGGCCGGTACTGAGCGTTCGCGGCGATGCGGGCGCGCTGATCAGCGGCGAGCGCAGCGCCCTCAACCTGCTTGCCCACCTAAGCGGTGTTGCGACGGCTGCTGCGCGCTACGTGCGGGCCGTCGAGGGGACAGGAGCCCAGATCCTCGATACCCGCAAAACGACGCCGGGGATGCGGCTGCTGGAGAAGGCTGCAGTCGTGGCTGGAGGGGGAAAGAACCACCGGATCGGGCTTTGGGATGCCTATCTGATTAAGGAGAACCACATCGAGATGGCCGGCGGAATTGCCGCCGCGGTCGCTGCTGCGCGGGCCGCAGATGCGAATCTCTCGCTAGAGGTAGAGTGCCGCAACCTCGACGAGGTTGACGAGGCGATCGAAGCCGGCGCGAAGCGTTTGCTGCTCGACAACATGACGCCGGCCGAGCTCGCCGAAGCGGTCGCGCACGTCGGCGGGCGCGCCGAGCTGGAGGCAAGTGGCGGCGTCACTTTAGAGACGGTCGCCGAGGTTGCCGCGAGCGGCGTACAATTCGTCTCAGTGGGCGCGATTACTCATTCAGCCGCCGCGTTGGACCTGTCTCTCACAGTGGAGCTGGAGCGATGAGTTTGCAGCCGCTCCCGATGGCCTCTGAGCCAACTCCCGACCCGGCTTTTGTTGAGGAGCTGAAGCAAGAGGTTCGTGAGCTTGCCAAGGCGCGCGATGCCGTAATCCTGGCCCACAACTACCAAGTCCCGGAGGTTCAGGATGTTGCCGACTACGTCGGTGACTCGCTCGGCCTTTCACAGCAAGCGGCGCAGGTCGAAAACCCGGTGATCGCGTTCTGCGGCGTCCACTTCATGGCCGAGACGGCGTCAATTCTGGCACCGGAGAAGACGGTCCTTCTGCCTGATCTCGATGCTGGCTGCTCACTGGCCGATTCGATCACAGCCCCGCAGCTTGAGCAGTGGCAGCAGAAGTTTCCGGCCGCGATCACGGTGATGTACGTAAACACGACGGCCGCGATCAAGGCTCTGACCGATTACTGCTGCACCTCATCGAACGCGGTCGCTGTCGTTAATCACATCGTCGCTGAGCACGGCCCCGATGTTGAGATCTGCTTCGGCCCCGACATGTTCCTCGGCGCCTACGTGCAGAAGATCACAGGCCATCATCCGATGCACATCTGGGACGGCGAGTGCCATGTTCACGCCGGGATCCGCCCTGACGACATCACGCGCGTTCGCGGTGAGCACCCCGGAGCCGACTTTTTGATCCATCCTGAGTGCGGTTGTGTCACCTCAGTCATGGAGTACGTTGCGGCCGGTGATGTTGACGCCGACGGCGTGCAGATGCTCTCGACGGGCGGAATGATGGGCTACGCGGCCGCGGCCGAAGCTGAGGGCTCGACGCGCGACGTAATCGTTGCGACTGAGGTTGGGATGCTTTACCCGCTTCAGCAGGCCGCCCCCGACGTCAACTTCATTCCAGCTAACTCCGAGGCCAGCTGCCGTTACATGAAGATGATCACGCTCGAGAAGCTACGCGACACGCTTCGAGACGGCACAGGCGAGGTGAAGGTCGAGCCCGCCGTTGCCGAGCTAGCAAGGCTGCCGATCGAGCGGATGGTTGCGATCAACCCCTAGCTAAAAGAAGAAGGGCGGCGCAGCCAGTTGGCCACGCCGCCCCCACTTCGTATGCGATCTTGCGCGGAGGAGGAGAATCGCGCTAGTCGCCCCTGTGACTGTCTAGTTGCGGCGTGCGGTGGCTGGCGCAGGTGTTGGTGTCGGTGCAGGTGCAGCGACAACGATCTCCAGCCTGGACCACTCGTTGCCAGTGACTGTCAGTCGCAGCCCAGCGCGGTGAACTACCGCCCCGGCCACCAGAGCTGACGTGTCGCAGGCGACCTCGTCATATCCACCGTCGTAGCTTGGGCTAGCCGGCTCGTTGTCCTCACCTGAGTTAACTGGCGGAGCCTGGCCGTTAGATGCGCCTGGGGCAGGGTTGGAACCGGGGCCGTCGCCATATGGGCGGTGGCCACGATCCGACCGTGTAGCTACCGGCGGGGTGGTTGGCGTGGTAGCTGGCGCGGTTACGCAGTCAACGTGGGTGCGGTTGGTAACCGTTGCTGAGATCGGATCGCCCTTGGCGTTTGTGATCTTCAGCAGGCCACTGGTCGCGTCAAAGGAGGTAACCGTCCCGACGTTTTCGGTGCCGTCTGGAATGCCGTTGTTGTTGGTGTCGGCCTTCCGCGGGTTTGTTCCCGCCGCGTACTCAGCGCTGTTTACGGCGCCGTCTTTGTCCGGGTCAAGGCGCGCCTGATTGACCTTCAGCGAGAGCTTGTACTTCTTCTCCCACGAATCAGGTAGGCCATCGTGGTTGCGGTCAGCCGCCTTAGCAGGGGTCTGCTTCGCTTTGGCCGAGGATGGGCTCTTCTTGGCGCTAGCTGCCGCCGGCAGCGCCAGCAGTAGCAGGGCGCATAGGGCGGGCGGGATCGTACGGATAGTGCGTGGCATCGAACTGGACTCCTTGCTGTTTGGGGGTCTAGTACTTAGACCGTGAGGCTGCGCCAATGTGACGCGAAGTTGCAAGAAG
>Ga0194055_10004335_pt1 | contig 10663 bp, 9 predicted proteins | sample SepL449m_MetaG_FD_155482 | JGI IMG/M metagenome (GOLD analysis project Ga0194055, IMG submission 155482) | Anoxic zone freshwater microbial communities from boreal shield lake in IISD Experimental Lakes Area, Ontario, Canada - Sep2016-L442-9m | ecosystem: Environmental > Aquatic > Freshwater >... | reverse complement strand
AGTCAGTAAATGAGAGAGTTCCCCAAAATCCTTCTTCTTTCACAGTTGCTACTGCAACAGTCTTATCAATTTGAATGTCGGTAATCTGTGCAGTTAATTGGCCTGCATCTCCTGGAGATCCAACCATTAGGCCTACAAAGCCTTCTTTATCTAAGTCATAGTCTGTGCCAGCCATTGTGCCAAACCAACGTGCATTGGCGTGAAAAGCCTCGTTTAATTTAGCTGCATCGCCCTTACCTGCGCCATCAATATAAAGATTAATCAATCTTGTAATTTCTTCACGATCTTTATTCATGTCTCTCTCCTTATGTAATTGATACTTCTAATCTTTTGCTCCAATAATGTAGTGCCATCGGTTGATTTTGTGAATAGGCCCAAAGAACCTAGTGCCCACTGATGACATTGGCCCGTAGTTTTTCTGGGTCTATGCTAATTGTTCTCGAATTTGATAGGCCAAAAGAGTAGAAACGACCCTATTTCTTTGTGTAACCCTTTGGGCAGACTGGCTTTAGGGCAGTTACTTTCTTGACCGTCTTGCCCTTAACACATGAGATTGTGATCATCTTTTTAGCTGCTGCAGCTTTTGCATCTGCTTCTTGTTTAGCTTTTAACTCTGCTGCAGCTTTTGCATCTGCTTCTTGTTTAGCTTTTAACTCTGCTGCAGCTTTTGCATCTGCTTCTTGTTTAGCTTTTAACTCCACCGCAGCTTGTGCGTCTGCAATAATTTTTTCGGCAGCTATTTTTGCATCAGTGATTAGCTTTTCTGCTGCAGCTTTTGTTTCAGCCTCTTGCTTGGCTTTGAGGGCAGCAGCCGCTTTTGCTTCGGCATCCTGAAGAGCTTTAAGTTCAGCAGCTGCTTTATCAGCTGCAGCTTTTGCATCTGCGGCTGCTTTATCAGCTACGAGCTTATCTGTAGCGATTTTATCGGCTGCGGCTTTAGCATCTGCTACGAGCTTATCTGCGGCGACTTTATCGGCTGCAGCTTTTGCTGCAGCTGCTGCCAGTGGATCAACAGTCGGTAGACCTGGTGGAGTCATGCCCGGCCCACCAGGCATTGTTCCCATGCCAGGCATTGATCCAGGCCCACCAGTAGGTCCTCCACCTGGAGGTGGTCCACCTGCTTTTGTAATTAGAGCTGGGTTAGGTGTGCCTGAGTAGCAATTAATAGTTGAACGACTACTTTTTTCTTCAGTGAGAACATAGTGATAAAGGCCAGCTGGAAACTCAGGAGTGGGACTGGTAATTCCATTGCAAGCATCTAACTGTGTAGATGAAACAATTTTTCCGTTGATATCTTTGTTTCCATAGATGGGAAAACCATCGAAGGCAACGCCCAGTATGTGTGAAGGGCCGCCAACAGTATCAATTACAGAAGTCACACATGGTGGCATTCCGTGATAGTGATACATACCGCCCATGCCTGGGTGGCCATTGCAAACGTCGAGAAAGCCCCACTGCACACCGTTTGAATCAGTTAAATAAACATTGTTTGCAACTGCTACAGATGTGCCATCACCTTCATACGGGTTATAAAGCACAGCACCATTTACTAGTATTCCAATTACGCCTAAAGAAGTAGTCGTTGGAGCAGCCGCTTTTACAGGATTCAGAGTTATCGCATAACTAATTTTCTGTGCATAAACAAGATTGCTTGAAAAATCTAGCGTGACATCACTTGGACTTAGTGGGACAACAACTCCAGTATTTGGTTTTGCATATTTTTCAGCTTTCCAGCTTGGCAAACCATCAGAGACGATTGTCATGTCCGTACCCGAGTAAGTAATAGATACGTTCTTAAACCAGGCAGCTTTCGACATCGCTGACTGTGTTGTTGTGTCAGCGAAAGCAACCTGTGCTGTGATCGCTAATAAACCTAAACCAATAGGTAGTAGAAGAATTGCAAGATGTTTCCTCGCGCCTTTAAGCATGCCAAAACTAAACACTTTAGCCACTTCCATGTCTTCGTTGGTTGGACGCTACCTGCGACAGTTTAAGGGATAGCTGAGAAACTGTCATTACTGAGCAGTCCAGCCGCCGTCTACGGGAATTGAAACACCAGTGATGTTGTGTGCAGCTGCTGAGCATAAAAAGACTGCCACAGCACCAATCTCTTCTGGTGTAGACATTCTTTGCGACGGTTGTTTTTCAGATAATAAATCAGCGATACCTGCAGCGCGATCTCCGTTAAATAAATCAACGCGTGCTTGAATCTGTGGCTCAATTAATGCTGTTTCAACCCACCCGGGGCAGATCGCATTAACGGTCACTCCCCCAGATTCACGGGTGCCGCTGGCGGCATAATCAAGTGCTGCGGTTTTAGTTAAGCCAATGACTCCGTGCTTTGCCGATATGTAAGGTGACTTTGCAATTGATGCAACTAAACCATGAACCGAAGCTGTATTTATTACTCGACCGTATCCGCGTTCTTTCATCTGGGGTAATAACAATCGCATAGTGTCGAAGTAGGACGTTAAGTTAATTGCGATGATGTCGTCCCATTTTTCGCGTGGCATTTCGGCAATAGGCGCAGTGAATTGAATGCCTGCGTTATTGCACAAGATGTCTACTGGACCTGTGGCCAAAATAGTTGCTATTAAAGCCTCTGTTGCCGCCACATCACGAAGATCAGATACATGAGATTCGACTTTACCCGCACCTGCAGCTTTAACTGCTGCTTCAGCCTTTGCAATTCTTTCGGCATCGGCTAAACCATGCAAAACGATGTCCGCACCCTCTGCAGCAAGGGCGGTAGCGATTCCAAGACCTATGCCCTGAAATGAACCAGTGATGAATGCGCGCTTACCTTTTAGACTCATGTGCGATCTCCATAAATTATCTGTGCAACTTTTTCTGCTCCGCCAGCCTCAATAAACATGTCGTAGTGGTTGCAATCTGCCAAGAACTCTAACTTTAACTGCGGGTACATCGGCAGAACTAAGTCTAGAACCGCCATGGGATACAGACCATTTTCTTCATTTTGCAAACCGCGTTCGGCCTTAATAAATAAAGACTGCTTAGTTAAACCTTGCAGCGAGCGCGTAATCAAGTCATCACCAAACAAATCGTGCGAGTCTTCTTCAACGGCCTTCGGATTAGTTGATGGCTTCAAATGCGGTGCGTCTCCGCGAAGGTCGTAATCAATATATTCATCCATGACCGCTGACCAACCTTTTGCAAATGCTGGTTGTGGTTTCCAATAATCGCGGTAAGCCTCTTTGCTTTCAAACTCCATCGCAAGCCGCGCAAGTGCAGGTCCTAAAACAAAAGGCATGATTTGCTCGACCGTCATTCCAGGTGGCATTGGTAGTGGCACTCCACCGTCGGCAAATACAACATTGCCAACTAACTCTGGATATAAACCAACAAGAGCTGCCGTTACAAAACCGCCCATCGAATGACCGATAACATCTGGCTTATTCCATCCGAAGTGTTTAATTACTGCCGCCATATCATGTGCATGGTTGGCCATTCCGAATGGACCAGGTAAATTATTTGAATCACCACGGCCGCGCAGATCAACGGCAAACGGCGCTTTACCTCGTGCAATTAGTGCATCGGCAAAAACTTGGAAAGCACGGTTTGATGACGTAACACCATGGATCAAAAGAACTGGGGTTCCCGTGCCATCTCCATACTGGAAAACGGCAAGTGGGCCGCCTGAGACCTGCACCGATGTCTTACGTGTTGGAAGGGACATGGGCCAAGTCTGCCCTTGTCTGAACGTGAAACCAACTCTTTTAGCGAAGCTAACGAGGAGTTTCCTCGTGTTTCTATTCACACTCTGTAAGAAATCGTTATCTAAAAGCAATCTGGCGATTTCACAGTTACATAGGCCAGGCCCTAGGTTTGACCCTAAGAAGCCCATCCCTCGATTGGCTTATCCATTTGATTAGGAGATCTCTACATGAGCAAACGCTCACTTTCACGTTTGGGAATCGCTGTTCTTGCAGCTGCCGTAATTATGCCAAGCATGGCACCTGCACAGGCAGCAACTGATATTAAAATCGGAGTTATTACTTCAACATCTGGCCCATTGGGTTCATATGGACTTGCATATAACGATGGACTTGCATGGGGCTTGAATTACTACACACGCGGCAAGATGAGCGTTGATGGTCAAAAGCTAGTTGTCACATCTAAAGATGATGCTGCTGATCCTGCATCAGCGACTGCAACTTTCAAAGATATGGTCGGAAACGGCACCAAGATTATCGTTGGTACAGCTTCCTCAGGAGTTGCCCTAACTCTTGGACCTCTAGCTGCTCAGAACAAGGTTCTATACATCTCGGGTCCAGCTAAGAATGACTTAGTTACTTCATCGGCGAATAAGTATGTATTCCGCTCAGGTAACTCATCAACTCAGGACTTAGCTCCACTTGCTGGTGTTAAGCCAATCATTGGCAAGAAAGTAGTTCTCTTCGTAGAAGATAATGCATTCGGTCTTGGCAATATTGCCGCCGCTCGTGCATTGATGGGTCCTAAAGGCGCACTCTTTGAAGAGATCAAGGTTCCAACATCAACATCTGATTTCACACCTTTTGCAAAGAAGGCCGCTGATGCCAATGGAACATACATCTTTATTGCTTGGTCAAATGCGCTTACAGCTGGTGCAATGTTGACTTCACTTAAGGTTCAGGGCGCATTCAAGACTCAGAAGCCAATTACTGGTCTTGCTGGCGCAGCTACATACAACATCTATGGAACTCTATTTGAGGGTACCGGCGCAATCATGACAAACAGTTACTTTGCAGGTGTATCTAAGTCAGCTGCAGCTACAGATATGGCCACTTGGTTTACTGCCAACAAGAAGTCTCAGGATCTGTTTACCTCTGCAGGTGCAGATGCTGCCAAGATGATTGTTGCAGCCCTTACTGGAAATCCAAGTCAGAACGTTGACACCATGATCAGCAAGCTTGAAGGCTTGTCATGGCTAGGTGTTAAGGGTCAGATGAAGATCAGCGCATCTTCACACCTTCTTATTCAGCCAATGTTCCTTGTTGGTCTGACAAAGACTGAATCAGGTTATGTACCTGTATTGCAGAAGACAATCGCTGCAGTGGGTGCGTAATACTTACCACATAAGTAAAAGAACCCCAGTGTAGAAATACGCTGGGGTTCTTTATATATTAGGCCAAAAGAATTTAAAGGGGTTAGGAAATTGATTTCAGCGCTCAGCGTCACCGATCTGTCACTAGATATTGGTGGCGCAAAGATTCTGGATGGAATAACTCTCTCCGTAAAACTGAATGAAACCCTTGGAATTATCGGTCCAAATGGTGCAGGAAAAACCTCATTTTTTAATCTGCTGAGTGGAATCCGTAAACCATCTCGTGGGCAAATATTTATTGGTGAACTAGATGTTACCGATTTGCTTCCACATGAGCGCGCTAAAGCCGGTATCGCAAGAACTTTTCAAACATCGAGCGTTTTTGTAAATCTGACTTGTTTAGAAAATGTTCGCATCGCAGCTCAAGCCGCAAACGGTAAGTCTATGAACTTAACTAGGAATGCCTATAAATTCACCGACGTTGTAGGCCATGCCCACGATGCACTGGCAAAAGTCGGCCTTTCTGCATATGCGCTGCATCGAGCCGGCGCCTTATCTCATGGTGACAAGCGCCGCTTAGAGATTGCAATCGTTCTAGCTTCAAAGTCTGAGATTGTTTTGCTCGATGAACCAATGGCCGGTATGAGTGTCGAAAATGTGCCAGAGCTAGTAGAAATCATTCGCTCGCTGGCCACTGTGCACAAAAAGACAGTGTTAATTGTTGAGCATCATATGGAAGTCATTTTGGGGCTTGCCGATCGAATCGCAGTTCTGAACTATGGAGAGTTACTCGTATGCGATACGCCGCAAAATGTAATTAAGAATCCAATTGTGCAATCTGCCTATATCGGCGAAGCGCTATGAGTGCATTGACCGTTAAGAATCTGCATGTAAAGATCGGCGAATCTCATATCTTGCATGGTGTGACATTTGACGTACCAGCGCACAAGGTAACTGCGCTACTGGGGCGCAATGGCGTTGGTAAATCCACAACGCTCAAAAGTATCATGGGGCTTTATCAAGGCACGGGCTCTATAGAACTCGATGGACTGCAGATACTTGGAACGCCGACATACAAGATTGCACAAGCCGGAGTGGCCTATGTGCCCGAAGATCGCGAGATTTTCTCAACTTTGTCGGTTCGAGAGAACTTAACTTTGGCATCGCGCAACAAAAATAATGGCGATGCTTATAAGAATATTTTCGAGCTCTTTCCCGAACTGGATACACGTGCGGCGCAGCTGGCGGGATCATTGTCGGGTGGCCAGCAGCAAATGGTTGCGATTGCAAGAGCGTTGTTAAATGAAAATGAGATTCTTTTAGTTGATGAACCCACAAAGGGTTTGGCGCCAAAGCTAGTAACTGAGGTTGCAAATGCCTTGGTTAAAGTTGCTCATAAGACAACTATGTTGCTTGTAGAACAAAACCTTGCACTGGTCAAACGAATCGCTGAAAATGTGATCGTCATGGATCAGGGAAGGGTCGTTTTTCAAGGCGGCCCTGAAAACTTAAATGACCCAGCATGGGTGCATCAAATGCTAGGTGTCAGCGGAGGTCATAAATAATGGAGACGTTTATTCTTATTGGAATCACCGGCATTGGTTTAGGTGCACTGTATTTCCTAGTAGCCTCAGGTCTCTCGCTTATTTACGGTTTGATGGGTGTACTCAACTTTGCTCACGGAAGTTTTCTAACCGTTGGTGCTTTTGTTGGTTTCTGGGTTGCTAGCAAGATGGGTTTTGAAACCACCATCCCCGAATTTCTCCTTGCCATGATTATCGGCGGCTTAGCCGCAGGGTTATTTGCACTGCTTATTGAGCAGTTGTTAATTACTCGACTATACGAGCGACATATTGACCAGGCCTTAGTTACAGTTGGTGTCTCTTTGGTAGTAGGCGCAGTCTTGGGTGGCTGGTTTGGTAACGATCTTCGGATGTTTCCAACCCCTATGTGGTTTTTAACTGCCATTGATATTGGTGGGGCACAGATTCCAGCTGATCGTGTTATCTACATTTCTACGGCCATTCTTTTATTGATCGGTAACTGGGCACTTCTCAAGTTCACGCGCATTGGCTTGATTATCCGTGCTGGTGTCGAAAACCGACACATGGTTGATGCCCTTGGAATCAACGTGCGCAAGGCTTTTAGCACGGTTTTCTTCTTAGGTGGCTTTGCCGCTGGAGTCGGTGGAGTTTTGGTCTCGGTCTACTCCAATGGAGTATCTCCCCTGATTGCCGGCTCCTATCTAATCTACGGATTCATTGTCGTTGTTATTGGTGGAATGGGTTCAGTACCCGGCAGCTTCTTGGCAGCCATGTTAATTGGAATTATTAAACAGTTCGCAAATTACTATGCAACCGGACTTGGTGATTTCGTTGTAGTAATTTTGTTGGCCGTTGTCTTACTTATTAGACCGCAGGGTTTATTAGGAAAGGTGCGTGCCTAATGTTACGTTGGAAATATTCTCGACCACTGCTTGGAGTCGTTATGGCTCTGTTGGCACTTGCCCCAATACTTGGTGATAATCCATTGAGCAGGCCCGGCTTACAACAGACCATGGCAGTTGCATTTATCTGGGGTGGGCTCGCGCTTACGTATGACCTGCTCTTTGGTTTCACAGGTCTGCTTTCATTTGGTCACGCACTTTATTTTGCAACTGGTGTTTATGTGACCTGTATTTTGATTAACCATGAGGTTGTTTCTTGGTGGCTAGCCTCGCTTATCGCAATCGCGGTAAGTGCACTGTTGGCGCTTTTGGTAGGTGCGGCATCACTGCGAACAACTGGAATAACCTTTGCAATGGTTACCTTAGCCTTTGGTGAAGCTGGCCATGTGATTCTTGAGCGCAACTTCTTCAACTTAACTGGCGGAGAAAATGGAATCGCACTTAACGCCAATTTAATTCCGCAGTTCTGGATTAGCGTTGTAAATACTAAATATATTTATTGGACCGCCCTTGCTGCCATGGCACTGACTTATGCCGTTATTTGGTGGGTGACAGAGAGTTCAGCTGGGCGTGTATTTGCCGCCCTTAGAGATAATGAGCTTCGCGTACAAGTACTAGGACTAAATACACAGCGCTTTAAGTTGCTGGCTTTTGTCATTAGCGCCGCACTTGCCGCTTTATTGGGTGACGTGATGTTGCTGGCTGCAGGTAGCGCCGCACCTCGCTTTGCCGACGCAGGCGTGACTATTAGCCTCTTGTTAATGGTCGTTTTGGGTGGAGCAGTCACGCGATGGGGCGCAGTGATAGGTGGAATTATCTACTCAGTGGCCACAACTCGAATGCAGGATTTAACTCAACAAGAATTCTTTAAAACTATTCCAAAGTTGATCGGTGGCCCGATAGCCGAGCCTGCATTCGTCCTAGGCCTTCTCTTTATCTTTGTTGTTATGTTTGCACCTGGTGGCCTCTCTGGTGCTTACTACAAGCTTCGGCTTAGAGCTATAACTAAGAAATCACAGTGAACACTAAGTTATGGGAGCCCTCGAATCCTGAAGCAACCGCAGTTGCAGGATTGCAGCGTGAATTAGGTTTTAACTCATATGACGATCTCCATGCTTGGAGTATTGAAAATCCTGGCGCATTCTGGTCAAAGGCTTGGGATGATTGCCAGATTGTTGGTTATAAAGGTTCAGAGTTCTATGACTCAGGCAAAGATTTCATTTCTGCCCGATTTTTTAAGGACGCAAAGCTCAACGTCGCCGAGAATCTACTCTCAAAAGGCAACGATGAAGAAATTGCAATCATTTCGATTCTCGAAGATGGGACTCGCACTGAAATTACATGGGCTCAGTTAAGGGCGCAGGTCGGCGCAACAACCGCTGCACTAAAAGCATTAGGCGTTGTTAAGGGTGATCGAGTCGCTGCATGGGTTCCCAATGTAACCGAGACAATCATTTTCACTCTAGGAGCGCTAAGTATCGGTGCCACAGTTTCAACAGCTTCACCTGATTTCGCGCCAGCAGCAGTACAAGATCGCTTCGGTCAGATTGAACCAAAAGTTTTACTGGCCGCAGATTCTTATCAATACAACGGAAAGCTTTTTGACTGTACGTCAAAGATTGCGCAGATACAAGAGTTACTTCCATCATTGATTCATACAGTTCAGATAAGTCAATTTGCTGCATGGATCGCACCATTTATGGGATCATCTTTGGATTTTGAGCCGCTTCCATTTGATCACCCCGGTTTTGTTCTTTTTTCATCTGGTACAACTGGAAAACCAAAGTGCATCACTCACAGTGGGGCCGGAGTAATGCTTAAAGCCAACGCTGAAATGCTGTATCAATTCGATATAGAAGCCGCCCAGAAGGTCTTTTTCTTTACAACCTGCGGGTGGATGATGTGGAACTGGTTGTTCATGGCACTTGGGCGTGGAGCAACAATTGTTTTATTTGATGGCGCACCTATGTATCCAGCACCTTCACGACTATTTGATATTGCACAGTCAGAGCATTTAGATTTCTTAGGAGTTTCGGCTAAATTGATCGATACGGCTCATAAAGAGGGTTTAGAGCCGATTAAGACGCATGATTTATCAAGTGTCAAGGTAATTGGTTCTACGGGTTCAGTCTTATCTCCTGAGAGTTTTGATTATGTTTACTCATCAATTAAGCGCGACGTACAATTAGCTTCAATGTCAGGTGGAACCGATATCTGTGGCTGTTTTCTAGCCGGAGTTCCTAATAAGCCTGTACATCGTGGTGAGCTACAAGGTCCGTGCTTAGGCATGGCGACAGATGTTTATAACGCATCTGGAAAGCCCGCTGGTCTAGATGAAAAAGGAGAGCTAGTTTGTACAGTTCCATTTCCATCCAAGCCCATTGGGTTTTGGGGAGATGTAAATAATGAAAAGTATTCTGCAGCTTATTTTGAAGGTTTTCCCGGAGTGTGGACGCATGGTGATTTCGCCTCAAAATCTTCAACAGGCGGATTTACTTTATATGGACGTAGTGATGCAACATTGAATTCAAAAGGTGTACGTATTGGTACAGCCGAAATTTACCGCGTAGTTGAGACATTCCCAGAGATATTAGAAGCAATGGCTGTTTCCCAAGACTGGGAAGGTGACACACGTGTAGTTTTATTCGTCGTTGTTAAACCTGGTGCGATTTTTACGGATGACAATCAAAAAGCGATAAAATTGGCGCTTCGTACACAGGCAAGTCCACGACATGTTCCTGATGTGATTATTATTGCTCCTGCCTTACCGCGGACTAAGTCCAATAAATTAGTAGAGCTTGCAGTTACTGATGTCCTTAATGGCCGTGAAGTACGTAACCGCGATGCCTTAGCCAACCCTGAAGCCCTTGATTGGTTCGCTAATATAAGTACCTTATAAACAAGAGTTTGGGGTTACATTGAATTCTCGCGAGAGCAAGAATAAATAACCTCATTTGTAGAGAGAAAATGCTATTTTTCGCCAAAATAGATAGGCTTTAAAGGTGAGTCAGACCAGTGCCGGGAAGCGATTTAAGGCAGCGATATTAGCTGAGTCTCCCCTACAAGTCATAGGTGCAATTAATGCAAACCATGCGCTGTTAGCAAAGCGTGCTGGCTATAAAGCGATCTATCTTTCGGGTGGTGGTGTTGCTGCAGGATCCCTTGGAGTT
>Ga0194055_10004331_pt1 | contig 10668 bp, 14 predicted proteins | sample SepL449m_MetaG_FD_155482 | JGI IMG/M metagenome (GOLD analysis project Ga0194055, IMG submission 155482) | Anoxic zone freshwater microbial communities from boreal shield lake in IISD Experimental Lakes Area, Ontario, Canada - Sep2016-L442-9m | ecosystem: Environmental > Aquatic > Freshwater >... | reverse complement strand
GCATCACGGAGCTGGGCAATAAGCACTGACGCGCGCGCCGGCCACTGCGGGTCATACGGAGAGATGTGCACAGATGCCACGTCACTTAGACTGCACGATCCAGAGCCTCTTCGCTAGTACCGATCGGCAGCTCGGCGTGCGTCGCCTCAGCAGAGAGGCGGTGATTGCGGGAGGGGAAGGTCACCGGTCAAGGTCGTCTCGCAGAATTCGATGAACTCATCGTTCGGCCCCACGGCGTAAACGACGAACGTTGACGCGGAACGCCCCCAGCATCGCGTGGCCGTGGCAGTGCTGCTCACACCCGGCAATAACTCGAGAACCGTGTCGCTGATGACGGGAGGGCCGACCTGCGACAGCTGTCGGCGAAGCTCGCCAACTGAGGACGTGCGGGCTGTAAACAGCGTGTAGCCGGGCGGCAAGGCTGCCTGACACACCGTTTCAGGACCGCTGGCAGCGGCTGCGGAACCGGTGGTCGTGATGCTCGTTGACAAGGTTGCGGATGATGCGGTGCCGTTCGGCGATGTTGATGTGCAGCTTGCGACGAACAGCAACGGGACCACGAGTGCGAATCGCATTGCACCTTCCGACGTACACGGGCACCTACTGGTTCCCAGATGGTGCATGTTGCCCTGATGGAGGATGGAATGCAAGCGAACGGGCACACCATCTCGCCGAAAGACCCACACTCAAAGCGTGTGAAAACTTCCGAGAATCCGTGTGAAACACACGGCACAAGCCACCCGAAACACCGTCACTGACCAGCGGTTACACCAATTTCGCTAACACCCCACAAAGGGGGACTAGTAGAAATACCGGTCCCCCACTAGTAGAAATAAACGAGGCGTTCGCCACCCAGCCGGGCGCCTCGGTCGCGTCTCGGCAGCACACATACCGGGTTCTTCGCTATCGACCCGTGAGCTAGCTGATCGAGACCGACAGCCCCAAGATGATCGCACCGGCACCACAAAAGGCAGGAAGTCAGATTGCCGCTCGTTGGTGGTGAAGACCTAGTTCTTCTTGAGGACCGGCGAGGCCAAGTGGTCCCAGCAGTTGCAACGTGTCGACCAATCCCAGAGGCAGTCGTGGACGGCTGAAGGCGCACAGGATCACCGCTGCCCACGACAGGCGTAGGAACACCAGGCCAGGGGCCCCAACTTCGTCGAACTTGGTGGCGGGCATCGCGATACCGACCACTTCGGGGGCGGTCAGGCCGACCGATCGGCCTCGACCTTAGCGGTGGCCTGCCCGACCCTCGGCGCCGAGGGTGTCATATGAGGGGAAGCGCATGGTTGACTATCTACTCGCTAAGAGAGTAGACTCCCGATCGTCGAGGTTCCGGCTCCATCGCTGGGCCTTGCAGCAGTTCGTCGTCATCAACCACACGAACCACACATCTCGAGGGACATCCATCATGACCACCCACGACCTTCGCCGTCACCTCGATGAAGCTGCGCTTGCCATCGCCACGGAGGCGCAACAACTCGTCGGCTCGACCGACGCCGAACGTCGACTCCCCGACAGCATGTTCCGGTCGATCGCGACGAGCGGCCTGTTCCGGCAACTGGTGCCGCCTCAGCTTGGCGGCCCGGATCGTTCGCCCCTCGAATGGTTCCGGTGCGGCATGGCCTTGGCGACGTTCGACTCGTCGTTGGCGTGGGTGGTCACACAGGGTGCCAGCGAGTTGGGGTGGCTGACGGTGGGCGGCGATCCGTCGTGGGCGGCCGATGTGCTGGAGGACCCTCTGGCAGCATCGGCATCCACGGTTGCAGGCCTCGGCACAGCGCTGATCGATGGTGACGACGCGGTGTTGACCGGACGATGGGGATTCGACACCGGGTGCCAGGGTGCGACGTGGATCGGCGGGCTCACACTCATGGTGGACCCGAAGGCGTCGAGCGAGGAACTCGATCTCCGCATGTGCTGGGTTCCGGCAGACAGGGCAACGATCATCGACGACTGGGACACACTGGGCCTGCGCGGCACGGGCAGTCACAGCATCGCCATCGACGCGCAGCGACTGTCGGCTGCGTGGACGGTGAACCTGTCGGCCCCAACCTCCAACGAGTACGGCCCTCATCGGGTGATCGTGGGAAATGGCAACTGGCCCATCAACTTCTCGGTCGCCGCCGTGCAGTTGGGTACGGCCCGACGAGCCCTCGACCTGGTGCGCCCGATGTTGGAATCGAAGTCTGGGCATGTGTCAGGGATTCGGCTGATCGAACGTGGTTGGGTGCAACAACGACTCACTGCATTGGAAGGCCTGTGGATGGCCGCGGTGGCGTCGGCCGAGCGCGAACTGGAGTCGATGTGGGCGCAAGCTGTGGCGACTGGCGAGTTGAGTTCCAACCAGCGAATCCGCAACGCCACTGCTGCCTCGACGGCGAACACGCTCGCAGTGCAGGTGGTGGATGGCGTCTGCGAGTTGGCAGGTGCATCCATCAGCAGCGCGGCCTCACTGATCGGCCGCTGCCTCCGCGACGTGCAGACGCTGCGCGGCCATGTGTCCACGTGCAATGAGGTGATGGAGCTGTGCACCGCGAAGGCACACGGCCTGGCGGAGTTCCCCTGGCTGGTGTAACCGGGGTGGCCGCGGTGCGGGGCTCCAGCGCACGCCGCGCAGCCTTGCAGCGATGAACCGACGCATCCCGCATCCGGCGCACCAAAAAAAGAAACACCACCGCAACAGTCGGGCGCCTCGGTGGCGTCTCGGCAGCACACAGATCGGCAGTTCGGAGCGCCCTGGTCAACTCATCACTTGCCGGTCTAGGCGGGCGCGCCGCGATCGACCGCCACGGTCCGTGCGCGTATGCGTCAGTCTGCTGACTGCCCGTAGATAGCTCGATTGCCAAGAGGTTCGTCGAGTTGCACCGTGTACGGCGTCGACGGGTTGGCAGGACAGGGCTGCGGTCCGTCGAGGGGTTTGATATCGACGGCGATCATGATCGAGTCGGCTTCGTAGGTGACATGCGAGCTGATTCGCCCGGTAGCTGGTCTCGCACCCGAGCACCACAGTTCTGTCACAATCAGGTCCAGCGCTGTGGAAGCAGGTGCGACGCTGACCGAAGGATCAAGATGCCAGGCCGCTCGCTTGGGAGTGCCTGGGTCAGGATCGAGAGTGGTCGACGAGATCGGCTCTTTCGTGATCGAGGACTCAGATACGGACGCTGCCCGTGAGCTGTCATCTGAAGTGCAAGAGCAGAGGCACAGCAGGGCAGTGGCGATGACACCTAGGCACTTCACAGGTGAATTATGCCCGACTCCGGCATTGCTGTCGATCGCGCCGAACGGCAGTTAAGTGCTACTGACAGCGAACGTGCATACCCGCCACGATCCCATTTCGCGCACGAGGCCGATCCGCCATCGCTCAGTGCGCCGTGATCCAGTGACGGTGCTGTCGTCGTCGAACTGCTCAAACCAGGTGAACTCACCGTCCTTCCAGGTTGCCTCTAACGCTGGGTCCAGCGTGTCGATGTCGGGGCGTTCCTCGTCCACACCAACGCGGTACTCGTACTCCTCCCCAGGCGACCGCGCTCCCCTCCAGGTGTCAGCAGAGAGGACGGGCGATACGAGTTCGCCTTTCGATGTCCTGAAATCCTTCTCGCTGACCCGACTTTTGATGTCACCGCACAGCTGCGCGTACGCGCAGCCGAACGGATCTTCGACACCGCCTTGAATCATCGGCTGCCGGCCCTGTTGGACATCGCCGAGAAACCACGCGACCCGGTTTCCAGCTGTGGGCCCCTCCTCCACGCGGCACTGAGAAATCGTCACGGCTTGGGGGGCTAAGTCAGGTTGGCCACCACCGCATCCACCCATGCTCAGACCGACGACGAGCGCCAGTGCATTAGTTCGCCATCGCCGCATGCGGACAGATTGCCCGCTGTGGAGCGGCAATGCAAGCGCCACCGCATACCAATCAGTCAACAAGACATTGAAGGCACTCAAAGCGTGTGAAAACTTCTGAGAATCCGTGTGAAACACACGGCACAAGCCGCCCGTGACACCGTCACTGAGCAGCGGTTACACCTATTTCGCTAACACCCCACAAAGGGGTGTTAGCGAAATAACACCCCTCTAGTTAGCGAAATAAACGAGGCGTTCGACGAGCTAGCCGAGCGCCTCGTTTCGCGTCTCGGCAGCACACATATCGGCAGTTCGGAGTGTGGTCAGGCATCTACGAGTGCCCCAAACGGCCACGGCTCGACATCAATGAAGTCGCGACGAACGATTCGCTCGACCTGTTCGCGATCAACCGTTCGAGCACTGCGGTATGGGTTGCCAGCGAGGACGGCGACGACCTGGTCGGTGACCTCAGCAACCGTCGGCAGCAGGGACGCTGTCAGCGGACGCGTATATGGGTATGTGTAGCCAAGTCTGACTAGCGCAACGTGGATGTCGACGGCGTCGCCTGAGATATCGAAGCGCCCAAAAAGGATCTTGGGTCGTCGTGCATCGATATCGCCAGCAAGGCGACGAACACGGTGGCTGTCATCCAGCCTCTGTCGGAGTTCCGGCATGTCGTGCAAGACCTCGCACAGCGCCTCGAGTAGACAGCGTTCTTTGCCGACATCGTCGAAACGGGTTTGGTTCTTCGTAACAACCGGCAATGGACGACCGAGATAGTCGCTGCCTAAGCCTGCGTTGAGCCGACGCCACAGACTCGACGTTGCGGAATAGATCCCAGAGGTTGCATCCTCGAAGCGGCCGCTGACCTGAATGCGAACTCCGTACAAACCACGATAACTGAACCACTCCGCCAAGCCCCACCCGTCATGGCGCGCCGGGAGCGGGGGGTATTCCAGCCCTGTCGCAACTTGTCCGTAGGAATCCCAGCCCAATGTGACCGGAGCGCACGATGGCGTCGAGACCGTCAGGCCGTCAGGTAAGAACCCGAGCGTCGTCAACTCACGACGCGTCGCCGAAGGAACCGCGACGAGATGACCAGCAGTGTCAACACCGAAAGCGAGACGCACGCTCAACAGCCGGTTCGAACGTTCGACTTCAACCGGACCCGTCCCAACACCCAAGCAGATTGCCCGATATGGAGCGGCAAAGCAAGCGACAATGCACACCGATCAGCCAACAAGACATTGAGGGCGCTCGAAGCGTGTGAAAACTTCTCAGAATCCGTGTGAAACACACAGCGCAAACCACCGACGACACCGTCACTGACCAGCGCTTTCGTCTATTTCGCTAACACCCCACCCCGGGGTGTTAGCGAAATAACACCCCTCTAGTTAGCGAAATAAACGAGGCGTTCGGCGAGCTAGCCGAGCGCCTCGTTTCGCGTCTCGGCAGCACACCGAACGGCAGATCTGCACACTGACTTTCTACGGGTAGCCGAAGGCGTAGAAAGCGACAACCCGGCCTATGCAATAGACCATGCCACAGGCACTGCCCGCAAGGAGTGGTCGCCTCCACCTCTTTGTCCACGGCATCGAGATAGCGCGGAACAGAAGTCCGATGAAGATCCCATAGAACCATCCTGAGGCGAACCAGGCGCCCCACGGATCCGCCATTGGATGCCCGTTCGCCTTGGCGATGAATGCTCCGATGGAGGCGGGAACGATCAGAGCGAGCCCGATGACAATGAGAAGGGCCTTTTGAGCTATCGAGGTCGGCGCGATGCTCGGCTCAGAGCTTGCAGACATGGGGCGGAAGTCAGGTTCATCCGGCCGCCGCACGTGGCGCATACTGCCCGTTGTGGACGCAAAGCGCAAGGACTTTATTGCACACAGAACAAACAGCGCCGAGTAGTAGGTATGCACAGGCCGCGCGACGGCACGGCTACCTATCCAGTGAACACGAAGGCACCCACATAGGTGCCGGGGCGCGTCGCTCCTTCTTGGCCGTCGTCCACCGACTCACCTGACCAAGCCGTATCGACCTCACCGCCTTGCGGGAGCACGAGCACCAATCGAGTGGGCGTCCAGGCACCGTCTGGGTCACAAGCTCCGCATCTCGGCAAGTACGTCATAAGCGCGGACACGCTCGCTCCAGGCGAGACGACCGTTGTCTGTGCTTCGGCACCAGCCTCCTGACCGTCGTCGTCGCCCACGCCTCTGACCCAGAGCCTTGGCCGAGCAGCGCCGGGCGTGTCATTGGCAAGACGCACGGACGGCTGTTGCCGAATGAGGCACTGCTCGGTCCCGAGATTGGTCAGCACGATGCTCACCTGAAACTGGCTGCCAACGTCTACAGGGTCCGCTACGTCCATAACCAGTTCGGTGGCGCGGCAGAAGCCTGTCGTGGTTGAACCTTCGCTGCAACCTTGAGTCGCCGCCACACCGATGACGAGTACGACGAACACCGCCTTCGAGCAAGGGCGATGGGTCGACACGCAGCGCATAGTGCCCGCTATTCGCTTCGAGCGCAAGTGCGAAGATCGACACAGAGCGCTCAACGCAGTCAGGCAGCTATGCGCGCTCAGTTGAGCCGGTGAAGTCGACCGTTCTTCCAGTCGTGGAATACAACGACGTCAGGTTGGCGGACCCTGTGCAAAAGATCTCGTCGATACATCTCGGTTGGGGGGCTGGCCTTTTTCAAAAATGAAGTACACGATCGCGACTTCAACCCCGATGAATACTTCTGCGAACCTAGCAGTTGTTACGCTCTGAGAATACACTAGGATTCCAGTCAACACGACTGCAACACACGTCACGTCTCCGCTTTGAATGTGCAGAATCAATGGCACGATGATCGCCAGAATAGAGACCTGAGTGATGACGACGGTCAGACTCGAACCGCCGCCTTTGAACTCGTTCGCCCGTACGATACGGATCACCGCAGCGGCTACAAACGCAATACAACTCAATATCAGCCGAATTCTTCGTACAGGAATTTCATTACCTAGTACTCGTGATGTCAGCGAAGTGTCCTTGCGTCGAACAAGCCTTCTACGCAGCAGGACGGCGTTCAATAAGCCGTAAGCAGCAGACATCCACGCTTGCTGAAATGGCGTAGTCCAGACCCCACTACCGGGCACAGCCACCCACGGTAGCGCAAACGGAATCTGCCAAAAATCGTTTAGACCATCAAAATCGTGATGACGCAGCGAATATATAGTGGTCGGAAGCGCACCGATTGAGCCCGCTGCCCACAGCACCGGCAAGACCACCTCCTTGCGTGCCCACCACTGTCCAACCGATCTACTCACCCCCGAACGCCATAACATCTAAATACGCTATTCGCCGAGTAAAGGGGCTCTTCGGATCTGAGGGTGGGGTGAGCGTTCTGGGGTAGGTCCCCGGGCGCGGTACAGGGGCTCTGCGAATCTGACGGTGTTCTACGTCGTCGAATCCGGGAGCCCCTGTGGAAACCGATCCTACGCGCCTGTGCGCTGCTTGTTGGGCTGCCCGATGTCACGGTTGTCGATGTCGTGCTTGGTCGCGAGGTTGCCGGGTGTTGCGCTTGGTTCGCCGGCCGGTCGCATTGTGGCTTGAGAATGATGCTTGACCCTCAAATTTTCTTCTGGTAGAGCTTGTATAAACAAAAAGAAATCGGGGGGTTCATGAAGCTGAAGCGGAAGCTTATAGCGTGTTGTGGTTTCCTCATCGCGTCCATCACAGGATTTGGTGGCGCTGATCGGGTGGGTGCTTACACCTACACCACCTACTATGGAACTAGTAACCCATTGCCGACCTGGCCGGTCGCCGCCAATGATGGCGGCGGTTTCACTCGAAACATCTATTACGTTCGATTTTATGCATGCAATTCAGGAACGTGGACGCGGCGAATCCAGATCATTGTTTCCTCAGGGTCAGTTCCCTTCTACTACCAAAGCACCGGTTGCGGTGGCGCAGGTCCCGCTACATACGCGGTCGCCAATTCAGGTTCGGGGTGCGGTGCGATTTCGGCTGGTACGTATTACGGTAATTGTCAAATGGGACTTTAGAGGGGATCACAATGAAGAGGACTTGGATTTACCGTGCGATGGTCGGCGGCGCAGCCGTCGGCGCATCGGCAGCTGGCTTTGCGATCGTTTCCGCAGTTCAATCGACGCCTCAGCAGAAGACGGTCGGCGAGGTATCCGCGACCACCGTCTTGAAATCGGAACCAACTCTTATCCTGTCGGCGACGACGGGCAAAGAAGCACCCGTATTTTCAGGTGATGTATCCATTCTGCAAGAAGGCCGAGCCACAGTCGACGGCGCCGACTCTACAACGATCGCGTTGCACGACGAGGGGACGCAGACTTGCATCGACACCAAATCACCAGTCTATGTTTCGTCGACCTGTTATGACCCCGCCACACTCGAGTCGGGTTTGGCTTACTCAGCAGTACTCGCTTCAGGACGTATTTACCTCGTCGGAGTGGTCCCGGATGACGCAGCGATCGTCGAAATAAACGGCTTGCCGATTGTCGTCAAGAACAACATTTGGCAGTCTTCAGTGGTCGCTGAGGCGGGCCAGCTCTCGCTGCAAGTGAGCTCAGCAGACGGCAAGCGCATCGCCCACCTCGGTTAAGCGGCGCTTCGGATCTGAGGGTGTGATGGGGTTGGTGGTGTAGATCCCGGGCGCGGTACAGGGGCTCTGCGAATCTGACGGTGTCTAACGTCGCCGTACCCGGGAGCCCCTGTGGAATCTGATCCTACGCGCATGTGCGCGCTGCTTGTCGGGCTGCCCGATGTCATGGTTGTCGGGGTGGGTGACTGGCCGTTGTGGCTGCGGATCGTGATCTCGATCCCGGCGCTGCGCCCTACATGTTCGGGCGGGGCGCTCGCTCACCGGCACGGCATCCGTGAGGTGTTGTTGGTGGATCTACCGTGCTTGGGTCGTACGACACGGCTGGTGTGGCGTAAGCAGCGTTGGCGCTGCCCACGGTGTCGGCGGTCGTGGACTGGGCAGGACCCGACGATCGCCTCGAGCCGTTGCGCGATGACGACCAGGGCAGCGCGGTGGGCAACGGTGCAGGTCGGCCGTCACGGTCGGGCGGTGTCGGAAGTCGCCGACGATCTCGGGTGCGATTGGCACACGGTGATGGACGCTGTGGTGGTGTTCGGCGAAGCGTTGATCAATGACCCGGCACGCTTCACACGGTCAACGCCGTCGGGTTGGACGAGACGCTCTACGTGCGCGATGGCGTCTACCGGCGCCAGTTGTGGTCGACGCAGATCGTTGATGTGCAACGCGGACAGCTACTCGACGTCGTGGCCGGCCGTGATGTCAGCAGGTGTTGCGCCTGGTTCGCTGCCCGGTCGCAAGCGTGGTGCGACGCGGTGCGCTGGGCGACGTTGGATCTGTCGAACTCGTGTCGCGCCGTGTTCGACACGATGCTCCCGCTCGCGGTCCAGGTCGCTGATCCGTTCCATGTCGTGCGGTTGGCGAACACCGCGCTCGACGAATGCCGGCGACGGGTGCAGAACGACCTCGTTGGTCATCGCGGCCGCAAGAACGATCCGCTCTACCGGGCCCGCCGACGGCTCACGATGGCCGCCGAACGGCTGAGCGTCGACGGCCGCGAACGGCTACTCGGGTTGCTTGCTGCTGGTGATCCGGAACGAGAGGTGTGGTTCGCGTGGAACGCGAAGGAGGTCGTCCGTCAGATCTACGACCACACCGACGTCGAGCTCGCCGCCGCCTGGGCCGCACGATCCGAAAATGGGCGGCACAGATCGTTGCCTGGCACCAGTCGCACGTATCGAACGGCCCAACCGAAGCGATCAACAACCTGGTCAAGCGAGTGAAGCGCACAGCGTTCGGGTTCCGACGCTTCGAGCACTACCGCATCCGGGCGCTGCTCTACGCCGGCAAACCCAACTGGTCACTCCTCGACCAACTCACCCCACCCTGAAATCCGAAGAGCCAGTAAAGGGCAACGTGTTCGATATGCAGGATTGGGCGTGTCGAGTGGCTTGGGAGAACGGGTTGTTGACCGCGATGGCGCGTCAGGTGCTGCAGACCGGATTGAACGTCGAGTTCGCTGATCATCTCGGTTAGAAACCCTACGCGGTCGAGAGGCGCGAGCAACAACCGCAAGACGGACGCAGAACATTCAGCACATATCTACAGCTATGGGTGGGTCTCAGCCGGGAAGATCGCTCGCTGGACATCGCGAAGCCGGAACTGTGCGGCGAACTCGTCCGACGTTTCGAGGAAGCTGAGACACTCGACGCATTCGGCGAGCACCAACGCCGGGGCGAGTCGCTTCCGGTCCAGAAGGGAGAACCGATACACCCTCGGTTCAAGCCGCACAGCGGTGACCTCGGCCCGCACAATCGTCCTCACTCTCCACCATCTCGATCGGAGCCGCACTTCGGTCGCACCGACCACCATTCGCGGTCCGAGAAGTTGGAGACCCACCACGATGGCGAACACGCAGGACAGAACGGTCAACAACACGATGACGCCGCCATGAACTGGAACACCAGTGTCCTCAGACGGCAAGGGTGGACGACCGACCCAACAGCAGTGGAACTTGAGCGAGCCATTCAGACCAGACGCCCCGGCCCACAACGCAAGCGGGACACACAAGAAGAAGAGGGTCGACGCGACGTAGGCCGAGATCGGCGGTTTGATCGTCACGTCCGACACAGATACATGATGCCACGCACTGCCTAAGTAACAACGCTCCTATCAGCAGCTACGCGTGGCCGCCGACCCGCGCTCTACGTCGGTGAAAGATCCGCCAACCGACCAAGCCCACGAGAGCGAGCAGCACCACAGCGC
>Ga0194055_10004330_pt1 | contig 10669 bp, 13 predicted proteins | sample SepL449m_MetaG_FD_155482 | JGI IMG/M metagenome (GOLD analysis project Ga0194055, IMG submission 155482) | Anoxic zone freshwater microbial communities from boreal shield lake in IISD Experimental Lakes Area, Ontario, Canada - Sep2016-L442-9m | ecosystem: Environmental > Aquatic > Freshwater >... | reverse complement strand
GGATTGCGAAACACCACCACGTCGCCGCGCTGCGGATCGCCACTGACAAGGGGCAGTTGGATGCGGCCTGGAATGGGGCAAAGGGCAAAGGGGCAGGAATAGCGTGAATAACCATAGGCCATCTTGTTCACGAACATGAAGTCGCCGATCAGCAACGTGTCCTTCATCGATTCGGACGGAATGAAGAAAGGCTGGAACAACAGGGTGCGAAATACGCCTGCGATGATCAGCGCCCAGAAGACGGTCTTGATCGTTTCAAGTATTCCGCCGTCAGGCGTGGACCGGCTGGCCATGTGATGCATCCCGTATGGTTCGGGCCGCTACATGCGCGCAAGGCCCGCGCGAGTCAAGGAAGGTGGGTATTCCACCCGAAAGGAAAGGGGCAACGGTCAGGACACGCGCTTGAAAAACCGGTCGGCGCGCCATGTCCAGACATAGAACAGTGACCGCCCCGCCGAGGAGAACAACACCATATCCGCCCGGCCGATCAGATTTTCGGCGGGGACGTAGCCCACGCCGTTCGGAAACCGGCTGTCCAGCGAGTTGTCGCGGTTGTCGCCCATAAAGAAAAAGTGACCTGCGGGTACGTTGAAGACCTCGGTATTGTCGCCATAACCGTCGGTTTCGATGTTCAGAACGTGATGCCGGGTGCCCTCGGGCAGGGTTTCGATAGCGCGGGTGCGGGTACAGGCCTGACCATCCGGCACAGGGGCATTTCCACAGCGTGGGCGGTTGCTCATCGACCCCTGCGCGCCCATGATTTCGGTAAACTGACCGGCGGGTTCCTGAGGGGCGAGAACATCATTGATGTAGAGCAGACCCTGTTTCATCTGAATGCGGTCGCCGGGCAGGCCAATCACGCGCTTTACCAAAACCACATGTGACCTTGGGTGGCTGAAGACCACGACATCACCGCGTTTTGGATCGGCGCCCCAAATTCGGCCCGTGATGGGGCATGCGTCCAAGGGGCAGGAATAGCGCGAATAGCCATAGGCCATCTTGTTGATGAACACAAAATCGCCAACCAGCAGCGTATCCTTCATGGATTCCGATGGGATCCAAAAGGGCTGGAAAAACAGCGTGCGAAACAGGCCCGCGATGATAAGGGCCCAGACCACGGTCTTGACGGTTTCCATGAAACCGCTTTGCGCTGTTGTGGTGGCCATCGCTTGTCCCTTCGGCTGGTTGGGGCTAGATGGGCGGCGGATTGGGGCCTGTCAAGCGCGCCGTGGCGGTTTGCGCCGTTTGACGGGCAGGGCCTCGATCACGACAAAGGCCTGGGCCCAGGGGTGGTCGTCGGTCAAGGTAAGATGGATCACGGCTTGATGGTCTGGCGGGGTCAGATGCGCCAGCCGCTCTGCCGCCCATCCCGTGACCGACATCACGGGTTGACCCGACGCGAGGTTGCTGACGGCCATGTCGCGCCACGCGATCCCCATGCGCAGGCCAGTGCCAAGGGCCTTTGAGCATGCCTCTTTTGCCGCCCAGCGTTTGGCGTAGGTGGCGGTCAGACCATAGGGGCGCGAATTGGCCTTGGCCTGCTCGCGCTGGGTGAAAATCCGCTGGATGAAGCGGTCGCCAAAACGATCGAGTGTGGCCTGAATGCGTTCGATATTGGCCAGATCGGTGCCGATGCCCAAAATCATGCCGCAGTCATCCGGCGCGGGCCAGATCCATGCGGCGGCGCATTTCCAGGATGGCATCTTCCAGACCGATAAAGATCGCCTCACCGATCAGGAAATGGCCGATGTTCAATTCCATCACTTCGGGGATTGCCGCGATCGGCCCGACGTTTTCATAGGTCAAACCGTGCCCCATATGAACCTCCAGCCCTATGGAATGGGCCAAAGCGGCGCCCTTGGCCAGATCGGCCAATTCGCGACCTGCTGCTGCAAAATCACCCGCGGCATGCAGGTCGGAATAATGGCCGGTGTGCAGTTCGACGACGGCGGCACCGATTCGGGCGGATGCCTCGATCTGGCGCGGGTCATGGCTGATGAACATGCTGACGCGCAGTCCCGCGTCGCGCAGGGGCGTAATATAGTCAGTCAGCCGGTTCTGGTCCGATGCGACATCCAGGCCGCCTTCGGTGGTGCGTTCTTCGCGTTTTTCGGGCACCAGACAAATCGCATGCGGTTTCAGACGCAAGGCGATGGCCTGCATGTCGGGCGTGGCGGCACATTCGAAGTTCAGGGGAATGCCGATGCCCGCCGCAAGCGCCTCGATGTCGGTATCGCGGATGTGCCGACGGTCTTCGCGCAGGTGTGCCGTGATGCCATCCGCACCCGAGGCCTCGGCCAGCAAAGCCGCGCGCAGGGGTTCGGGCCATTGCGAGCCTCTGGCGTTGCGCACCGTTGCCACATGGTCGATGTTGATGCCAAGCCGAAGTTTTCCAAGTGGTTGCATCGCGCGCCTTTCCAATGTGTTGCGGCCTTGTTACGGGCTGATCAACGGGCCGTCACCCTCTTTCGCTGCGACTTCTTTGCGCAGGGCTGCAACCCGGGCCGCAAGACGGCGGCGGCGCAAGGATTGATAGGCGGTCAGCACGGGGATCGTCAGCCAGTAGAATGCCAAAGAGGTGACGATCCCCGGCAAGATCGATCCGACGGTATAAGGCCAGTAGATGCGATGCCAGAAATTCGCCAATCCCGTCCAATGTGTTTCACCGGGGCCAAAGATTGCCAGAAGGTTGTGCCACAGCTCTCCACCCGCCATGGCGAAAGCCTCGAACAACTCCTTCAGGTCGACACCGCCCGGGATGCCAAGAAACAGATAGCCCAGCTTGATCGAGACCGCAGCGATAAGCGGCGTGGTGATCGGGTTCGACAGAAAAGTTCCCAAAAGGGCCGCCAGCACGTTGCCACGCATGGCCCAGGCCAACCCCGCCGCAGAAGATCGGCGGAAAGTTCACAAAGGTGCCGGCAAAGACCCCGCGTGCAATCCGGTGCGGCGGGTCTGGCAGTCGGCGCAGGCGGTGCCAAAGGTAGATCGTTGCGCGCTTGAACCCGCCTGCGGGGTAAACCTGGGACTTGGCCCAAGCCATCCATGTCAGCGGTGTGCGACGCTTGAATACCATCGTCCCTGCCTAAGGTTTGCGCGAAACATCCCGCACACGCGCAACTTGCGCCACATCCGTCTCTGCCTCAAGCGCCGTCATCACCATGTGCAGGTGTTCCACGTCGCGCAAGTCCACCTCTATGATCAGTCTGTAATAATCTGGTTTACGTTCTGTAAACTTCAAGTCTGAGATATTGGCCTTTTGGTCGCCGATCACGCTGCAGATGCGACCCAGAACGCCGGCATCGTTCGAAATGGCGACGTTCAGCGACACTGTGTAAACCGCAGGATGGCGCCCCGATTGCCAGTAAAGATCCACCCAGCGGTTGGGCTGTTCCTCAAACTCTTCCAAGGCGCGGCAATCAATGGCGTGAACGATCACCCCACGGCCGGGATAGGTGATCCCTACAATCCGCTCTCCGGGCACCGGCTGGCAGCATTGCGCCCGTTTCAGGGTCTGATCGGCGGACAGGCCAAGCACCGGGCGTTTGGCGTCAACCTCGTCGGTGACCATGATCAGTTCGGGATAAAGGGTTTCCAACACCTTGCGGGCAGTCAGGTCCGCCGAACCAAGGCGCGCCAGCAATTCAGTCTCATCGGGCAATCCCAGCATCTTGGCGGCGGTGCGCAGCGCCTTGTCGGTCGCCTTGCGGCCCACATGGTCAAAGGCGGCACGGGCAAGTTCGTGACCCAGCTTCACATAGCGGCCACGGTCCTCTTCACGCAGGCTGCGCCGGATCGCCGCCTTGGCGCGACCGGTGGCCACGATGTCGATCCATGAGGCTTGCGGCTTTTGCCCCTCGGCGGTGATGATCTCGATCGCCTGACCGTTCTTCAATCGGGTCCACAGCGGCACGCGGATGCCGTCGATCTTGGCGGACACGCAGGAATTGCCGATGCGGGTGTGGATGGCATAGGCATAATCCAAAGGCGTTGCGCCGCGCGGCATTTGAATAACGTCGCCCTTTGGCGTGAAACAAAAGACCTGATCGGAATACATCTCCAGCTTCACATGTTCCAGAAACTCGTCATGGTCGCCTTCGTCAAAGCGTTCGGTCAACTGGCTGACCCATTTTGCCGGATCGACCGCAAAGGGGTTGGAGGTGCGTCTGCCCTCGCGGTAAGCCCAATGGGCGGCAACGCCGGCTTCGGCGACCTCGTGCATTTCCTGGGTGCGGATCTGCACCTCGACCCGCTTGCCGTCGCGGCCTGACACGGTTGTGTGGATCGAACGGTAACCGTTGGATTTGGGCTGGCTGATGTAGTCCTTGAACCGTCCCGGAACCGCCCGCCACTGCCCATGGATCACCCCCAGGATCGCGTAGCAATCCGCAACCGAATGGGTGATGATGCGAAAGCCATAGATGTCTGACAGGCTTGAAAATGTCAGGTTCTTTTCCTGCATCTTGCGCCAGATCGAATAGGGCTTCTTGGCGCGGCCATAGACATCGGCGTCAAGTTCGGCCTTGTCCAGTTCGGCGCGGATATCGGTGCTGATCTGATGAACCACATCACCCGCCTCGCGCTGCAGCACCAAAAACCGTCTGATGATCGAGTTGCGCGCTTCGGGGTTCAGAACCTTGAAGGCAAGGTCTTCCAACTCATCGCGCATCCATTGCATGCCCATGCGACCGGCCAGCGGGGCAAAGATTTCCATCGTCTCGCGGGCTTTCTGGGCCTGCTTTTCCGGGTTCATCGACTTGATTGTCCGCATGTTGTGCAGACGATCCGCCAGCTTGACCAGAATGACGCGCAGATCCTTGGACATCGCCATGAACAGCTTGCGAAAGTTCTCGGCCTGCTGCGATTGGGCCGAGGACAGTTGCAGGTTCGTCAGTTTGGTGACGCCGTCAACCAGTTCCACGATGTCTTTGCCGAACAGCCGCTCAACCTCGGTATATGTGCTTTTGGTATCTTCGATCGTGTCGTGCAGCAAGGCTGTGACAATGGTGGCATCATCCAGGTGCTGTTCGGTCAAGATCGCCGCGACGGCCACAGGATGCGTGAAATACGGCTCGCCCGATTTGCGCACCTGGCCGTCATGCATCTTCATGCCATAGCTATAGGCCCGCCGCAAAAGCTCGGTGTTGGTTCGCGGATTGTAATTGCGAACGAGCGCGATCAGGTCATCGACGTCGATCATGCCACCGCTCTTTCCGAGAACAGTTTCCCCTCAGATCAGTTCTGGCCCATTTCAGTTCTCGCCTTGCGCTTCCATCAAGGCGCGCAGCAGTTTTTCCTCGGACATGTCGTCCTGCATCGGACGGTCGATCTCGCCTGACATCAGCAGGGCCATCTGATCATCCTCGGGCTCATCGACCTCGATCTGGGTCTGGTGGCTTTCGATCATCCGTTCCCGCAAAGAGTTGGCAAGCTGAGTTTCGTCCGCTATTTCGCGCAGCGCCACAACAGGGTTCTTGTCGTTGTCGCGGTCGACCGTCACGGGCGAGCCCGCCTGAATTTCGCGGGCGCGGTGGGCCGCCAGCATCACCAGTTCAAACCGGTTCGGAACCTTGTCAACGCAATCTTCAACCGTCACGCGGGCCATGTCTGCTCCTGTCGAGGTGGGGGCGCAAAAACGCGTATCTACGCGGGCTGCCAGGGCTTGACAAGCGGCAAATGCGCATAAATCGCCAAACCAAAACGGGTGACCTACAACGGGGTGACTGCGCGAACATCCGCAGGGTCCAGCCGTTCGATCATCTGCAAAACCGTCAGACCCAGTACCGGATGCTGCCAATCCGGGGCGATATCGGCCATGGGCACCAGCACAAAGGCCCGGTCCTGAAGGCGCGGATGCGGCAGAACCAGCCTGTCGGGCGAAAGCCTGGCCTGATCCGCCGGCGCAAGGTTGCGCCAGTGACGGTGGGTTTCGGCATCAGGCAAGATCAGGTCACCCGCCGCCAGCAAATCCAGATCCAAGGTCCGCCCCCCCCAGCGTTGCAGTCTTTCGCGGCGAAAGATCGTTTCAACCGCATGCAGATGTGCCAGAAGTTCCTGAGGCGTCAGGGCTGTCTCTAGCATTGCCGCTGCGTTCACATAGTCAGGCCCCGCCCCTGCCGGAAAACAGGGCGAGGCATACAGGCGGCTCATCGCGCCCAACCTGACGTCATCACACGCAATCGCTGCCGCCGCAGCCTGTATCGTTTGCGCCAAGGTCATGACACCCGTCTGCAGGTTGGCACCAAACGCGATAAGCAGCCTCTGGTCTTTAGGCCTAGTCAATTTACGCATGGTCAATTTCGCACTTTCTTATCGTCGTACTTGCACATCAAATTTTTGGCTGATACGCGAGTACCCCAAGACAATTACTACATTTGTAGTGCCTTTGCCGATGTACGGCCGACTTTAGGGAGAAGAGAATGTTTTACAAGGATGAACGGCTTGCATTGTTCATTGACGGGTCGAACTTGTACGCCGCTGCAAAGTCTTTGGGCTTTGACATTGATTACAAGCTGTTGCGTCAGGAATTCATGCGCCGCGGTCGCCTGCTTCGGGCGTTTTACTACACTGCGTTGCTGGAAAACGACGAATATTCGCCAATCCGGCCTCTGGTTGATTGGCTGAACTATAATGGTTTCACCATGGTGACGAAGCCCGCAAAAGAATACATCGACAGCCAAGGCCGCCGCAAGGTCAAGGGCAACATGGATATCGAGTTGACGGTGGATGCCATGGAGCTTGCGCCGCGGGTTGACCATGTCGTTCTGTTCTCGGGTGATGGCGATTTTCGACCCTTGGTGGAAAGCCTGCAGCGTCAGGGCGTTCGCGTGTCGGTCGTGTCGACGATTCGCAGCCAACCGCCCATGATTGCCGACGAACTTCGCCGTCAGGCCGACAATTTCATTGAGCTGGACGAGCTGCGTGAAGTGATTGGCCGTCCGCCGCGTGAACCCCGCATGATGGACCGGGAAGACGTCAGCATCGAGGCCAATTGATCCTTGGCGACCATTTGAATGGTCCGGTGCGCGAATGGTACGGTGCGGGAAACCCTGAGGGCTTTTTAACATCCGATCACACGCGATTTCGATGGTGGGTTGCTGCGACGCTGAATGCTTGCCTGACCCCGACCAATGCCTTGTCCGATCTCAGCCTGCGCCGCAATCGTCTGGACACCTGTCGGTGGCAATCGAACTGGTGGGCCGTGCCGGGGGCCTAGTCTGGGGACGGTATCACTTGGCGGATGCCGGACCCGTCGCGAAGATTACTTTGACGCGCCTCTGGACGATGGGCGACAGTCGCTTTAGGTCTGGCAAGATGGAGGCTACATGACACCATTGACCCTGTACCTGGCCGCGCCGCGCGGCTTTTGCGCCGGTGTGGACCGTGCGATCAAGATCGTTGAAATGGCGCTTCAGAAATGGGGAGCGCCAGTCTATGTCCGGCATGAAATCGTCCATAACAAATATGTGGTAGACGCTCTGCGCGCCAAAGGCGCGATTTTTGTCGAGGAATTGCAAGACTGCCCGCAGGACCGCCCCGTGATCTTTTCCGCCCATGGCGTGCCCAAATCCGTACCCCAGGCCGCTGCTGCGCGCCAGATGATCGCCGTCGATGCGACCTGCCCGCTGGTGACCAAGGTGCATATCGAAGCGGCGCGGCATTCCGCCGCCGGGCTGCAGATGGTGATGATCGGCCATGCCGGCCATCCCGAAACCGTGGGCACCATGGGCCAACTGCCCGAGGGTGAAGTGCTGCTGGTGGAAACCGCCGCCGATGTTGGCAGCCTTGTGGTCCGTGATGCGGGTAAACTGGCCTATATCACGCAGACCACGCTATCGGTGGACGATACTGCGGCCATCGTCGCGGCCCTTCAGGCACGCTACCCCGCGATCATCGGCCCGCAGAAAGAGGATATCTGTTACGCCACCACCAACCGTCAGGCCGCTGTCAAGGCGATCGCGGGCCGGATTGATGCCTTGCTGGTGATCGGTGCGCCCAATTCGTCGAACTCGCGGCGTCTGGTCGAGGTGGGTCAGGCCGCAGGCTGCAGCTATGCGCAACTTGTGCAGCGGGCCAATGAGATAGACTGGCGCGCCCTTGACGGTGCCCGTGCTGTCGGGGTGACCGCGGGGGCCTCGGCTCCCGAAGAGTTGGTGCATGAGGTGATTGACGCGTTTCGCGCCCGTTTCGATGTGACGGTCGAATTGGTGGAAACCGCACAGGAAACCGTGGAATTCAAAGTGCCGCGGATTTTGCGCGACGCATCATGATCCCAAGATCGGCCTTGGTCTTGGGATTGACTGGTCTGATCCCGTTCGTATGGGGTGCATTCAGCCAGCTTGTGCCAGCTTTGGGCGATTGGGGAACCGTCACATTGGGGCCCCGTTTCGTCGGGCCCTATGTGTCCTTGTCCTACGGTATCGTGATCCTTGCCTTCATGTCGGGGGTGCTTTGGGGTTTTTCGACATATGCCAAGGCGAAAGTGGCCACCATCGGCTATGGGTTGTCAGTACTGCCGGCCCTTTGGGCGTTTTTGTTTGTCGGCGGCGGGCCAGACTCAGCGGCAAGATGGCTGGCCGCCGGGTTTGTCGGGCTGCTGGGTCTGGACTATGTCTTTTGGCGTCAAGGTCTCGCACCCAACTGGTGGATGCACCTGCGGCTGATGTTGACGGCAGGGGTCGTGACCTGTCTGGTCGTCCCGATGTGGATATAAGGTACGGTGTATGGCCCAGCTTTACGCCTATACCGACGGTGCCTGCTCGGGCAATCCCGGCCCCGGTGGCTGGGGGGTTCTGATGATCGCGCGCAACGGCGACGTTGTCGTCAAGGAACGCACATTGCAAGGCGGCGAGCCGCAAACCACCAACAATCGGATGGAACTTTTCGCCGCCATCGCAGCGTTGGAGGCGCTGACCAAGCCGGTTGAAATCACCATCGTCACTGACAGCGCCTATGTAAAGAACGGCGTTACCGAATGGATCCACAGTTGGAAGCGTAACGGCTGGCGCAAGGCGGGCCGCGATCCAGTCAAGAATGCCGAACTGTGGCAAAGGCTTGATGCCGCACAACAAAGCCACAAGGTGCATTGGGAATGGATCAAGGGCCACGCGGGCCACGCCGAGAATGAGCGCGCCGATGAACTGGCCCGCGCCGGAATGGCCCCTTTCAAACCCGTCAAATGATCAGATCCAGTCAAGGCTGATCGTGCCGGACGGCTGGTGTGCCAGCACCGCTGCCCGCAGCGCCCGGTAGCGCGCGCGCGGATCCTTGAACTTGTGTTCATGGGTTTCAGCGACAAGGCCACGGATGTCTTGAAACAGGCCGTCACGGTCCATCACCTCCAGCAACTCCAGTTCAGCGCCTTCGATGTCCGTCTTGATAAAGGCAATCTGCCCGCGCGCCGCCACCTGTTCGCGCAGGTAAGCCGGAAAATCAATCAACGGCACTTCGCCCGAGTTTTCCGTGTCGCTGCCGCGTCCGCCGCTGGCGAGCGGCCTTCGATGCGACTCTTCACCTCAAGGGCGGCGTTGTCGGTTCGGTTGGCATGGGTGTGTTTGGATTTAGGCATCGGTCCCGCTGAAACAATGGCAAGGAACAGGTCTGGCGCATGTGCGGCATGCAAAGGCCCGGATCAGTCTTCCAGCGCCTTGGTCGGGTCGATGCCAACCTTTTCACACATCCGCGCGGCATAAGACTTGGGCAGCGGCGCGTTCCTGCGCCACCACGGTTTGGTGCCGTTGGTGTAAAGGTGAACGGACATTGTGTGCTTGGTGAAATGGCCCTCGACGCGGCCATGGGGGTCATAGAACACGTCGTTGAGTTGAAAGGGCACGGGGTAAAGATAGTCGGGAGTCAGGGCCCTGTCATAGTCACCGGTCTGTTGGGCAAACCATGTAAAGGCCTGCGGGCCAAAGGCGGTGCGTTCGGCGTTGTAGATGCGCACGGCCTGCGGCAGGTCGATGGGCTGTTTGTCAAGCTTCTTGCGGGTGTTCTTGTTGAACCATGCCGGCGCGTCAGGCAGATTGTCGTAGTAGTCCAGCAGTTGCGTGATCAACGCGCCCTTTGGCGGAATATGGACCACGCCACAGTTCAACGCGCCGCGCATTCCGTGACCGGCGAAGATATTCTGCATCTCGTCGGGAAAGGGCTTGTGGCAAAAAGCGTCACAGTCGATCCAGACCGCATCGGTGGCCGCGATCATCTTGTAACGAAAAACGTTGGAGAGAAAGCTTTCTGACGTTTGCGCGACGATGTTGCGATCAATCTTCATGATGTCTGTGGCGGGTTTGACGATGACCCCTTCGGGCACATTCGACACCTTGTCGGTACAATACAGCGTCGTGGGATGGCCTTGCTGGACATGGGACAGAAGGCAGATCTGGTTCAGATAATGCAGCTTGTCGCCAATCCAGAGTGAGGCGACGGGACGGCGGCGTTGTGTCGACATTTTACAACCTTTGTTTCTGATTTGGCCGCGACGTTAGACCAAATGCGTCTATCTGTCCGACCGTACGAATCTGCGGGCAACGTCGGGACCAAGGCCAAGGCCGGGCTGATACCCCATCTGTGCCAACATCTGTTGAACCTGGCACAGATCGGCGTGGTGCAGTTCCAACAGCCGACCATAAAGCAAGATCTGTTCAAGCTGCGGGCTGTGCAGACGCGGCAG
>Ga0194055_10004329_pt1 | contig 10671 bp, 7 predicted proteins | sample SepL449m_MetaG_FD_155482 | JGI IMG/M metagenome (GOLD analysis project Ga0194055, IMG submission 155482) | Anoxic zone freshwater microbial communities from boreal shield lake in IISD Experimental Lakes Area, Ontario, Canada - Sep2016-L442-9m | ecosystem: Environmental > Aquatic > Freshwater >... | reverse complement strand
CGAGATGTTATCGAAGAACATGCCGGTCGACAGCTTCATTGATTCCGACTGGACAATGGCCAATGCCCGGTTGTGCGATTTCTACGGACTGCCTGAACCGAAGACCGGCGGCTTTCAGCGAGTCTCGCTGAAGCCTGAAGATCATCGCGGCGGACTGCTGACGATGGGTGCGGTGCTCGGGCTGACTTCTGACGGAACGAGGCATCGTCCGGTGCATCGTGGCGTGTGGGTCAGCGAAGCGATCTTCAACAAGACTCCACCCCCCCCTCCGGCCAATGTGGACCCGATCGAGCCGATTCCGCCCACAGGGACCAAGATCACCATCCGCCAGAGAATCGAAGCACACGCCAAAAACACGAGTTGTGCTGCCTGCCACGCAAAGATCGACCCGCTGGGACTGGCATTCGACCAGTACGACGCCGTCGGTCAGTGGCGCACCCGCGAACTGGTTCCAACCGGCGTGGGCGAAAATCCCCTAGTGGATGCCTCAGGAGTATTACCAGACGGCCGCACATTCAAAGACTCGGGCCATTTCAAGAAGCTACTGATCGAAGACCGAAATCACATCGCAAGAGCCTTGATCGAGCATCTGTGTACATACGCCCTCCGTCGAGTGTTGACCGTAGATGACAAAGAAGACCTGAATGCCATCGAAGCTGAAGCGAAGAAGAACGAATACCGAATCAAAGATCTCATCCGCGCCGTGGCATTGTCCGAGTTACTTAAAAAGCGTTAGTTGTTCTTGGTGGGCGTTGAGTTCATTGTTCTGGGGTTCTTGGTTCTTGGTGCTTTGTTCTTGGTTGAGGAAAAGCCCATGAACTGCGAGCCGGGCAAGAAATAACTAAGAACCAAGAACGAAGAACCAAGAACAAAAACATCCCCAAACCAAGAACGAAGAACCCCGAACCAAGAACTTTAAAAACATGCCAATCCGTCGTTTTGAAGACATTGAGGGTTGGCAGATGGTGCGGGAGTTGACGAAGCGGATTTATACCGTGGCGATGCGCGGAGCGTTTGCGGAAGATTTTGGATTGAGGGATCAGATTACCCGCGCTGCGGGCTCAACCATGCACAATATCGCAGAAGGGTTCGACGGAGGGAGCAATGCCGAGTTCCTCAAGTTTCTACGTTACGCGCAGCGTTCGTGCTCTGAGGTTCAAAGCCAGCTCTACGTTGCACTCGACCAGTCCTGCATCTCGGAGGATGAGTTCAACTCGATCTACGAACAAGCGACGAAAACCCACGCCAAAGTTGGCGGATTCATTCGTTATCTCATGAACAACTCAAACGCCCCGAACGCCATTTCGAACGCACGGAAGAACGATCCGTCACCAGGTCCGCAACCCAAGAACTAAGAACCAGGAACCAAGAACTGAGTTTCTGTTTCTCCACACGCCACCCCCACACGCCCCCAACACAAAAAACGATCAGCCAACAATTCCGCAAACCAAGAACAAGGAACCAACAACCATGAACTACTTATCCCAATCCTGGCTGCTCGACCGCCGACACGCTTTGCGTGCACTCGGCACTTGCATTTCGCTGCCGTTTCTGGAGTGCATGGTTCCATTGCGAGCGGCGGAAGGCAAAGCAGAAGCGCCTCGACGCAGCGCCTTCATCTATCTGGCGAACGGCGTGCATTCGCTCAACTATCAAATTACGACGCCGGGTAAGGACTACCAGTTCTCACGGTCGCTCAAACCGCTGGAAAAACATCGCGAGGTCATCACGCCGATCAGTGGTCTGCATCATCCTGGTGCACTGAGTCACCACCACAATTGCATCTCGGTCTGGCTGACCGGTGGCAAGCTTGGTCCTTCGGACAAGAACACGATCTCTGTCGATCAGAAGATGGCCGAGATCACCGCGAAGCACACGCGATACTCGTCGATGGAGATCGCTCTCACGGGAGATGCACTCGGCTGGACGGCGGACGGTGTCCGGTTGCCTTCGATGCGTCGATGCAGCGAGATCTTTGCGTCGTTGTTTGAAGAGCCGAAAGGTGGCAAGACGGCTCAACGGCGAACCTTGCGTCGCAAGGGGAGCGTGCTGGACGCAAACCTTGCCGAAGTGCGCCGTCTCGAAAACGCGATGGGAGCGGCGGACAAAGGACGGCTCGAACAATACCTCGCTTCCGTCCGAGAAGCGGAGATTCGCACGCGGCGAGCTGATGCGTGGCTCGATACGCCACTGCCGACGGTCTCTGACGATGATCGCCGAAAGACGAATCGCGATATTCCTCAGACTCAGGCGGGCGACTACTTCCGCACCGTGTACGACTTGATCGTGCTGGCGTTTCAAACTGACGTGACGCGCGTGGCGACGTTCAGTCTCGGTGGAGAAGGGGATGCGTTCGCCATTCCCGAGATCGGCATCACCGAATCGCGACATCAACTGAGCCATCACGGCGGCGATCTGGGCTACATGGAGAAACTCACGAACTACGACACCTTCGCGATCGAGCAATTCAGTTACTTCCTCACGCGGCTCGCGGAGACGAAAGATCTCAACGGCCATCCGCTGCTGGGGACGACGATGGCACTGTTCGGCAGCGGCATGTGCTACGGTCACAGCCACGGTAACGCGAACCTGCCGCTGGTGTTCGCCGGCGGTTCGGATCTTGGTCTGAAGCACGGCAGCCATCTCGACTTCAACCAAGGTCACTTCAAGGGCTACCAACTCGACAAACCGGGCGAACACTACTCGCTCTGCAGCCGACCCGCGAATCCGAACGCTCACATGAGTAACCTGCTGCTGACGATGGCTCAACGCATGGGAGTGGAGACGGATAAGTTCGGAGACAGCAATAAGTCGATTGAGGTGTGAAAAAGAGTTCTTGGTTCTGGGTTCTTAGTTCTTGGTTGGTGGATCATCGAATTATGCGCGTCGTTCCTTGTTGGTGGGTGGTGGTTCGTTCGTTGTTTCTTGTGCTTGGCTGTTCCGTCATCGCTCAAGGCTCCGCTCTTGGCCAAGAACTAAGAACCAAGAACCAAGAACAAGGAACCGACGTATTTCGCCCCCTTCCGGGCAAGTTTCCACCGCTGGACATGGCGCACTCTTACCGAGGCGAACTCGTTTTTGTGGACCATGCGAATCGTCGCGGCAGCATTCGCGTACAAGGTTCGGGCATGTTCTTCCGGAACGACCCGCACCCGTTCGCGATGCTCCCTTACGGAATGGTCCGCTTTCACGGCGCACCGGCGGATCTGCGAGATATTCCGCTGGGGACCGTGCTGCATGTGCGAGCCTATCTCCCGCCCGACCCGAAGATCTCTGCCGTACCGGTGTTGCCGGTCAACAACAGGAAGATGGACGGTAATCACAATCGGGGCGCCGGCACGGCTCCCGCTGAGAACCATGTCTGCATCCTTGATGACGAACCGAGCCACTGCCTGCGCGAAGGGAAAGTCTGGAAGCTCAAGGAAGTTGACATTCAGAACAACGAGAAGTTGATCGTCGCCAGTTGCGAACCGAAGCAAGGAGGCGACGGCAAGGCGACCGACGAGAAGTTGACCTTCGATGCCGCAACTCGCATCTGGCGCGGCCGCGAATGCCTGGCGATTGATGACCTGGTCGCCGAAGGGATCTGGCCAGCCACGGGTAAGAAATCGCTCGACGGACAACCCGTCCTGATCGGCATCACCTGGAAACCGACTTCGGGTGGCATATTCACTCGCTTTCACATCTCGGACATCTGGCTGGATGACGTGGCGATGCAACGCGCCGCCCACAACCAGACCGAGACGCACAAGGCATTCATCCGTAGCCGCTGGATGCCAGCGTGGGTCGATGCCGTCGAGTACGGCAAGTTCGGCCGTGCGAAGGTGACCGCGACGTTGTTCGGTGGCATGGACGACTCGCTCTACACGGATTTCAAGAAGGATTCTTCCGCCATGATGAACTCCGTCGAGAACACGTTGAAGCACACCCACGGTGCCTATGGCCCCGCGCATATGGCATCACGGGGCACGATCCTCGAAGTCGCCAAAGCCGAAGGCCAGGTACTTCCGGGGAGCAGCGGCATTCAAATCCGTTTTGAAACCGACCTCATCATCGAAGGGATTCGTCCCGGCCGTGTCGTCCGCGTCCGCCCTGCAAGTTGGCCGCAGGTCGATGTCCCTCGCGAGGAATACCTCAACGACGCATCCAGCATTGAAGAACGCTTCCCGTCGCCGGCTATTTTTCCGAAGTATTGACACGGCGACCGTAGAGTAGTCAGCTAACATCGAAGTTTACTTTGGTCCGCTAGGGACCCCGTCATTTCTACGAACTGAAATTTCCGCCAGCACTATTGAATATTGCGGTTAGCGTCTTGCGAATGAATCCAGCCCCCCGTGCGGTCGTGGTGAAATCGCAGAAACTCCTCCACCCAGCGGCGGTACGTTTGGATCGTCCGCGGGGCCAGCCGGCGCACCTTGTAGGCCGCTTCATATTGATCGAGGAGCTTCATGTCACTCAGTTTGCCGCGCAAGAATTGCTGGGTCAATTCTCGCCACGGGAGAACTTCCGCAAGTTCAATGGTGCCAAGAGATTGACACTTGCCATGTTTCGGGTATTCTTAACGCGTTCCGTTCAGAGAATCACAAGTTCGACGCGACCGTAGGCCATATGATCACGCAATGCCCAAACTGTAAGTCTCAGGAGATCGTGGGAGGAGAACTTCGTGGCGACCAACCCACCGAGGCGGGGAGTCCTGCATTTTACGTAAACACTACGAGAAGCAAGTTCTTCTGGTCGTCTGAGCCATGTGTATATCCCGATAAGAGTGCGACCATTTGCCTGAGTTGTGGATTACTCTGGACCCATGTGGATTGCGAGGAGGCAAAAAAGCTGCACCAAAAACACGGTTCATAGAAAATGCGTTGCCGAACCAGGTCACTGGACCGAACGCGGGCGGGCCGCGTTAGCTTCCAATTCCGACGCCACTGGCCGCCCGCGTCGGTCAGTTCTGGCGTTTGGCAACATGAGCACTCGCATGAAAATCTCCACACACTGCCTAGGGGCGACCATGGTCGCCGCCCAGGTCGCCATGATTCTGGCCCCCCTATGGCTTCCGCACGTCCCGCTGTTTGCCCAAGTGCTGGTTGCTATTCTCGTCATTTTTGGAGGTCTCTTTTCTGCGGCCTCCGCCTTACGCAACCGCTGGCGATTGTCGAAGACAACGGGGCAGTTTCTCGGTTATTATCTCGCCCTTGTTGCCGTTGCCGTCGCCATCATTGTTGCGATCCTTCTGCTGGTCTATGTCATCGGGATGTTCTCTGTCATCGGGATGTTCTCTGTCATCGGGAGCCGCTGATGACGCGAGTTTTGAAATCATAGTTTTTTGGCGGCGGCCCCGTTACCGCTGTCGTTACGGCTTTCGCACTTTTCCCCGCTCCCACGCGAACCCAACCCGCTCCACACGCGTGCCCATCCTGCGATGACAGAGCGCGAGAATAAATTTAACACCAAAGAAGCTCGATACGTGGCGAGGTCCAAGCAAGAAGAACAGGTCACACAACTGAAAGGTTGGCTCGAAAAGTGGGAGTTAACGAAAGGAACAACTCAAAAGCGATTATGGGTGCTTGTGCCGTATCTCGCCACAATGGCAACTGTTTTCGGACTCGGGATTTATGCAAACTGGCAGAACCACGAATTGTTGATGGCGCAGCCCGACCTTTCAAAGCTTGAATGGTGGCAGTGGATATTGCTGTCGCTACGAGCAATTCTTCCTCTGGTGGTGTTTACCACATTGGTGGTTTATTTCATTCGATGGACTTCTGCTTGGGCGCGACAGCACGCAGAAGAGGAGTTTCGTAATCGAGCCAGACTCTTGATATTGGCCGTGCAAGCTGGTTGCTGGAAGCTGTTCGAGACGCTCACGATGGTGGTGGTTCAGTGCCGCCAGAATTGCTTGCGGATCTATCTCGTAATCTTTTCACATACGGTGGGATGTTTGAAAAGAATGCCGACATACACCCCAACGCGATCAGCGATCTCTTGATGCAAGGCATGTCTGCGGTCCGAGTGAAGACCCCGGGCGGACTTCAAGTCGAAGCCGAGCGGAACAAAAAGTGAAGTTGTCGTCTTCACTTCCACTGGGAGACGGTTCACCATCGCGACAAACGCGGCGACAGGTAACATCGCCAATGCAAACTCGAAATCATCTATTACATGCGAGTCATTGAGCCCTGAGGTTAAATTGTTTGTGCCAACGACATCCTGTCAAAGCCCGAAGGGAGACTCAATTGTCTTTGATGTTTCGTAGTTCGTCCGTAAAACGATTGAACAAGGAATCAGCATCTGCCGTCGGAAACGTCGCTGGCTGAAAACGCATGGTCAGTCGCAGTTCGTTACCGTACGTCAATAATCCGAAGCAGGCGGGAGTCATGGGACGCACGGGGGGAAACAATTCGACGGATTCCAGCACTGTGCTGCCGATCTGCACACGTCCGTCGGGCCCGGCGAGTTTGCTTGCCTGCAGTGGCGTCTTGAGGTTTGTCAGAACGCTGGTTGCCCCACATTTCTTTGGGGATAGCAGCCAAGCGGGAGAACCAAAAATCGCTGTCACGGCCTCCAATGAAACCACCAGGGCTCGCCCCATCTGGGTTTTGCGGTAAATCTTCATGTCGTTCGCAACAGAAGAGACGGAAACGGGATTGCTGGCCGGTCCGCGTGCACCGACAATTCGGTCGATATGCAGCATCCCCACCACATTCCCTACCTGGCACGTGTTCAGCGGGTTTCCCCGAAGGTCCATGGGAATAAACAGGCGGAGCCGATGGCGCCGGTCGGGGACTCTTTGAACCATCGTTTCTTGAAGTGACCGAAACAGGCAGGTGATGACAAGGTCGTTGAGTGTGCACCCATGGCGCTTCGCGGCCCGGAGATATTCGTTTACGTCGCCAAGAGGGGCTATTCGAGCTTGCGAGGGAACCATGCCACCGGCAGGGACGCCTTTCGGCCATGACACAACGTCCAGGCTGGCGGGGGCCGTCGCGGAGTAGGCGGCAATCCGCCAGATCATCCATGCCCATTGGCTGATTCGCTGCGTCAGTCCAGAAAGATTGTCGCACCTGTAACGGTGTGTCAGTTGCTGCCAATTCAAATCGAGATTTGAAGCTGGCGGACAGGTGTCGTCACGATATGACGCCAGAATATCTTCCAGAACACGGAATGCCCCGACGCCATCACAGACGGCATGATGGAACTCCATCCAGACAACATGACTCCCGCCGCGATTGTCCTTCCAGATTCGCCAGCCAGGCTCCTTCTGCAGGTCGATTGGTTCCGAAGTCGGAAACTCTGAATCCAGTTCCGTCGAATGATATTCGTGGACCACAGTCGTGACAGGAGCCGGAACCCAGAAGGGGCGCCGGCGTCGATCAAATTCGATCCGGGCGGCCAGCAGCGGGTGTGACATCGCTGTCGCAGTGACGGCTCTGTTAAGTCGTGCAGAGTCCAATGGTTCGCTAAATGCCAGACGAATCCAGAATGTCATTGGCCAGCCGGGATATTCGTCCCCCAGCATGTACTCTTCAAAGGGAGTCAGGCGTACCCGACGACCGTCCGTTACGCTGGCCATGGTTTCTCGCGACTTCATCGTCAGGGCGAAATTGACAAAGTCGCAAAGGCTTCGGCAGCGAGACGAACCCCGGCGCGGGATTCTGAGGCGACTGTGAACGGAAACGCAGATTCCCTCGGTTTCCGGCTGCTGGAGGGATTGTACCGCAAACTGCCGGATAATTCCCAAGACATTTCAGCGATTCTCGCCCCGCAACACAGGGTCAATGCCTTTTTTAAGCTGGGCAGGATGTAGGGTGGGAGCAGTGGCGCTTCGCCGCGCCGGCCCACCATCAATTCTCGACGTTTCCTGATGGTGGGCCGGCGCTCGAAGCGAGGTGGTCCCACCCTGCATTGAAAGCCGATTACCCTGCCCCTCAACATCGTTACAACAGGGGTAACCCATCGCCGTACCCTCCTGTCTAGAACTCAATTCCCTGACTTCGTGGAAAGAAATCAGTCTCATCGGTTACCGGTCGATGGACTGGAAGACACGATTCCGTCAGTAGGTAAATTGCATTGTTGGCACCTCAATTGGGGTTCCAGACGATGTGACGAGGCCGAAGCGGGGTCCAATATCGCGATTTGATCCCCGAATTCTCAGAATTCTCTTTCGATCGCGACACTGTGACCTATAGAATGCGTCATCACACCTGTTGCACGCGAACAGATCCGTGAGCCCATTTACGCTCGAACCCTGGATTTGTTCCCAAAAAACGAGGTGTGAGATGTTGACGCGCTTTGTGAAGCGATTGGTCGTCGTACCGGCATTTGCGGCATCGCTGTGGACGGGTTCGCCGGTTCAGGCGGGTGAGTTTACGATCCCGGCCCGTGTGCTGAAGCATTCGGCGACCAACGGTCAGACATTCTCCGCGATCGTCGTCAAAGCGACGGAGCTTCCCAAGGGAACAGTGGCTCGCGACCATATTATCCTGATTGATACCTCGGCCAGCCAGGTCGGTGAGCATCGTCAGCAGGCTCAAGCGGTGCTGGACTCGCTCTTGAGCTCACTCCCTGAAGGAGACCGAGTCCGACTGTTTGCGGCCGACCTGCGAGCCGACGCCATGGACGACGGATTCAACACCGTTCGTTCTCAGGAACTGGCTGACAGTGTCGATCAACTGAAGTCTCGCGTCCCCCTGGGGGCGACAAACCTGGAAGGTGTCTTGCGGACCGCCATGGCATCCGTTTCGGATCGTCCGACCGATATCACCTATATCGGTGACGGTATGAGCACTGCGGACCTGGTCGAAGTGCCAGAACTTCGCTCGCTGGTATCAGACCTGCGTCAGCAGCAGATTCCGGTTCACAGCTTTGGAGTCGGATCCCAGCGGAACATGCAGTTACTGGGGATTCTGGCTCAGCAGACGGGCGGATTTGTCGCCTTGGATACGCAGATCATTGACGCGGGCGAATCCAAGGTGGAGAGCGCAGAGCCCAAGGTTGCTGCGAAGAAGACCAAATCAGCCAAGCTGAACCGTGACATTTCGCGAGCCAGCCGAACCGCTCGTGATCGAGCAACCGAACAGGGCAAGGCACTTGCTGCAGCGTTGTCGGCTCCAGTCTATTTCCCCACGGCGATCGCGGTCGTTCCTGCCGGGATTTCGCTGTTGCCGGGCGATGCACTGCCATTGCGAACGGATCGCGAAACGATCTATGTCACCGAAGGAACTCTGCCAGCCGAGGCACGCGTCGTAATGACCGATGCTGCCGGAGAGTCACTGGCGTGGAAACTGTCGGCCCCGCTGGAACAACCTGGCGCCACATTCCTGCCAGCGATGACGGCTCACGTGAAGAGCAGTGGCGGCTTGACCAATCCCCTCGCTGGAATGACATTGTTCCAGTTAGCTCAGATTGATTTCTCGGACAACGTCACGCTGCTGGCACAACGTGGCGGACTGGCTCTGAAGAATGGCAACGTCGAACAAGCCCGATTAATCTCGGCCGCCGCTTCAGAAGCCGATCCCGGCAACGAATCGGCCGTCATCCTGAAGAACGCCACCGGTCGACTTCCCGTGCGTCAGGTATCGCAGACCACAGCGGACGAAGCCCCGCCCGCCCCGGACGAAGATTCCCGAGTGGAACCGAATCCGAATGCCAGCCTGCTGGAAGATCAGCGCCAGATGATCGTGCTGCAGACACAAAAGCTGCGGAACGAAGTCAGCAATGCGATCGCCGCCGCCCGGCAATCGGCGGATCCCGAAGGAGGCCTGGGCCGGCTGAAGCAGACGCTGGGTGCGGTGAAATCCGCGATCGACATTGCTCCCGAAGATCGCCAGCGGATGCAGAAGCAACTGGAATCCGAGATCCAGCAGCAAGAGAATCAGTCCGAATCGAAACTGCAAGCACAGCGTCGTTCCCTGGAAAAGCAGGCTCAGAATGAAGCCCTTCGCCGGTTGAGTGAACAAGCCTCGCTGGACGAAGAGCGACTGGAAAACCTGATTGACCGCGTGCGGTCACTGATGCTCGAAGGGAAGCATGGCCGCGACGAAGCGTATCCGGAAGCTCAGGAAGTCGCCGACGTGGCGATCAACATGCGACCTGGAGAAGCCTCATCCGCTGCGGCCCGCTTCGATTCTGAAGCCGCTCAGCAACTCAATCGAGCCTATCGGTTGCGAGCACGCCGGGCCGACCAGTTGCTGGAAATGCTGCATCAGGTCGAGTTGTCACACATTCCGTTCCCTGACGAACCGCCGATTCGATTCCCTTCGGCAGAAGTCTGGAAGGCACTTTCAGAACGCCGTAAGCAGAATGCCACCGTCGATCTGAAGCGAAGTACGCCGAATGAGAAGCGGATTCAGAAAGCGTTGACCGAAACGACCGAAGTCGCATTCAACGAGAATCCTCTCGAAGAAGCCCTGAAGTACCTGGAAGACCTGCACCACATCGAAATCTGGGTTGATAAGCAGGCCCTGCAGGACGATGGTGCCAGCAGTGATGTGATGATCACGCTGGAAATGACCGGCATCTCACTGCGCAGTGCTCTGCGACTGATGCTCGAACCCCATGGCCTGACGTACCTGATCGAAGATGAAGTGATGAAGATCACCACCAAGACCAAAGCCGACGAGAAGATGTCGACCCGAGTCTATCCCGTCGCCGACCTCGTTATCCCGATTCAGCCACCAC
>Ga0194055_10004328_pt1 | contig 10672 bp, 6 predicted proteins | sample SepL449m_MetaG_FD_155482 | JGI IMG/M metagenome (GOLD analysis project Ga0194055, IMG submission 155482) | Anoxic zone freshwater microbial communities from boreal shield lake in IISD Experimental Lakes Area, Ontario, Canada - Sep2016-L442-9m | ecosystem: Environmental > Aquatic > Freshwater >... | reverse complement strand
AGTAATAAGGATCGTGTTTTGTCGATATCCGCGGTGCCATCAACACTTGCCATGATTTCAAATACACCTGGGTCGTGCCAACCAAAAGCATAACCAGAAACGCTGGTAGCAACTTTTCCCAAGACCATGGTTTTGTAAAGGATGCCTGAGGGTTGGCTGGTAAGAACTTCTTCGAGGATCTCGAGGGCAGGGAAATCCGGGTGGGAGCTTGAAGGGGTGTGATAAACAACGCCAACAGCACCAACTTTGCCCACGCGCCTTAATACTACTTGCCTCTGTCCGTCCTGTGGCGGTTCTTCAGTGTAAGTTAATTCCAGCGGGGTTTCAGGCCTTTGGATCGACCCAAAATATTTTTCAATCAAACCGAGTGCTTGTTCTTTTTTGAAATTGCCAGCAATCACCAGCATGATGTTGTCGATGCGGTAATATTTCTTGTAAAAACCTTGAAGCTTATCAATTGGAACTCGTTCGATATCTGCTCTGTTGCCAATAGTGGACTTGCCATAATTGTGCCAATCATAAGCAGCGGAAAGCATGCGTTGACTAAGGATCCCAACGGGATCATTTTCGCCACGCTCGAACTCATTTCGTACAACGGTCATTTCCGAAAGCAAATCTTCCCTGCGGATAAAGCTGTTGAACAAACGGTCTGCTTCGAGTCGGATTGCAAATTCAAGATTATCGCCTTCACTGGAGAGCGTTTCGAAGTAGTTGGTACGATCCACCCAAGTGGTACCATTCATGATTGCTCCACGATCCTTCAATGCCTTGGGAATATCGGGGTGAAGTTTCGTACCTTTGAAAACCATGTGCTCAAGAAGGTGAGCCATGCCGCCTTCGCCATAACCTTCGTGCCTGGAACCGACAAAAACGGTTGCATTAACAGTGACTTTAGAAGTGGAAGGATCAGGGTAAAGAAGAATCTTCAGTCCATTAGCCATTTTGTATTCGGTGATATTTTCAATGGAAGTTACTTCTTTGATTGTTGATTTGGTTTCTTGAGCAAAAGCTGAAAGCAAACCTATTTGTGAAGTAAGCATTGAAAGCACTACCATAAAAAAAATCCTTGTCATTGAAATCTCCTTATAAACAAATACTGCAGACGATAAGTCTGCAGTATATAGGTTGAGACCCGTTTTGATAAATACTAAAAGCTTGGATTAGTTGACCGCCCCTTTTGCAGAAACATCGTAGCACCAAAGGGTTTCTTTTTCCCTTAAGTAAAGCTTTCCGCCAATAACAACGGGATGATTCCAGCTATTATTGGTGGAGTTTGGGATTTTGAATGAACCTTTTTCTACATAGGCCTTGGGGGAAGCTTCAACCAAAGCGACTACGCCATTGTCGTAACGAATGTAAAGATTCCCGTCCGCAAAAACCATAGAAGCAGAGCCTTTGCCTGCTTCGCGGTTTTCAGCTTTAGGCCTTTTCCAAAGAACTTTACCAGTAGCGACTTCAGCGCATTGTGGGTTACCTGAATCATCACGATCGCTGAAAATAAAATCCCCGATTTTGATGACGCCCCCGTGCTTGTTGGTTAAGTCCTTGCTGAAATATACTTCGCTTGCCTCAATGCCCTTAGCGGATTTGGTAAGTTGAACCAACCCTGCGCCACGCCCGTAGCCTGCAGCAGCATAAATTTTGTCGTTAAAAGGTATGGGGGTAGGAATGTTCGCAGTATTGGCTTTGAATTTTGCAGGATCATTGCCGTATTTCCAGGCAACCTTACCTGTATTTGCTTCAATCCCCACAAGTTCATTGGAAAGAAGTTGCACATAAAATTTGTCATTGCCAATTGTGGAAATAACGATGGAGGAATACCCAGCAGTTTGATCCAGTGGGCAAGCCCATACCGTGGCACCAGTAGCTTTATTTAAAGCGACAACAGTGTTATCTTTACCACCAGGGGTACAAATAAGGTTGTCGCCATCGACGAGTGGCGATTCGGTATAGTTCCACCCGCCTGATTTTCCGCCAAAATCCTTGTTGAAGTTTTTTCTCCAAACTTCTTTGCCATCGGCTGCATTAAGACAGACGAGGTCGCCAAATTGCCCAAGAGCATAAACCTTGCCATCTGAAAAGCATGGTGTGCAACGGGTGCCCGAATAATTACCACCAGTTTTGCCAACCATGGTTTGCCAAAGTATTTTGCCTGAAGTGCGATCAAGGCCCAAGACAAAGGAAGATTTTTCTGACTCGATATCGCCCATGGTGAAAATTTTATCAGCAACTACGCTGATGCTAGAAAACCCACCACCTAGTTTTTCTGTTTTCCAAAGAAGTTTTGGGCCAGTTTTCGGCCAATCTTTTAAAAGATTCTTATCCATTGAAATGGCATCGCGATTGTTACCTCGGAATTGCTTCCAATCCGTTGAGGTTTCTGGGGGTTGCCCCAAGCTAACTTGAACGGTAAAAAGTAAAATACTCGAACAAAGAAACGATCTCATTTTGTAAACCCCTTTGAAAACCATGTGAGGAAAAACAGGCAGGTAAGGCGATGATAATTGTTTTGTGTCTATTAAACAAGGGGCTAATGTACAAAAAAAGATCGCAGGTAAAATAGCCTGCGATCTAAAGCCATGATTAGCAAAAGTTAATTCTTTTTCTTGGTGCCCGGTTTGTTGTCTGGATTGGGTGATCCCTCTTTTCCTGTCACTATTATAATGCTTGCAAATGTTTTATTTTCCTGCTTTGCAAGTAATATTGTGACCAAGTGCCCGGGAATGATGTTTTCAGGTTTCGCTTCATATCCTGGAAGATTAGGATTGGTTCCTTTAAGTTTTTTCAGATCTTGTGGTGTGTAGACTTTGATATTTCCCTTGTCATCAAAAGCTTCAACTGGTTCTTTGAAACGGAATTTTGTCGTTTCTCTGATCGGGACTTCCAGTTCTTTCCAGTCGTATACAGGTTGTACATTTGGTGTATTTTTACCTTTGTTTGCAGGCGGATTGGTAGGGGCTTTTGGGGTTTGAATTTGAATAATGATTGATTTTTCGGATGGTTCAGAAGCCACTTTGCCTACGATTGTGCTTCCAGTTACCTTTGAAATATCGATTCGATCTAACGGCGTTTTATTTTTCTTGGCATCTTGCCCTAAAGCAGAAAAAGAAATAAATGCGATGCAAAGTAATACAAAGGAGCATAGTTTTAGATACATGATTCTTCCCCGGAAAAATGAATGAGTTCTTTTAGGAACTTAAAACACTAATTTAGTTTACCATAAAAGAGCATAAGCACTCAGATGTTTTGCTCATTAGCCTGAGATCCCGCCAAAAAACCAGTACTCCAAGCAGCCTGGAAATTAAATCCACCTATGGGCCCATCGAGGTCTAAAATCTCCCCTGCTAAATACAAGCCCTTCTTTAACTTGCTTTCCATGGTCTTTGAATTTACCTCGTCAAGGCTTACCCCGCCAGTAGTTACTTCCGCCTTGGCATACCCTAGGGTGCCCGTGATATTAACCAATTTTGACTTGATGGAAACGACGATAGCTTTGCGCTCATCCTTGCTAATCCCTGCGCATTTTCTTTCTGGACTAAAACCGATTTGATTGAATAACCCTTCTAGAAGTCTGCGAGGCAGCAGTTCACCCAAGGCAACAGAAAGTAGTTTTTTTCCATCTGTTGATGCAAAGGATTGTAGTTTTGCTTCTAGGTCGGTTTCTTTGACTGAAGGCAGAAAATCAAGCTTTAGAGAGCTGTTCTTAAAGTTAGAAAGGCTGTTAAGTGCCTTGCTCACATTTAATATGACGGGCCCGGATAAACCAAAATGAGTGAAAAGGAATGAACCCCTGTCTTGCATCATTGGTTTTTCATTAAGGCAGGCAGTTACCCCTACGTCCGGAATGGTTACGCCACTTAATTCATGCACCCATCTTGCATCAGTTTTCAAGGGCGCCAAGGCTGGTTGTGTTTCTTTTATGGTGTGGCCAAATTTCATGGCAAATTTGTATCCATCGCCTGTTGTTCCACATCCTGGGAATGATAATCCTCCTGTAGTAAGGACTATTTTTTTTGCGTGGAAAGTTTGGAGGTGGGTTTTTAAAAGAAATCCATCTTCGGTGGGATCGATATCGAGCACAGGGGTTTCCAGCATCAGTGTTGCGTTGTCATTCTTTAGCTGATTCAGAAGCGCGTCTAGAACATCAAGGGCTTTGTTGCTTACCGGGAATATTTTTCCTGTGGCTTCAACTTTGGTAGCAACGCCTGCTTGATTAAAGAAGCGGATTGTTTCATCGACGCTAAATGCAGCAAGTGGAGAGTGCAGAAATTTTCCGTTATTGCCAAAGGCTTTAACGATGCCTCGATTATCGGTGTTATGGGTGATGTTACAGCGAGTGCCTCCTGACATAAGAATTTTAACGCCTGGCTTGCGATTTTTTTCAAGGACAAGAGTTTTGGCGCCCGACTTTCCCGCAGAGATACCTGCCAAAAGGCCTGCTGCCCCAGCTCCAACAACAATGACATCCCAGTTCGTATCCATAAAGTTAAGCCTGCCTGCGAAAATCAGAAGATCAGGATTTCAAATCAGCAGGAGTCATTCCTATGGTTTTTAACGCTTGGGCAAAGAAATCGGCCCCAGCTTTTTTCATCAGTTCGTTTACATTCGTGCATTCTGCCTGCCATTGTTCGTCACTCATGCCTGATGCGCGTGGCGCAGTGCATACCTCGAGGTAGATTTTTGCTTTGGGTTCAGTACCGCTCGGGCGGAGGGCGATTTTTGCGAATTCTCCGCATCGATACACCAGCACATTTCGTGAGGCAGCATCTGTTTTACTTTTGATGGGACCAAGCTTCCCGTTGGTGTCAAGAAAATCGGTTACGGAAGTTACCCCCATGCCCCCAATTGTTTTGGGTGGATTATTTCTAAGGTTATTTAGCATGGTTGTCATCAAGGCTTTGCCCTCAACGCCAGGCAATGCGATGGGCAAGCCGACATTTCGGTAGTAACCAAACCTTTCAAACAATTGGTTGAGGTATTTTAAGGTGGTGGTCTTGTTTCTGAAAAGATAAAGCGCCCATTCAGCAAACAATAAGGCTGCAGCGCCTGCATCTTTGTCGCGGATTTTATCGGTACTCAGAATACCGTGGCTTTCTTCGGATGCGATGATGAAGTCACTTGGTGCGCCGGTAACATGGGCGTACTTTCCGGTGCTTTCAAGTTGCCAAAGAACTTCTGAAACATATTTGAAGCCAACCAGCAGATCATCAAGAACTTGAACATTAAAATATTTTGCTATCCTGCTGATCATGCCCGTGGTGACTTCTGTTTTGACAACAATGGCTTTTGAGTTGAGCTTTTTATTTTGGGCCATCATCTCGAGTTTAAAGCAGGTTGAAATAGCAGCGATTTCGTTGCCGTTAACATAACGCCAGCCCCCTTGATCATCAGGAATCATGGCGCCCAACCGGTCGGCGTCTGGATCGGTAGCAAGAAGAAGGTGTGCATTGTGGGCTTTTGCAACAACTTCAGCTCGGTCGAGGCATTCGGGTATTTCTGGGTTAGGGGTTTTGGTGACATTTGGAAACTGGCCATCCGGAGACATTTGTTCTGGAACAGGAATAACAATGAATCCCTCATTTTGGAGTATTTCCATGCTTGTCATAGATCCCACGCCATGAAGCGGGCTAAACACAACCTTGAAGAGTTCATCTTTCTTTGGTGAGGGAATTAAGCGTTGAGCGCAGCAAAGGGAAATATATTTTTTATGTGGCTCCTCAGAAATAAATTGGATGAAGTTCTTTTTTACAGCCTCTTCCCAAGGCATGGTGTGGATGTTTTGAACCAAGTCGACGAGGTCGGCCATGATCTGATCATTAGGCGGGACAGGTTGACCACCTCGTTCATCGTAGAATTTTCCACCGTTGTCATCGGGGGGATTATGCGAAGCAGAGATATTCAGCCCTCCTTGAGCTTTTAAAAGCCGGATGGAGAATGATAATTCTGGTGTGGCAATAAAATGATTGCTACTCAAGGGCAGGGTGTAGGTGTAGATACCGTTGGCTGCATAAACCCTAGCGGCATAAGCAGCAAGTTCTTTCGAGGAAAGATTCAGGGCAGGGTTGGGTAGGTTTGGGTTGTATTGTTTTCGCTTATCCATGAAACAGCGCACATCATAAGCTAATGCCACATGTATTTTTTTAAGATCAGGGAATTGATGTTTGAGGTATTCGCAATGGCCTTGAACAGATGCGCCCAAAGTCCAAAGATTCATGCGGTTGGGGCCTACCCCTACAGGGCCTCTTCTGCCGCCTGTGCCGAAGGGAAGAATCTGAGAAAAGCGATCTAGAAGCCCGGCCCATTTCTTTTCTGAAATCAAATATTCGATTTGGGGGCGGTACTCTTTAAATTCTTCGTGGGTAAGCCAAAGCTCTAGGTTATGTAATGCTTGTTTCTTGATATCTTCAGGTGCTTCTAGTGATAAAATTGATTCTTGTACTAAGGCGGACAATTGCATTGGTTGTATCCTACAATAAAATAATGAAGTAAATCCCGTTAACCCCACCTGTAAAAGTGATAATCTAGACAGTGTGGACAATTATTGCAATTGGAACTCCCAGAGAGCGTTTCACTTATCTTAGGAATGGCCTTAAACCATGAAATACCCGCTGGAATTTGAATTTGATGTCGTTGTTGTAGGAGGAGGGCACTCGGGCATTGAGGCCGCTTTAGCTTCTGCAAGGATGGGCCTTAAAACTGCACTTTTAACAATGAGTGCCGAAACCGTTGGGTTAATGAGCTGTAATCCTGCAATTGGTGGAATTGCCAAAGGCCAGATTGTTCGAGAAATTGATGCGTTGGGCGGCGAAATGGGCAAACTTACCGATGCCACTGCCATTCAGTTCCGGATGCTTAATTTGACCAAGGGGCCTGCAATGCATTCCCCTAGGGCCCAAGCAGACAAAAAACAGTACCAGATCCAGGCTAAATGGACCGTCGAGAAGCAAGAAAACCTCACACTCCGTCAAGAGATGGTGGAAAATATCCTGCTTGAAGATTCAACCCAGGATGATGGCTCGGTTCGTACCGTAAAGGGCGTTATTTGCAGAGGGGATACTCTTTACCGTGCCCATTCAGTTGTTCTAACCACGGGAACATTTCTTAAAGCCATCATGCATACGGGGGAAGCTAAATCGCAAGGGGGTAGGGCAGGGGATGCGTCTTCCGAGAGCCTCAGCGAAAGCCTTATTTCTTGTGGGTTTCAGTTGGAAAGATTTAAAACAGGAACACCTTGCAGGCTAAATGGCCGAACAATCGATTTCACGAAAACTGAACCCCAACCAGGCGATATTAATCCTAGGCCTTTCAGCTTTTCGACTAAGAAAATTGAACAAGAGCAGGTTCCCTGTCATATCACGTACACTAATTCTATGGTGCATGATCTGATCCGCGAGAATTTGCATCGTGCTCCAATGTATTCAGGCCAAATTAAATCACAGGGGCCCCGTTATTGCCCATCGATTGAAGATAAAGTTGTTCGCTTTGCAGATAAAGACAGGCACCAGATTTTTTTAGAGCCCGAGGGGCGCACCACCAGCGAATATTATTGCAATGGCATTAGCACAAGCCTTCCCAAGGATGTGCAGCAAAAAATGCTTGCGCTTATTCCAGGCTTAGAAAAAGCAGAGATCCTTCGTTGGGGATATGCTGTTGAGTACGATTTTTCTCCGCCCACCCAATTGCACCCAACTTTGGAAACAAAATTCATTGCAAACCTCTATTTTGCAGGCCAGATCAATGGCACTACCGGTTACGAAGAAGCTGCAGCTCAAGGCTTAATGGCAGGTATCAACGCAGCCTTGAAAATCAAAAAGCTTGCGCCGCTAATCCTTGATCGAAGTCAGGCATATATTGGCGTTATGATCGATGATTTGGTGACAAGAGGGGTAGACGAGCCGTATCGAATGTTTACTAGCAGAGCCGAGTACAGGTTGCAATTGCGCCATGATAATGCAGATAGAAGGCTCAGCCCAATTGGCAGGGAAATCGGTTTGGTTAGTGACGAAGCTTGGAATCGATTGAAGGAAAAAGAGAAAGTAATTGAAGAATCTGTCAAGGTGTTGCGCGAGAACCATATTGAGCACGCTTCGCTAGAGCAATGGTTGCGCAGGCATGATGTAGATTGGCAATCCTTGGTTGCGATGGCGCAGGAGAAACTGGGTTTAAAATTCGATCTTCCTACGGAAGTTGAAGAACAGCTTGAATTAGAAATCAAGTATGCAGGATATATCAACAGGCAAACCGTGCAGATTGAGCGATTTCAAAAGTTGGAGACAAAAACGATTCCTACCAACTTTGATTATTTGGCAATTGTTCACTTGCGCCAGGAAGCTAAAGAGAAGTTCAACAAGATAAAGCCTGCAAATATTGGTCAGGCAGGGCGAATCAGTGGGATCAGCCCATCAGACATCGCTGTGTTATTACTTTATTTGAAATAAAGAAATGGGCATTTTATTTAGAAGAGAAAGTTTGATGAGTTGGCCTTCGCATCATGAACAACCCCATTTTTATTTAAACCGTGATCCGGTACGAAAGAATTTTAAGACATTCGCTTCCTTGTGAATTAAAGCTACCTATCTTTCCTGCTTGACAATATGGGAAGAAAGGGTAAGATAATTTTAGGTGAGCAATCGTTTTAATCGTCTTATCCTGTCTATTTTAACATTGGTTTTGAAGTAGATAAATGGAGAACCTTGTGAGGTTGGCATGATCCTATTGAAATCGTGCCTTGCATAAATTTAGTTCTTCATGGTAAGCAAGTGTATATAGGGCAGACTGGATGACTCGCAGTTTGCATTCGAGACAGGGTTTACGGTAATCAAGGTGGTTCAAGGAAGAATCTTGGGTGGACTTGCATCTTGCGTGAAGATGATTTTGTTTACTCAAAAACGCTGGCTAGCTGGTGCCAGGAAGGACATTAAAGATGAAAACTGTTTTTACGACCGGAGAGGCTGCTAAAATTTGTAAAGTAAGCCAACAGACAATCATCCGTTGTTTCGACAATGGCCAACTCAAAGGATTCAGGGTTCCTGGCTCCCGCTTTCGCAGGATTCCCCGCGAATCTTTGTACAAATTCATGAAAGATAATGGTATCCCTACGGATGCGCTGGAAAGTGGCAAAAGAAAAGTTCTGCTCGTTGATGACGATACAGAATTGTTGGAATTGATGAACAAGGTTATCGAAGACGATGGCCGTTTCGAAGTTCGCATCGCAACCAATGGTTTTGATGCTGGCATGATGGTTAAAGAATATCGCCCAGATGTGATTGTTCTTGATGTGATGTTGCCTGATATCAATGGTAAAGAAGTTTGCCATCGAGTTCGTGCTGACAGCACTCTTGAAGAAGTGCGAATTCTTTGCATCAGCGGTATGATCGAAGAAGATAAGATTCAAGAACTTCGCCTTGCTGGCGCCGATGATTTTCTCAGCAAGCCTTTCGAAATCGAAGAACTTATTGACCGCATGTGCCAGTTGATGGATATCGAATCCACCTCAACAACAGGTGCAAGATAGTTTCAATTAGATGATAATTTGTGGGGAAGAACCCTTACTATTAGGGTTCTGCCCCTCATTGTTTTTCATTGCCCTTTGATGGAGTATGCCTGTGGCAGCCTTGGCCGAGCATGGAAGTTCGGCAACATTTCTAAACCTGATAATGAAAACTCCTTGGCTATTGCCTAGGCTTTCTTCTGTTTCTGATTTTATATTCAAGCCCTTATCGGAATCTTGGCTTGATATTAAGACTGATCCAGGTGCGGTTTATTTGCTACTGCGTTATTCAGATGCGCATGCTGATACTGATTTTCCAGGTTGTTTAGAAAATGCTAGGCCAGCAGTTTCTGAAAGCGTGCTTTCACTTTTACGCATGGGTTTTAGCCTTGATGCTACCCTCGTCAGTAATGATTCACTTGTTAATGCATTGTGTAGGGCAGCAATTGCTTCTGAAATCGCTTGTATTACATGTAAGGTTTCGAGTGAACTTGCCTGGGTTGGTGCATTGTTTTTTGATTTCAAATTGTTGGCTAAAAATCATGCTCAAGAGCAAACAGATAATGCAACCCTGATGCGTCAGTATGGTTTGCCAGTCTGGTTAAGGCTTGTTAATTTGTTGTCAGGAAAAGATGGCCTTGAGATAGCGACTGCCGCGGGCCTGCATCCATACTTGGGTGAAATATTATTAATTGCAGATCAATATTCTCGTGACGGGCAGGCTGGGAAATCTTTGTCAGTGAGACATTGGGAAAAGAAATTAAAGTATCCCGGTCTTTTGGATAAAATCGATGTTGGTGCGATAGTTAATAAGTGGTTCGGTGGTAACATCAGGACTTTTGTTAATTCTAAAAGAAAGACGCCTGAAAGTGTGATTGCAGAGAGTCTTCAATTTGCAATGGATACCATTCATGAGAATCGCTTGATTCAATCCCGTGATAATGTCGAATCGGAAGCATATAAGGCTGCTTTGCAAAATCAGATTCAATCTGGATCGCAGCGCCTTAATGAAATGAAATTACAATCCGTGGTTGAGCTTGCTGCGGGTGCTGGGCACGAATTTAACAACCCTCTTGCAGTTATACAGGGGCAATCACAATTTATTCTTGCCCGAATGGATGATCTAGAAATCGAAGAAACCAGGGAAAAACTTAAAGATTCTTTGGAAAGCATCGTAAGGCA
>Ga0194055_10004327_pt1 | contig 10674 bp, 10 predicted proteins | sample SepL449m_MetaG_FD_155482 | JGI IMG/M metagenome (GOLD analysis project Ga0194055, IMG submission 155482) | Anoxic zone freshwater microbial communities from boreal shield lake in IISD Experimental Lakes Area, Ontario, Canada - Sep2016-L442-9m | ecosystem: Environmental > Aquatic > Freshwater >... | reverse complement strand
GTCCAGCCACCTGTGTAGCCAGCGCGCTCGAGTTCTTGTGCGCTTGATGCGGCGTTGTGTAGCGAACTTGGAATACCGCCGTCGAGTTTCATGAGTCTGTGCGGTTTTCACGTAAAAACTTTTCGAGTTCGGCAGCAAGTTCGTCGCCGCTTGGAAGTGGAACACCACCAAAGCCCGTGGTCAGTGTGCCGTTGCCGCTGTGCTCGGCATCAAATGCAATTTCGAGTTGGGTGAGCATCGCTGCGTGTTCTGGATTGGTGCGCACAAGTTGGTCGAGACGCTCGCGTTGTACGACTGCTTGTTCGAGGATGCCACTGATATCGAGAGTGAGACCACCAACGTCGCACACTGCACCGAGCAGTGCAGCCGATGCTGGTGGGTACGCCATCGACGCAACATAGTGCGGCACTTGGGCCCATAGTCCAAGTGCATCAATCTGTTGATCGTGAAGTGCGTGCTCGAGAGCTGCTTCCATGCCGGCAGGAACATCGAGCGAGCTCTTGATATACGGAAGCGTTTGGATCAATGGAGCGTTGGGTGAAGTGCACGAGATCTGCACCGCACGAGTGTGTGGGGTGGCGACTGGGTATGCGCCTAAGCCGAGCATGCGGCGCACGCCGAGCGTGGTTGAGAGGGTTGCTACTTCGTTGGCAAATTGCTTCCAACGAGAGTCTGGCTCGGGGCCGGTCAGTAACAGAACGTCGCGGTGATTGACATCGTGACCGATCATTAAGTGTGGAGCAGACCAATCAAGCTTTGTGTTTACACCTTCGCGGAGTTCCATTGTTGGTCGTCGTGCGCGGTAGTCGACAAATAAGTCGGTATCAAATTCGAGCAACATTGTTGCGCCGGTCTCTGAGATGAGAGATTCCATTGCATTACCTGCAGCAACGCTGGTGTCGATCCAGCCGCTAAACATCACGACAAGGAGCGGATCGCTCAATCGTGGAAGTGTGTTGCCAAACTGTGGGGCAATGCGATATGCGTCGCTCATTGTGTGATCATTGTAGGCGCGATAGCAACAATTCGGCTTTTTGTGCTGATGCTTCAACCTGTAATTTGAAAGGCTCAAATGCGGTTGTATCGCGTTGTTCTCCCATGGCACCAGATATGTAGCGGGCGTAGACACCTTCAATAATGCAGGCAAGTTTCCAGTAGGCAAATGCAACGTAATAATCGAGATGCGAAATGTCGCGTCCAGAAACTTGTGCGTAGCGCTCTGCGAGTTGTGCACGATTTAAAAAACCTTCGGCGGTCGTGGTGCCAAATGTGGTGCCCGATGGTTCGTCCGTTGGACCACTCCAATAGACCATCAGTAGACCGAGGTCGGCGAGTGGATCGCCGAGTGTGCACAACTCCCAGTCGAGCACCGCAATGATGTCGCCAGAACTATTAATCATGCAGTTGTCGAGCCGATAGTCGCCGTGCACAATCGTTGCGGGGCCCTGCACTGGCAAGTGCTTGAGCAATTCGTCATGCGCTCTGTCGACGGCACTCAACTCGCGTGTCTTAGAAGCATTCCATTGCCCGTACCAACGCTTGAGTTGGCGCTCGATGTAGCCATCGTGTCGACCGAGTTCGCCTAACCCAACAGCGACAGGATCGACAGCATGAATTGCGGCCATCGTGTCGACGAGCGAGTTGCTGGCCTGCAGGCGAGTGGCCGGAGTAAGCATGCTCGATGCAATCTCTGGATCGCGCACGATGATTCCATCGACGAAACCCATCACATAAAACGGCGCATCATTTATCGAAACGTCATCACACATCGCAAGGGTTGGGGCTACTGGCACCTTGGTGTTCTGCAGCGCCGAGATCACACGGTGTTCGCGACCCATGTCGTGCGCGCTGGCAAGAGCATGGCTCAGTGGCGGCCGGCGCAACACATAGTGATGGTTGGCGCTATCGGTCACGCTAAACGTGAGGTTGGAGTGACCGCCCGCAATGAGATCAAAATGAAAAGGTGCAACTGAGCCGGCAACATTTGCGCTCAGCCATCGAGTTACCGATTCGGCATTAATGCCCGCAGGCGTGGGTTGCGTTGCATTCATTGACAAGCAAACTTAGTCAAGCAAGGGCTTGATGTCATACTCGGCAGTATCGTCGTGGGTATGGCGATTGATGTAACCGATGCAACGTTTCAGGCCGAGGTTTTAGAGCGCTCGAAGACCACTCCCGTCATTGTTGATCTGTGGGCGCCATGGTGCGGGCCGTGCAAGACGATCGGACCAATTCTCGAAAAACTCACCGATGCCACTGGGGGCAGAGTGATACTTGCCAAAGTAAACGTGGATGAAAATCCGGCGATTTCTGCAGCGTTCAAAGTGCAATCGATACCTGCCGTGTATGCGCTCAAAGACGGGGCAATGTTCGACGGTTTTGTCGGTGCACAGTCCGAGCACGTGATCGCCGAATTTGTGCAGTCACTGATGCCTGAGGGTGGAGTGCCGACTGTTGAATCGTTGTTAGCGGTTGGTGATGAGGCAAGTTTGCGGGAAGCATTTGTGCTCAAGCCTGGTGACGAACAAATTGCGATCTTGTTGGCAGAGTTGTTGCTGGCTCAAGGTGATGTGACTGGCGCGTTAGGTGTGCTGGCATTGGTGCCCGAGACCGACAAGGTGCGAGTAGTTATCGCTGCGGCTCGAGCCGCATTCGCGCCAACTGATGATTATGACGCGCAACTGACAGCCCTACTGCCTCAAGTAAAAGCCGATGAAGACGCTCGTAAAAAGTATTTGGACATCATGGAAGCGATGGGGCCACTCGACCCACGCAGCGCTGGTCACCGAAAAAGATTGACCGCACAACTCTTCTAGTTGCGGCACACATTGGGTCGTGCATCAACGACTGACTGACTTCATTCATTGGATTGGTTTTAGCCGCATCTTGGCCTCGGCGTTCGGTGTTGTTGTCATGGTCGTGGGTGTGTGGTGGGTAGTGCGAGTGCCACCTCCACCCCTTGAGGCAAGTATTCCGTTCGCAACGACATCAGTTGCATCAAACGCGATTGCATCAAACACGGGTGAGACATCGGCTCTTCCATCTGCAGCAAACATCATGGTGTACGTGTCGGGCGAGGTGGTCAAACCAGGTGTGTATGTGTTGTTGGCAACAGCGCGCGTGATTGATGCGCTTCAAGCTGCTGGTGGCGCAACAAATCAAGCTGATCTCGTTGTGGTCAATCTTGCATCACCACTTGTAGACGCTGCACAAGTGTTTATTCCGCGAATGGGATCAACACCTCGTGTGACATTGCCGCGACCACACGCTGGAATCAACTTGCCGATTGCTGGCGGTAGCGGTGGTGCTGGTGCGGATGGTAGCGCGACGTCTGCTGCTGGCATTGTCGATATCAATAGCGCAACATTGGCTGATCTAGATGCACTGCCGGGTGTTGGGCCATCGACCGCTCAGGCCATCATTGACTACCGCGTTGCAAACGGACCGTACGCATCTGTTGATGACTTGCTCAATGTGCGCGGCATTGGGCCATCAAAACTTGCGGCGATGCGCGCACGAGTGCGTGTGTGACTGGGCAGGTGCTACAACGCGCCAAGCACAATGGCGCTCAGTGCCAATGCCAACACTGCGCCAATTGCAACGCCAATGGCAAGTGGTCGAAATTCTCGCGCCCATTCGGGCCAGCCAACAACTGCGCGACGAGTCGCCCGAATGGCCGACACGTGGCCAAGAGCAAACCAGATGGCGGCACTTGCCAATGTGGCAAGTGTGTAACTGGCAAATGTTGAAACAGCAGGAACACCTGCGATGGACAACACGGGCAGTGCAATCACCAAGATCAGATATCCCAAGATGCCAAGCAGTGAGCCAGGAAGCGCCAACAAAATCAGGCCAACGAGGGCGAGTGAAGCGCTCATGGCAACGGCTACAACGCCTCCACGTTTGCGCACCAAATTGCGGTTGGCAATGATGCCGTCTACAACGATGCGCGGCGAACGCGCGCGCGGTTGCGACGTTTCTACATCTGACATACCTCAATCGTACGAGACGCAACATGGTTCAAGTGGGCATCTGTTGCAATTTGGCGACAACAGCGTGTTGGCGTTAGCAATCGTGTTGTTGGTGTGCACACGAATGTCGTCCAGTATCACAAATCATTTTGCATTGAGCTTGTGTGTTAGCGCTGTATTGGTTATCGGTAGCGCACTGCGGAGGAGAAACATCTTCTTGACAACAATGATGATTTTCTTCGGATTTTCTGGCGTGGGTTTGGGTGCGCATTCGTGGAGCCAACTTCGACAACCGCAATTGGGTTCGTTTGATGGCACTGCAAAGGTGATGGAAGATCCGCAGTGGCGTAACGGAGGAGTGCAGACCGTATTGCAACTCGATGGCGAACGGTTCATTGTCTATGCCTATGGACTACCCGGAAGAAGATTGAGCAATCGTCAGGCGGGTGAGGTGTTGTGGGTTTCGGGAGATCGTTTGCGTCTTGAAGCAAGCAAGCAAAACAGATTGTCGTATCGACACATTGTGGGAACCTTTGCCGTTCGCGAGGTGAGCGAAAGTTTTGGCAATGGTGCGGTGCTGTATTTGAGCGCAAATAATATTCGCAAAGCATTGGCGCGATCTGCTGCAGTGATGCCTCGTGACGAAGGTGCGCTTTTTATGGGTCTGATCATCGGTGATGATCGACAGCAGCCAGCCACAATGATCACTGCATTTCGAAACAGTGGCTTGTCGCACCTCACTGCAGTGTCAGGGCAAAATGTTGCATTCCTCTTGACAGTGATGGCCCCGTTGCTCATGCGCGCTCGGTCGTCGTGGCGGCTTGGGTTGACGATGTTTGTGTTGTTGTGGTTTACCGTCGTGACACGAGGCGAGCCTTCGGTATTGCGTGCAGCGATGATGGCTGGGTTTGTTGCGCTGGGCTCAGCGCGCGGGCGCGACACACCGGCTCGGCGCATGCTCGGACTGGCAATCACTGTGTTGATCGTGTGCGACCCACTGCTTGCATGGTCGGTTGGGTTCTGGATGTCGAGTTCGGCAACGTTCGGTTTATTGGTAATCACCCCACAACTTGCAAAGATCATCCCTGGGCCTTCGTGGTTTTCTGCAGCCTTGTGCACGACTATGGGTGCACAGTTGGGGGTGATGCCGATCACGGCAATTATTTTTCACAGTGCGCCAGTGATTGCACTCGTTACCAACTTGTTGGCAGTACCTATTGCGGGTGCGGTGATGTTGGTAGGAATTCCACTTGGAATGTTGGCAGGAATATTGAGTCAAGTTTCGAGCGGCACAGTGATGACTGGTTGTGTGACGGCTCTGATGTGGCCGGTTGAGGTTGCGGTGCGGTGGGTCTGGTGGGTGGCAGCGCTTGGCGAGCGCATGTCTTTGCAAGGCAGTGTTAATGCCTTGGGTTGGGGCATCGTGGCTTTGTTGGTTATTTCTGCGAGAATATCGGCGTGGCGATCTATTTAATTACGGGCAGTGATGCCAGGTTGGTTTCCGTCAAACTCACCGACCTCGTCACGCAGCTCATCGGCGATGGCGACCGCAACACCATGTTGCTCAGTCATGATCTGGAACCGCTTGGTGCTGACGACCGAGACCAAGAAATTGCTAATGCCATGATCGGAGCGCAAACAGGTTCGCTCTTTGGCGGCGAGCGAGTGGTGGTGTTGCGCGGCATTGGCGAAGCAACCGTCGATCAACTCAAACCCCTTGTCGCATATCTTGCACAGCCACTCGAAGACACGCAACTTGTGCTCACTGGGTCGGGCAAGCTTGCAAAATCGATCACTGATGCGCTCAAGCAAGCGGGTGCGACAACCATCAATACGTCTCCACCAAGTCGTTTCAACGAACTCTCGATGTGGTTTCAAGAACAACTCACCGAAGCTGGGCTCAAAATTGATTCCGCTGCGCTCAAAATGTTGATTGATTGGCTCGGTGAAGACCAAGCCAGGCTGCCTTCGATAATCGAGGTTTTGATTTCTACCTATGGCACCAACAAGAAACTCACCATAGATGAGATTGAGCCATTCCTTGGACAAGAGGGCAGTGTCAAGCCTTGGGATTTGACCGATGCGATCGATCTCTCAAACTCGCCGAAGGCAATCGCAATGTTGCGACGAATGATTCGCAGTGGTGAGTACCATCCGATGCAATTGATGGCACTTTTGCATAATCATTATGTGAAACTTCTCAAACTTGATGGGCCAGAAGTACACACTTCGAACGAAGCAATGACAATCATCGGGGCGAAAAGCGAATTTCAAGGAAAGAAATATTTGGAGGCTTATCGACGACTTGGTAATGCCAATATTTCGGCCGCCTTGCAATTGCTCGCTAGAGCAGACATTGATCTGCGCGGAGGCAAGGATTTAGAAGAGGAACTGATTATGGAAATCCTTGTGGCAAGACTCAGTCGCATGGGCGGCGCACCGCAACATGCAAAAACAGGCAGAAGGTTTACTTCGCGGCGTTGATTTTTTTCATCAGGCGGCTCTTTTTGCGAGCAGCTTGACGAGGGTGAATGACACGCTTTGAAGCAGCCATATCAAGGCGCTTGACAGCGAGACGCAATGCCTCTGGGTTTTCAGGAGTACCGATTGTCTCGGTGGCATTCTTTAAACGAGTGCGCATTTCGCTCTTGGTCGCGCGGTTGCGCGAGGTGGCCTTGGCGTTGGTGAGGATTCGCTTCTTTTGGCTCTTGATATTTGCCACTTCGACTACCCATTCTTTCGTTCGATTCCCTGAAGATTTCAGGACTGTTTAGGCTAACAGCGACTAGGGCGTAGCCCCAACTGTAGAATTTGAGGGCTGTAGCGCCATCGTCACCAACAAAACCTGGCCCAGCAGAACTGAATCGCCTCAATGGATCTCGCAACAATCCGAAATTTCTCGATCATTGCCCACATCGACCACGGCAAGTCGACCCTTTCCGACCGAATTTTGGAGATGACAGGGGCAGTGCAATCACGCGATATGCGCGCCCAATATCTCGACTCGATGGATCTTGAGCGCGAGCGCGGAATCACCATTAAGGCGCAAAATGTGCGCGTGCCTTGGAAGGGTCACACGTTTCACCTCATCGATACACCTGGTCACGTCGACTTTGGGTATGAAGTAAGTCGTTCGCTTGCCGCATGTGAAGGCGTAGTGCTCGTTGTTGATGCTGCACAGGGGATTGAAGCACAAACTCTTGCTAACTGTTACTTGGCTCTCGAAAGCAATCTCGAAATTGTTGCGGTGCTCAACAAGATTGACTTGCCGGCTGCCGACCCCGATCGATACGCAATGGAGATCGAAAAGGTTTTGGGCATTCCAGCCGAAGACATTTTGCGTATCTCGGCAAAGACGGGTGTTGGCGTGCCCGAATTGTTGGATGAAATCATTGTTCGCATCCCACCACCAAAGGGTGATGTCGATGCACCGCTGCAAGCACTGATCTTTGACTCTCAGTACGACACGTATCGCGGTGTGGTCTCAAGTATTCGAGTGATGAATGGTCGAATGAATAGCGGCAGCAAGTTGTTGTTTATGCAAACCAAAGCCACGCACGAAGTGATCGAAATTGGTGCGCGAATGCCGGTGTCAACGCCGGTTGCCGAACTTGGGCCAGGTGAGGTGGGCTATCTCATTGCTGGTATTAAGGATGTTGGCGAGGCGCGCAGTGGTGAAACGGTAACGACAGCGATCAATTCGGCAACAGATGCCCTCGATGGATACCACGATCCGAAGCCAATGGTGTTTTGTGGACTCTTTCCTATCGATGGCGACGACTTTGAAAACCTGCGTGAGAGTTTGCAACGACTCAAACTCAATGACGCATCAATTGCGTATGAGCCAGAGTCATCAGGTGCGCTCGGGTTTGGTTTTCGATGTGGATTCCTCGGCTTGTTGCACATGGAAATTGTGAAAGAGCGCTTGGAGCGCGAATTCAACTTGGGACTCATTGCAACTGCTCCGTCGGTGGAGTACATGGTCAACAAGACCAATGGCGAGAAAGTAAAAGTTGACAACCCAGCAGACTTGCCGGCGACTGTATATATAGGTTCAATCGAAGAACCGTTTTTCCGAGTCAGCATTATTACGCCAAAGGATTACACCGGTTCATTGATGGAACTTTGCCAGGAGCGTCGCGGCGAGTTAATTAAACTTGAGTATCTATCGCCAGAGCGCGTTGACATGCAGTACACCATGCCGCTCGCAGAAGTGGTTGTGGATTTCTTTGACCAACTCAAGAGCCGCTCGCAAGGTTATGCAAGTTTGGACTACGAACTTGCTGGATACCGAGCATCGGATTTGGTGCGAGTGGATATTTTGTTGAATGCGCTTCCTGCCGACGCATTTTCCACCATCGTGCACCGTGACAAGGCATACGACTATGGCAATCGCATGTGTGCAAAGTTGCGCGAACTGATTCCGCGACAAATGTTTGATGTTCCAATCCAGGCTGCGATCGGCGGACGCATCATTGCGCGCGAAACAGTCAAGGCCAAGCGCAAAGATGTGTTGGCAAAATGTTACGGCGGAGATATTTCACGTAAACGCAAACTGCTAGAGAAACAAAAAGAAGGAAAGAAGAAGATGAAATCGATCGGCCGCGTGGAAGTGCCTGGCGACGTGTTTATCTCGGCACTCAAACTCGATGACTGATCAGCCTGCCAAGAACGGAGCAATGTTTCGCTCGTTGAAGAGTTTCAACGCACGTTTGTTTTTTGCTGGATTGCTGTTCTCCAACATTGGTTCGTGGTTGCAACTGACCGCAACATCATTTTTGCTCTATCGATTGACTGGTAGCGCCGTTGCACTCGGTATCAATGCTGCATTGCAGTTTTTGCCGATGCTGTTATTTGGGGCATGGGCAGGAGCGTTGTCCGATCGCTACAACCGCCAACGCACCACGATCATCACTCAGACTTTGCTTGCTACACAGGCCATTGTGTTGGGCATTTGTGACTTGACAGGCATTATCAATATGCCGATGGTGTTTGTGCTTACAGGTGCGCTTGGAATCATTGGAGCGATTGACAACCCTGCTCGGCGAGGACTCGTGACCGAACTCGTACCAGAACATGACATGTCGAACGCAATGAGTTTAAATACTGCTGTGATGACAGGCTCGCGCATTTTTGGGCCGGCTCTTGCGGCCGCCCTGGTTGGTCCGTTGGGCACGGGATGGTTATTTATTATCAACGGAATTTCATACGCAGCGATGTTGTATGGGGTTGCAGGATTGCGCAAATCGGAGATGTTCTCGCCACCACTACGACCAGCGGGTGGAACACCAGTGCGCGACGGTTTGCGTTTCGTGCGGCTTAACGAGCGACTGCTCGTCTTGTTTAGCATCTTTACTTTGGTCAGCACATTTGCATTCAACTATGGCGTGTCACTGCCAAAACTTGCAGACAAAGAGTGGGGTGATCCCAAGTATTACGGCTGGGTTTTGGCGGTTACCAGCATTGGAAGTTTGATTGGTGCGCTCATGACTGCGCGTCTGCATCGTGCAACGTACAGGTGGGTGGCAATAAATGTGTTGTTGTTGGGTGGTGCCAACATTGGCATGGCATGGTCGCCAAATGTGTGGATTGCATTTGTGTGGGCGATCCCACTTGGTGCTGGTGGAGCGGCAATGATCTCTTCTGCAAACTCGATTATTCAGTATGAGTCTCCGCCAGATATGCGAGGCCGAATGCTCGCACTCAGTGCAGTCGCATTTTTGGGCTCAACACCAATTGGCGGACCAATAACGGGTTGGATAGCGGATGCTGTAAGTGTGCAGTGGTCGCTCGGTTATGGCGGGATCATCGGTATCTGCGCTGGTGCCTACATGCTTCTGTGGATTTGGAGGAGTGGTGTTGATCACAACTAATTCGGTGATGTGGTTTAGGCGCGATTTGCGTTTAGCCGACAATGAAGCGTTAGTCGCTGCTGCGCGTGCGGGGAGTGTGACACCACTTTTTGTCATCGACCCAATTTTTTTTGAGCGCTCCGGGGCTGCGCGTTTGGTATTTTTATTGCGCAGCCTGCATGAATTAAACCAGTCAATGGGCGGGGCATTGGTAGTGCGCACAGGCAACCCGGTTGATGTCGTTACAACAGTTGCACGCGAAGTGGGTGCGACAGTTGTGTTTGCTGCAAAAGATTTTGCTCCGTACGGTCAGTCTCGAGATGCGCAGGTTGACGCTGCATTGCGCACAGTTGGGGCAGAGTTGCGCAGCGTTGGTTCTGCGTATGCGGTAAATCCTGGCGTTGTGCGCAAGGCGGACAACACTCCGTATGCGGTGTTCACACCGTTCTCCAAGATTTGGTTGTCACAAGGCTGGTTGGCTCCGTTGCCACAGCCCAAAGTTGTGTGGCATGGCGCGCCAACTGTGGCCTCCGAAGATTTACCTGCAGAACCAGAATGCAATGCACAACTGCCACGAGCAGGAGAAGATGCTGCTTGGCAGGTGTGGGAAACATTTCGTGATTCGGCACTGAGTGGTTATGCCGAGACGCGCAATAATCCAGACATCAATGGCACGAGTCAGTTGTCGCCGTATTTGCGATTTGGCATCGTGCATCCGCGATCATTGTTGGCCGAACTTGGCGACTCAAAATCTCATTCTGTTTTTCGAAGCGAGTTGTGTTGGCGTGAATTTTATGCCGATGTACTTTTTCATCAACCGCGCACGGTGTGGGAAAACTTGCAATTGAAAA
>Ga0194055_10004325_pt1 | contig 10676 bp, 1 predicted proteins | sample SepL449m_MetaG_FD_155482 | JGI IMG/M metagenome (GOLD analysis project Ga0194055, IMG submission 155482) | Anoxic zone freshwater microbial communities from boreal shield lake in IISD Experimental Lakes Area, Ontario, Canada - Sep2016-L442-9m | ecosystem: Environmental > Aquatic > Freshwater >... | reverse complement strand
TTCAAAGTAACTACCCCTGTAGCACCAAGAATCGTGATAGTCAGATCCTTGGTAAGAGCTGCACTATTAGCATCAACCGTATTGATTGCGATGTTTCCATTACCGCTGGCTTGAATCGCAAGGCTTTGGTTCAAGGTAACTGGCATAGAAAGACTGATAAAACCATTAGCTGAGTTGGAATTAAGAGTAACAGTACCGGAGATAGCGGTATCTCCAATTACAACGCCAGGGGTAGAGGCTGTGGCAGTTTCGGTAATGTTGCCATTGGCTATTACATCGCCTAATAAAGTAAGAAGACCTGAGTGGGTGAGAACCACATTACCACCATTGATGGTGATAACTGGTCCTAATTTTAAAGTACCGTTAGCAACGGGAGTTGCATCCGTCTTCAAGGTAAGGCCAGCAGCAGCATTTAAATCAATCGTGCCAGAAAGATCGATGGCACCTTTCACCGCAGTGGATGCACCGGTGGTAAAGGAACCCGCTTTAATGTTTACATTGGTTGCAGTAAGGGATAAAGCATTGTTGGAAAGGCTAATAGCCCCCAATCGCGCATTGATAGCTTGACCAATATTTCCACCAAAAATGATATCGCCGGTGGTATTGATAGCAATACCCTTTGCTGCAGAAGCAGCACTATCAATCACCGATCCAAAAGTAACATCTGCCAAAGCTCCGGAAGTGGTAACCTGAAGATCGTTGTTCAACAAAAGCTGAGTAACATTGGTCAAGCCAATCGAAAAATTACCAGAACCTACAGTGATTGTTACTGGTAAAGCACCACCGGAACCCACGATAATATTTGTGGATTGTGTAGCAGTTTCTGTAAAACTATTACCGGAAAGAATATTGCCCAAAAGGGTAAGAGTTGCGCCATGGCTAAGAGTGATGGTGCCAGCACCTGCATTCAAGGTGGTAAGGGCGTTCACCAAAGTGGTGCCACCCGAGGTTAAATCAATCTTGCCAGTATTTGAGGTAATGGAGTTACCCATGCTGATACCAGCCGTGGTATCTACATCGATATCCGAAGTATAAGTTTGAATTCCCGTGATCAAGATATTTCCGATCAGCGCAATACCCGTACCCGTTTTCAGACTTGCAGCATTGATACTCGTACCAGAAAGGCCATTGGAAGCAGCGGTGATTAAAATTGCACCAACCTTGTTGGAAGAACCAATCGCTTGGAAGGAAAGTGCCCCGTTAGAGGTTAATGTCAAGTTCGCTGCATTGGTAGAGTCAAGCTGACTGTTAAAAGTAATGGGGCCAGAAGCAGAACTAAGAAGTAAGGCATTTGAGTAATCAACATTGCCTGTAAAGGTTTGACCAGCAACCCCACCCGTTTTAATAGTACGGGATGCAATATTGGTTTTACCACCCGAAGCAGAAACAGTTACAACCGTCAAGGAAGCAAGATCTTCAGCACTAGTGCCACCAATATCGCTATTTAGGTTGATAAGAGCCCCACCCGTAGCCTGGATAAGAAGATTATAAGAACCTGAAACACCAGACTTAATGGTGGTATTATTGGGACTAGAAGTTGTACCCACGGTAATCGAACCGGTGCCTACCGACTTAAACTGCACATCTTTATTCAACACCATGCTGGCATCAAAACTTACAGGTAAGCCAGAGGTGGTGGATTGTAAAATCAAGGTATTTGCAGAGTTAGTGTCTCCAAAAGTAACAAGGCTTGCGCCGCCCGTTCTTGTAACTTGATTAATGCTGCCCGCACTAGTGATATTTCCCAATATATTAAGAGCATTCTTATTGTTTAATGAAACATTACCACTATTGCTCGTAACAATAGTGCCTACAAAAATATCGCCATTTGCAGTAAGTTTAAGCCCCGAAGAACCAGAGTAAGTCTGCACTCCCTTAAGAGTGATTACCCCAGTTGCAGTAGCATCCAAGGATAACGCTGTAATGGTATTGGTGCCTGCATTAATAGCTACTGCACCCCCAATGGTGATATCCCCCATGGCTACGCCACTGGTACCACCTACTGCGCCCGAGAATGTAACATCTTTGCTGGTGCCTGACTGAACAGTAATAGCAAGATTCTTAGAAGCAGAACCGGTTTGAGTATCGACCGTGCCATTAAAAAGCACATTGCTGTTGGAAAGAATAATAAGGTTCTGTTTGAGCTGAACAGAGTTGAGGAATTGGAAGCCTGAATTGGTGCCTGAAACCTGGAAGGTAACAGGCGTGGCGTTGCCAACCACAATGTTGCCAATGCTGCCCACAGTTTCGGTAAAGGATCCCGCAGTAATGTTATTGTTAAGGGTAAGAGTGTTGCCATGCTTGATGTTGATTGCGCCCGCAGCATTAACACCTGCATTTAATGCACCAAGTGTGACTGCCCCCGTATTGGCTTGAATATCAATGTTGGAAGCAACGGTTGCGGTTCCAGTAGTAGTAGCTGATGATAATACCCCGGTAATCGTAACAGTTTGGCCATTAACAAATCCAGAGCCTGAGGCCGTAAGAGTAATCAAACTAAGATTACCACTAATTACAGTCGCAGTACCCGTAGCACTTGTTGTTCCACCTGTAATTGTAACCGTTTCACCATTGGTAAAACCGGTCAAAGTCCCAGTTATGATGACCGGCGCGGTTAAAAGGCCGCCATTATCGGTGGTGATCGCCCCAAGGGTAACTGGGCCATTGTTACTATAAAGCTTCACATTATTAGTGATGAACTGGGAACCAGTAACTGAAATGGCTGCAGCAAGATTATTGATAGTGCTGATCGAATCCGCAAAAATATTGCCCGTGATTTGCAACGAAGCAGGAGTTCCATCGATAACAATTTCGCCCATTCGCACCGAACTAGTGCCAATACCCGTGGCACCAGTAACACTTATGGCCCCACCACTGGTCTTCACAACAAGATCGGAACTTGCAAAACCATAAACATTTCCAGCAAGGGTGATATTGCCACCGGTACCACCATCCAAGGTGGTATCCGCTTCTACTAAATTTAAATTACCAGTGATATTAATCCCGGATTGGGTAAGCACACTTACTGAAGTATCATTAAGGTCTTGAATGGTTACGGTGCCAGCGGCACCTGCATTGGCGGTAAAACTTAAGAGTGCATTAGTTGCGCCAATTTCACTATTGGTGCCAATAATACCGATGGTGGATTGCAATCCCAAGGAGCGGATATTACTACTATCCACACTGTTTATAGTGCCAGTAATGGTAATACCGCCACCCGCATTCATCTGGGTGTTTTGTGCAACAACAAGATTGCCAGCGAAAATAGCCCCTGAAGATGCAGCAGTAGTGATAGTGATCGCAGAGGTTGTTCCCAAGGTAACATTTACTGAACCATTTTGAGCAATACCTAATGCATTGGTGATATTACCCGTTAATGTAACGGTGTCTATGGCGCCTGCAGTTGAACTTGTGAGGGTAAGGCCGCCCGTAGAGTTTAAATTAGTAACCCCAAGCGCAATGTTGGAAGAAACATTGGAGGTTACCGTGACCGTTGCACCTGTGCCAATGCCGGTACCAGGCAATAAAGTGTAGGAACCACCATCTGTATAACCCGTTCCCGCAGTTAATATTTTAAATGAATCAATCGAACCAGCGGTTACCGCCAGAACTTGAACCGTAGCTACCGTGCTGAAGGCACCAGTGCTAACATCAAGAATATCACCAACACTGTAACTAGCTCCCCCGGTATTTTTAGCAAGGCTAACCACATGGCCATCATTGTTAGTTGCAAGATTCAACCCACCACTACCAGTAAGATCCAGGAGGGTGGAAGTTAAACTAACATTGCCCAGCACAGGATTGGTAGTAACCAAAGAAGCAGCTTTAAAATCGGTGCCCGATGCAATCAGACCAAAAAGCGAGGAGCTTCCTATTGTAATATTTCCGATTCTTTCAAAAGTTCCAAGAACGCTACCACTACCCCCAACACTGCCGACAAATGCAACATTACCCGCATTATTAAAATTAAGGTTGCGAAGGGTGTTAGTTGCTCCACCCTTTAAGGTGCGTTGAAAACTTACATTAGAATTCGAAGCCGTGGTAATGATGGCATCATTAATTAAAACAACACCACTATTAAAAGCTACATCGCCAGTAGAAATAGTAAGTGTAACGGTGGTACTTGTACTTGCACCAATGTTCACTGCAGCAGCGGATGCTGCTTCAGAAAAAGATCTCGCAAAGAGATTGCCTTCAAGATTTAAAGTACCAACATTATGACTGAAGATTGCATCACCGGTGCCGGTGACTGCCCGAAGGGAAATATTGCCCGCAGAAGAAGTTAGGCTGAGGTTGCCAACGGAGGTGATGTCTTGTGAATTCATCACGATATTGCCAATGGAAGAAAGGGCCACATCGTTGGTGCCTGCAACATTGCCATAGGTTTGTTGCCCTACAACGGTAATGGCGCCCTGCACCACAATATTACTGCCGGTCTTAAAAGAGGTAGCTTTAATTCCGCCATTAGAACCAGTCGCAACGGAGGTTGCAAAAGAAGCAGCATTACCATCGATGAGTACATCTTTAAGTGTACCGCTAGTGCCCTGGCCCAGCGAACCAACAGAAATACTACCCGTATTTCTGAAAGTTAAATCGCTGGTGCCAACCGTGGTACCCGAGACATCCCCCGAAAAGGTAATATTTCCATTGGTAGCTGCAAATGTTATGGACCTATTCGCAACTACTGTGTTTCCTGTAAAACTTTGATTACCATTTGTGCTCTGCACAGTATCTACATTCTGGAGAAAATTAATTTTCCCGACACCACCAGTTGATACAACCAAGCTGGCAAGCGAATTTGAATCACCTACATTATTTGTAAAATTAATATTGCCTGCAACAGATGAAACAGCAAGTGAGGCTGTCAAGCTAGATTCTACTTTGGAAAGAAAAGAAATATTCCCGCCACTTAATGTAGAGATTGTAGTAGACCCTTGAAGATCTATGTATGCATCACTGATAGCCCTAGCATTGACAGATGCTGAAGTAGTCCCACCTGTAAGAACAAGCCCATTCAAGTTATTAATATTATAACCATAATTTAGTAATGGATTTAGGAGGGTTGCAGTAAGAATCGCCCCGGTGACAGAGTCGACCGTATCTACCCGAACTTGAGCAGCAGTCGTAAAGGTTTGAGCATTAATAACTGCAGAAGCACTTGCACCTGCAATTGTTACATTAGGAGCGCTGGCATAGCCGTTACCATTGGTATTTACAATAACTTTCGTTACATTTCCGGTACCCGAAAATGTGCCTCCTGTACCTGTTGCAATTAGGGGATTAATTGTCAGTCCTAGAACACTGGTATAACCTAAACCACCACTAGTAATATTTAGGTTGGTAATTGGACCAGTAGGTCCACCAGATACACCAGTTACTGTAGCTAATGCCAATGATGTTCCGCCAGAAATTGAAACCGTATCACCAACAGTATAACCAGAACCCGTCGCAGCAAATGCGTAAGCCCCCGGTGTAATTGATAAAAACGATTGTGCCATGGCACCACTTCCGCCACCACCAGAAATTGAAACACTTGGGCTAACAGTATAGCCAGAACCGGGTGAGGTTACATTAACACCTGTAACACCACTGGGCACAACAACATTCACTAATTGACTTGCGGTATACCCTGCACCACCACTAACGATTGTTGTACCAGTAATACGGCCAATTTCACTTCCAGCAAATTGAATACTAGTTCCACCTGTATTGGAACCAGATATGCTTACAGGAACTCCGCTAGAACCAATAACAACTCCAGCCACGGGGCTGGACAGAGGGGCAAAACTTCTTGAACGCTGCTGCAAAAAGGAGGTGTTGATTTGAGTAATATTACCTTTTAAAAACAAAGAACCAGTATTATTATTATCTAATATGATACTAGCTTGCCCGCCCAAATTTATACTGTTAAGAAATATGTCTCCAGCAGCCTGCAGCAAAACCGTAGTTGCCCCATTAAGGGTAGCTGTGGCATTAGAAAGATTGATATTTCCAGACACAAAATTATTGTTAGTAGTTAAACCAGTCGCATTTAAAATAGATCCACCTGCACTACCAATACTCAAACTACTTGCAGAATCATCCAAAGTGATAATACCCAAAGTGATAAGTGACCCAACACTAGAGTTGAAAGCAATATCAGCACCATTAGATGCAAGGTTTAAATCTCGAGCACCATTTACCGTATTGTTGAAAATAATATCCTGAGAATTGGTTCGAAGAGTTGTATTTCCAATCAAATTGACTGGATTATTAAAAGTTAAACCATTTAACCCATCAATATCCAAGGTAATTGTGTTTGAACCTACACCAACTGGAGTATTTCCAAGATTAATAGCTGTAGCATTGGTAATTGTCAAATTACCAGAAGTAGTAACATTTTTCTGCAGCGTAAGAGAACCTGTGTTACTAGCATTAAATATAATGTTCCCATCGTTGGCAACGGATGAGGTTACCGTGATGGTTTCATTCATAATGATATTGCCATTGTTTTTTGTCTCAAGATCAATAGCTGGAGCACTCACTAAGGAATTATCGTATGTCTGAACTCCAAAAATCTGAATATTACCTCTTACAAGAGAAGCTGCATTATTGATAGAAAGGCTTTGAGCATTAAAAGCCCCTTTAAATAGGACACTACTAATACCATTTCCAGAGGAAAGTTCATTTCCCAAAATCACCAAACCTAGGCTTCCCCCAACAATATTAAGTCCAACATTCCCATCAATTTCTAAAGCTCCCGAAGTATTAAACTGAATACTTTGCCTAGAAGTAGCATCTAACGAAGAACCAAATAGGATTTGGCCGCCAGCCGTAGAAGTTAAATTAATAGGGGAAGGGCCGCTCAAAATAACTGAGGAAGTTGTAGTAGGGAAAAGAATACTTCCAGTATTCGTTGTCATATCAGAATTTAATTGAACAGCCCCGCCCTGCGCAGGCCTGTTTCCAGCAGTTAAAGTGATATTACCAGAGCCCGTAGTTGCCACATGTTGATCAATAACTATTCGCCCATTTTGGTTGGAAGCACTTATTGAAATTCCACCACTTCCCGTTGTCACCAAGGCAGAATTTTGGGTAATAGAAGTTGCTACTAATGAATTAGGATTAAGCGTTACAACCGAAGCAAGGATATTGGTTAAATCTACATTTGCCACCGCTGTAACAAGCGGTGCTGAACCAGTAGGCGGCGTTAAGGACACTGTCGGCGCGATACTATAATTTCCATCTACAACTGTTACTATTCTGGTTACAAATCCGTTAGCACTGAAAGTTGCAAGGCCATCTCCTGTTCCCCCAACTACTCTCATACCGGTCAAAAGGGTATAACTATCCCCAGAAGGCGAAGGGCCACTTACAACAACACTTCCGGAAGCTTGAACAGCATTAGCGCCAGTGGGCGCACCAAAATTTGGGACATATGCATTATTAGTATTGTATGAACCTGCTGCTGCGCTCGTGATACTAACAAATGCAACCTCACCAGAAGAGGAAACTAAATTAGCAAGAAAAGAGCCTTGGACCCCAGTAACATTCGAATTATAAACGGTTAAGTTATTTAAAGCAGAAAAACCAACTTTTCCATTCTTTAAAGCTGTGACAATCGAAATACCCGTAATATCATTAGTTGTAGTATTAATAGAGGTAATTTGACCAATAGCTTCTGGTGTATTTCCACCAGTACCAGACCCTGCGGGGCCAACTAACAAAACATACGCACCCACCCCGCCGCCTGACCCACGATTAACAAACCCAGATAAATTTAAACCTGCGGTAGTTGGCCGCAGCCATGCTGTTCCTAGGGCCGTACCTGGATTGCCCGCAGGGATAGTAACGAGGGGTGCAGTAAGATAACCTGCGCCTCTGTTAGTCATCGCTATACCTATAACAGCATTCGCAGCAGAATTACTTATAAAACTAGTTATTGCACCTACTACTCCATTAGGACCTGGATTAACGTCGTCAACAACTACATAAGCTTGATAACCATTTCCACCGCCACCAGGCTGAGTATCTCTAAGCTGTAGAACATCACCTACGGTATAAGCGCTCCCAGAAGCAACTTTTGTAACCGTTGAATTGGTGACACCTAAATAAGAAGTAGCTGACCCATTATTGGTTATAATAGGCGCAAATAGATCTCCAAGCTGCCTATTAAGGGTTACAGTAGGGTTATTTTTATAACCAGAACCAGGATTGGTAACTGTAAAAGATCCTAGGCCGTAAGGATTTCCGGTACCACTACCTGCATCAATAGTAATACCCCCATTTCCACGGGAAGTGAGGTATTCTTGAAAACTAATTGCATTGGTCGTTCCTGAATTTGGTACAGCAAAAGAAAAACTAATATTGTTTGTTGCAATTAAACTACCAAAATCCAGTGGAGCCTTAACACCCGTAGTAACAGCTTGAACCGTACCACCACTGCCCAAATTAGCAGATACCACATCATAAGTCAAAGTGTTAGTATAACCTGATCCAGTAGTTATTAGGTTAACACCTGTAAGAACATTTGCCCCATTTACGATTGCAGTACCAGTAGCAACTGAAGTGACTGCATTAACACCAGTCAAACGTCCTATAGTAACAATTTCATTATTTACATAATTATTATTACCAACAGCATTTACAATAACGCTATTTAAAGATGAGGTATCGCCCCCAAAAGATATGGTATTATCGGTTGAATTAACTTGAAGAACTATACCAGTAAGATTTCCAGCCTGATACCCAACATTACCCAAAGAAAGAGTGGCTGAAAGAGGATTTTGCCCTGGGATACCAGCGCTAAAAGAAAGGCCACCACCTGGAAAAGCGCCGGAAGCCGCGGGAACACGCCATTGCGTTGAACCGCCAGGAGTACTATCGGTGAATGTAAGCTGACTATTTATCATTTGCGCATTAAAAACACGCGAATTATCTTGCAAAGTAACAGTGATAACACCGCCTACAAAGGATATTAAGTTATCCATATTCAAGCGGTCTTCAAGACGCTCGAGCGCAAGATACCTGCTGAACCTTGAAAGCGGTTTTTCAATAACCAGTTTCTTCTTGCTCTTGCGGGAGAGTATGGAACTAAGGCCTTTGAACCAGGAGCTTGCCATGTGTAAACCTCTTGTAGACATCTCAAAAACAAAATATTAAACATTCGTAAAGCTTAGGAGCGCAGCACTGCTTAGGATACCCTAGCTATGCATCTTGCCCAAATTACGCACTATGGATTAAGTCTAATCCGGGTAATAAATAGACGCAAACAGTATTTAAATGTAACCTAAATTATTTAAACATCAATGACCTAAAAGGTGTTAAAACTGGTATAATGTGCAATAATAAACTAATCGATAATTTTTTACACCCTAGACTGTAAACCTAATAATATAAAAGGTTTAGGTAAAATTTGATTGCAGAATACTATTTAAAAAAAGATTTGCAAAATCTCTCATCATTATTCTTGTAAAATTTTCAATTATTTTTCGACCACGCTTAATTACCAAGTGACCATCTTAAAAACTAGTTAATTTGGGCAGTTTGCGGGTGTGAAAAAGGGGCAGAAAAGAATAAAGAAAAAGACTAGCCACGGATTAACACGGAATTTCACGGAAGGAAGAATACAAGGAAGAACAAGATTAAGCATTTGCCACGGATGGACACGGAATTTCACGGAAGGAAGATTAGACAGAAGAAAAGATTAAGCATTTGCCACGGATGGACACGGAAGGAAGAATAAGCATGGAACTCCGCATACGCGAAGTTAACGATTGCGGGGAGGGCACCCTTCGGCAAGCTCAGGGGCCGGGATTTTTACGGTCAGTGAGCCTGCCGAACTGGCCGGGGATGATTAAAAATAGGGGCCGGGATCAAAGGCATTTTTACCGCCAAGACGCTAAGTACGCAAAGGAAGAACAAGAGTAAGCATTTGCCACGGATTTACACGGAATCTCACGGAAGGAGGAACAAGAATAGAACCCAGCATTCGCGAAGTTGACGATTGCATGGGGCTGGGTATCTGGTGCTTCTTGGCGTTCTTTGCGTCTTCGCGGTGAGAATGCTTTTTTGCTTACGAACTTTTACCGCCAAGACGCTAAGTACGCAAAGGAAGAACAAGTCGCTCACGCATCCGGCTCTGTTTCCGTGCATTTCCGTGTCCTTCCGTGGCAACTCTTATTCTTCATTTTAAATATTCGTTAAACTGAAAGAAACCGTCGCTCACGCATCCGGCTCTGTTTCCGTGCATTTCCGTGTCCTTCCGTGGCAACTCTTATTCTTCGATTTAAATATTCGTTAAACAAAAAGAAACCGTCGCTCACGCATCCGGCTCTGTTTCCGTGCATTTCCGTGTCCTTCCGTGGCAACTCTTATTCTTCATTTTAAATATTCGATGGACTGAAAGATATTTGCGACATACTTTCCTTTTGTTATCTATTAACATCTCAAAGAAACTTAAAGATGCCAAAACTACACTTTTCTAAAATTGGTGTTTGCAACGGCAGCAAATACGATTACCATTAATACTTAATAGTTATTGCAAAACAGGATTGTTGTTGCGTTCGCATCAAGCATTAAGCAGATCTAAAATTAGTTTTAAGTACAATTTTCTAAAGGGTGATCGCCATGAATTTCTTTAGCCGCAAAGCAACTAAAAAGAACAGCTTTTTCAGCAGGCCTTGTTTAGAAGGCTT
>Ga0194055_10004323_pt1 | contig 10679 bp, 9 predicted proteins | sample SepL449m_MetaG_FD_155482 | JGI IMG/M metagenome (GOLD analysis project Ga0194055, IMG submission 155482) | Anoxic zone freshwater microbial communities from boreal shield lake in IISD Experimental Lakes Area, Ontario, Canada - Sep2016-L442-9m | ecosystem: Environmental > Aquatic > Freshwater >... | reverse complement strand
GCTTGGGCGGGCGCAGCGACTGACGTGGCCTGTGTTGCAGGCTCGATCACGCCGAGCTTTATTGGTGACCGCCCCGATTGGCTGTCAGATCCTCTGCTCGGTGTAATTAATCCAGAGGGGCAACAAGCCAACCGCGGCAAGGTCGATGTGGCGACCAAAACATTCCCGCGCGGCAACCTAACTCTGCGCGTCTCTGCAGCCCGCGGCGTTGGTGGGTTCTGGCCGACGAGGGGCGCCGGCCCAGCGCGGGATTTGCTCAGCGAGGAGCATCACCTCCAGCATCAGCTGGCGCGAGCTGGCTGGCAAACGCTCTATGAACCTGACGCCAAGGCGATACGAGTGATCGACTCAAGCACCGTCAGGGCGCTCGATTTGCTCAAGCTATACGCACGGACGACTTCGCGAGCAAACTTGATCGACGGCTCTGCAGGACACAGCAATTCGATCTCATCCGTGGCCCGCTCCAGCCTCGGCGCAACCATCGCCGCAGCAACAGGCCGTAAGAAGCTGGCGGTCCAGCGAGCAACCCGCGCGGTTGAGCGAGCGAGCGCTCGCGCACCGGTCGCTATCGCTGGGAAGACGATGGACCCAGTCAGCAGCTCGACCCCATTCCTTCACAGCATCGCCAGTGCAAAACTCGACGAGGAGGCCGATCACACGGCCGCGGCCAACACGATCATCTGTTTCCACGGGGTCAGCGAGGATCGATCCGCCCCCGCAATGAACGTGACCCCCGAAGCGTTGAGTGCCCAGCTTGAAGCTCTTCTTGCTGCAGGCGTGCCGGCAAGCCTAGATGAGATCGCGGCTGGCGCTGCGCCAAAGAACGCCTTTGCAGTCACCTTCGACGACGGCTACGCCAATAGCCTTCACGTCGCTTTGCCGATCCTCGAGGCAGCCGGGATACCAGCAACGTTCTTCATCGCTACCGGCCACATCGGTAGCGGTTCACCGTTCTGGTGGGACGAGGTTGACGAGCTACTAAGCCACGCAGCTAAGGCGCCCGAAGCGCTGCCAGTACTGGAGCTCGAGTGCGGCGGGCAGCTACGCGCCTGGGCGCTGTCGGACAGTGCGGGGATAGAGGCGTGCAAGCATCAGATCGTGGCGTGGTTCCAGCAACGGCTGCAGGAAGAGATTGAACCGGCCCTAGCTCAACTCCGCGCATGGCTAGGGCCGACCGCCCCAGAACCAAGCCCGGATCACAGAGCGCTAACGGTCGATGAACTTCGCACCTTGGCTGCGTCGCCGTTAGCGACAATTGGCGCCCACACGCGCAGCCACCCCTGTCTCCTACTCGCGTCACCCGAGCGGCGCCGCGAGGAGCTCGTTGGCGCGCGGAACGATCTCGAACAGTGGACCGGAGTAGTACCCACCTCGTTGGCCTACCCGTACGGCATTTGGGGATCCGATGTAAACCAAGCCGTCGTAGCTGCTGCCCGGGACTGCGGATACTCTCTAGCCGTGGTCAATGGCCCTGGACCCTCGGGTCGCAACCCCTTAGCGCTCGCGCGAGTTTTGTCAGCCCAACTGTGATCGAAGAGCTCACCGGTGATAACAGCGAGACGTCCCCGCAGCAACAAGCACGAGCGTCGCGGGCGCCGCGGATCATTCTCGCCGCGTTGGTCTTCGTCGCGCTAGCGCAGGGTGCTGTTTGGGCGCTAGTAACCCCGCCGCTCAACGGCCCGGATGAAGAGTCGCACGCGCCTTACGCGCAATACCTAGCCGAGACTGGGAAGATCCCAAGCGAGTTCACGGGGCACGGGACCAGCTCGGAGCAGATTTTTTCACTCGTTGGGGGCCTCGGCGCCGATGCACTGATTGACAATCCGACCGGGCGGATCAACTGGCCGGCAAGCGCTTCGGTCGATCGATCGCTAGCCAAGCTACCGCCGGGATCTGGGAACACAGGCGAAGGACCGAATCCTGCAGCCTCGTATCCCCCGCTGTACTACGGCTTAGTCGCGATCGCTTACCGCCTCACTCCGGGCGGCAAGATAGTTGACCGGCTGCTGGTGATGCGGTTTGTTGGCGTGCTGCTCTTCGGCCTGACAGTCGCTCTGACTTGGCTGCTGGCCGGTGTGGTGCTGGCCGGCTTGTGGCCGCGGGTTGTCGCAGCAGGACTAGTCGCGCTGCAGCCAAAGCTCGGTTTCACCGCGGGGGTGATCAACCCCGACATCCTGATTACGGCGATCGCAACCGGATTTATTCTTGCTGCAGCGCTGATTATTCGCCGCGGCCTGACCAAAAAACGAGCTGTCGCAATCTTGGCTCTCACGGCAGCCGCGGCAGCGACACACCCGCGCGGCTATTTCTTGGTCGCTCCGCTCGCCTTCGTTGCTTGGTTTTCGGCTCGACGCGCGGCGACTCAGCGTGACCAACGACGGTGGGTAACGATCATCAACGTGCTTGGAATTATGACCGTCGCCGTTGCAGTAGTGGCAATCGCGGTTCTGATTGCGCGCTGGGGCAAATTCGCGCCAGCATCCGACATCCGCCAGTTTGGTTCCTACATCTTCAACTTCTACCTCCCGCGGCCCGATTTCCTAACTCAACTTGGACCCGACTACGGTTACCAGCAGGTTTTTATTCAGACCTTCTTCTCAGGCTTTGGCCAGCTCGACGTGCTGCCGAGCGCGACCTTCATAAGCCTCGTTCAGGACGGAGTGATGATCGCTCTGATTGCGCTCTATTCGACGGTCGTCGCGCGCTGGTCAACCGTTCGTGCCGACTGGCCGATGGTTGCGATGCTGATCACAGTCGTCGTATCGATGCTGCTGCTTGTGCACCTCGTCAGCTACCGCGAGCTTCAGGGGAATGGTGACCCAATCATCACGGGCCGCTACTTGCTGCCAGCGGTCGGTATTTACGGGGTAGCGGCGGCCTGGGTGATGAGCTCACTCCCGCGGCGCGCTGGGCCCGTCGTAGCCGCCAGTGTCCTGTCAATCAGTGCCGTTCTGGCCCTCTCTGGAATCGGCCTAACCGCCCTCCGCTTCTATGGCTAGAGCCGCGGCAATAATCGGGGCTGCGATCGCGACGCTGGCGGGATGTTACGTACTCAGTCTTGCGCCGGTACTGAACGCAGATCGTGAGACGATTGTTTCGACTCCAGGCCTTCAAGGCCTAAACGTTCTGTCACTCGTTCCGCTCGCGGTGGGCCACAAGGCTTGCACGGAACCGGTCTACCTGACTCCCGAGATGGGCCGCATCCGTTATCTCGTCCTCGGTCCTCAGATACGAGGCAACGGTGTCCGAGTGACTCTCACCGGTCCCGGTCTAAAAAGTCACAGCACGACGATCGCGTCAGCCAACGCTGGCCCAGACACACAGCTGACAGCCTCGTTCACTCCGTTGGCGCGAACGAGCGGGCTTCCCGCAACCGCCTGTATCGAACCAACAAAAATGCCGCTGACACTCGTTGGCACCAATGAGGCGCGCTCAGCCGTGACAGCCCAGACGACGGTCGATGGAAAACCTTCAAAGGTCGACATCGCGCTCACGTTATTGCGGCCTTCCGACCAGCCGGTGCGCACAATTCTCGGCGAGATCCCCGCTCGGGTGTCGGCGACAACCCTCGGGTCTGTTCCGACTTGGGTTATTTCACTGCTCGTAGTTTTGGCATGTCTGACCGCGCTGCTGTTGCCAATCGCGGCGCTGGTCTGGGCTGATCGCATACAGAGCAAGCAAAGGTAGGCTCAGGGCCGCATGGCAAAACGAGCATTTATAACCGGAGTCTCGGGCCAAGACGGCTCCTACCTCTCCGAGCTGCTGCTCGAGAAGGGCTACGAAGTCCACGGAATGGTGCGACGGTCGCCAACCGACAGCTTTGAACTGATCGATCATCTGCGCGGGCAGATCACGCTCCACCAAGGCGACCTGCTCGACCAAAGCTCGCTCACCGAGGCTCTCCGCGAGAGCCGCCCCGACGAGATCTATAACCTGGCGGCAACCAGTTTCGTTGGATCTTCTTGGGCGCAGCCGGCACTTACCGCAGAGCTCTCCGCGGTTGGCGTAACACGGATGCTCGAAGCGATGCACGCAACCTGCCCTGAGGCCCGCTTCTACCAAGCTTCTTCGAGCGAGATGTACGGGATGGCGCGCGAGGTACCGCAGACTGAGGGAACACCGTTCTACCCTCGCTCGCCGTACGGCGCCGCGAAGGCCTACGGGCACTTCATCACCGTTAACTACCGCGAGTCCTACGACCTCTTCACAACGAGCGGGATTCTCTTTAATCACGAGTCGCCGCGCCGCGGGATCGACTTCGTGACGAGGAAGATCACCTGGCACGCTGCGGCGATCAAGCTCGGGAAGGCGCAAAAGCTCGCGCTTGGAAGCCTCGACGCGGAGCGTGACTGGGGCTACGCCAAGGATTACGTCGAAGCGATGTGGCTGATGCTGCAGCAAGAGACCCCGAGCGATTACGTGATTGCCACTAACGAGCGCCACTCAGTGCGCGAGTGCGTGGAGGTCGCTTTCGACGAGGCTGGCTTAGGAGAATGGGAACAGTACGTTGAGCTCGACCCACAGTTTGTGCGCCCGGCTGAGGTAGTCGAGCTGGTTGGCGACTACTCGAAGGCTGAAAGCGAGCTTGGATGGAAGCCGACCACCAGCTTTGATGAGCTGATTCGGCTGATGGTCCGCTCTGACATAGATTTGCTGCAAGCCTGAAATCCTGCGCCGCTGAGTTAACTGACCCCTATCTTGTGATGATGCTCGAAGGTCAGGCCCACTCAGGAGGCAACCCGCTGCCGGTTGTCACACTCGGCCCGACCAAACGGCGATTACGCCTTAGAGATGTATGGATAACCAGGCGTGTCGCCTGGATGATCGGCCTCAGAGACATGCGGGTTAAGTACAAGCAGGCTGCGCTCGGACCTCTATGGCTCGTGATCGCGCCGCTCGGGATGCTGGCAGCGCTGACGATCGCTTTCTCAGGCGTCACTGATACCCAGACCAGCGGCATTCCCTACCTGCCGTTCGTGCTCACAGGTCTGACGGTGTGGACTTTTATCTCAGCCTCGCTGTCGCTTGGGGCTTCGGTAATCCCGGCAAATGTCGCTCTTGTGCGACGTAGCCCGCTCCCCCGAATCGCGTTGCTTGGCGGTTCGATGATGGGAAACCTTCCGCCGCTTGGTGTGCTGCTTGCCTTCAGCCTCGCCGCCGCAATCGGCTACGGAATCCTGCCAATACAAGCACTCCTGCTGCCGTTCCTAATCGCTTGGCTGATGCTTTTCACCTATGCAGCGCTGCTGTTGATCTCGCCGATAGCTGTCAAGTACCGCGACACATTGGCAATCGTGCCACTGATTATCCAAGCCGGCATATTCATCACCCCGGTCGGCTACGGCATCGATGGAGCCCCAGCGACAATCAAGGTACTGCTGATCTTCAACCCGGCGACAGGACTCATCGAAGCCTGGCGCTGGGCCCTACTTGACTTGCCAAACCCCTCCATCGCTGCAATCGCAATCGCCGGCGGCTGGACCTTGCTCTTTTTGCTTGCTGGCTGGCGGATATTCGGACGGTTGGAGGTGGCCTTTGCCGACTTCGTCTGAAATAGCGATCAAGTGCGAGAACGTGACGAAGAGCTACATGCTCGGAGAGACTGCGTCGCTGCCACAGACTCTCGCGGCGCTCAACCCATTTCGCGCTACCCCGCCAAAGGAGACTTTTCAGGCTTTGAGCGACGTTTCGTTCACGGTTCAGCGCGGCTCATTCTTTGGGATCGTTGGAGCAAACGGCTCCGGCAAGTCAACCCTGACACAAACGATCTCGGGAATAACTGTTCCCGATTCAGGCACGATTACGATCGGTGGCACAATTCTTCCGCTGCTCGAGGTCGGCGCCGGCTTCAGCGAAGACCTGACAGGGCGCGAGAACGTTGTGCTACTCGGCGCCATCCTCGGCATACCGGCCTCCGAGGTAAAAAACTCGATCGAAGCGATCCTCGACTTCGCGGGAATTCATCGTCACTTCGACACTCAGATGAAGCGCTTCTCTTCCGGGATGCGGGCGCGCTTATCGTTTGCGACCGCCGTCTGTTTCCCGGCCGACATCTACGTTTTTGACGAAGTGCTAGCTGTAGTCGACGATGACTTCCGCGAGCGCTGCACCACCGAGATGCAACGCCTGCACGGTGAAGGTAAAACGATCCTCTTCATGAGCCACGACCTTGATCTGGTTGGCAGCATCTGCAGCGAAGGGATGTGGATTGACCGCGGCGTTGTGCGGACGGTTGGAAAAATCGCTGATGTTGCTGATTCGTACGCAGCAGGCGCCCAGGTCGACTAGCTAAACGTGCAGAAAGCGCGCATGCGGATGACCCCCTGCTTGGTAGCTGTAATGATCCGTCCCAGGACATGACTCAACGGGCCCATCACAAAGAAGATCCGGTGGCATCTGAGAACGGGCTCCCCGCCCTCACTGAAGTGCTCGGTATTCCAATCGCTTCAACCGATTACGACCGAACGCTCGACTGGATCGATGCCGCGATCAGAGATAAGCGCCGAGGCTACCTCTGCGTGGCGCCAGTCCATCTTGTGATGGTTGCCCAGGATGACCCAGAGGTGTTTGACGCTGTAACGGGGAGTGACTTTGTGGTCCCCGACGGCCAGCCGCTCGTCTGGGCGCTCCGGTCACTAGGAGCCGACAACCCAAGTCGAGTTTATGGCCCCGATCTAATGATCGAAGCTTGCCGTAGAGCGTCAAAGAGCGGCACGAAGATGTACCTCTTTGGCGGGCGAAACAACGGTGCGCTAGTTCAGCTCACGCTGAATCTGCGCCGCCGCTTCCCGGGGCTACAGATAGTCGGCGGTCACTCGCCGCCCTACCGCCCCGCAACCGCGGACGAAGAGCGCGCGATCGCTGACGAGATCAATGCCAGCGGGGCCGACATCGTCTGGGTCGGGACAGGGCAACCGAAGCAAGAGCTGTGGATGGCGCAGATGCGGTCGCAGCTGACAACCCCGGTTCTGATCGGGGTTGGCGCGGCGTTCGACTTTCACGCTGGCCTAGTTCCACAGGCGCCGGCGGTGCTGCAAGAGCTAGGTCTTGAATGGGCCTATCGCTTAGCTCGTGAGCCTCGCCGGCTCTGGAAGCGTTACCTCCGTTACAACCCGCGCTTCGTCGTCGACTTCGCGCGCCAGCTGCTGACGCGGCGCTGAGGACCGCGGTGTCAGGCGCTGCTGATCACCCCTCCCCCGGCACGGTCAGCGTGATAATCCCGACGCACAATCGGGCCGACTCCTGCGTCAGGGCTATCGAGAGTGCCCTCGCTCAAACGCTGCCGCCGCTCGAAGTAATTGTCTGCGACGACCGGTCGAGCGACGACACAGAACCAACAATTTCGGCGTTGGCCGCGAGCGACGAACGAATTCGCTACGTCCGCCGTACGAGCGGCACGCGCGGGCCGGGCGCAACCCGCAACCGTGCACTGCAGGAGGCCCGCGGAGAGTTCGTCGCGTTTCTGGACGATGACGACGAGTGGTTCGAGGAGAAACTGCGGCTACAAACCCCGGAGGTGGCTCGCAGTCGCGGCCTGATCTGTTCAAACGCGGTACGAACTTCTGGCGGCACCTACTTTGCCGCGAGCGACGGTCACGTGATCCCACGCCGAGAGATGTTCGAGCACAACCCAATCATCCTATCGACGGTGATAATCCCCAAGTCAGTGATCACAAACGCTGGCGGTTTCTCTGAATTAAGCCGCCTTAGAGGTATCGAAGACTACGAGCTCTGGCTTCGACTCTCAGACCACGGAATTAAGATGAACCGCCTCGGCGAACCCCTTGCCCTGTACTGCGACTCGGGGCCCGGGCGCTTGAGCGCTCCCGAGGTTAGCCTGGCGCTAGCATCGAGCAGGATGTTCGCTATCCGGGCGCTGCGGCAGCCAACCGACGCCTTGCAGACCAGAGCGGCCCTCTCCAGCCTCTTGGTAGCACTGAAACTGAGCCTCGCCGGGCTTCGCTCAGGCCGGTCGCGCAGGGCGACAAGCGAGAACCGCCCTTGACCGGTAAGGCGGAGAAGGTGTTCAATATGACTGAGCCTGAGAGCAATCAACTAATCACCGACTACCCGGCGGGAGTTGTGGTGTGGGGTCTTCGTGGGGTACGCGACACGTTCCGACATGTCAATCGCCATTTCTTTGAGACGGCCGAAGCACTGGGAATCCCAGCCGTCTGGACCGACGACCGCCCGGGCGACGCCGATGTCGTGAGGCCCGGGGTGCTCGTCCTCGCGGTCGGGATCGCCGCCAAACACCTGCCCAATGTTGCGGGGGTCAGCTATTGCCTGCACAACTTCGACTCGCAGGTCGCAGAGCAGTTTGACCCCCACCGCTCGATCGTACTTCAGGTTTATACGGACGGGTGTGCGGAGGTCGCGGATGAGAAGTGGGGTCCAGCGACATTTTTTGACACACATACAAAAGTTCTCTACCAACCTTGGGGCACCAACCTCCGGGCTGACGCGTTTCTTCCGCCCGTGGTGGGGAAACTTCCAATCTCTGTCTGGGTCGGCAGCGTGTGGGACAACGCAGAGCACCAAGGCAACCGCAAGGAGATCGCTGAAATGAAACGAGACTTGAGGAGCAACGGCATTCAATTCCTTCGTCTCCCCAGGGCCTCTGATCGTGCTCACATCGCTGCAATCAGGGCGTCGCGATTAGCGCCAGCGATCGCTGGCGCTTGGCAAGCCGAGAAGGGCTACCTGCCGTGCCGCGTGTTCAAGAATATTTCGTACGGGCAGCTCGGCGTTACAAACGTGGGTAAGTTCAGCGAGATTCTCGGTGACAGCGCGATACAGGGTGAATCAATCGCCGAGATGATCGACACCGCCGTCTCACTCTCACCCCAAGAGAGGGAAGAGCGCACCCGAGCGCAACAGGAGGCAATCCGCAACTTCACGTACGTCGACTCGCTCAACATGATCGCCCGCGCGCTCCGCCGAGTGACATAACCGTAGAGCGGTCCTAGCCTTACATCAGACAACCGTCGTTTTCGCTTTTATGAACCTTGGCCTCTCTCTACTGACGCTGTTCCCGGGTCGCGCCGGCGGCGCCGAGACCTATGTCCGGGGACTGTTGGGCGCCTACGCGGCCGGCGAGGGGCCTGAACTCACGACCGCCCTAGTCGGACGGCAGAACGCCTCCTCGCTGCAGGGCTTCGAGAGCCCGACCGTGGCACTTGCACCGATGAGCTCCTACAGGCCGGGCAACAGCTCGACAACGCGCCTGCTCGCTATGGAGACTGCCCGCTTTAAGAAGCGCGCACTCGCTCGCGAACTGCCGCCTGGGCTGGACCTGATCCACTACCCGGTGACAGTGCCGATCCCTCAGATCGACGGGCTGCCACGGGTCGTCTCGCTGCTTGATCTCCAGCACCATGACCTGCCAGCAATGTTCTCGCCCGCCGAGCGCCGCTTTAGAAGCTGGGCCTACGATCGCTCGGCAGCCGATGCCGATCAGGTGATCACGATCACGCAGTTCAGCGCCGATCGGATTAGCGAACGGCTGGGCGTCGAGAGCTCAAAAGTCCACGCGATCCATCTTGGCATCGACCACAGCGTCTTCGCCCCCGACGGGCCCGCAGCGGCGATCGCGGGATTGCCAGAGCGTTACGTCTATTACCCGGCCAACAACTGGCCACACAAAAACCATGATCGCCTGCTCGAGGCGTTCGCGGCGATCGATGACGCAGAGCTGCACCTGGTACTGACCGGCGGCGCAACCGGCAAGCAGCCGTTGCCCGCAGACAACGCACGGGTGCGCCACCTCGGCCACGTGACAACTGAGCAGGTAGCGGCGCTATACCGCGGGGCCGAGGCGCTGATCTTCCCAAGCCTCTACGAAGGTTTTGGCCTACCGCCGGTCGAGGCGATGGCCTGTGGCTGCCCTGTGGCGGCATCAAACGTCGGCGCCGTTGCTGAGGTCTGTGGCGACGCGGCGCTGCTGTTCGACCCAACCGACGTCGATGCGATCACCGACGCGATCGTGCGAGTCACGAGCGACCAGCAGCTTCGCGCGCAGCTACGCGCAGACGGATTGCTTCAGGCCGCGCGGTTCACTTGGGAGGCGACGGCGCAGCAGCACCTGGCGGTGTACTGGCAGGCGCTTGAGCGCGCGCGCTGAGCGCAACCGTCGCTGCCGGCGGCGGGCCAAGCCGCCCACGGATCGCGTCAACCACACCCCGAACAAAGACGTTCCAGAGCGCCGGTAACGTGGGAACGTCGAGCGCTAGCGAGCTGAGGAAGCCGCGGATCAGCACGAACGGCCCTGTTCCGTACCAGAACCGAAGGCCCTCGTAGCGCTGCCTGACGACCAGCCCGTTGCGAAGAGTGAGGTATTCCTTGACCGGGGTCTGCGCGGTGACGTCAATCTGCCTGCCAAAGATCATCACCGCACGTGCGGCGGGCGGTGGCGGGTGGATGCACTCAGCGCTCGGCACGAGGTAGACCTTCAGCCCAGCGCCACGAAGTCGCATCCCAAGCTCAATGTCCTCGTACTGAAGGAATAGTTCGCCCCAAACATTGCCGTGGCGACGAAGCACGTCAACGGGGAACATCAGCCCGTGCCAAGCGAGGTTGAGCACGGGTAGCTCGCTCCTGCGCGCGGCGAGCGCCGCCACGTCGCCGACCGTGACGGCTGGCGTCTTCTCGCCGATCACGTACATCGGCCACGCAAGAGT
>Ga0194055_10004322_pt1 | contig 10683 bp, 9 predicted proteins | sample SepL449m_MetaG_FD_155482 | JGI IMG/M metagenome (GOLD analysis project Ga0194055, IMG submission 155482) | Anoxic zone freshwater microbial communities from boreal shield lake in IISD Experimental Lakes Area, Ontario, Canada - Sep2016-L442-9m | ecosystem: Environmental > Aquatic > Freshwater >... | reverse complement strand
GACACATTGGCGATCAGTGCCAGCAGTAAAAATATAAGAACTGCTGTTATCCGATTTATTTGCCGGTTCATGCAGCATCACGTGGTTGGGAGTCCACCATCGATAGGTCAGGTTGTCGCGCTGAGCTTGAGATGCGTACCAAAATTGCAAGAATTAAATAGTTAGCTACAAGTGATGAGCCACCGTACGAAAGATATGGAGTGGTCAGGCCCGTGAGTGGGATAAGTCGAGTTACTCCGCCGATAACAATAAAAGTTTGAAGACCCAAAACTGCGGTCAAGCCGATTGCAAGCAAGTTCCCAAAAGGATCACGGGTTGCTACAGAGGCGCGCGCACCGCGCTCTACAAGGATTGCGTACATGAGCAAAATTGCGACAAATCCTGTCAAACCAAGTTCTTCACCTAATGCAGAAGTGATGAAATCGGTTTTCGCGAAGGGAACAAGTTGCGGATAGCCATGTCCCCAACCTGTACCAAAGATTCCACCGTTTGCAAGACCATAAAGTGATTGCACAATTTGAAATCCATTTCCATTCGCGTCGGCGAACGGGTGCAACCAAACATCAAATCGAATTCGCACATGTCCAAAAGCAAAATACGAAAGAACAGCACCAATCGCTAATAATGCTGCACCTATCAGCACCCACGCGCGACGAGCGGTGGCAACGTACAGCATCACGATGAATAGTCCGAAGAAGAGTAGTGACGTACCAAGGTCTCGTTCGAGTACCAGAACCATTAGTGCAACGAGCCACATCACAATCAGCGGCCCAACATCCTTTGCTCGCGGCACGCCAATTCCGAATATGTGATTTTGTACTAATGACAAAGAGTGACGTCTAGTAACTAAAAAACCAGCAAAAAATATTGTGAACGCTACTTTGGCAAGCTCACCTGGTTGAAATGTGAATCCGAAGATGTGTATCCAAAGTCGGGCTCCGTTAATGACCGTACCGACATAAGGAACTAACGGTAGGAACAGTAATACGATTCCAGAAAAACCCGCAGTCCAAGTCAACCGTTGCAACTTGCGATGGTCCTGCAAGGCGATAAGCACCACCATGAAAGTCACTAGTCCAACAGCCATCCACGTGATTTGCAAGTACACATCTGGAGTTGGTTTGGGACTGCCATTAGCCGCGGCACGAACTGCACTAGCGATATCAAGGCGGTGGATCATGGCCAGGCCAAGCATATTCAGCGCACACACAACCGGAAATACGATTGGATCTGCGTATGGAACTTGCCAGCGAATCACACTATGCGCAGCAAGCATGAGCAACCCAGCACTTACTAGTGCAGTCCACCCACCGAAACTGCTTGCACCTGTTGCACTGTCAACCAAAATCCAGGCGAAGACTCCGAGGAGCCAAGCACCAATTAAGAGACCCAATTCTGCAGACCGTCTGGTGGACACTCGATAGCGCAGAACTAGTTCGGTCACTGCGCTACCGCCGGGCAACCCGGTGTGTTAGGTGTTGTGCGGCACACCATAACCCGAGCGGAGAGTTGTTCAATTGTCGCTTGGGCATCCGGTAGCGAAGCTGACGAAATAGTTCCAATGATTTGGTTGCGTTCAAAGTCGGGGAGCTCAGAAGAATTCAATGAGCTGACTTCGATGAGCCGAGACAATCCGGCAACAGGAATTCCTTGATAAATAGCTACGGCCTTGGTTGGTGAATACACGCCAATGAACCACTGGCTAGCGAGCCACGTCAATCCCAGTGCCACACCCGCTGCTGCAACTGCCAGCGTGACCAGTGCCGTGACTAGTCGATGACGTCGGGGAACTAAATTCCGTGATGATTGGCTCGGAACCAGAACAGCCTCTTCAGGAAATGTGACACCTGGTAACCGATTATGGGTATCGACGTCAGCCGCAGCGCCGACAATAACAGCCTCAGATTCAGTCACATTTTCAACAAGGTCGGCAACAATAACGGTGATATTGTCCGGCCCTCCAGCATCAAGTGCGGCATCTATCAGTGCAGATACAGCACTGACTAAATCGATATTTAATAGGCACTCCTGAATTGTTGCTTCGGAGATTACGCCGCACAGACCATCACTGCACAGCAGAAATCTGTCACCAACGCGAGCTTCGCGCACAGATAAGTCCACCTCGACTGCATGGATACCGTCGATGGCACGCATCATGAGATTACGACGCGGATGTACCGCGGCTTGTTCTCGAGTGATTTCACCTGAGTCAACGAGTGACTGAACAAAAGTGTGGTCTTTGGTCATTTGCTGCAATTGTTCATCACGCAAAAGGTAAGCCCGCGAATCTCCAACGTGTGCAACGGCAATTCGGTCTTCCCGAAATGCTAACGCGGTCATGGTCGTTCCCATACCGGCGAAATCACGATTACGCGAAACCACATCGGCAATGTATTCACCCGATGTGATGACGGCGTCGGAAAGTAGTTCTAGGACTTGATCTACTTCTGCGAAATTTGCTGCTGCTTCAACAATGGCTGCCACAGTTGCCGCACTGGCTAACTCGCCGGCTTCGTGGCCGCCCATGCCGTCGGCAACAACAAGTAAGTCATGGGATGCGTATCCCGAATCCTCATTATTTTTACGCACTTGTCCAATATCACAGCGCGCTGCGAAACGCAGCTTCATTGAACTCATGATCCCAATTCCATACTGGTTCGTCCGATGCGAAGCGTCTGGCCTGGCGATAAAACTGTCGGTGAGGTGACACGAGTGCGATCGATCCAGGTTCCATTAGTGGAGCCTAAGTCCTCAACAATCCAGTGCGTTCCCCGTGGCGTGAGTTGTGCGTGGTGGGTACTTACAAAATCATCTTCAAGTACCACTGCCACATCGGGCGCCCGCCCAATGATAATTGTGGATGTTCCCAACGGAATTACAGTGCCTTGAAGATTACCTTCAGTGATAACCAACTTTGTTGAGGTCTTACGAGAACGAAGTGTGGGGCGTGGACTTGGCGGCTTATTGGAACGTGCGGGGGTTAAGGATTTCGCATCCCGTGGTGCTTGCAGATCTCGTCTCAACACGGAAACCACAGTGAAGACAAACCACCACAACGCAAGAAGAAAACCAATTCGAAAAAGACTTAGGAGCAACTCGGACATCATGTCACCGACTCTTATATGTCAGCGTCGTTGCCCCGATTTTAATAATTGATCCGTCGTGAAGCGTCGCTTCAGTGATTCGGTGACCATCAACAAGTGTGCCGTTTGTCGAACCCAGATCTTTGATTACGACTTGACTACCGAGCACAATTTGAAAGTGCGCGCGACTAATGCCGGGGTCATCGATACGAACTTGCGCTGTGTCACCCCGTCCGATGGTGGTGACTGATTGTGTGAGCGCAAATTCTGCGCCAGCGATCGTTACCAATTTTGGAGTTGAATCATTCATGATGGCGTTGATTGGCACTTGTGGTGTGAGGTCAAGATTGACGGCATCGGTCATCGTAGAACCGGCTGGCCCGGAAGTGCTTGTAATTTTAAACACTCCCGTCTCTAGTTCATCATCTTGCGAGAACGAAACAACTGGACGATCGACTGTGTCGTAGCGCTGCTGCGTGGCGTAAGTGCTGGCAACTGTTGCGAGTTCACTTCGAAGGGTTGTGAAGTACTGCGCAAAGCGATCATGATCTGCTGGGCTTAAGGAAAAAATAAAGATATTTGGAGTGACTGTTTGGGCACCGATATTTTCGGCTCGAAGATCGAGTTCCTGTTGGAGTGCCGCAGCAAGCTCGACCGGTTCGACAGCGGACTTAAAAGCCTTAGAAAATGAGCCATTGACGAATTTGTCGAGCCGCGCTTCTAGGTTGTTGAGAAGACCCATCGTGACACTCCATCCTCTCGACCATGACAGGCTTCTAGTTTACTTGCGCTCTCTGAGTTACTGAATTTCTCGCAGATTGAGCATTTTGGCGCTGCTATTTCTGGGTGATAGCGTTGCTCTGCGCGCGCGAGTGGCGGAATAGGCAGACGCGCTGGCTTCAGGTGCCAGTGCCCGCAAGGGCGTAGGGGTTCAACTCCCCTCTCGCGCACCACATCGATTGACTGATGCGAAAGCTCAGCAATCGTCTAGGGAAGTTCCTTAAACGGTGGGTCTTTCCTATCTGCGGATAGGTTCGAGTAAACCGAATCAAACAATGGTCTCCTTCGGCTTGAACGAACTTGTTTTTACAGCCACAGTGGTCATATTGGGAAAATGCCCAAGGGTTATGCCAATTGCCATGGAGGATTGCATGTCGGAACGCGACGTTGAAGTTGTTATTGTCGGTGGCGGTCAAGCAGGTATCGCAATGAGTGAACACTTGAGCGCAAGCGGGGTGTCGCATGTGGTTCTGGAACGCAATCGGATTGCAGAACGCTGGCGTTCTGAGCGATGGGATTCGTTAGTTGCAAACGGCCCAGCGTGGCACGACCGTTTTCCGGGTATGGAATTCGAAGGCGCTGATCCAGACGAATTTGTCACCAAGCAACAGTTCGTTGATTACTTAGTCGGTTATGCCGAAAAGTTTAAAGCTCCGATTCATACAGGTGTTGAGGTTCAATCGGTTCGCAAACAAGACCACGGTGCGGGATTTATTGTCGACACAACCGAAGGAACATTCACAGCTCGTTACGTTGTTGCGGCAACTGGACCATTTCAAAAACCTGCGATTCCTCCCGTTATCCCACAGAGCACGGGCATCGTGCAGATTCACTCATCGGCTTATTACAACCCGCAACAACTTCCTGATGGTGCTGTGCTCGTCGTCGGTGCAGGATCCTCTGGAGTTCAAATTGCTGACGAGCTTCGCAAGTCTGGGCGCGAGGTGTATCTGTCGGTTGGTGAACACGATCGCCCACCACGCCGATATCGTGGCCGCGACAATGTCTGGTGGCTTGGAGTATTAGGTAAGTGGGAATTGTCTACGCCACCGGCTGGTGCTGAACATGTGACGATTGCAGTCAGTGGAGCTAATGGCGGTAATACCGTTGATTTCCGCAACTTGGCTGCAAGTGGCATCACACTTGTTGGTCTTACCGACTCTTATCAAAATGGTGTCATCACATTTAGAAACGACCTTGCGCACAACATTGCTCGCGGTGATGCGAATTATTTGTCAGTGTTGGATGAAGCGGATGCCTTTATTGCTCGAAACGAATTGGATTTCCCCGAAGAACCGCAGGCTCGAATTTTTGGTCCAACTCCCGAATGTGTGACACATCCAATTTTGGAATTAGATATTGCCCACGCTGGAATTGGATCTGTCATCTGGGCTACTGGCTACACAGTTGATTACAGTTGGCTGAAAGTTGATGCAGTCGATGCCGATGGTAAGCCAAAGCAACAACGTGGTGTTTCGAGTGAACCCGGTATCTATTTCCTTGGTTTAGCGTGGCTATCTCGTCGCGGCTCACCATTTCTTTGGGGTGTGTGGCACGATGCGAAATATATCGCTGATCACATTGCGATTCAGCGCGGATACTTGGCCTACCAAGGGACAGCTCGACGCATCACCACTACGTGATACTCCCCATTGTGTGCTGACGGTAAGTGGCTGTGATGGCTCTGTTGTGCTCGCCGCGTAAGAGTGTTATTAGGACAACGCTGTGTGAGCGCATTGTGCCTAAAACAATGAGTTTTTTGCTTATCCCAGGCGTTGACACAATTTGAGCACCTGCTTTAAACCTGTACCGTAGAACCTATGTCGGCTACCGAAGTTCTGCGACGCGCGCGCCAATCTTCGCCCAAGCTTGTTGTAACGGCGCTCTTGTTCGCGGTTTTAACGTCGAATACGGCGCGTGATACTCAAAGTCAGACTGTGGTCCCGTCGCCATCGCCAACCCCAACACCGTCAATCGTTACTCCTTCAGTGGAACCCACCCCTATCGCCACAGAAGCTGGTTCGCCATCACTCACATTCTCGACCTATAACATTGCCAAACCCACGAATACAGAAGTGCCGGCCTGGGGTAAACGTCGGTTGGCTATTGCTCGGACAATAAATGAATCGAGTGCAGATGTCGTTGGTGTCGAAGAGGCAACTGCCCTCTGGGTAGTCGGTGACGGGGGCAAACGCGTACGTCACTGGGAAGATGTCCAGGAGCTAGTTCAAAAGGGTGGATACAAATCTGCTACCCCCCAAGTTAATAACTGTAGTTACAGCTCGCATTGCATTCATTCAGCACACGTGCTCTTTAATACCAAAACTGTTAAACAGGTGATGCTGCCAGATGGCCTACCTTCAGCGGGCCAAGGTGTTCTGGGCGATATCGCGAAAGGGTTAAAGTACGCACCTCGGCGTGAGTTTAGTTGGGTGTACCTGCAAGGACTTAATGGAACAGGAACTTTTCTTACAATATGCGTGCATTTAAACAACGAAAAAAGTGCTGTCGGAAAAGCTGATCGAGCGCTCGTCGGTATGAAAATGACGAAGTGGGCTACAGCGCTCAATAAGAAATCGGGGCTCGTGGGGACTCCTATGGTTCTCATGGGAGATTTCAATTCGTTTGAGGCTCGCGAGCCGCGCGGGATGGCGTACCAACTTCAAAAAGCCGGCTGGACTGATTCTTTTGATGCTGCGCCAGATGATCTTAAATTTAATTACAAGGCCTACACAACCTCGTACACCCGAAGCAACATGTCGGGATGGCCGAAAAAACCAATTATGTCGAAGAACCCTGTTCGCATCGATTACATTATGTATCGCGGTAAGGGTCTGCGCGCCGATGTGTATGCGGTGGCTCTTAATCTTAAAAAAGATGGAAGTTTCGATAACAACTACCGAGGCTCCGATCACATCATGGTGCAGTCAGTAATTCATTTTGATGATGCCCCCGGTATCGCTAGTCCCACGCCCTAACTTGCGCTCTTGTTTTGCATGAGGCTCGATGTGATACAAAATACTCATTATGAGATTTCTTATTTGTGTCATTGATGACACAACCCATTCGGCCACAAGCGATGAGATGGAGAAAATCGACGAGTTCAATGAGTTACTTCGCGTCAATGGACATTGGATTTTTGCATGTGGAATTGATTCGCCGAGCACCGCTCGGGTTATTGACAACCGCGGTGCAGTGGGATTGAACGCGGTCGGCCCACTTTTCGATCACACTGAATATGTCAGCGGGTTGTGGATTGTGGAAGCCGAGAATAGTGATCAAGCTCAGCAACTAGCCTTGGCAGGTTCTCAGGCGTGTAATCGTAAAGTTGAGCTTCGGCCCCTGTTGGCTTAGTGAAAAGTTGCCCGACTGCGGCATCAGGGTGAGGATAGAACCATGAGCCAGCCATCTTCAATTTACGACCTGTCATATACAGACATTCACGGAAATCCGGTTCCGTTGTCCAGTGTGGCGGGCAAGCCACTTCTCATTGTAAATACGGCAAGTAAGTGCGGATTCACGCCGCAATATGAGGGGTTACAAAAACTTCATGAAGAATTTAAGGACGCCGGCTTAGTGGTTTTGGGATTTCCCTGCGACCAATTTGCACATCAAGAACCTGGAACTGCCAGCGAAATCGGCGAGTTTTGCCAGATGAACTACGGCGTAACGTTCCCACTAGCTGAAAAAACTGATGTTAATGGTTCACAGACGAATCCGATTTTTCAATTCCTTAAATCGCACGCAAGTGGATTACTAGGTTCCACAATCAAATGGAACTTTACGAAATTTCTAGTTGCCTCAGATGGCGTGACCGTTAAGCGCTACGCACCAAGTACTACTCCGGAATCACTTCGTCAAGACATCGAGTCTGCGCTAAGCAAGTAAGTACGTTCAATCAACTTTGGGGAATGCATGCTACGTTAGCTCAAAGAAATAACGTCAAGACTTTCAACTTTTGTGCTGCCGATGACATTTGTTGCGGTAACCGAACATTTGTAGTGGGCTCCCAAAGTGACCACGGGAGCCTTGGGGATCACGTAGGTGGTTGCTGTCGCGCCACTAAGTGGGACGCCATCCTTAAACCATTGGTAGGCAACAGTGCCAGGTGCATCGTAGTACTTTGCCCAGTTGCGATCGGTTTCCCAAACAGGTGTTACACAGGTCAGCTTCTTTTTCTTTGCAGTTGTTGCTACCTTCGCACCGCCCTTGATGAGAGGTTTCATCGCAAAACCTTTGATTTGTGGACGTATCTCAGTAACAGCGTGCGTGCTGGTGTTGATTGTACGTAACGCCGTATGTGGTTTGCTCACCAAAGCGACATCAGAAAATACACCTTTTACAATTTCCCCCGAGCCACTTTCCTGCTGCGAGTTGTATCCTCCGAACAGTTGGTCGGTATTTAGTGTTTGGCCAAGTGTGGCCAGAGTAGTTTTGTAAATTGCTCGACCATCAGTCCAAAATAGTGCCGAGGAGTATTCATCCAATGACAAGCCTTCTGGGCTACTTCCCCAAGGAACATCGTGGCTAAATGTTTTAGTTGTGAGGTTCAAATCATCTCCGCCTGGGGTTCCAGTGAGATTTGCATACGAAATAGCTTGCGTGCCCGCAGCGCCACCTGAGTTGTCATAGTTTGTGTAGTACAGCCTGCTCGGAGAACCTAACTTATCTACAACTAAGAAATTGGGAGATGCTGTGTGGGCAACTCCAAGATTGAGAAAGCCACTCGAGCTTTTTGCTGCTGAGGCCCCATTTTTGTACCACTCAATAAACCCGTTTCCGTATCTATCGTCGGAAATGTAGAAAGTTGATGTGCTTGAGTCAAATGTGACTGTGTTTGGCCCCTGGCCTGGACCTCCTGCCGCATTGACAGTAGCTCCCCCGTAGGTTTTGGGTAAGGCTTTTTTGGGCGCTGCTGCTTTGGTGTAGACAAGCGATCGACAGTAAAGGCAGGTAGCTCCTGCGTTAGGAACCAGCCTGTAAAGTTGGCCGTTAATTTGCTTAAACTGCGGGTCGAACAGGGCAGGGTCTTTGCTATCTATCAACGATGCATAGTCGACCATGTACAAGGTTTGACTTTTTGAATCAAATGCCATGCCCCAAGGGCTATTAAAGGAATCGCATTGTGGCGACGAAGCGGATGCTAGCCCACAAAGTTGTTGCCCAAGGGCGTTAACCGTGTAGTCATTTGCGGAGGTCATCATGGTGACTTTGCCGTTTGTTAGGTATGTGAATGTTGTCGCATTAACAATGCGATTAACTCGAAAAATCCCAAGATATTTTTTACTGCTGCATGAATTAGGGCAGATCGTTTGTGAGTTTACGGACACATAATCATCTACATGGAGTAAATGAGGAGTGGCCAGAGTGACAGTGATCTCAGATACAGTGGCTCCTGTTTCTGCCAAAATAAAGTCTGCGAAGGTAAAGGCTGATTGTGCGAGTTGAGTTCCTAAAGTGGGGTCAAGTCGAAGTCGAGCAATTCCGCCCCCAGTGCCGTAAAAGAAATTTACTTCGTTGAGCGATTGGGGATTTACACCTTCTGGGCATGGTTGCAGCGTGCCGTCGGTGTCTTTGTATACGCATGAAGGATAAGCACGTTCACCGCCGTTCAAATCATTGATGTAAATTGAATTTCTCGCTGTATCGACAGCTAACCCGCCACCGTATTCTGTTAGTGGGTCTAATGGTGGCTCTGGGAGTCTATCGACTTTCGCTTGAGTGTCCGTTGTGAAATCAAGCATCGTGACAGGTGGTTCATTTTCGCAACCGGGCGCTGTCTTGAAGTATTGGATTGCATTCCAATACCCGACGTGCACGTATAAGCGGTCGGAATCAGCAGGGCATACGCCTGCGTCCGCGGTCGAAGGGCCACTCTGGCTCAGGCCCATACCTAACGACAATGCTAAGGCGCACATAACCCCCGCAACTTTGCGCAACATAACACTCTCCAAATAATCGTTGGGATAAATATACCTAAATCTAAATACACATTTTACTATTTAGACAGTTCTTGTATGGAAATGTTGGGAATCAAAGACATCTTTCACGTCCCAAGGCGCATTTGCCCAGATTCTCGCAACCAGCCAGCCATTTAGCTACCCATTATTGAAATGAGCAGCAACTACGTCGAATGGCAGCCTCCAACTCTCTTTATAGATCAAAGGCAGGGCTGTTGCCCCGGTACCAATGGATAGACCCACGTGGGCAAGCGTCTTGAATTGCTCAGGGGATGCAACCGAGTCGCTGAGCCCTGAGTTTTCGTAGAAAGCATCAACAGTTTCCGCTTGTTTGCCTAACAGTTCTTCGTCATGCCAAGTTAACCGCAGTTGCTCAAGAAGCAAGGCACGTTGTAGTTCACGTCCCGGTTTCTGGAACTCGCGGATTGCTACGGCTTCAGCAATTTCCCGGCTGGACTTTTGTTCAATCATCCGCAGGTACTCTTCATTGGCTGCCAATGCGGTTTCATTTTGTAGTCGCGTCGCTTCGAGAAAAAGTTCTTTTTTTGTGGCGAAACGACTAAACAAAGCACCCTGGGAGCAGTTAGCTGTGGCCACAATTTTTTCTACACTCGCATGCAGATAACCTTCTTGCGCCACATGACGAAGAACCGAATCAATCAACGCATTGAGTATCGAATCACCAGTATTCACATGAGTGATGACATTCAGATGAGGCGCCGCCACCTCCGGCAAGTCGATAGGTTCGTGTGCTTGGGCAAATGTCCGAGCGTACTCCTGGAATACCCACGAGCAATCTAAGGCACGGGCTCCAGGTCGATGCGAAAACAAGATGAGCCCAAGGCCCATCATGATGATCC
>Ga0194055_10004321_pt1 | contig 10684 bp, 11 predicted proteins | sample SepL449m_MetaG_FD_155482 | JGI IMG/M metagenome (GOLD analysis project Ga0194055, IMG submission 155482) | Anoxic zone freshwater microbial communities from boreal shield lake in IISD Experimental Lakes Area, Ontario, Canada - Sep2016-L442-9m | ecosystem: Environmental > Aquatic > Freshwater >... | reverse complement strand
GAGACCTCAATGAAATTCTCGAGGCACTCAAAAGTGCAGCTGTAGAAAAAGCCCTAGAAGAGCAGATATGACCGTAAAAGAAATCCTCCATAGTGCTATCCAAAAACTCGAAAAGCTAGATATAAAAAGTGCCAAACTAGATTCAGAATTGCTACTTGCACATACTCTTGGTAAGCCCAAGGAATGGCTCATAGCCCACGATAATAACGAGCTAGACGAAGATAGCAGATTAGAATTTAATAAGGCTCTAGAACGCCGTATGGACCGCGAACCAATATGTTATATCACAAACGAGCTAGAGTTTTACGGTTTAGACTTCTTTGTTGATAACAGAGTCTTAAGCCCTAGAGTCGAGACCGAGCTTATCGCCGAAGAAGCCATAGCTAATGCCCCCAAAAACTCCAAACTAATCGATATAGGCACAGGTAGTGGTGCGCTGGCTATAGCTATTGCCAAGCACCGCCCGGATTTAATTATTACCGCTACAGAGGTTTCCCCCCTAGCCATGCAGGTGGCCAAACTTAATGCCAAAAACATACTGGGTGAATCTAACAAAATAATTTTTGCCATGGCCGACGTCTGGGGAGGAGTTGAGGGCAAATTTGAGACAATTGTCACTAATCTTCCTTACGTTTCAGAAGACTACAAGCCCAATATGAAGCCCGAGGTACAAAAAGAACCTTCTATTGCACTTTTTGGTGGTAAAGGCGATGGCCTAGATTTATACCGCAAATTTTATGACCATATAAATGAACATACCACTAAGGGTTCGAAGATATATCATGAATCAGACCCATGGCAACATGAAGATCTAAAAGTTCTAGCCGACAAGCAAGGTCTTAAGCCGATATTCGAGAAGTATTTGATACTAGGATTTGAAAGTAGTTAACTAGCAGGAGCTTCTGTCAAAGTAAGAGTGGCCTTGTTTTGCTTGCCATCGCGCAAATATACAACCTCAACCTTATCCCCTGGCTTCTTTTTGCCAATCACCGAGCTAATTGAGTTTGTCTCGCTGATATCTTGGTTGCCGAGTTTAAGAATTATATCGCCTTCTTTAAGGCCAGCTTTGTCGGCTGGACTACCAGGAAGCACTGCCAGCTGAGTACCCTTTCCATAAATTAATGCACCGGTGTTAGATTCAAGGTTATTGGACTTTGCAATTTCCTCATTAAGGGTGATGTAACGAACACCGATATATGGCCTCACTATTTTACCTGTCTTAATAACTGAGCTTAATACATTCTTAGCATCATTAATGGGAATGGCAAAGCCAATATTTTGCGCACTTCCGGCCACGGCAGTATTAATTCCAATCACCTTGCCCTCGATATCCACCAGAGGGCCACCTGAGTTGCCTGGATTAATGGCTGCATCGGTCTGGAATAAGTTGGTCAGGCTTTCTGAGCCGCCATCACTACTACTAGCCGTGATGGGTCGAGATTTACCAGAAATAACGCCAGTTGTGACGGTGTTCTGAAACTGCCCTAGCGCATTACCAATAGCCACAACGCTTTGCCCAACCTCTACCTTGTCAGAATCACCAAGCTCAGCGGCTTTGAGGTTTTTGGCTGAAAATCTAATAAAGGCTAGGTCATTACTGGGGTCGGTTGCTACAACCTTAGCGTCCTTATATTCGGTGTTATCGCTGGTGATTATATTGAAGCTCTCGCCACCTTCTACGACGTGTTTATTTGTCATAACAAGCCCATCATCTGTAACAATTATTCCTGTGCCTGCCCCGTCTTTAGTCTGAGTGGTTGAGCCTGTGTATGGGTCTACCTTACTAGAGCTCGACACGATACTAACTACCGAAGGACCAACTTTTTTAGCAACATTTGCTACAGCTGTTTGCTGATCAATCACAACTTGCTTACTCTGCTGTATTGTAGTGCTTGGCAATTTACGAAGTAAGTAATTGCCCGCCACAGAACCGATAAATCCAAAAAGCAATGCAATCCCAATGACTACAAAGATCTGCCCCATACTGAAACGCTTATTGATATTTGACTTTGGATTATTCAATTTTTCCTCCATTACATTTGTTAGCCGGTGCTTGTCCAGCGGTTCAATATAATTAACGCCACAAACACAACGACAGTGACAGAAAGATATTCTAAAATTATGCTCTTTTTGAGATTTTTATGTTTATAGTGGAAATATATACCTCCCCACCCATAAGCTAGGGCTGTAATTATGGCGCTGTATTGAGAGATGATCAGCGGTATTCCAGGAACTTGATAAAGAACCGCCCAGCGTGAGGCTAACCAAAAGAATTCAAGAGCCACAAAGCCCCACAGAGCCGAAAGTATTTGAGGGCTATTTGTGAAATCCAAAAGCCACCAAAGCGCTATTAAGAAATTGAGCAGCCAAAGAATAAGCAAAACAAGTGCAATTGGCCACTTCCAGTATGCTACCGATAAACTTGCAAGGGATGATGTGACTAGTACAAATAGAATGGTAAGAATATTATCGAGTAGTAGCTTTGGTTCGGGCTGAATCTCTAGATAACACAAGACTCCATAGACTAAAGAGCTTAGTGCCACACAGATTAAAAACACCAGAGCTGGTGTTTGTGCAATCAGGTAGACGGTGTAAAAATAAAATAGGCTAACCAAAATCCAAAGCGTTGGCCTTAGTGACTTTGTTAAAATTGTTTTAATCTTATTAGTAACTAGTAGGCGCCTAAAAAGAATATAATTTAGTACCACAATAATCGGAAATATAAGTACTGGCATTGGAGTGTAGTATAGTACCCCAACAGCAAGAACGGCAGTAATAGCACTGACCATTACTATTAATCTCTGACCCTGGCTAAAGACCTTTATTCTTTTAATTGTTGTCTTTAAACTCATAATTTTCTCCTAACGTAATAATTATGTCCGATTCGTTACCATTGCGCTCCACCTGCTCAGCTTTAATTCCAAACCTATTCTCAAGATACTTAATAGTGTAAGGCTTGCTACCTTTCGTGAAGTCCTTGAGTGTGGTCTTTCCGTCTCCAGCTGTTTTGGCCGATGCAGTCTTTATAACATTATAACCGAGAGATTTCAACACCCCCGATACCGTATAGACCTCCGAAATAGGTGCACTTGAGTTGTTAATTGTTATTTTAGCTTTTTCATCTTTAAGGTATCCATCGATGAGTAAGCTCTTAACAAAAGCCTGGATGGACTTATAGTTGCCCACGCCAGCTGAAGGCACAACTACGCTAGCCTCACCTACATTACTATTTTTTACCAGACCTTCAGTCTCGTTTTCTAGGACCTTATTGGTTATGGATTTTGAATCCACCTTGCGGCCGATATCAGAAAGTCGCTTTAGCTCTTCTATATTTAGGTCTGTCTTGAGGTGGTCGCCAACGATTGATATTAGTTCACTTACTTTGGCAGGATTCAATATGTTCCCGAGCTGCAAGGCCTGATCTCTCATACCTACAATCACAGCTTGCTGACGCCTGGCGCGGCCATAATCATCCCCGCATGTACCCTTGCGGCATCTTGCAAATTTTAAGGCAAGTGCGCCATTCATTTTATAATAGCCCGATTTCAGCGCGAATCCACAGGAAAAATTTTCATTCTTATCGCATGGATACTCGGGGTCTTGCAAATCCTCAGGGTTAAATACATTTACACCGCCAAGCTTATCTACTGCTAGTTTTAAGCCGGTAAAATCTACCCTAGAATAATATTGGATTGGCTGGTCTATAATATCGCTTATTGTCTTTTTAATAAGCTCTGGGCCCGACCCTGGCTTGGACTGTTCTGCTAGGGCGTAGGCGGAGTTAATTTTGTTCCAGCCGTAGCCAGGAACCCGAACATACAAGTCGCGAGGAATACCCAGCATCACAACATCATTTGATTTTGGATCAATGCTTGCGACTATCATAGTATCAGTCAGGTCTTGACCGGCATGCCCAGTATCGCCAGTGCCTAATAATAGTATATTTACCCTACCCTCGCCTTCGCCCTTGAGTTTACTAAGATCAATCTCTCCCTTGAGGCCTTCGGCAGATATGCCGCTCTTTGTACTTACGACTTTTCTTAAATTGATATATACATTACCCGCAAAGATCACCCCAGATAGAACAACAAGTCCTAATAAAATAATAAGTGCTTTAGGCCACCAACGAAGTTTTTTATTCTTTTTGGGAATAATTACATTCTTATCGGCGCTATTAATTTTTTTCGATTTGCTCTTTTTTGCAAATTTCATATTAACCTATTATAGATTATTAAGAGCTAGCATTAAATACTTATGCAAATATAAATGAGGTAGTGTTATAATAAATTAAATGAATAACAATAACGAAGAAAAAGAAGTTGCCGATTTATCTGCAAGGCTAGATGAGTCTGAGCTACTTAAGCCTGGCACTGCCATAAAGCCTGGCGCTAAAGAGCCCAATCAAAGTGAGCCTGCTAACGATGCTGGGGCTACTGCTGATGCCAGCAATAATAGTAATATCGAGAAAGATGTTTCTGAGTACAATAACTTCGTCGCACTTCAAGAAGCGGCCGGCCAAGAAATAGAAAAACCTAAAAACGGCGCACTACACGTTATCTGGGAGATATCCAAAACCGTACTAATTGCGGCGGCCGTGGTGATATTTATAAATACTTTTGTTTTCCAGGCCTACTATGTAAGCGGAACCAGCATGACTCCAACCTATCAAGACAAAGATTACTTATTGGTAAATAAATTCCCATCCTCCATGCGCAATATCCTCAAGATATTTGGCAGAAAAGATAATTTGGATCTAAAAAGAGGCCAAGTTATTATATTCAGGCCGCCTGAAAATCCTGAAATATTTTATGTCAAAAGAGTCATTGGATTGCCTGGTGACAGAGTGGTCCTGAAAAATGGTGTCTATACAATCTACAACACAGAAAACCCTAACGGATTAGTCCTTAAAGAGCCCTATACTGATCCTCGCTATGTCACAGAAGGCACTGTCGACGAGATAATCCTACCTGGCAATGTATTTGTAAGTGGAGATAATCGTGCACCCGGTGGTAGCTACGATTCGAGAGCCTGGGGTCAATTACAGCAAGATAAAATTATTGGGGATGCTTTCTTTAGGCTGATACCACTTAATAGTATCGGTTTTATAGGCCAACCTAACTACTAGATTTATTTAATTTAATCCTGGTGGTTCTGAATTTGCGAAATAATCCTCAAAAGCTCTTCGTCTGAGTAATATTCAATAAATAATTTACCACCTTTGGCTGTTTTTTGAATTCCTACCTTGGTACCTAGGAATTTTCCAAGTGAATTAGTGACGGCTAAATGCTCTGACCTTATCTCCTTGGCTTTGATTGTTTTTTGGCTATTAGCTCCATCTTTGAGCCGACGAGCGGCCTCCTCGCTCTCTCTGACGTTCAAGCCCCCCTTAAGTATGGCCTCTAGCAGGAGTGATTGGTCGACATTACTTTCGAGTGATAGTATCGCTCGCCCGTGACCTTCGGTGATCTGACTTTTCTGCAGGGCTATCTTGGCGGCATGAGGCAAATTAACCAACCTAACTGAATTTGAAACAGTCGAAGGGGCTTTGCCGACTCTTTTAGCAATCTGCTCGTGAGTCAAATTAAATTGGTCTATTAACTTAGTATAGGCAATCGCAATTTCTAATGGTTTTAATTCAGAGCGTTGGATATTTTCAATTACAGCAAGCTCCAGCTGTTCCTGTTCTGAGAAAGTCCTAACTATGGCAGGGACGCTTTTTAGGGCGATTAGCTTAGCTGCCCTGAGTCGTCGCTCTCCAGCAACTAACTGATATTTGCCAGGCTTTATTTTGATAATTACTAAGGGCTGTATTATTCCGTGCAATTTAATACTGTCAGCCAGATCTTTTAGGTCTGATACTGAAAAATCTGTTCGTGGCTGATGCGGATTTGGCTCAATATCATTAACACTGATATCTGAAACATTCTTTCCGTCGGCTTTGAGTTCGGCGGGTAATGCTTCAGATACGAAATCATCTATATCGGTAGGTATTAATGCATCGAGCCCCCTGCCTAATCTATTTTTGATCATTTATAAAGCCTCTTTTCTATTTCACGGGCCAGCTTTTTATAAGCCTGCGATCCTTTACTGAATTTATCATACTCTGATATCGGCAGGCCATGGCTGGGTGCTTCAGCTAATCGTATATTGCGCGGCACAATTGTGTCAAACATTTTAGCAGGGAAGTGCTTTTTCAGCTCGGCCACGACCTGTTCTCCTAGGCTGGTCCTCTTGTTGTGCATTGTTACTACTACGCCCAATAGTTCAAGCCTAGGATTTAGCCCCGCCCTGACGCGCTTTATGGTATTTAAAAGCTCAGACAGACCTTCTAGCGCAAAATATTCGCTCTGCACTGGTATCATTACATAGTCACTTGCCGTGAAGCTATTAATGGTTAAAAGACCAAGAGAAGGTGGGCAATCAATTATAATTATTTCATAATCAAGCGCTTCTAGAGCTTTTTTAAGGATGGACTCTCTGGATTCGGCACCACTCATTTCAATCTCTGCTGCAGCCAAGGAGCTATTGGATGGCAATATATCTAGGTTCTTGACCCTAGAGGATACGATTGCTGTTTCGCTGTTATCGCCATTAACTAAAACATCATAAACTGAAGACTTAAGAGCATTTTTATTAATTGATAGGCCACTCGTTGTATTGCCCTGCGGATCTAGGTCGACTAGCAGCACGCGTCGCCCGCTTTTGGCCAAATATGAGGCAGAGTTAATAGCAGTGGTTGTCTTCCCAACACCACCCTTCTGATTCGCTATAGAAATTATCTTACTCACCCTTTGCATGAATAGATTATACCAGCTTTTGAGCTTAACTTGGACTTTACAGCCAGATACAAAATGTGATATAATTCTATATTGTCTCTTGATGACAAGGAAAGGAAATCAGTAAATGATTGCAGTAATTGAATCCGGTTCAAAACAATACATGGTTGAGAAGGGTCACAGAATAGAGACCGAGCTACTACACTCCGATAAGGATGTTGTTGAATTTCAGCCACTATTAGTTATAGATGGAGATGACATAATGGTAGGCAAACCTAAGGTAGAAAATGCCACCGTTAAAGCCAAGATTGTTGAAGCTGACATAAAGGGCGAAAAGATAAGAGTTCTTAAGTACAAAGCCAAGAAGCGACAAAAGACTCTTACAGGTCACAGGCAGCGCAAAACAATCCTTGAAATCACCGAAATCAAAACTAAATAGCTCGTATAAACATAATTCACGCCCAAACTGGGGCGTTTTTTATTTAAATCATTTTATTGGCAATTGGTGGGGGCTTTTTTGCCACTAATAATATTTTGCATCCATCCAACCGTGTCTTTAAAGCTAGCATTCATCGTTTGATAATGATCCACTCGGCCCGAAGGGTTATATCTCTGAATAGCATTTGGGCTAGTATCGTATTTGTTAAACTTGACCAAATTGCCCTTCACGCACATTCTCTCGAATCCGTGCTGGCTTTGGGAAATAAATACCACATCATCATGAATTCCATGATTTATTAGCTTAGGCCGATCTGTCTTGACACTACCAACAATGTTTTTGGCTAAGTCGGTAGATAGTGATTGATATATTGGGTTTGCTGCAATATTTAAATTCTTTGCAACAGCACTAAATTCGGGTGTATATACCTCTGATGACCTATTTTGACCTCTGTTGCTTGGCCATAATTTCGTAAAGGCATCTATACAAAGAGACTGAGCGTCAGTCTTAAAATTCTTGGCATACTTTGGCTGCAATATTTTATCAACCGGGTAGGTTGTCTTATACCAGTCAGTATAGCTAGCAAGCACTAATGATCCAAACCAATTTATATTAGCGCCATTAATAGCATCATCCAGTGTCTCTTCAACACTAGTAACTGGACCGAACCCAACACTACCGAGAATTTTGATTTCTGGTGCATATTCATCTTTTATCTGATCGGCCCAGTATGAAGCGTGCCCACCTTGTGAATATCCAGCGGTGAATTGTTGCTCATCATTAATCTGGTCTTTTGTTAGTGCCAAATTCTTAAGAGCTCTAATACTATCTAGTAATGCCCTGCCTTCCAGATCTCCAACCATGTAGTGATGTAGCCGTGCGGCATCACGCATGCCTTCATAGTCAATAATGACAACTGTGTAGCCCTGACTAGCATAGGCCATTAAGCTACTCTCGTAGTTGGCCCAGTCGGCCTTAGCGGGGTCTTCTAGCGATGCGGCACAGCTATCAGCCATGCCAGTTGTGCCCGGGGCAAATGCAAAGACTGGCTTTTTATTGACCCCTGATGGCACATATACCCGTGCAAAAACAGGCACGTTATCGACCTTACCATCGGATGTGTTAAAGCTAAAAACCTGCCTAGTTATATCGACAGAAACAGGGTCGTCAAACTTTTTATTTGTCTGACCTATTATTAGGCGCGCTTCTTCGGCTGAATACTTTTTAGCGGCTTCTTCTTTTAATATTTTGCCTGTTTTGATAGCGGGGGCTTTTTTAATTTCTTTTTTTACAACCTGAGTGTCGACTGGCTTCTTTGGTTTCGGCAGAATTACGTAAAAATAAAACACAAGCATGCTTACAAATATAACTTCAATAAGTAAAACAAACCAAAGAGCCTGTGTTACCCTGCGTTGCTTACGTTCTTTAGCGCTAATGGGTCTCTTACTATGCTTCATTATAGATCCTTAGCCATTTCGTGCATCGATACGCCGTCAAACAAATCATTATTTAAATGTATGGTTTCAAATCCAAATGATTTGTAAAATTTTTCATTATCGTGGGTAATCAAATACACACTACTTGCCCCATGCAATTTCATAGAGTTTAATGTTTCATCAAACAGCATCGAACCGATACCTCCACCTCTGAATTCAGGCCTAACATACATCCAAAATATATAGTTTTCTCTTGGGTCTTCGATATTTGCGATAATATATCCAGCCAATACTTTTTTATCGTAGAGACCTGCTATGATTCGCTTTTTGCTTAAGCTAGCTTTGGCCAGTCGATAAATTGAATTCTGCTTTTCTACTTCTTCTAGGTACTCTCCGGGGAAATATGAGAAGTCCTGATGTAGAGCTTTTTTGAAGAGTTTTCTAAGCCTTAAAACGCCCCCTAGTTTTATTGGCCTAATTTTAACCCTCGTAGACACTGCTAGATACCCTGTAAATACCTCTCTACCTCTAGGGCAGCTCTGCAACCATCGCCGGCAGCCGTAATGGCCTGCCGATAGTGAGGATCGGCAACATCACCAGCCGCGTAAACTCCATCGAGTGCAGTCTTGACTCCATCCTTTACTAGTAGGTATCCTTTCGAGTCCGTATCTAGGATTGACTTAAATAAATCAGTCGCTGGAGTGTGGCCGATGGCAACAAACATTCCTTTGCAGCTAATGTCTTGGGTTTCGCCCGTCTTGATATTATTTAGCTTTAATCCTTCAACCATATCTTTTCCCAAAACATCAATCACTTCGGAGTCCCACTTAACTGATATTTTTTTATTATTCAAAACTCTATCTTGCATTATTTTACTAGCTCTAAATTCGTCGCGTCGATGGATAATTGTCACATGTCCGCAAAGCTTAGCTAAAGTTAGGGCTTCTTCCATCGCACTATCTCCACCTCCTATTACGACCACTTCTTGATCCTTGAAAAAATATCCATCACAGGTAGCACATGACGATATACCCTTACCCATTAATCGAGTCTCGTTATCCAGGCCTAGCCAATTAGCACTGGCTCCAGTGGCGATGATTACTGCTAGGGCATGATATTCGCTCTCACCAACCCAAACTTTTTTATATTTTCCATCCAGCTCGACTCTCGTAGCAAATTCTTGAATCATTTCAACACCAAAGCGCTTGGCCTGTGCTTTCATTTGATCCATTAATTCAGGCCCCATGATTCCATCCATAAAGCCTGGGAAATTTTCAACTTCACTAGTTAAGAGTAGCTGCCCACCTGGTGTAGTGCCTGTAATCATAAGTACCTTAAGATTAGCTCTGGCTGCATAAATAGCTGCAGTGTAGCCAGCTGGCCCAGCACCAGCAATGATTAAATCGTATTTTTTGTCTATATCTTGTTTATTCATATGCTCTATTATACCAAATAATCATTATTTTTAATTAGTTTAGCCCTGCTTAATATGCTTGGCTCAGACGGCAGATAAAATAACTGCTACAATACGATATATGCAAAAATTAACAAATCAACAAGCCGAAGCACTAAGTGCTATCGGAGCTTGGCTAAAAGCGAGCAAAGACGGTGGCAAACAATACTTGACCCTGGGGGGCTATGCAGGAACTGGCAAAACCACCCTGCTAGCAGCCTTGCGCCGAGTATTGCGCTCAAATATGCCAACCGTGAAGGTCGGCTTTGTGGCCTACACCGGTAAGGCCGCTCTGGTTTTAAGGCATAAATTAGTTGAAGATAAAATACTACAGCCCGGAGATTCAATATCTACCCTGCATGGGCTGATGTACTACTCTGATTCCGGTAAGAGCGAATCCCCAAAGTGGCGCAAGCGAGAATCCTTAAAAGTCGATTTGGTGGTAGTAGATGAGGCAAGCATGGTTAGTGAGGAAATATGGAATGATTTAATTAGCTTTGGCAGGCCCGTGCTTGCCGTCGGTGATCATGGGCAGCTGCCACCAATTGGCAATAATTTCAATCTAATGCTTGAACCGAAT
>Ga0194055_10004317_pt1 | contig 10686 bp, 9 predicted proteins | sample SepL449m_MetaG_FD_155482 | JGI IMG/M metagenome (GOLD analysis project Ga0194055, IMG submission 155482) | Anoxic zone freshwater microbial communities from boreal shield lake in IISD Experimental Lakes Area, Ontario, Canada - Sep2016-L442-9m | ecosystem: Environmental > Aquatic > Freshwater >... | reverse complement strand
CGGTCTCACCGGCACGAAAGAGGTTGGATACTTGATAATTGGTAAGTTTCTCAACTCCGTTCCAAATGATCTTTGAAGGTTCTCCAGTTCTCAAATTGGCAAGAAATGCGAAATTCTTGCTGTCTCCTGAATACAAGACCGGACCAATTAAGTTGTATGGACCAAAGGATTTTCCGTCAATGATAACTTTGTGATCCGTCGTCCCGTAGGCAAAATGGGCTAGGTCCGGCGAAATCGTAATTGAGCCTGGTGACACCTTTCCTTTTTGAACCTTGAACAGCTTGGTTTCCGTAATTTGTCCACTTTGAAAATTCAAGATTGGAATTGCAAGAAGGGCGGTGAAGATCATAATCAAAGCTAGAGGTCCGATGAATTCAAAAGTCAACGCCGGTCGCGCTGCCGAGCAGCAAGCTGCCAATTACCTATTGAATTTGGGCTATACCATTATCACTCGAAATTACCAAATTCGTGGTGGAGAAATTGACCTCATTGCGTTGGACGGGGACCAGCTAGTCTTCATTGAAGTTCGTTGGCGAAGAGACGATCTGGGGGAAGAAAGCATTGGAACGCATAAGGTGGCTGCCTTACATCGAGCGATCCAAACTTACCTGAAAGAAATGAACGAAACTCGCTCGTGGAGAGGCGATCTCATCGCTGTCAGCCCAAAAGAACTTCGACATCATCAGGATTATTTGAGTTCTTAGACTCATTTGGTCTCTACTTGCGTCAAATTATTCATTGTGCGCAGGCTCATTACTTTTCTATTGCTAGCGATTGCCGCTTTTGGAACTGCGCAGTTTAAAGTCGATCCCCAAAAAATACCGATCGTTCAAAAAAAGCGACGCGCCCTCCTTATCGGTGCGAGTGACTATCAGAGCTTAGGAAAACTCAAATTCGCTCATTCAGACGCTGAACGATTTCGGGATGCGCTCAGTCAGGGCTTCGGCTTCACCACTGACTCTATTCGCTTAATTACAGACTCGCCCGATAACCCAATCAAACCGGTTGCTGCGACAATCCTTGGCGAACTCGACAAAATGCTCATGGATCCCATATTGGACAAGGGGGACATGTTCATTCTGTACTTCAGCGGCCATGGAATGGCAACAGCTAAAGGCGATTATCTTTGCTCTACCGACACCAACCTGAGCAATGTTGAATCAACCGGAGTTCCCGTTCTTGAGGTGGTTCAAAAGTTGGTAAAAGCAAAATTGCGTAACGTGGTGATTATTGCTGATGCGTGCAGAGCTGGTGAGAAAAATGAATTTGGTTCTGAACTATTCAATGAAGCTCGGAAAGCAAATATCGCCGTCATGTTGGGATGTAGTCCGGGACAGAAATCCTATGAAGTTCCTGCCCTAAAGTCCGGCGCATTTACATATTTCCTACTCAAAGCCCTTAGTAACCCCAAGAATCGTACGGAGTCAGGTGGACTGTGGACCAGTAAAGTCGCGCAAAGTGTCGAATCTTCCGTGTTTGAATACACCCTTCACGACTACGGAGACAATGCGCAACGCCCAAAGAGTTTTGCCGACCCTACGAGCGACGTGATGCTCGCCAAATTCATTTCCCATCCAGATCAGTCGCTCAGCACAGAAAGTAATGAAGACCTGAGAATGGTTACGGATCCGGAAAAGATTTCCGACGGGATGACCGAAATTGGCGAAAAGCTATTGCTGGCGAACGACTATGACAAAAGCTTAGAGGCATGCAAACAAGCGATTTCCTTGAACTCTGGAAACATGTATGCGGCGTACTACGCTTCGATTACTACTTCGTATCTTGGTAGAAGTGGTGAGCATGAGAAATTCTGTAATTTGCTGGTGCAATCACAGGAGCCATATTTTCATAACCTTGGTCTTGTTCAATCCGAAAGCCGAATGACCCCGGTCTCAGAGCGTGAGAAGGCAATTGTCTCTTTTTGGGAATCTTCTCCGAAAGATGATACTTTTGCGACCATCGCTTGGGCGAAGGCGAGAATTTACTGTTCACCCCAGTTTCTGAAAACACTCTTAGAAAAGATTATTCCGACAATGCGGACCAATTCGAGAGTAAAGACCTTCTTCGAAGCTGAAGTATTGGTTGCGTCGGGCAAACTTGAAGCGGGCCTTGCAAAATATCGAGAAGGTCTCAAGAATCCTGAAGGAAAGGCCCTGATCTCAGACGAACACCTTACCATCTTGCAGTTCCCCATTCTGCGACAACTTCGCCGAGATGAAGAATTGAAAACCCTGATGCGAGCGCAATTTAGTAGCGAGCAAGTCTCCCAAAGTATGTGGATCCCCATTGCAAGCAACCTCAAGGAAATGGGTAATCGAGATGCAGCTGTCGCAATCATCAAGAAGGGCATGAAAGAGCCGAACTTGACCGAACAAACGGTTGAACTCGCTGCAGAAATTATGGGTGCTTCACTCGGTGATATTGTTGATGAACTTGAAATCGCTCAAAAGTCAAGTCCGTTCAGTTGGAAAATTCGAGTTGTGACGGCAATCGCTCGCGGGATAAAGAGTCAAGATCCTAGCTCAATCAATTTGGCTTTCGAGGAGGCTTCAAAATATTGCGATGATGATCTGGAAGTAATTTCCCTGACCTATCGAATCGAGGACTCTATATTTGAGGACGCTACGAGAAATTTTGGGATACCTGCGGAACAGTTTCTTGATGCGAAGGAACTCTTTCGATTGATGTTCCTGAACAAGGTTGACAAAATTGGGACTGACTCTTCGAAGTGGTACCAACTTGGCGATCTTGGACTAAGCATGCTTCAAGGGCCTTCAACTTACCAATTGTTCAAACGCTATATAAAAGACTTCAATGCGAGCTCGGAACTTGGATCGGAATTTTACACCATGCTGTTTCGACTTGCAGTTTCCATGGAGGACGACAAGATGGTGGAATTTGCGGCAAAACACCCTGCCCTCGCCGAGCCGGACCGAACGGACATTCGACTCCATTATTCGGCTTACTTGATTTCAAGAGGCGACTATCGCTCGGCAAAGACCATATTTGAGTCAGTAGGTGAAGTTTCGAAATCTAACATGATCGTAAAAGAGAGTCTCGGCGTTGTCTTCAAAGCTAGAGCCGGGGATGTCGCAGGTCTGAACCAATTCCTGAAGCAAAAATTTGAAGATAGCGAAGGCAATTTGATCGCAGAAGGAATAGCCGCGTTAGCTCTTTCGGATCTGGGAAAGGATGATGATGCTCTGGAGCATTTAGCCAAAGTAACTAATAACCAAGCAACCATGATTTCGTCGATCCCTCTCCGATGCGCAGAGCGATTATTGAAGATTCTAAAATCAAAAGGCAAGGTCGAACAGGCCAACGATCAGCTTTACGAAATCCTCAAAGTGAACCAATCCTCTCCGGCGGTTATGACTTGTTTCTTCGGGTTGCGGCCAGGAATCAATAGCTTTGTCGGACACTTCTCTGCAGAAACAAAGTGGGTTTCGGAGCAAAACTACGACCCAAAAATTCCGTCACATAAGTACGAATATAAGTCAGTAGCGGCGGGTGACGGGATATTTGAAATGACGGTTAAGGCAGATGGAACGGTCTCAGGCACCATAAAAGTGATTGATGGAGAATCGTTTGAGTTATCGGGCAAAGTTGATGAATTTGGAAATTTGAGGGGATCGGCAACCAGCAAGATTCATAAGTTTGAGGTTGAAGCAAAGCTAATAAGCAATGACTTCAAACTGACCGAGACGTTCAAAAAATCAAGCATTGGGCAATTGATCAAGGTAATCGATGAAAAGGGCTTAGTCATTAACTGGATGCTGCCTGCATCGGTGATCAAGCCCTAATCAAATGAGGTTAGAAATTCATTACGAGTGACTCAATTTTTGGACTTCTAATAGCGGAAGCAAAACTGCCAAGCACAGCACGAAGTAGCCAAACCCAGCTTTGAGTCTTGAGCCATCAATCTTTTGTCGCAGTAATGATCCGATTACCATTCCCGTCCCTGCCGCAGCCATAATTCCACCAACAAATTTCCAGGGGATATCTGGATGTTTGATGTATTCACCAGCAAAGCCAAAGACGGTAATGATGACAACTGCACAAAGCGACGTCCCGACCGCGAGTTTCATTTCGAGTCCAAAAAACAAGGCAAGAACAGGGACAATCATGAACCCTCCTCCGATGCCAAATATTCCGCTAATGAGACCAATGAGAAGCCCAAACCCAATTCCCATGAATGGATGCGGATTCTCTGGTGCTATGTACTTTTTGCTGCGAATCATGGCAATACCGGCCGTTACAAGAATAAGGGCGAACGCGAAGATCATCGTTGACTGCCTTGGTAATCCGAAAATGAAATCCGGCAGCAATTTAACAATGTAGCTCCGGGAAATGAACGCCATGATTGCGGTCGGAATTCCAAATTCGAAGGCCTTCTTAAAGTCAACCACTCGCTGTCTTGCAGCCATAAATGTTCCCACACCGCTCACTAGCACACTCACGCAAAGCGAATATCCGGCCGCATGATCAAACGTTTGCCCCAGCATATATACCAGTATTGGGATACTCACAATGGCACCACCGGCACCAATTAGCCCAAAGGAAACTCCGGTCAATAGGATGAAAAAGTAAGCGAGAGTCTCCATTTCAGGTTTCCATTAAGGATACGACATTGGAATGAGCGGAACTATTCGGACGGCATGTAAGTCGGTAAAATGACTAGGCTTATGCATTCTTCTTTTTCTTTAAGGGCGCTTTCGCTCGCCTGTGGTTTTGGCTTGACCGCACTTTCTTTTTCTCAACTTCGTGTGGCTACTTGGAATATCACCAATTACACGAGTGGTCGGGAAACCGCTTTTCAAACTGCTATTTTCTCCGCTTTTTCTGGCCGAAGTTTCAATCCAGACGTTCTCGTTGCCCAAGAATTGAAAGGCACCGTCGGCATTAACAACTTCCTTAACCTTCTAAACAGTGCGCCAGGTCAGGCCGGCCAATGGGCATTTGGAACACCCTATCTCACGACCGGAGATACGGATAGTGCGATGTTTTATCGAAAATCAAAAGTTGACTTCATCGGACTTTCCAATATCTCCGGAAATCCACGATCGACCCAGCGATATGATTTTCGGCTCAAAGGATACGGCGCTGGAAGTACCACAAACCCGGATATTAGTTATTACTCATCACACCTCAAGGCAGGTTCAACATCCGATGATGAACTGAAAAGAACCATCGAAACAACTAATATTAGGAATGATGCTGCGGTCCTGCCTTCAGGACGGCATTTCATGATCGGTGGCGATTTTAATATTCAAGGATCGGGTGATACGAGTTACCGAAAACTGGTTGATGCTACAACTCCAGGTTCAGGAACTGCCGGTCGCTTTTATGACCCCATCAACTCATCCTTTACAGGCACGGGAGGAAACATTAACTGGAACAACTCCAGCGCCTGGCGGTTTTTGCACACTCAAGATCCTTACGGCGCAGGAGGAATGGATGATCGATTCGACTTTATCCTCAATGGCGAATCATTCCGCGATGGAAAGGGGCTTGAATATATTGGTTCGCAAACGGCCGCCTATAGTACAACGACTTGGAACGACCCTAATCACAGCTACCGGGTCTGGGGTAACGATGGAACCAGCTTTAACACGACGTTGACCACCACGGGCAATACCATGGTCGGAGCGACCATCGCCCAAGCACTGAGGGATTCAGTTGGCAGCACCAATCCGAATAATGTAGGCGGGCACCTGCCAGTTTTCATGGACGTAAAACTTCCTGCAGACCTGACTGGTGATAAGTCATTGATTGACTACGGCACCGTCATGGTCAACACAAGCACATTCCAGGGCATTACAATCAAGAATGACGTCGATGCACTTATTTGGGGAACTGCCGGAGTTCAGAACCTCAACTATTCCTTCTCACTGACGGGATCCGGGTTTTCTACCCCTGGAGGTTCGTTCAACCTGCTGGCAGGTCAATCTCTAGAAAGTTTCATCCAAATTGATACTTCGACTTTTGGATTTAAATCGGCAACTTTGAACATTACGGATAATGTCACGGGTCAGTTCAAACAAGTTGCCCTTTCTGGAACCGTTGTGGTCCCAGAGCCCGCAACTATCGCTGGATTAGCTCTCGGTTTAGGAGTATTGCTCCGACGCCGGAAGAAATAGTTAGTTTCTCGGTATCCTAAAGCTTGAATGAAGAAGCTTTGGGGCGGTGCTTTCAGTGAGTCAACCGCCGATCTCGTGGATCGGTTTGGACAAACGATCCACACGGATCTAAATTTTTGGCAAGAAGACATCATTGGCAGCGTTGCCCACGCCCGAATGCTGGGTGAAACCGGCATAATCACAAAAGAAGAAGCCAAGATCATTTATGATGGCTTAGAGAAAATCCATGACGATGGACCAGAGGCCCTTAGACTCGATGTTGAGGATGTTCATACTGCGATTGAACTTCGACTATATGAACTGGTCGGCGATGTGGCTGGAAAGCTTCACACCGCAAGAAGCCGAAACGACCAAGTAGCAACCGCGGCTAGGCTCATGCTGCACAACGAGCTTTTGATCGTCCTTGATTTGATCAAGTCCCTTCAATCCGAGCTTTTGATTCAAGGGGAAAAATATAAAGCCGCCATTATGCCGGGCTTTACTCATCAACAACATGCCCAACCGATAACCCTCGGTTTCCATTTGCTTGCCCACTTCTGGGCTTTGCAAAGACACGGACATCGAGCCGAGCAACTCTTCAAACTGGCTAACTATTGCCCATTGGGAGCCGCAGCTCTCGCTGGAACAAGCTTCCCAATTGACCGCCAAATGACGAGTGACGAATTAGGATTTACCGCACCGATTCCTAATGCTCTCGACGCCACAAGCGATCGGTCCTTTATCATGGATGCCCTCCACGTTTGTGCGCTGATCATGATCGATCTCAGTCGAATCTCTCAAGAGCTTGTGCTGTACAGTGGTCGGGAATTTGGATTCATCAAGTTAGCTGACTCTGTCACAACCGGATCCTCAATCATGCCTCAAAAGCGAAACCCCGATATGGCCGAGCTCATTCGAGGTCGAACAGGACGAGTTATTGCGAATTGGGTCACCTTAGCAACCGTAATGAAAGGTCTTCCATTAGGCTATAACCGAGATACCCAAGAAGACAAACCACCATTGTTTGATTCACTGGGCAAGGTTAAGGATTCCCTTCAGTTGATTCAACTCCAACTTGAATCCTGTGAGTGGCAACTCGACACGATGAAAGCCGCTACCATCGGCGACTTTTCGACCGCCACCGACTTAGCTGACTACCTAGCTGCCAACGGAACACCGTTCCGCGAGGCCCATGATATGGTCGGGAAAATTGTGATTGGCTGTAACGAGCGCAACATTACCCTCGAAGACCTGGACGAAACGATTTTGGGAGAAATCTGCCCAGAAATCCCAGTTGAAGCTCTCGGCGTCCTGAAACCTGAAGATTCGGTAAAAAGGCGAGAATCGTTCGGTGCTCCAGGTCCAAAAGCCATGGCAGTGCAGATTGCCCAGGCGACAAAAGTTTTCGAAGCCCGTGGCTTCGAAGAGATTGTTTAAAGCCCCAGTCGGACTCGATTAAGAAACATTCGTGCTTCTTCATCGGGTCCACCGTAAGTTAGCCGAAGAACATCTTCGATCGGAAAGACTCGACGCCCATCCTCATAACCAAGGAAGCTAATTTCTTCCAGTTCAACATGTTCATCAGAATAGGCTCTCACATATCCGTAATGAACGGACCCGTCTTCGGTGTGAATTCCCACAACCAAGTTTTTTGAAGCCGCAAAAGCCAGGAGCTTCTCCATCTCAAGACTATCCGGCGCGCCACGAGATTGACCGTTGGCGAGTTTTTGACGTTCTAGAAGCAATTGCACGGCTTGCATGTACTGAGTGCCAAACTGAACCCTGAGTACTTTATCAAGAGTGCCTACGAATGAACCCCAGTTCTGACCATAACGGTCAATTCGCTCTAAGCGAAACGAATCCCCATCGATCTCGCGGATAAAGCCCACTTCGAACGAATCTGGCTCATAATGAACCCCACATAATTCTCCTCTTTCGTTGCATTCGAAGAGAACCTGGCGAATTCGCTCAAACAGTTCAGACACCAGATCGTTGTACCCTGGTTTAGAGCGATACTTCGAGCAGAGTAGTAACCACTTGGTTGGCTAATGAAAAATCCAGGTGGCGAGTTACGTCGTTGGGACATGCAATCACGTGGATCCCAGCATCAAAGGCAGATTGAACTCCATTTTGCGAATCTTCAAAAGCGATAACTTCCTCAGCATAAACTTCCATTAGTTCTAGTGCCTTTAAGTAGAGATCAGGAGCTGGTTTACTCCGAGCGGCATCGTCTCGGCAGACCGTCATTTCAAAGAAGTGCCCCAATTTCAAACGATCAATGAAGTCGTCAACCCAGCTGTGGAGCGAACTTGATACGACGCACATTCTAAGCCCCTTTTCTTGTGCCAATGTAAGAAGCTCAACCGCGCCAGGACGAGGAGTCAAGTCGAAGTGTTCCCAGTATCGTTCTCGAAATCGAAGTCGTATTGATTCTGGGCTATCATCAAGATTCGCTAACCGCTTAAGAAGAATTTCGGGCTGCTCAGCAACTTGGTCTGGTCCCCGCCCGACAATATTCATCCAAACTTCGTCGGGATATTGGTGCCCATGAGATTCAAATAGACCTTGCCAAGCCAAGACTTCGGGGGTTTCAGTATCTAGAATTAAGCCATCAAAGTCGAAAAAGAGGGTGGAAACCAAGTCGTTAGCGTACCTTGGACTCCTTTGTAGCTAGGTATCTTTACGGGTAGTGCAGTCTCCCAAGCCTTACGTTGAATTTAAGGATGTCTCTGTTTCATATCGTAAGCAGAGCGAAGCGGTTGCAAAGATCAACTTGACAATTGACGAGGGAGAATTTGTCTTTCTGGTTGGAAAGACGGGGGCCGGCAAAAGCACGTTGCTCAAACTGATTTCACGAGAAATTTCTCCCCAGTCTGGAACTGTTGTGATTGATGGTAAGGTCATCAGCGAGCAGTTCTCGATAGCAATTCCTCGACTTCGAAGGAAAATGGGAATTGTCCCTCAAGACTTTGCCCTTCTGCCCAAAAAGACAGTTGCAGAAAACATTGCCTATGCTAGCCGAGCCGCAGGCAAAACAAAACGCCAAACCCGGCGGCGAATGGCTTTTATCCTGTTTGGTATCCACCTTGAACACAAGATGCACAGCTTTCCCGATGAGCTATCAGGAGGGGAAAAGCAACGGGTTGCCATTGGGCGGGCTTTGATCAACGATCCACCCATCCTTTTGGCGGACGAACCGACCGGGAATCTTGATCCTGAACACTCCATGGAAGTCATGCAACTTCTCATGAACCTTAATGAGCGAGGGACCACCGTCATTGTTGCAAGCCACGACATGATGGTGGTCGAACAACTTGGCAAACGTGTGATCCGTCTTGATGAGGGCCGGATTATTTCTGATTCGAAATTTGATGCTCCCCATCCGGCTCAACCTGAAATAGAAGACGCGGAAGAAATGGGTTCTCAACTTGCCGAAGACCTTCCCGAAACCATAACTCCCGAAGAAGAGCCAGAGGAAGAAGAAAGTCTACAACTCGTAGAAGATTTAGGTACGCCCGAGATCAGCGAGGCTAACCCAAATGTTTGATCGCTTAACGTTCATTCTTGGTGAATGGCTTGTCTCGATTAGGCGAAATCTTGGCATGGTTCTACTAGGGATCATCACGGTCACAGTATGCATTTTTGTTTCCGGAGGACTCACGCTTACCTACCTTGGCGTGCTCAAGTACGGACAGAGCCTCACCGACAAATTTGAAATGAGGGTCTTCCTCAGAGATAAGACCTCAATCGCGCAAATCTCGACAGTTGCAAAGCAAATTCGATCAATGGATGGGGTTGCCTCCGTCAACTGGATCCCTCGCGACAAGGCATGGGAAAAGATGAAAATCGAATATCCCGAACGCACCCGAGATCTCGACAATGTCCTTCCCGACGCCTACAAAGTTGTCTTGAAAGACCTCAGTAGGAGCGATGCGCTCGCAAAATCCATTCAAGCAATGCCGGACGTCCAGCCAGATGGTGTTCGGTACCTCCAAAACACGCAAAAGAAAGTCGAAGAGAGCCTGAAATTCCTGAAATGGATTGGATTAGTCGCAGGCGGCCTGCTCGCTCTAGTCTCAGGTGTTTTGATCTTCACCGTCGTCAGGTTGACCGCAATGTCGCGTCGTCTTGAGCTTCGAATCATGAGCTTGGTTGGCGCAACTTATACGACGATTTATACTCCTCTCCTTCTTGAAGGCACGTTCCAGGGACTGCTAGGAGGGCTGGTCGCTGGATTACTCTTGCGGCTTTCGTACGCTCAATTACAAGCGGTAGTGAAAGGATCCCAATTCATCAGCGAGTTGCCGCCGTTCCCCAACAACCAAGTCTTTATAGCCTGCGCTGGCCTTGGTGCAGCCTACGGACTTTTGTGCTCGATCCTTGCACTGTTAAACCTCCGAGGCAAGATTCGATGAAGCATCGATTCCCATTGCTTCTGATCCTCCTACTCGTTCTGCCTACTTTAGTTGTCGGACAGAAGTCAATAAAGAAGCTAAGAAAGGGGCTCGAAGATGTCAAGCACTCGAAACGTGTTGTCGAAAAGAAGCTAGATGCCACTAAAAAAGGC
>Ga0194055_10004315_pt1 | contig 10689 bp, 8 predicted proteins | sample SepL449m_MetaG_FD_155482 | JGI IMG/M metagenome (GOLD analysis project Ga0194055, IMG submission 155482) | Anoxic zone freshwater microbial communities from boreal shield lake in IISD Experimental Lakes Area, Ontario, Canada - Sep2016-L442-9m | ecosystem: Environmental > Aquatic > Freshwater >... | reverse complement strand
AAATGGCCTACCGCATGCAGGCCTCGGTGCCCGAACTGACCGACCTCGGCAAGGAACCCGCCTCCGTCTTCGAGCAGTACGGTCCGGACTCGAAAAAACCCGGGACCTTCGCGGCCAATTGCCTGATGGCGCGCCGGCTGATCGAGCGTGGCGTGCGATTCGTGCAGCTCTACCACCGCGGATGGGACCATCACGGCAGCCTGGCCAGCAACCTGCCTCTCCAGTGCAAGGACACCGACCAGCCCTCCGCCGCACTCGTTGCCGATCTCAAGCAGCGTGGCCTGCTCGATGACACGCTGGTCGTCTGGGCGGGGGAGTTCGGACGCACCGTTTACGGCCAGGGCGGACTGAGTGAAAACTACGGTCGCGACCACCACGGCCGCTGCTTCTCGTTATGGATGGCGGGCGGCGGCATCCGGCCCGGTATCGTCCACGGCGAGACTGATGATTTTGGGTACAACGTAGTCCGTGACGGCGTGCATGTGCATGACCTCAACGCCACCATCCTGCACTGCCTCGGCCTCAACCATGAAAGGCTGACCTACCGCTCGCAGGGACGCGACTTCCGGCTCACCGATGTGTCGGGCAACGTGGTCAGGGCCATCCTCGAGGCGCAAAGGTGAACGTTGCGCTCCGTTCCCGGCTCTTTGCCATGCTCATGTTCTTGCTCTCGTTCAGCCCCCTGCTCGCGGGAATCCTGGTGTTTGCCGTGGGCACCGTTGATGCCGCCGATCGCCCGGCGGGCCGGCCCCTGGTCTTTATCTTCACGGGCGAAAGCAATTCCGGAGGCATCGGGGCGAACGCCGCCGCCACGCCCGCGGAGAGAGCGTCGCGACCCTGCGTGCAGATCATGAATCTCACGGACGGCAGGTTCGGCTTCGAGGATCTGAAGCTCGGGGTCAATAACCTGCGCGATCATTTCCGGCTCGATGGCTACTATGCGACAAGTCATGGATTCGAGAACCAACTGGCCAATGCGGTCGAGGCTGGCGCGTTCCCGGGCCGTGAGCGCGTTCATCTCGTCAAGACCGGCCAGGGCGGATCGAAAATCGCGGAATGGGATCCCAAGCATGCATCCGGATACTGGAGGAAATTCCTCCAGCGCATCGAAGCGGCGAAGCGGCAGTTGCCAGCCAATCCCCAATGGGTCGTGTGGTTCAGCCTCGGGATCAATGATGCCATCGCACACACGCCCATCGTCAGGTGGAAGCAGGACACCCTCGCGCATCTGAAGCGCATCAAGGAGGAATTGCCTGGCGCCGTGATCGTCATGACGCAATTTCAGTCCATGAAGAAATACGGCGCGTTCGATGCCGCCATCGCGGAAATCGCGGCGAACGAGCCCGGGGTTCTGACGGTGGATTCCTCGGACGCCGCCCTGGGCGATGAAAACCACTGGAACTACGCGGGCCTGAAGACGGTGACGCAACGGCTCGTCGAGACGACGGCAAAGGTCCTGGAAAAGAAGCCGGTCCGTTGATATTCGGGACAGGCAGTAGCGATGGGTGGGTTGGTCGGGATCGCTCACGTTGAGGATGGCTTTGTCGTCGAAGAGCTCGGGCTGGTGGCCGGTCTTTTGAAGCAGTTCGACCATCTGCCGGTGGGGCAGCGCGCTGCTGAGTTTGATCCCTTCGGCCTCGGGCAGCGCCGCGAGTTTCTCCTCGTTGCTGCGGGTAATCATGGCCGCAGATCATGATCTGCGGGCAGGATTGCCCGCGTTACGCCGCGCATCGCGCACGCAATGGTGCATAAGGCGGGATTGCCGCCGGTGTGCGCGCGCCCCACGATGCGGCGGATTCCGATGACGACGACCCTTTTCCCAAATGACGACGCGATGCCCGCAGTGGTGGAGGCGGACATTTCACTGCCGGGAGATGCGGCGGCGGTGCTGGCGATGCTGGATGCGTATTCCTCGGATCCGATGGCCGACGGGCATCCGCTGTCCGCGGTCGCGCGGGCAAATCTCATCGCGGGGCTGCGGGCGCATCCGACCACGCTGGTGTTCCTCGCAGTCCACGCGGGCGAACCCGTGGGCATCGCGGTGTGTTTCCGCGGGTTCTCGACGTTTGCGGCAAAGCCGCTGATCAATGTGCACGATCTCTACGTGGTGCCGGCGCTGCGGGGCCGCGGGATCGGCCGGGCATTGCTCGGGGCGGTGGAGCGACGGGCGTGCGAGACGGGCTGCTGCAAGCTGACGCTGGAGGTGCTGGAGAACAACACGCCGGCTCAGCGGCTCTACGAATCGGGGGGCTTCTCGCAGGCGCAGTATTCTGAGGCGGCGGGCAAGGCGATATTCCTGTGGAAACTCCTGCCCGGCGCATGATCCGGGGCCGAAGCGATGGCGGATATTTTCACCAAGAAGAAGCGCAGCGAGGTGATGTCGCGCATCCGCTCGACGGGAAACAAGAGCACCGAGCTGGCGCTGGCGGCGATGTTCCGAGCGGAGGGAATCACGGGATGGCGGCGGCAGCAGAAGTTGAGAGTTGAGGAGTTGAAAGTTGCGAGGAAACGCGGGGGTGTGAAGCGCACGAAGGACACCCCGCCAGCGTTCCTCCGAGTCCGAGTGGACTTCGTGTTCCGCGCAGCGCGCGTGGCAGTGTTTGTGGACGGTTGCTTCTGGCACGGCTGCCCGCGGCATTACCGCACGCCGGGCAGCGCGCGGGCATTTTGGCGGAACAAGGTGGAGACAAATCGCGCGCGCGATCTGCGCGTGTCGCGCGGGCTGCGGGCCGCCGGCTGGACGGTGCTGCGCGTGTGGGAGTGCGCGCTGTCGCGGGCGCGGGCGGGGCGCGCGCTGGCGCGCATCGCGCGGGCGCTGGACGCGTGAGGGAGGCACTCATGCCGGGCCGCGTTTGCTCCCCAGGTTCCTTCTGTGCTCCACCACCGGCTTTGAAGACATCCAACATCCAACATTGAACTTCCGACATTCAATGTTCAGAGCCGCCGCCCCGCCGCCGCTTGTGGCCACCCGGCGTTGGACGTTGGATGTTCGCCTCGCGCCCACTTCTCCGCGCATAACGATATTTTATGAAACTCCACGCGTGCTTTTTCGCGGCCCGCCCATAGTTTCCCTCACCCCATCCGAACCGATGAAAAAAATCCGCGCCTTCACTCTCATCGAACTGCTCGTCGTCATTTCGATCATTGCCATCCTCGCCGGCCTCGCCCTCAAGGCCTTCGGGCCCACGATCGAAAAGGGCCGCGCAACGACCGACCAGAACAACCTCGCGAGCATCGGCAAGGGCATCCGCATCTATCTGAACGACACCGACGACGCCATGTTCTCGCTGGCCGACACGGTAGCGTGGCCCGCCGTCCTCCAGAAAAAATACGTGACGGACTGGAAGGCGTTCCAGTCGCCCTTTGACAAACGCGCGTCATTTCCAGGGCCGGATCCAACAAAACCTAGCGCACCGATCAGCTACGCGATGAACAAGGCCGTCCTCGATACCGTTCTCACAAAATGGGACAACTCGGGTTCCACCGTCATCATGGCTGCGTCGAACGTGGACACCGCCATCCCCGGCAAGACCGTGAAGTTCGTCGCGGTGACGTCCGCAGACGGCCCGACCAAACCCGTCATCAACACCCCGCCCACCGGCGTGGACTTGGGCTCTCATCAGGGGCGGCAGTCCATCAATGTGCTCTTCAGCGACGGTCACGTCGAGCAGATGGACTGGGCCAAATACATAGACAACTCCACCGACATCGGGAAACAGCGGTGGAGCCCGATGAATTGAGCCGTCGCGCCGGCCCCGCGCGGCACGCCAAGCTCACACGAAGCGGCACTCCAGCGCGTCCGCCGACTTTAGCAGCCGCACATACTTCGCGCGCGGAATCTCCATCGTGCCGAACGTGCGCAGATGCGGAGTGCTCCACTGCGTGTCGAGCAGAGTGAAGCCGCGTTCGCGCAGCCGCGTGACGAGTCCGACGAGCGCGACCTTCGACGCATCCGTCTCGCGATGGAACATGCTCTCTCCGAAAAACGCGCCGCCGATCGCGACGCCGTACAGCCCGCCCGCAAGCCGCCCCTCGCGCCACGCCTCCACCGAGTGCGCGTGGCCGAGCCGGTGCAGGTTCACGTAGCTCGCAAAAATCTCCCCGCTGATCCATGTGTCCTCGCGCTCCGCACAGCCGCGCATCACGTCCTCAAACGCCGTGTTGATGCGGACTTCGAAGAGGTTCCTCTTCAGCGTGCGCTGCAAGCCGTGCGGGATGTGGAATCGCCCGTCGAGCGGGACGATCGCGCGCGGATCCGGAGAGAACCACGCGAGTTCCCCCGACGGCACCGCCATCGGAAACGCACCGCTGCGGTACGCGTGCAGGAGGAGGTCGGCGGGGATCATCGGGCGGAAAGTTGAAGCCGCAGAACCGCCTCGACACAAGCGCGCGCCGCGCGTGGCACCGGCCAGGGCAGGCGCATCAAGGGCACAGCCATGCCGAAAGTCTGGCGCACAGGTGAAATTGCTGTGCGCGCGGCGGAGCATTTTTCCGGTTGGAGCACGCGCGTGCATTTTCCGCTGATCCGCCGGAAACCCATCGCGGCGTGTGGCGGTGCGCATGGCTCCACTCCCTTCTTTTTAGACGCAGAGGCGCGGAGAGAAACAGGGGGAGGCACAGAGGAATCACCCTTTCCTCTGCGGGCCTCAACACTTTCCCTCTGCGCCTCTGCGTTTGAAGGGGGCATCCAAATTTGTTCGCCATTCATGGACTCACGCGCGCCGAATTTCTGCCGCCAGTGGCCGGAAACAGCAGTCGCGTGCTCCACCCGGAACGCGCCATCCGCATCTGCGACCATCCGCGTTCATTTGCGGTTTCTCCCGCGCTACTTTTTCTTCTGCGCGAGCGTGAACCAGTCCACCGCTCCGAACGGATTTCCGCCGCCCTGCCCGCCGCCGCCGGTGTGCTTCGCCATGTCGCGCTTGCCGGCTTCCTTCGGCGCGCCGGGCTTGCGTTGCGACTCGACGCTCGCGTTCGACTTCATCGAGAGCGCGATGCGTTTCCGCGGGATGTCAATCTCAACGACGGTCACGTTCACCTTCTGCCCAGGCTTCACGATGTCCGCGGCGTTCTTCACGAAATCATCCGAGAGCTGCGAGACATGCACGAGACCGTCCTGATGCACGCCGATGTCCACGAATGCGCCGAACGCGGTGACGTTCGTGACGATGCCCGGCAGCTTCATGCCCGGCTTCAGATCGTTCATGGTGTGGACGTCGCCAAAGTTGAACGCCTCGAACTGCGCGCGCGGATCGCGTCCCGGCTTCGCGAGTTCCTTCACAATGTCGGTCAGCGTCGGCAGGCCGACTTCCTCGCTCACGTATTTTTTTAGATCGATGCGGTTGCGCTTCTGCGCGTCGGTGAGCAGGTCCGAAATCGAGCAACCGACATCGCCCGCCATTCTTTCGACAAGCTCGTATCGCTCGGGATGCACCGCGCTCGTATCGAGCGGATTCCCGCCGTCGCGGATGCGCAAAAATCCCGCAGCCTGCTCGAATGCCTTCGGCCCGAGGCCCGCGACTTTCAGCAGCTCCTTGCGCGACTTAAACGGCCCGTTCTCGTCGCGGTGCGCGACGATGTTTCCGGCGACGCGCGCATTCAAACCGGACACATACGCGAGCAGATTTTTCGACGCCGTGTTCAGCTCCACGCCGACGTTGTTCACGCACGAAGTCACCACGTCATCGAGCTGCTTCTTCAGCGCGGTCTGATCCACGTCGTGCTGATATTGCCCGACGCCGATGCTCTTCGGATCGAGCTTCACGAGTTCCGCGAGCGGGTCCATGAGCCGCCGCCCGATGCTCACCGCGCCGCGCACCGTGATGTCTTTGTCGGGAAATTCCTCACGCGCAATTTCGCTCGCGGAGTAAATGGATGCGCCGCTCTCGTTCACCATCACCACCTGGATGCTCGCGGGCAATTTCAGTGTGCGGATGAAAGCCTCCGTCTCGCGCGACGCCGTGCCGTTACCGATTGCGATGGCCTCGACGTTGAACTTCGTGATCGCCGCTTTGATCAAACGCCCGGCCGTCTCCTCCTCGCGGTCAGGGAAAATCACGTCGTTCCCGATCAGCTTACCCTGCTTGTCGAGCAGCACGATTTTGCACCCCGAGCGGAAACCGGGATCGATGCCCAGCACGGCCTTCTGCCCGAGCGGCGCGGCCAGCAGCACCTCGCGGATGTTCTGCGCAAAGACGCGGATCGCCTCCTCATCCGCGCGCTTCTTCACCGTGAGCCGCGCCTCGCCTTCCATCGCGAAACCGAGCAGCCGCTTCTGGCAATCATGCACCGCATCCCGCACCTGCGTCGCCGCCGCAGATTTGTTCTTCACAAAAATGGATTCCAGCAGCGACACCGCCTCGCTCTCCTCCGGCGTAAGCCGCACCATCAGGAATCCCTCGGCCTCGCCGCGACGCATCGCGAGGATGCGATGCGACGGCACACTCGCCGCCGGCTCGCTCCAGTCGAAGTAGTCCTTGAACTTTGCGCCCTCCTCCTCTTTCCCCGAGATCACCTTCGACCGCACGACGCCCTTCTCCGCATAAAGTGTCCGCATCCGCGCGCGCGCATTTGCATCTTCCGCGATGCGCTCCGCGATGATGTCGCGCGCGCCGGCCAGCGCGTCATCCAGCGTGAGCGTGCCCTTCTTCTCATCAATCTGCCACTCGCGCCCCGCGTGCTCCTTCGCCACAGCCTGCACGTCGAGCGTGACATCCTGCGCCCAGATCAAATCCGCGAGCGGCTCCAGCCCCTTCTCCTTCGCCGTCGTCGCACGCGTGCGCTTCTTTTGCCGGAACGGCGCATACAAATCTTCGAGCACATTCATAGTCTCCGCCGCGCCGATTTTTTTCAGCAGGTCCGCGGTGAGCAGCTTCCGCTCATCGAGCGACTTCATGATGCTATCGCGGCGCTTGTCGAGTTCCTCGAGCTGCTCCAGCCGGTCGCGGATGTTCATAATCTTCACCTCATCCAGCTCGCCCGTGCGCTCCTTGCGATACCGCGCGATGAACGGCACCGTGCCGCCCTCCTCCAGCAGCACCGCGGTCGCGGCGACCTGTCGCGGTTGAATGGAAAGTTCCGAGGCGATCTTGAGGACGTGTTGTTCGAGCATGTGCGGTGAAAGGGCGCGCATCGTGCAAACGCGGACGCGCGGCGCAATGGGGAACTTCGTAGCGCAAGCGTCCCCGCTTGCCGTATCACAACGCCTCCGGCTTGCCTCACACGCCGAATTGATTGCGGGCGCGGATTTTTCAACGGACGCCCAGGCAGGCGCGGTGCCAGCGATCCCGCAAACAGACCGTCTGCACGTGTCTCCGTCTGCACCGCGGAAAATGCCGCGCTTTCCAATCCCAACTTTCCTGCCAAAGTCCGCGCTCCAATCCGAGTTATCCACCAACCATGTACCCACGAATCCTCCTCGCCTCCGTCGCCGCCCTCCTCGTTCTCCCCGCGCTGAACGCGCAGTCGCCGTCCTTTCCGAACAGCAACCGCTACGGCATCGAGAATGCGAAAAAGGCGATGGCGAATTTCACCACGCCCGCGGGGCTGAAGGCATCGCTCTTCGCTGCGGAGCCGATGATCCAGAACCCGACGAACATTGACATCGATCACCACGGCCGCGTGTGGGCGACCGAGTGCGTGAACTACCGCCGATACATGGGCCTCCGTTCCGAAGGCGACCGCGTGGTGATTCTCGAAGACACGAACGGCGACGGACTTGCCGACAAGGAGACGACTTTCTACCAGAGCCCCGAACTGACGAATCCGCTCGGCATCTGCGTCATCCCCGGCCCTGGCGGTGGCAAGAAAGGCCAGCGCGTGATCGTGAGCGCTGCGCCGAATGTGTGGCTGCTCACCGACACCGACGGCGACGACAAGGCGGACAAGGCGCAGGTGCTTTTCAAAATCGGCGGCGTGTGGAATTTCGATCACCAGGTCCACGCATTTGTCTTCGGGCCGGACGGGAAATTTTATTTCAACGCGGGCAACTCGATCACCGAACTCACGTGGCCCGACGGCAAGATCGTGAAGGACATCGTCGGCAATGAAATCACGAACCAAGGGAAGCCGTACCGGCAGGGCATGGTGTTCCGCTGCGACATTGATTTGGAAAAGGGCGTGGCGAGCAATGTCGAGACGCTCGGGCACAACTTCCGCAACAACTACGAGGTCGCCGTGGATTCGTTCGGCGCGATGTGGCAGAGCGACAACGACGACGACGGCAACAAGGGCGTGCGCATCAATTACGTGATGGACCACGGCAACTTCGGCTACACCGACGAGAAGACCGGCGCGGGCTGGCAGGCGAAGCGCACGAACCTCGAAACGGAAATCCCGAAGCGGCACTGGCACCTGAACGATCCCGGCGTCGTGCCAAATCTTTTGCAGACCGGCGCGGGTTCGCCCACCGGCATCCTCGTGAACGAAGGCACGCTGCTCGGCGTGCCATTCACAAATCAGATCATTCACTGCGACGCAGGCCCGCGCACCGTGCGCGCGTATCCCGTGAAGCCCGACGGCGCAGGTTACACCGCGGAAATGGTGGACATCCTCACCTCGACGGACTCGTGGTACCGCCCGAGCGATTGCGCGATCGGAAATGACGGCGCGCTCTTCGTCGCAGACTGGTACGATCCGGGCGTAGGCGGACACGCGATGGGCGATCACGAAAAAGGGAAGATCATGGGCCGCATCTACCGCGTCGCGCCCGTGGGCAACAACGGCATTGCGGCGAAGACGGACGTGAGCACGCCCGAGGGCGCAATCCTCGCGCTGTCGTCGCCGAACCGCGTCACCCGCTCGCTCGGCTGGAACGAACTTCACGCCCTCGGCGCGAAGGCCGAGCCCGCGCTGCTCTCGCTTTTCAAAAATCAAAACCCGCGCCTCCGTGCGCGCGCGCTCGGCGTGCTCTCGCAGTTCAAGGGCCGCGAACTCACGCATCTCGCCGCCGGACTCAACGACGCGGACAGCGACGTGCGCTGCTTCGCCGTCCGCCTCTGCCGCGAACTGCACGCCACGCGCGGGCTCGACACCACGCCGCTCGACAGCGACCGCGCGCTCGTCGCGAAACTTCTGCGCGACCCGAGCGCCGCAGTCCGCCGCGAGATCGCGCTTTCGCTGCACGCCTCGCATAAGATCGAGAAGCTCTGGGCCGCGCTCGCGCAGCAGCACGACGGCAAGGACCGCTGGTTCCTCGAGGCGCTCGGCCTCGGCTCGGTCGGCAACGAGGATCTGTGCTTCGACACATGGCTCGCTGCCGTCGGCGACAAATGGAACACGCCCGGCGGTCGTGACATCGTCTGGCGCGTGCGTGCCTCGAAGTCGCCCGAGTATCTCGCAAAAATCCTCGCCGACGAATCCATCTCCGCGAACGAGAAGCCCCGCTTCCTGCGCGCATTCGACTTCCTCCCCGCGAGCGAATCGAAGGACAAGGCGCTGCTGCAGCTCATATCGATCGGCGCGAAGAACTTCGAGGTCTCCCGCGAGGCGCTCGCGCGGCTGAAGGGCAACAAGTCCCCCGAAATCGGGAAGCTGCTCACCGACACGATCGCAAAGGCGAAAGGCACACCCGCATTCATCGAGCTCATCGCCAACTTCGGCGCGGCCGGCCAAGGGCAGGCACTGCTCGACACCGCTCTCGCCATCGGCACCGATCCCGCCGCAGTCGAGGCGATCAAGCTCGTGCTCGAAGATCGCGACAGCGATGCGATCCTCGGCAAGGCGCTCGCTGGCCCGCGCTCGGCGGACATCCTGAGCCTCATCGGCGCAAGCGGCAGCAAGCGCGGCATGACGCGCCTCACCGGCATCCTCACACGCACCGACGCGCAGCCCGAACTCCGCCGCGCCGCCGTGCAGTCGCTCGCGCGCACGCAGGCCGGCGCCGAGGCGCTCATCACCGCAGCAAAAGATCGCAGTCTCCCGGAAGACCTGAAGCCCGTCGCCGCGAGCGCGCTGCGCCTCGTGCAATACGCGTCGTTGAAAAAGGACATTGATTCCCTTTTCCCCGCGCCCGCTGCGCTCGACGGAAAGGCGCTGCTGCCGATTTCCGAACTCGTGAAGCTCAAGGGCGACGTGGCGAAAGGCCGCGCCATTTTCGAGCGCGCGGAATCGAGCTGCATCATCTGCCACCGCGTGGATGACAAGGGCGTGGACTTCGGCCCCGCGCTCTCGGAAATCGGCACCAAGCTGCCGAAGGAAGTCCTCTTCGACTCCATCATCAATCCGAACGCCGGCATCAGCATGGGCTTCGAGACCACGCAGCTCACGCTGAAAAAGGGCGGTGCCGGCATGGGCATCGTCCGCAGCGAGACGAACGAGGAAGTCGTCCTCGGGCTCCCCGGCGGCGCGACGCAGAAATTTGCGAAGAACGACATCAAGTCCCGCGAAAAACTCGCGACCTCGATGATGCCGAGCGGCCTCAGCCAGGCGCTCACGCAGGAAGACCTCGTGAACCTCGTCGAATACCTGAGCACGCTGAAGAAAAAGTAGCACGCGAGCGGAGCGACGCGCGCATGGAGCGCCGTCGTCCCCGGCGGCCACCTCCCGTACGCGCAACGTCACTTTCATTCGCGCGTCACGCCAATTCGCACGCCGTGTCGTGTTGCAAGCAAAGCAGGACAAAAGCGTGCGAGCAAAGCAGGACACTAAACGGGAGCAGGGCAATGGAGGAGAAGGACGGGGCGTTTGTCC
>Ga0194055_10004314_pt1 | contig 10690 bp, 9 predicted proteins | sample SepL449m_MetaG_FD_155482 | JGI IMG/M metagenome (GOLD analysis project Ga0194055, IMG submission 155482) | Anoxic zone freshwater microbial communities from boreal shield lake in IISD Experimental Lakes Area, Ontario, Canada - Sep2016-L442-9m | ecosystem: Environmental > Aquatic > Freshwater >... | reverse complement strand
CCGGAGCCGTGTGCGGGCGTTCGAGTCGCCCCGAGGGCGCCACCCCGACTCCCCACCGATGTCCGTCCGGTTCCGCGGAACCGCTCCGGAGGCCCATCCCCACCGGCCCACCACCCCGCCGAGCCGTGTGCGGGCGTTCGAGTCGCCCCGAGGGCGCCACCCCGACCGTGGCCCGGACCGGCGCCCGTTCCGGGCCCGGGGCCCGCTCACGCGGCCGGGTGCTGGTCCGGTCCGTCCACAGCCGCGAGGACCGCCGCCATCCGCTCGGCGTCGGCACCGACCGGTCCGAGGTCGATCTCCTCCTCGATCCCCAGGTCGCGCCAGGCGATCTTCACGAATGGGGCGACCGCGTAGCTCATGGACGCGAGCCGCAGATCGTCGGTGTGTCCCGTGTCGAACAGGTTCCCCGCGACCAGTGCGATGGCGCAGAACTTGTAGGCCTGCATCGCCCGGTACCACTCACGGCGCTGCGCGCGCAGCCCCGTCCGCTCTTCCCATCGGGCGACGAACTCGTCGGTCGTGGGGGCGCCGGGCAGGTTCGTGAGCAGGTCCCCCACGTTCCAGAACACCTCGGCCCAGCCCACGTCGGCGAGCGGGTCACCGACCGTCGCGAGCTCCCAGTCGAACACCGCGGTGACCTCGTCGGACACGAACGCGTAGTTCCCGGGCTTCGCGTCGCCGTGGACCAGGGTGACGGCCGAATGCTCGGGTCGGGTGGCGACCAACGTCGCGTGCAGGCGCTCGAGCGCGGGCGACGGCTCCCGGCGCACCCGGTCGATCTCACCACGCCAGTGAGCGAGATCACGCTCGAGGTAGTCGCGCCCGTCGGCGATGGCGTCGAGCCCGGTCGCGGCCAGGTCCACCGAATGGATCTCGGCGAGCTGATCGGTGTAGGCGTCGCACAACCGTCGGATGCGGGCGGGGTCGGTGCGCAGATCTTCGGGAACGTCCTGCTCGAACACGGTTCCCGGCAGCCGCTCCATGACGTAGAACTCGCGCCCGAGCACGTCGCCGGTCGGCTCGCGCCAGAGGACCTTCGGTGACCGGACCGCCGTGGACTCCAGGCACCGCAGGATCCGGAACTGGCGGTGCAGGTCGTAGGGCGGGAGCAGGGCCGGTTCGACGGGTCGGAGGCGGAGCACCACGTCACGGCGCGCGGTCCGATCGCCGTGGCGTTCGGCGATCGCGAGCAGCAGGGTCTCGGCCGAGTGCCCCACGAGCGCACGGCCCAGACGCTCGATCGTGACGTCACCGGCACCGGCCTGGGCCGTCATCCAGGCTCGCAGGCGCTGCTCGGCGTCGGACCCGAGGGCCATCACGCTCACCAGTTCGGGTACCGCGGGTAGCGGTCACCCTGCACGAGGAGCTCGAAGATGCCGTACCCCGTCATGCCGCCCATCTCGAAGCGCATGAGCTGGTCGCTGGAGACGGTCGCGGCTTCGATCTCGTCGAGTTGCGCGGGGTCACTGCTGTCCCAGACCGTGTGCACGATGGCACCCTCCCGCCGGCTGCGTGACCCGGGGATCCCGTAGTGGACTCCGACGTGAGGGTGCTGGGCGTGGGCCGTGACCTCGTAACGCGTCCCGTCCTCGTCGGTGAAGACGATGTCGGCGTGCAGCGGCCGCTTGCGACCACCGTCGAACTCGATCTCGTGCTCGAAGCGCACGAAGCGCTTGGAGCGCGTGCCGTCCTCGAACGTGATGCCCCCGTCGACGTACCACACGTCGCCGTCGGCGGACTCCCACACCCACGCCTCGATCGCGCGGTCGCCGAACCCGGCCTCGAACCACAGCCAGAAGTCGACCTGGTCGGCGACGCGGATACCGAAGGTGCGGTCGCGCCCACCGTGGAATCCGTCGACGGAGATCCGCTCACCGTCGAGCTCGACCCAACCCGTGTACCGACCCGGCTGCTTGATGTGGTACATGTCGACGATCGTCCGCCCCCGCTTGCGGATGGTGATCGGCAACAGCTCCCACATCGGCGCACGCGACTCGTAATGCAACTCATACTGCATCCCCGAAGGGTTCGGCCCGAGTTCCAGCGTCCAGCGTTGCAACGGCTCCACGCAGGTCCAACGCATCGGCCCGGCGAAAAGGTCCTCCCGGTCGTCCACACACCGACGCGCCGCATCGAGATCCCAGTGCCGTCCGTCGGCGCACGCCGCCTTGGCGTAGCCGTGGGCGCGTTGCGCGTTCGGATTGTTGCCGTACCCCGTCACCACCAGGAGCGACCCGTCCGGCGCGTGCACGTTGAAGTAGCAGCGGTCCGACCAACTCGGTTCGCTGTCGCCCACCTCGTCGAGCGGTCGAGGCAATTGGTGGACAAAGGACTCATCCCCGGCCCGGTACGGCATGCGTCCTCAATCCTGTCCGAGATCCGTGGATCGTGGAGCAACGTCGGCGACAACCTTGCGATCCTATCCCCGGTCCCCACCCGCCACACGATCCCGGCGTCGGGAGCGTGCTGGGACCGTCCTGGCGGCCGTCGGACTCGTCGGCGGCGCCGCACTGGGGCTCCTCGCCTCCGCGCGCCACCTCGTGCCGCCGCCGGTCGCCGGGCCCCGACGACGGGGATCAGCCGAACGCCGGGATGACCTCGTGCCCGAAGAGGCGGATCATCTCGGCGATCTCGGTGAACTCGCCGAGCGACGCCTGCCCCGTGTGGGCCGGCAGGCCGGCACCGAACGCGGCGTGCACGTGGTCGCACCCGGTGAGCGCCTGAAAGCGCACGACCTGGGCGATCACGTCGTCGGGCGTGCCGTAGAGCAGCCGGTCGGCGGCGATCTCCTCGGGCGACACCTCCTCGCCGGCGTCGATCCGGGCGAAGAGCGCCCGCTCCTCGTCATCCTCCACCGACTCGCGCCAGTGCTCCATGAGGCCGTCGACGTAGGCGGGCAGCACCTCCCCCACGACGTGGTGCCGGTCGGCGCCGACCCAGGCGTAACGTCGCAGGATCCAGTCGGGCCGCGTACCCGCCCGTTCGCAGGCCGCGCGGTGGACGGCCAGACACGACTGCGCCTTCGCCAGCGACTGCACGGGGCCACAGAGCCAGGCGTCGCCGAGGCGGGCGGCCCGCTCGACCGCGGCGTCGGCCACTCCCGCCACCCAGAGCGGCGGGTGGGGCTGCTGAACGGGACGCGGTTGCACCGTCAGTTCGGGGAACGACCAGAAGCGCCCGGCGAACTCGGCGCGCTCCTCGGTCCAGACCAGTTTGAGGATGCTGAGCGCCTCTTCCATCCGCGCCCCACGGGTGGCGAAGTCGGATCCCATCACCTGGTACTCGAGCGGCCACCAGCCGAGCCCGACCCCGAGCGAGATCCGGCCGCCCGAGAGCTCGTCGAGGGTCGCGACCTGCTCGGCCACCCGCACCGGATTGTGGATCGGCAACTGGAAGATCCCGGTCCCCAGGCGCAGGGTCGAGGTGCGCGCCGCGACCGCCGCGAGCAAGGTGAGTGGATCAGCCAGATTTCCCGGCATGAAGTGGTGGTGGCCGATGGTCACGGTGTCGAACCCACACTCCTCGGCGATCAGCGCGAGGTCGGTGGTCTCGCGGTACGGGTCGCGCTGCGACCGGTCCTTGAGCAACGGCAGCGACAGGGAGAACTTCACCGCGCCATGTTCGCACGGCCCGGGCGCCACCAGCGATCCGGCGGCCGGGCCGTGCGATACGGTGCCACCGACGAGCACGGAGGAGACGATCGTGGAACTCAGCGGGAAGGTCGCCCTCGTCACGGGCGCGGCGTCGGGCATCGGACGGGCCACGGCCCGCCGCCTCACTGTGGAGGGCGCACGCCTCGCCCTCGTCGATCTCGACCCCTCCGGTCTCGCCACTCTCGCCGACGAACTCGCAGCGTTCTCCGTGGTCGCCGACTGCTCCCGGTCCGACGAGATCGACGACGCCTTCGCCCGGGTGCACGCCGAGTTCGGGCGCCTCGACCTCGTGCACCTCAACGCCGGCATCGCAATCGGCGTGTCCGACCCCGACCTCCTCGACGACGACACGTACCGCACGATCATGGCGGTCAACGTCGACGGCGTGATCTTCGGCACCCGGGCGGCCGTGCGGCTCATGCGGCCCCAGGGCGGCGGGGTCATCGTGGTGACCGCGTCGATCGCCGGCATCGTCGCGTTCCCCCTCGACCCCGTCTACGACGCCACCAAGCACGCGGTGGTCGGCTGGGTGCGGTCGATCGCCCCCACGGTGGCCCCCGACGGCATCACCGTGCACGCCGTGTGCCCCGGGCTCACCGACACCAACATCCTCACCGATCCCACCAAGGACGCGTTGCGCAGCGCCGGGTTCCCGCTCATGGAGGCCGCCCAGATCGCCGACGCCGTCGTGACGGCCGCTCACAGCGACGCCACGGGCACCTGCTGGGTCTGCCAGCCCGGCATCCCGCCCACGCCCTACGCCTTCCACGACGTGCCGGGCCCGCGCACGCAAGGGGCCGAGGGTGTGGCGCCGAAGGACCTGGTGCTCTGAGCCCCCGACCGGCTCTCAGCCGAGGCGCAGGGTCTCGAGCGGCTCGAGCCGGGCGGCCTTGACCGACGGGTACAGGCCGGCGATCGCGGCCACGAACACCGCCAGGCTGATCCAGATCGGCATCTTGGCGTAGTCGATCACCACGACCCACCCGGCGATCGCCGAGACGAGATAGACCACTCCCACCCCGAGGAGCGCGCCGAGCAGGCCTCCGAGCAGGCCCACGAACAGCGCCTCGAGCAGGAACTGCAGGCCGATCAGGGACCGGGTGCTGCCGAGCGCCCGCCGGATGCCGATCTCCGACGACCGCTGGATCACCGAGATCGACATGACGTTGGCGATACCGAGCCCGCCCACGGCGAGGGCGAGCAGGCCGGCGAAGAGCGCGGTCTGCTGCAGGGTCTTGTCCGCCTGCGACGACGCCTGGAGCGCGTCGCTCGGGATCTTGGTCGAGACCTCCGTCGTCCCGCCCAGACTGATGGCCGTCGGGAGCGCGTCAGCGGTGCGCTGGGTGGCGTCGGGCAGGGCCCGCACGAACATCTTGGTGGGGGCACCGTCGGTGCCGAAGTCGTTCTTGGCCGCCCACTGGGTCACGAAGACCGCGTTGTCGAGGCTCGGATCGAGCGCCACCCGGTCCAGGACTCCGATCACCCCGTAATCGTTGCCGTTGAGCTGGATCGTGCGAGCCTCGCCCGGCAGCACGCCGTACTGGTCGGCGAGCGCCCCGCCGATCACCGCCACGCGTCCGTGGTCGCGCACGTCGGACCCGTCGATCCAGCGACCACTCCGGAGCGGCACCTGGAGCACCCCGGGCAATCGGGTGTCGGTCGCGAGCACCGGGACCGGGAACGCCTGGTAATAGTCGCGGCCACCCGTGATCGGCAGCGTCACGACGTTCTTGACCTCCGCGACGGCCGACGCGGACTCCACGGTGGCAACGGCGTCGACCCGGCGCACGGAGTCCTTCGGGAGGGTCGCGGCCTTCGACCCGAAGGTGTTGCCGGCCTCGACCGTGATGAGGCTGGTCCCGAGTTCGGCGAGCTTCTGGCGCAGGTCGCCCTTCGCCGACTCGGTGAGCCCGACCGCCCCGACCATCGCCGCGACGCCGACGATCGGCCCGATCAGGATCAGCAGCGTCCGGACCTTCCGGGCGGCGATCCCGGCGACGGCGACGGAGACGAGGTCCCGGACGCGACTCACCGCGCGCCCTCGAACGCCTTGGGTTCCTGGACGACGTCGCTCACGATCGCGCCATCACGCATCGAGACCACCCGGTTGGCCGTGGCGGCGACTCCGTGGTCGTGGGTGACGAGCACCACCGCACGCTCAGACGTCTCGAGTCCGGCAAAGATCTCCATGACCATCGCGGCGTTCGTCGAGTCGAGCGCACCCGTGGGCTCGTCGGCGAGCACGAGCAACGGCTCCGTGACGATCGCCCGGGCGATCGCCACGCGCTGCTGCTCACCACCCGACATCTGCACCGGCCGGTGATCGGCCCGGGCGCCGAGCCCCACCGACTCCAGCGCCGCCATCGCCCGCTCCGCCCGCTCCGCCTTGGTCAACCCGCGGAAGAGCAGGGCGGTGGCCACGTTGCCGAGGGCGTCGAGGTGGGGGATCAGGTGGAACTGCTGGAAGACGAAACCGATCGAGTCGCCGCGCAGTCGCGAGCGCTCGTCGTCGGGGAGCGCGCCCGAGTCGACGCCACCGACCGTGACCGTCCCCTCCGACGGTCGGTCGAGCACCCCGAGCAGGCCGAGCATGGTGGACTTCCCCGATCCCGACGGACCGATGATCGCAAGGTGGTCCCCGGCCCGCACCTGCAACGAGACGTCGCGCAGCGCGTAGACCTTCACCTGCTCGCCGTAGACCCGCGAGACGTGTGACAGCTCGAGCAGCGGCGCACCCGGCTCGGGTGAGGTCATCCCTTGCCGCTTCCGCCGCTGGTGGTGCTCGACCCGCCGCTCCCCGACTGGTTCAACTCCACGACCACCACGTCACTGGCCTTGAGTCCCGACTCGATCTGGATGTAGGACCCCTCGGTCAGACCGGTCTTGACCTTGACCTCGCGCGTCCGGCCCCCGCGGTTCAGATCGATCAGGCGCACCACGTCGTCGCCGGAGCCGTTCTGCTTGACCGCCGCGATGGGCACGGTGAGCGCGCCGAGCGCCTCCTTGGTCACCACCTTGACCGTGACCGGGGTGCCGTCGGCCGCGTTGAGCGTGCCCTGCACCTGGACGGTGCCGGCGTAGTACTGCTTCTTCGTGTCCTTGTCGGTGGTCGCGAAGTCGTCGACCTTGGTCACGATCCCCGGTGCGGAGACGGTCGAGTTCTGGACCTGCACCGTGGCTGCCTGACCGACCTTGAGCTTCGTGCGGTCCGAGGCACTCACCTGGAGCGACACCGCGATGTTGGGTTCCGTGAGGGTGAAGAGCGGCGTCCCGGACGGGGCGGCGTCACCCTGCTTGACGAACACCTTCCCGAGCGCGGTCGGACCCGCGATCGTGACCATGTCCGTCGGGAGGAAGAACACGTTGGTGTTCAGGGTGTAGATGCAGATCGTGGCGGTGGTCTGACCTGCGGCCAGGATCACGCTGCCGGTGACCGGCTGGATGTCCTTGCCCTGTTGGGCGGTGCCGGTGACGGTGTACTGCACCGACGTGTCCTTCACGGGCGCCTGGTCGGCGACCACGGTGAACACCGCGCCACCGCCGAGACCCGTCGACGCACCCCCACCCACGAGCGTGAGCTTGGGCTGGGTGGGCGTCAGGATCACGATGCCCGCGCTCGCCGGGGTGCCCACCACGTAGTCGTCACCGGGCAGCAGCCCCACCACGAGGTCGCGGTCTGGCTGCACCAGCCCGTTGTTGAGCGTGGGCACGTTCACCGTCAACGACGTCTGCCCGGGCTGGACGGTCACCACGCCACCGGGCGGGTTGAAGTCGAGGCCCTGCACCGCGTCCCCGCCGAACGACAGGGCCAACGAGATAGCCTGCGTGGTGGCCCGGTCGAGGCTGATCGTGAACTGGGCCGGATTGCCGCCGTTGACCCGCAGGTTCCCGGCGGCGATCGTCGCGACGGGCTTGGCGGCGTCACCCGACTGACCGAGGATGGTGATCGTGGCGTTGCTGAGCGCACCGATGGTGTACCCGCTGCCCTGGTTCAGCCCCACGACGAGGTAGCGGTTGGGCTTGATCGTCGTGCTCGCCTTGGACTGCACCGTGACCTGCACCGAGGTCTGCCCGGACGGGAAGAGCACCGTCGGCGGGAAGGCCACGTAGTCACCGTCGGGCTGCGCGCTGCCGTTCACGGTGAGGTTGACCTGGGTGTCGTGGCCGGGGGCCACGTCGGCGGTGATCGTGACCGTCGCCGACTGGCCCTGGTCGATGCTGGTGGTCCCCGACACCGTGAGCTTCGGGGTGGCGGTCGTCGGCACGCTCACCGACGACGACGACGGCGAGCCGAGGTTGTAACCGCTCCCGGACTGCAGCGAGACCGTGAGCGTCTGGTCGGGGGCCATGGCGTTGGGACGGATGAAGATCGGAATGGTGAGTTGGAGGACTCCGGCGGGGAACGTCACGGGAGACGCCTGGCGGATGAGGTCGGCCGGATCGATGCCGGCGACGGAGAAATTGAGGCTCAGCGCCGACGACGGCGCCACGCTCGCGATCACGACGAACCGGGCCGTGGACCCCTGGGCGACGACCGACGTGGTGGCGGAGATGGTCATCGTGGGCACCGCGGTGATGCCGACGTCACCACGGGGCGCCGGCCGCCGCGCCGCCGATTTCACGGCCGGTGGGCCGATGGTCAGACCCGCTGAGGTCTGCGCGCCGAGCTGGTACCCGCTCCCCTGCTGGAGCGCGACGTTCACGGCCTGGCCCGGCGACGGCGACGCCCCGGGGTAGCCGCGCTGAGCCTGCCACTGGGCCAACGCGAAGCGGGTCTGCTCGGTGAAGGACTGGTCGATCGGCCCCGGCGAGAAGCCGGCGCCGAGCAGGACGGACTTCAACTGCTTGACGTCGGCGCCCTGGGCCCCGACATCGAGCCGACGGAAGAACGGCAGGGTGCCGTCGACCGCGACCGACGAACGCCCGTCGACCGCGAGGATCGTCTGGCCCGAGGCCAGGGGTGCTCCGTCCTTGAGGGTCACGGAACTGACCACGGCCGAACCCGTCGCGGCGGTTCCCGAGCCGGCCGACGCCACGGCGTTGACCGTGCGCTGCTGGGCACGCTCGAGCACGCCCGGGACCGACACCTCTTCGCGCAGGTCGCGGGTCCGCGCCGTCGCGGTGATGAGCACCGGCTTGGCCTCGGTGCCACCTCCGGACGCGAGCAGCACGCCACAGACGATCGCGATCACGGCGATCGCCGCGACACCCGCGATGATCCACTTCTTCATCAGGCCCTCCGCCCTAGTTCTTCTTCGCCGTCGGCTTTTGCACCTTGGCGATGCATTCCTGCGTGTCGGTGCTCGTGATGATGTCCTTGCCCGCCGGTGGCACGATGCTGGTGCCCGACTGGGTGCTGAACGTGAAGAGTCGACCCTTCTCGTCCGGCGCCGGCGTGGGGATCTTCCAACCCCGCCCGATCATGCACTCACGCCACTTGAGGTACGCCGCGTTGCGCGTCTTGATCTCGTCGGGCGTCAAGGCGTCGTTGGCCGCCTGGGCCGCGCTCAGCGCCTGCACGATGTTGCTGCGGGCGGCGCAGGTGGACAGCGACTTGAGGTACTCGGGGTCGTTGGCCGGCGAACTGGGGTTCGACGAGTCGGGCGCCCCGATGAACTTCACGCCGAGACCGTCGAGGCACGACCGGAACTTGCCCATCGCCGCGAACATGTCGGAGGTGGGGTCGGTCTTGTTGGCCAGGGGCACGGTCGTACCCGACACCCCGGTCGCGCTCGACGGGCCCACGCCACCGCCCGAGCCGCTCCCCGCCGGTCGGACCACCTTGCCGTCGACGACCTTCCACCCGTCGGGGACTCGGATGTCGACCTGCCCGGCCGAGAGCACCGACGGGTCGGACGCCGAACCACCGTCGTGGGTCGCGAGGACGACCACCAACGCGACGAGGGCGACCACGACGCCCGCGGCCACCGCCCAGACCCCCCGTCGACTCCCGCTCACGATCCCCTCCTGAGGGCTCCGAGACCGCCCGTCACCACCCCGGGCGGCCCGGCGAACCCTAACCCCGTCGTCGCCCCGCATTCCAACGCTCGCCGGGGCCGCGCGCCCGCTCGGAGGCCCCACCCGGGCGGCCGAGAACGGGGTGGGCCGACCTTGGCCGACTCCGTATCCTGTGACTCCCCGAATCGGAGCAGACGTGAGCGACGACCAGGCCAGCGAACGCGAACGGGTCCAGCCCGAGATCCTCGTCCCCGACGGCTCGGGCGCCATGGGGCCGGGCGCGGCCGCGCTGATGGCCGAAGCGGGGAACGCCGCCGACGACGGCGAGCAGGTGACCCGTCCGACCAAGCTCATCCGGATCGCCTCGATGGTCCGCTCCATGCTCGACGAGGTCCGCCGGGCCCCCCTCGACGACGCCGGGCGACGCCGCCTGCGTGAGATCCACGACCGGTCGCTGACCGAGCTCGAGAGCGTGCTCTCCCCGGACCTCTGCGCGGAGCTCAACGAGGTCGTGCTGCCCCTCACCGCCGAGACCCCCACCGAGTCCGAGCTCCGCCTGGCTCAGGCTCAGCTCGTCGGCTGGCTCGAGGGCCTCTTCCACGGGATCCAGGCCACCCTGTTCACGCAGCAGGCCATGGCCCAGTCCCAGTTCGAGGAGATGCGCCGGCGCCGGGGCCTCGAGCCCGGGCAGTCCGACGCCCCGATGCCCCCGAGCGGCTACCTCTAGCCCGGCGAGGTCCCAGCCATGAGCACCGCACCCCACCTCCAGCCCGACTGGTCCCCCGGCTCCTGGCGGACGCGCCCGTCCGTCCAACAGCCCGACTGGCCCGACGCCGACGCGCTCGCCACCGCCCTCGACACCGTGCGGGCCATGCCGCCGCTGGTGTTCGCCGGGGAGGCCCGCAGCCTCACCGAGCAGCTGGCGGCCGCCGCCCGGGGCGAAGCCTTCCTCCTCGTCGCCGGAGACTGCGCCGAGTCGTTCGAGGCCTTCGGCGCCGACGGCATCCGCGACAAGCTCAAGGTGATCCTCCAGATGTCGGTGGCGCTCACCTACGGCAGCGGCGTTCCCACCATCAAGG
>Ga0194055_10004312_pt1 | contig 10691 bp, 13 predicted proteins | sample SepL449m_MetaG_FD_155482 | JGI IMG/M metagenome (GOLD analysis project Ga0194055, IMG submission 155482) | Anoxic zone freshwater microbial communities from boreal shield lake in IISD Experimental Lakes Area, Ontario, Canada - Sep2016-L442-9m | ecosystem: Environmental > Aquatic > Freshwater >... | reverse complement strand
CCATAGAATAATGGTATGGGTAAACGATGGGTATCAATCCCTTTGGTGCTGATGGTTGTTGGGTGCGGGCAAACGGAACGACCCAAGGATGTTTTAAGTAAAGCCGACTATCAGCAACTAGTTCATGCTGACCGCTCGGTCAAACAAATGCCGAGCTTAAGCCAAGTTAGTTCATCCTGTCAAAATTTGATTCAAAAAAACTATTTGCAGTGTCTTAAAAGCGGGCTGCAAAAACAAACCAAGATTATTAGTGCAGCTGCCTATGACTATTCGCTGGCAGCCAAAAATATTAAAGGGGGCTGCCAACAAGAACTGGTGCAAGAGGGAATTATTCTTGAACGGATTTCCAAACGGCTCGGAGTTGTGATCGCTAGTTTAGCACATGAGAGCAGCCAGCAATTTGCTGCAGCTTTAAAAGCTTTAAAAGTAGATGTACAAAAAATAAGAAAAACCGAACATCCTTTCACCTGTAGACACCAAGTCTGACTACGGTATCCTGCTGAGTTGTTGATACACCAATCTATCAAGGAGGCAAAAGAGGACCCCTTCCTTCAGGTAGGGGGTGAATTTTGCTCTCTCACATTAGTATATCTCATTCTCTCTAATGGGTTTGATATAATGAAATGTAATGAAAGTTCGTTATAAATACCGGTTACGCCCTGGTGCGGAGGCTCGACGTTGGTTGCATTTTGAAGCCAATAATTGTCGCTACTTGTGGAACCGGTTAGTTGAAGGAGTCAAAGCAGGTAAGTGGTATAAGGAAGCTGATTTAACTGCTTGGCGCCGAGAACTCCTTTGGCTGCGAGCTGGCAGCGGAATTGTGCAACAACAAGTTTTTAGGGACTTCAGGAAAGCTGAAGGACGCAAGAAGTTCAAATCTTCACATGGCTACCTTCCTAGTCTTAACTATGTGGGGTTCGGCAAAAACTTCCACCTTCGTGAAGGCAAACTTTGTTTGCCGCATGGGGTGCAAATCCCTGTGGTATGGTCTAGGGAATTACCCTCGGATCCTTCATCAGTCCGCGTCTCTCAAGACAACCTGGGGTATTGGTATGCCAGTTTTGTAGTGGAGGTCCCGGATCAAACCAATCATTGGGCCCCGGATGGCTCGATGATTGGTATTGATTGGGGTCTTAGGGCTCTTGCCACAACCACCGATGAGGAGTATGACCTTGAACATCCCCAGTTTGCGAAGCAAGCTCACAAGAACATGGTTCGTTACCAACGGATGATGTCAAGGCGTGCTCCCAAACCTGGCCAGAAGGCTAGCAACGGTTATAAACAGGCTAAACAGGTTGCAGCGAAACAGCACAAGAAAATTGCTCGGCAGAGGCAAGACCATGGTAGGAAATGGGTTCGCAAGGTTGTGGATAATCATCAGCAAATCGCGATTGAGAATCTTAAACCTGGCTTCATGTTCGGTTCCAATCTAGCTCGCAAAGCGGGGGATGCTGGGCTAGGTAATCTCAAACGGGACCTGATCTTTGCGGCTGATCGAGCGGGCAGGGAAGTAGTTCTGGTTCATCCTAAAAATTCAAGTATCACTTGTTCGGAATGTTCTGCGAGAAACAAACAGAACGTCCACTCAAGTCACAAAAGGTTCCATTGTCTCCAATGTGGTTTCAAGACTGACCGGGATCTTAATGCTGCCAGGAATATCCTGGACACGGCTGGTAGACGAGCTTGCAGCTCGGGTGCCAGCCTCACGGCTGGTTTCAACCGTGCTAGCGAGCCTCAGGCTCAGCAGCTGGTAAGTCGCCCTGTTTCGCTAACCGTTAAAGGTAAAACAGACGTGCAAGCTGAACTAGGAATCCCCTTCCTTTAGGGAGGGGAGGATTCAATGATTTAAATGTTGATCAATCAGAAGCTTATGTTATTCTCAGGGCTTTCTTGCATACCCTAAGAGATCGACTTCCCACCAATGAAGCAGCCCATCTTGCTTCCCAGCTTCCGGTTTTGATTCGCCAGCAGCAAGTACATAGGATTCAAAGTCAGCATTGGGCATTTCTGACTGTCCTGCATTTGTACTGCATTTCTGCTACCCCGGGCGGGATGCTGCTGCTGAATTCCATGACTGGTCCGTCTGGACTGACCAAAAATATCAACGTTCCCGTGTTGTTGCTTTTGTTATATACACTCCAAATAGTGCCGTTTCTATAAGCGCTTAATTTGTTAACAGGGTATCGGGGGTATTTGCCGCTTGTATAAGCTTTGACTTTGCTGATAGCCCACGAGGATTGGGTCCAATCGTTTTGTTCTTTTGGTAATGACATAAAGAACACAACGGACAAGCTAATTAAAGCCAGCAGGGCTAGGACGATTTTTGCTCTGTAGCCCACCTAGTTAGTATAGCCCAAAATTGTATGGCAAGTATATTTTTGCTGATTGGTGTTCTGGGTATATCTGGGCTGCGCAGTTGAGAGGGGGCAAGTTGGCCGCCCGAGTGTCTCTCTTGCCCATCAGCCTAATAGTCGCGACGGCTTACTCTAAGCCAAGCCAGTCCTAGGCATACAACTAGCCACACAACAACTACCACCGCAGATGAGGTGGTTCGGGCATTTCTTTGCAGGTTATCCATTGCATCGGTGATCATGCCATGCTCGGCCCCTTTCAACCAACTTAGTTGGGTGCTCAGGAACACAAGTAGTGCTTGGATTAAACCTGCTGCAAAAATCATGACGATGGAAGCGGCTACAGCAATACCAACTTCAGCAAAGAAAGTCCCAATACTAAAAGCTAGCAAGCCAAATACCCCCGAGCTAATAATGCTGATAGAGATGCCCCGCAGAGAATCGGACACCTCAAAGCCCCCGCTACCCGGGAAGCTGATTGCTATAATCCCTAAAATAAATAACACCCAAAGAGAGAGCAGCAGGGAGTAAACAATTACAGCTAAAGCATGAGCGACTAGAAGCTTGCTGCGGGTCGCACCGCCCATTAATAGATAGCGCTGTGTGCCGCGGGCTTGATCCCAAGAGCCAAGTATTGAGCCAGCAATCACTGTGCAGATCAGGACTACCAGCGACATATTGCTAAAGAAGCCCCACACATTATGTACCGACCAAGGAGCATTGTTGTGCTCCAGCAATCTGATAGCCAAGCCCACCAGGGCAGTTAGAGTGCAAACAATACCGGAACCCCAAAACAATCCGCGGCGGCGGCGGATCTTTTGCAGGTCGCTTGCAAGCAAGCGCATCATGATTCAGACCCCGCAATGATTTGCAGGAATGACTCTTCCAAGTTCCGGGTATTGACATGAAGCTGACTTACTGGAATGCCATTATGAATCAGATGCTTATTGAAGTTAATTAAAGTTTGCTCGCTGGTGTCATCCAAACTAATTAGGTAAGAACCATCGGCTTGCTGCTTGACTTGTCGGGCTCCAGCATTTTCCAAAGCAACTGCTTGGCCAATACCAGCATGAACAACAACCTGTGAGGTTGTACCAATAAGCTCGGCAACGGTGCCTGACGCTAAAACCTTGCCATGATTCACAATTGCTACCTGGGTGCATACTTGTTCAAGCTCAGCCAAAAGATGGGAAGAAACAAACACTGTGCGGCCTTCGTGCTGGGTCATGTGCTCAATCATCTCCCGGAAAGAAATGATTCCTTCTGGATCAAGCCCATTGGTGGGCTCATCAAGAATCAAAATTTGTGGATCGCCAAGCAACGCCCTAGCAATACCCAGTCGCTGGCGCATTCCCAGGGAATAGCCTTTCACTTTACGGTCAGCTGCTTCAGTTAAACCAACCCGGGCGAGCAGACCATCATAATCGGGCCGAGTAGAAATACCAGCTGCAAATGCTTTAAGATTCTGCCTGCCGCTCAAGAAAGGATAGAATTGAGGCTCTTCGATAATGCCACCAATTTGAGTGCCAGCCACTTTAGGTAAACCAGCTGGTAGTTGGTTGCCAAGCACTGATACCAAACCCTGGTCAGCCTTTAAGAGACCAAAAAGGAGTCGGATAGCTGTGGTCTTGCCAGCCCCATTAGGACCAATGAAACCAAAGATAGAACCCCGGGGGACCACCAAGTCAACTGCATCAAGTGCGACATTGGAGCCAAAGTGTTTGCTGACCCCACTAAACTCAATTGCTGTATCCGACATGCAGCTATTATAAACAGCTGGACTTGAAAGAGAAGCTTTTCAGCTTAAGCCAATTTATGCTGGTGGCGACAGAAAAAAGAATGACGAACCTTTACCGTTTTTAGCACTGGCCCAGGATGATAATTAGCTGGCATTTGCTTGATGTGGCCGCAGTCTTTAGCAGCGCAATTTGCAATTAAATTATTGAATACACCTGCATCCCAGCCTGAAACAAAATCAGCATGCAAAGTGGATGCTGGCCCTGACGCAAGAGTTACTCCCTGTAGAAGACCGGCATATTGATTAAAGTTCCTGAACATCACTACTTGGGCTATTCGCACTGGATGAGTTTTGGGGCATCCCAATGAATTATAGTTTTTCCCGCTACCAGAATAAGCCGTATGTGATTTATGATTGGGGCTATCTAATTGTTTGCCATTCCAACATTGGGGGAAGTCGATTTCAGTTAAGATCCAGCCGGATCGAGGACAGCTGGGTGGGTTGGTTTTATTGTAACTAGAAGATGGCTGACAGGAATAGCTAGACCAAGCTGGATTGGTTGCTCCTAGCCGAGCTGCATCACCAGCAATCATTTGGATTCCTTTTGGAATAGCTACTGCGCCATTATCTAATCGATAATAAATTTGCAGGTTATCCCCTTCTTGCAAACCCATCGAGCTGTAAAGCGTTGGCATCCAATAAGCTGAATGATCCTGAGCAAGATCACATGAGTTGGGCCCAGATAAAAGATCGGTTGCCTTAGCACTATTAGGAACGCTAACCGGTCCAAAGAAATCATGCGAGTGACTCATACCTGGCATGCCTGGCATTACAATAGGATCAAGTGGCTTGCGCTCGGTGCGCTGGCAATCCACAGCAAAAACCCCGCCCTTGCCCTTGAGTACAATAGCCCCCGCAGAAGTAGGAGCAATCAACAAAAACAATAACAGCAAAGGCAGGAATCGACGCATTAATAACACTATACACTGGCAAGCATCGAATTGCTTGTTTGGCTGTTACAAGAATTCTTCTTGTTGCTCATCTTGGATGCGCTTGGCTCGACACCCAGGGCACAGACAGCCATCCGGATGGGCAAACAGCTTTAATGCTGCTAGCACAGCCAATGCGCCCGTCAATACTGCGCAGAGATATCCCTGTTTTTTGTTCATACTTGGAAGCATACCCTTCGGCAAACTGCTGCCATCCGTGCTTAACACTAGAAACCAACAGGAGATTGCTGGATGCTATGGGGTGTATCAACCAAGCCTATTTCCAAAAGCAGCTTTTTGTGCTACAATAACAGCATGAAACGCTTGCTAATAGTTCCAGGGCTTCTACTGGTCAGCGGAATACTAGCCAACCAAGCATTAGCTGCTAATGCTTTGGTGGATAATGGTGGCGGTAAAATGGGGGCTCATCGGGTGCACGTTATCTGGTGGAATGCAAAGCCGTTTAGTTCAAGCTATCAAAGAAGCGTTCACAGCTTGTTTCAAGATGTAGCCCGGGACAGCGGCAAGAAAACTAATCTTTATTCTGTGCTAGCTGAATACAACATTACCTACCAGGTTAACTGGGGCGGATCCTCCAGCGGAAATGTTCCTATCCCCCGAGGAATTTGTCCCAAGAATATAGCCAATCCTTGTGCTGGTAGAAACCAGCTTGATGCGTTACTAAAGCAGCAAATAGCTGCCAAAAATTGGACCAGCAGCCTTGAGGATTTTTACATGGTTATGTTGCCCCGTGGATTAAACCTATGTGTCAAGGGAGCAGCTGGTACCATCTGCAATGGAGATTACTGGGCGGGGATCCATTCCACCACCTGGGATGGCAGTAAACCAATAATCTGGGGAGTTGTAGAGTACAACCCTAGTATGAACGGGGTAGACAATTTTTCTACCTATAATCCTGGGCTAGCCTATATTATTTTTCATGAACACCTTGAGGCCATCACTGACCCATTCGGTGGAAGTGGCTGGGCTACTGCTGCTCGACAAGAGATCGCTGATCTATGCGAAGGTAGCCATTGGCAAACGCAGAAGATTGGCATGCACTCCTATACGGTTCCGCCGCTATGGTCTAACCGCTTGCGTCGCTGCACAACCAAGTCCTAATCAACAAGCTATTCTTGATTGGGCTCGGGAACAAAGCTTGCTAGAACAATCCCCAGACCGGCTGCGCCAAGTAGTTGCCAGCAAGTACCATCTCCTGCGATCAGGCCAAGCATCCACTTGATCAAACAGAACAGAAGAATACCGGCAAGAAGGATGGTCCAACTATAGGAGAGGAGGCTGCGAATCATAGCTGCTGACACGCAGCACATGCAGTTAATAATCCTTTTGCATATAGCCACGGCGACGCTGATATTAATTATATCCCGGCGCCTGGGACCCATAAACTAAACCGCAATACCTATTACCCCCTTGGCGCTGGGGCCACCCGGGACCATGGGGCATGGGAGATGCAACCCACCTATGTAGCTTGTATCAAGACATCTTGCTGTCGACCCATAAGCTAGACGCCCCGTTCCCATGGCAAGCTATATGGCTACGCAGTATTCAATTAAAAACACTCGCCTTCGCAGCCTGATATGCGGCTGACGGCAACAGCCCAGATCCAGAATGACATAAAGGCAAGACCTGCGTAAATCATTGCGGGGCCAACCAAAGCTACTAGGTAGGATAAAACCAGTTTAGCCTTGGAAGGCTTTTCTTGTTGCCATAAGAGGGCAGCATGCCCCATCTGATAAGCCAAAAAATTCGCAGGGAAGCTGACTAGCGAGACTAAGGCCAGAAGAATTATGAACTTAACGTTTGTGTCATAATTCGAGTTGTCTACTTGTATTGCATGAGTACTGGTTATCAGTGCAACGAAAACTATGATTGCCATGGCAAACGCTGCAACAAGAATCTTTTTATTGCTGTCAGCCCAAGTTGTTCGCATGCCAACCAGGAAGAAGGATGTAAAGGAAGCAAAACCAAGTACTGCGAATAGTATAAGTTCGAAAGAGTTCATAGTCTTAATCTATAATCCCCCCGGCTTGCGCAAACTGCCTTTTCCAGCTTAAGCAATATTATTTATTTACATGCTCTTCAGATTCAACTGCATAGCACAATTACCCCCTTGGCGCTGGGGCCACCCGGGATCATGGGGCATGGGAGATGCAACCCATCTATGTACCCTGCAGCAAAACATCTTGTATGTTAACAGTATGGATTTGTGGAACAACAAAATCTGGCATACAGAAACTTCTTGCAGTGAGCTGCAAGAAGCGGGGAATAAAAAATAGATGGAAACTTTGCATTACATCAAGTACCGTCGCAAGGATGAAGTGCTGGGCGATCTTAGTGCAGTATGGGAGATTATTGGCTTACCTGGAATTCAGATTTACAGAGAAGACAACGAATCAAGATGCAGATGGAAGGCCATCCTGTCGCCTGGCGTTAGCATCAAAAGGGTTCTTCGATGCAATGATCAGGGCTTGCTCTCCAACCAAGAGCAACATGCCATCCGGCTCTGGAGCATTTTGAAGTCTAACCGCTTTAATACTAGGCGGGAAACTATGCAAGCCGTTCAAAGCGCTTGCATAGTTCTTGATCAGATTAATAGCCAAGCAAACTAGTTGCCGCGCGGCGCGGGATAAAAATAATATCATAATCTTCATTCCAAGGCCTTGCCAAGGCTGCGGCGCGGGGCCAGGTTAAATCAAAATTCTTTTTTCTTTCTCCCCCTTTCCCATATTCCTCTCCCTCGATTCAAGTGCAACTGCTCCAGGCTGTCTGTCCTTGTTTAAAAGCCGGCAAAGCGTAAGCTTTGCAATAGTTATATCTCGTAGAGATATAACTATAAGTTAATTAAGATTTGTGGGTATAGTAGCTATACCCCCTCGTTACCGTTTTTGATGGTTTACTATACCCTCTCGATCAAGTTGATCCCAGCAAAGAAATAGCCAAGTATTTTGCAGGTAATACCTTGACAGCTGAGCGGATGGATCTATACTGCAGGCATGGAACGCAAAGATTGGGTTCAGCGCAGGCAGCAAGCTGCCTTAAAATTATCAGACGACAATATGTATGTCTACAAGATCGTGCGGGCCGTTTTGAAGCCTTGCTTCAAACTTCTGTTTAGGCCCATTGTTTTGGGGCAAGCAAACATTCCTCTGCAAGGCGCAGCGATTATTACCGCTAATCACCGTTCATTCTGGGATAGTGCTTTTCAGGCCATAGCTTCGCCGCGGCCGATTCGCTGGATGGGCAAAAGCGAACTTTTCAAAAACCCTTTATTAGGAAGATTATGCGTGCAACTTGGCGCTTTCCCAGTTCAGCGAGGGAAGGGCGATGATGGAGCCATTAAAGTAGCCAAAGGATTATTAGCGCAAGGCCAGCTGGTAGCCTTATTTCCCGAGGGCACTAGAGTAAGACAGGGTATTGGCGAACCTAAAAAAGGGGCTGCCCGACTAGCAATTGAAATGGGAGTTGATACCATCCCCATGAGTATCGTTGGCACCGAACGAGGAGGGCTCAGGCGAGCACTATGGCGCCGAGGCGCTCAAGTCAGACTAATCGTTCACCCAGCTATTCCGCCTATCATAGAAGAAAAAGAATCCAAGCAAGCAGCTAGCAAACTAATGAAGGATCAAGTATGGCCTGCCATTAAAGACGGAGTTCAAGGCTTGGAAGGCCATCGCAAGCAAGCCCTAGCAGTTGGCGCCGGAGCGGCCCTGATCGCTGGATTAGGGCTTGTGGCTCGAAGGCGCAAAAACTAACCAACAGACGCACTACAGAGTCGACAGAACTCTCCTGCCGACCCGACCGTCTGATGGTGGAGTTCCTAGAACAGGATGAAGGCGACTTCCCTCCTGACGGAGACATGGACCCCAAAGCTATGGCGCAATGGATCCAGGACAACGTGGTCACCCGTCTGGAGCGCTCCATCGAACAGCACTCAGCCCCTGCTGTGTACGGCTGGGGTAATTGGGATAGCGGGGAATCCCATGTTTGGTTTTACTCGGTTATGCTCAGCCGCACCTATTTTCTGGCGGGCATAATACCGGGGCGGCCTCTTGGTAGGACCCGGTCCCACCACTAACTTTTAGTAATTAGTGGGCGGAATTGATTTAGTTGAAAATCTAACAGAACACTACTGCCTCATAACACAGGCGACTATACTAGGCAGATGGATGAGCATGTAAACAAGTACCAATTAGAAGCTGCTTGTCGCAAGCTCAATTGGTCACCCAACGCAGCGTTAGTACTCAAAGACCCCGAGCAAACAGCAGCCGGGTTCACTGGCCTGCTGCGCAGTGAGATTCCGGGGAGAGCTGCAGGGGCTGGCTGGTCGCAAGAGCAGATTGAAGCGCTACAGTCAGCCTTGCCTTTGCCATTGTCTTCTACCCCTCGCTGGGTCAAGCCTGTGGTGTTGTTGTTTTCATTGGCAAGCCTTGTCTGCCTAGTGGCCGCCTATTACAAAGGAATCCATACACCAAAGATCCCGGATCTCGCTTGGGACGAATGCTATCCTGTATATGGGGGACCCAACGATCCTCAAGTTCATTACTCCACTATGATTACTTGGGCTACTTGTGCAGCTGCTCTCGCAACAGCAGCTGGGACGCTTGGCGATTTTAATACATCTAAAAGGTTCGCTCCTATTTGGGCATCTCTTGGCGTAGCTGCTGCTGTTTGGACGAGCTATGGGGACCTAGGCGGTATTGTGGCGCTGTTGTTTAGCTCTCTTCTGTTCGGATTCTTAGCCGTCCCCTTCCTCATTGTCGGGCTTGCCCTTTCTTCGGCGAGGGCGCCTAGGCGCGGCTTTTTTGCCGGATGCCAAACTGATTGGCTGCAAGTGGTATGGCGCCTTGCTCTGGCAATGCTTATATTAACTCCGCCGCTGATGGTGACTATGCCCGCTGCTTTTGGAATCACTCATTATGACTACGGCACAGTCTGGGTGCTCTGTGGCTGACCAGTCATTACCCCAGTCCCACCACTAACTTTTAGTAAGTGCAAGCTTTCTATCCTGAATCCCTTGCCTGAATCTCTGAGTACCAGAATCCCGCCGGGCCGTAAAACCCGATTCCTTATGCTCACTCATGATTACAATGTAATCATGAGTGAGCATTTTCTTACTACTGGGATTATTCGGCAGCTTCTTTGACTTGTTTATGCTGGGATCGCGGATCATTCAAACTCGTTCCAATAAACAAGTACAAGCCATTGTTCAAGTAGGTAGCCAAGGGCTGGCGAGCGTGCCACTGGATGGGGAGGTGCGCTGAAATGGCACGAATCTAACGCTGGCTGGAGGAACATCGGAGTCTTTATTCGAATCCGCAATACAGGAGATAAGCCTTTAACCTTGTCTCCTAGTTCTGCGTCGCGTTTAATGGCTTCATGGGAAGCTCTGCTAGTAGGCACAGTTGATGGCGGCATATGTGGTAACAGCTTCTCCTTTGACAGTATTTCAATACCCGCCAACAGCGGGCAGCAAGGCTGTGTCGTGTTTCAAGCTAAAACCAAGGCCAAGCAAAGCCGCTTCTAATTTACCCTTGGCGACGGAGACAGAGGTAGAAAAGCCGTCAGTTGGAAGTTAAACTGATTCTTCAAGAT
>Ga0194055_10004311_pt1 | contig 10693 bp, 4 predicted proteins | sample SepL449m_MetaG_FD_155482 | JGI IMG/M metagenome (GOLD analysis project Ga0194055, IMG submission 155482) | Anoxic zone freshwater microbial communities from boreal shield lake in IISD Experimental Lakes Area, Ontario, Canada - Sep2016-L442-9m | ecosystem: Environmental > Aquatic > Freshwater >... | reverse complement strand
TCCGGCGGTGCTACTCACGGCCCAACTAAATGCAGCGTCATAGTTATATACCTGTGCTACAAAACCATCTGCCGTTTTTGAAGGCGTACTAATACCCGGTATGAGTGGGTTGTAAGCATTGAGGAATGGATACCCACCGTTCGTAGATCCGTCTATGTTCCAAATTGAGGTAAAGTCCCATCCTGCATCAGTGAACGTACTGGCCGTTTTCATTTCAGTGGTAGTTTTGCCGATACCGCCATCACTGCTTGGCTCGCCTGATACTTCGATATCCCAGAACGAATCAGAAATAGTAGAACTATAATTGTAGCCTGCAATTCCACCTTCTCCAGATAGTGGATAGGCAGTATTTACAGTTGCAGTAGAAAAACTATCAGAGATTACTGATCCACCTTCCAAGCCCGAGACGATACCGCCCGCATATTGTCCACTGCCCATCACGTCGCCCTGCACCAAAGCAATAGCTCCTGTCACATATGAGTTCCTAAGTATAGTGCCAGACCCGCTTAGAACAGCCACGATACCAGCAGCATACCGCATGCCAGTAATATTAACATTCACTAGGCCAACATTTTCGATGACGGTATTGTCATTTGTATAAGCGAAAAGAGCCTGTCGGTCGGTAGTTGGTCGATTTATGTAAAGATCTGTAATTGTATGACCATAGCCATTGAAGGAACCTCTAAACTCATTTCCGCCCCAATCACCAATCGGCAAAAATCCTTGTCCGCTGTTCCAAACGGAAGTATCGTTGCCGCCAGTTGGATCGCCACAATCGATGTTTGATACAAGCACATAATGTGCAGTTAAGTCATTATTCATTGCCTGAAGTTGAACACAAGTAGAGATCTGATAAGGAGATAATGATGTTCCATTGCCGCCACTAAATGCCAAGACAGTTTGTGGGCTAATTAGAATACCAAGTGCTGGAACTAATGACCCGGCAAGCAACACTAGGGATAAAAATATTCGATTTAGTGCCGTAGTAATGGTTTTCATGACTCTCATTTCTATTTGTTATTTCTTTGTAATCCAGTGTTAGGTACACCTACGACCACACTGGCTGGGCCGGATGGATCTTTGATAGTTCCTGCAGTAGCGTCTTCGTCAAGCGGTCCGTTGTCGGCAATTTGGTAAACGATTTTAAGCACAGGCTGGCCGTTGATAGTGACATTGCTGAGCACTGCGCCAGGAATGGTGGTATATGTTTTGGAAGCGGTGTTATATTTTCGGGCAACAAACTTGCTGGCGTCATAGGTGCCATAGAAATACTGAGTGAAAGTGGCAGTCGAGGAGCAGCCGGTGGCAGTGAAGCTAAGCAAACCAGAATAATAGTTATAGCCAGGGTCGGTGGTTGAGGTAGATTCTGGAGCAACCGAAACTGCCGATTGGCCGGTGCAGTTCGATTGCAAAACAGCGTATTTGCCCGTAATCTGATTCATTAAACTTGTGACGTTTGCTTGCTTGAAGTCATCGCCGTTTGTGTAGTTATCGCCGGAGTGATCCGCGTTGGCATCACCATAGTTAGGACCGCTTATCTCAACTGAATCTTTGATGCCATCACCGTCGGTGTCGAGGTTAGCGTCGGACCCAGTCGACAACCAAGCCGTAGCACTTGTCCAATCGGATGATCCAATATCCCATATGGTATGGAATTGAACTTCGTAATCCGTAGCTGGTGAAAGGCCTGTGATTAGAACCTTCATGGTACCTAAAGGCCAATTTTGATATACCCAGGCGTCGTTACTATTGCGGACTCTATAGCGTACCTGTCTGCTTACCGCGTTACCGCTGTATTTGTGCTTTTGTTGCCTACTCGTATCGCAGCCGAAGAGTAATGATGATTCAGACTGTGTCGGTGGATCATCGTAAATAACTTGGCCAATGGCAAAAGTTGGTAGCTGGCCTTCGTCGTGTAAGTTCCAGACTTCGTCGAATGAACTTAAAGGCTGGTTGGAGCTATTCCCCTTGAAATAGTCGGCGCTACTTACGCCTGTACAATTAATGACCGTTCCGCTATTAGAGCCAAAACATGGCAAGCCGGATGGATCTGGAGCATAGGTAACAAAGTAATTATTGTTTACAGAACCAAGGTTTATCCCGATCAAATTACCGATCGAAGAATCATGCAGGACTACTTGCATTAAGGATACTGAAAAGTTATGTGAAACAGAGTTTGAACCACTCAGTACTTGTCCTACTAACCCGCCGATCCCTGCACCAAGGGAGTCTATTGTGATGTCTGAATACGATTTTCGGAGAGAACTTGAACCGTCCATAATACCAATTAATCCACCGATGTAATCAGTACCCTGGATGAGCCCAGTGGCGTAGCTATTGCGTACATCACTTGTGCCTGTAGCGATTCCAGCCAAACCGCCGGTTCCGTTTTGTTGATTAGAGCCGTTTGTTACAGTTCCATCGAAATGACTATTTTCAATTACAGATGAGCCAAACAAATAGCCGACCAAGCCCCCCATAATATTCGGGCTTAGGCTAGAAGAAGAAACTGTCAGATTACTAGAAGTAATGTCGCTCATAGTAGTGTTGATAGCCAATCCAACGAGTGAGCCCACAGTATAAAAATCACTGGCCGTTCCCTCTGCAAAACTGCTATCTGTCAAACGTAGTGCAGAAATTGTTGCCCCATCCGTAGAACCAAATAGCCCTGTCCCCAAATTTCCATCGTTAACCATATCTATATTCGATATGGTGTAGCCGTTTCCATTGAACGTTCCAGTAAATGGAACGTTAGTATTTCCTATCGGCACTACCGTCGATTCAGAACAATCGATATTGTTGGCAAGTTCATATGATACTGTCAGATCAAGTTGTATTGATTGAAGCTCATCACAATTATGGATTGTGTAAGGGTGTTCAAGGCTACCATCGCCAGTGTCTATGGTGTTAATAGTCCAATTATAGCTAGCTGGGGATAAGTCTAAATTTCCTGCTGCATCTTGACCTCTTACATAAAACACATGAGCAATAGGTAGTAGATCAGCTGTTGTATATGGACTAACGCATGGCTCAAAATCGCCAGTGTCTATCTTGCATTCAAATGATACAGAGCCTTCAAGACTTGAGAATGTAAATGTAGAGGAGGTGTTAACCGTTGTAGCACTTGGATGCGAATCGATAGACGTATCTGGAGGAGTCAGGTCGATGCTCCAGGCGTACGTATCTGTCGGTCCAGTACCGTTGCTCAGGTTGCGCGCAAATGCACTGAATGTATGGGCACCCGCAGTAAGTGCATGAGTAACAAATGGGCTGGTACATAATTGGTAGTCGTCACCGTCTATCTTGCAGTAGGTGTCTGCTCCTTGATTGGTACTAAATTCAAAGGTTGGCGTAGTCTCATTACTGACTGCACTTGGATGTGTTGTGATACCGAGCAGAGGCTCACCAGCTGCAAGTGCTTTTTGAGTCAACAAGCCAATACTCAAAACTTGAGTAGCAGCAAATAACGCTGCGAGTGTTCCGTTGCCTACTCGTCTGGCTATAACCCTCAAATGATTCCCCTTATAAAAACCGCTTACGTTTATTATTACTCTTTAGGAGTATTGACGCAACCTCTTAATCACTAAAAAGCTCGCCAAGATTATAAATATCGAGATTGCTTGAATTATTTCAGTTGATTGGCCGGTGTCGGCCAGTGTGGCTACTGGAGTAGCGACTTGTTGAGTTACGGCTGACTGGACTACTGGAGCTGGGTTGATGTCGGTGATAGAGAGTACAAAGTTGCCGCTAAACTGATCATAGTATTCCGAATCAGAATCCACCAAGAACGATATAGTGACGTTGCTACTAGCGTTATGTACTCCGTCATCAAGAGCTGTAACGGTGAACGTCTTTGTTGCGAACCAATCAGCGGACGTGTATTCGACTGGGTTTGGGGTAATACTCACTCGGGTCGGGTCGCTCGAAGTCAGATTAAGGTGGAAAAACGCCGGATCTGGCCCTGGGCTAACAATTGGACTATCTAAACTTACCTGCACCGTTGTCGACTGCGTTTCCGCAAGAGTTAGCGATGCCGGCGCTAAGCTGACTCTGCTGGCTGCAAATACTGGAGCACTCATAGCAATCATTGAAAAACCAAAGACTAGTAGACCGAATAAACTCTTTTTCACTACCGAGCAAACCCAGTGTTGGGAACACTTGCGGCGGCTTTGACGCTTACGGCCACGGATGTGGCTTCGCCCAATACTCCGTAATGAGGTGGAGCGATGAAGTTGCCAGTGGTAGTGAGGTAGCTACCTCCGTTTGGAGCCGTGATTGTATTCGTAACTGTTGCATTTCCAGATGTCGATCCAAAGTAGATCTCGCCTGATCCATGATCATCACCAACCACAAAGTCGAGGCCGTCACCGGTAATGGCGAGAGATTCAGGCGGTTGATTAGTTCCCTGTACATCAAGTACCGAAAGATCACTTGGATTAAGCACGTAGATCGAGGATGTTCCAGACGAAATGCCGTAAAGCTTCGTGAAATCTGGCGTAAAGGCCAAGTTGCTGAGGTTTGAGCTTACCGTATGGGCCTCCATAGTAGCGTTAAAGATATTAATGGTATAGACCTGATCGGTATTTGAATCCGCCGTATATGCCCGAGTGCCGGCTTGATTGAAGACAATATTGTTGACGGCGTTCCCACTTGGGTCAAGCTCGTCAGTATTGAGAAGATCAAAAGTAGGAGACGTAAGGTCATACTCTTTAATCCCTTTATTATATCGAACCCATACTTCGGTGTTACTTGGATTGATAGTAATCCCACTCGGGTAATCGCCCGGGTCAAGGTTGAGATCGAATGATCCTGTAGGTGCGTAGGTATTTGTATCGTACACAATGACATTGTAACCACCATTGCCGTCGTTGCAGACTTCATACAGTTTGTTACTGGCCGGGTCGAGAGCAAGGCTAATTGGATAGCTTCCGTCGCCGCTCATTGAAATTGAATCCTCAACTGCAAAAGTGGTGGCGTTAAAAATCTTTATTGCACACGTGCCGTTCCATTGAGAGGCGGCATACATTCTGTTATCTCGGGCGTTAAATATCGCGGCGTAATAAACATCGGGTCCAAGTATCTCGTGGACGTAGGCTTTTGAGACTACATCAACCACATCGATCGCTCCAGTGCCCCTATTGGCCATATATGCATACTGCCGCTTTTGTCTCATTTGGGCGCTAATAGTGTGATTGCCGGCAGTAACGTGAGGGATTTTTAGGCTCCACGTTGTTCCAGCACCAGGATCGGCGGTGCCCGCCAAAACTCCGTCAACCGTAACGTCTACTAGCACATCACTTGCGGATGTACCCGTAACGGTTAGTGGGCCATCAAATATCGTTGTCGAGGCGGTTGGGCTAGTAATCTTTATCGATGGAAGATCGACCGTCCACGTATACGTTGCTGTGCCCTGTGGGTTGGTGGCATCGATGCCATGGAGAGTCAGGGTGTGCTCTCCATTGGCAAGCGGAGGCGTAGAGTAAGGCGTATCGCATGGAGCAAAGGCACCATCATCGATCTTACATTCGGCCGGGCCAGTATTTCCAAAAGTAAAGTTGCCTATAGCTTGGGTTGAAACTGGGGTGGGATGCGTAATAATGTTTACAATAAGAAAGCCCGCGAAGACCGTTTGAGCCGGTAGTAAAACACTTGATAAAATTGCCAGTACCGACACGATAGCTACAAGTTTTTTACGGATCATTTGATACTTTCTATTCCAGTATTTGGAACATTTACGCCAGCAATAAAAAATGCCGTCGTTCGTTTAAACACTATGTTCCCCATTGGTTTGTAACTCGCAATCACTACCAAACCTTTAACCCTTATGTATTACCACCAGTGTAACAAAAAACGTAAGCGTTATCTACTAATACCGGTGTTTGGAACACCGACAACCAATTGAGCTATACCAATAGGATCGACAATTGTGCCGTTGGCAAGACCATCTTGATCCAGCTCACCACCATCTCTGATAGTGTAAACAATTCGGTATGCCGGCTGCCCCTCTACGGTTGTTGCTACGACTGCCATATCTTTGTAACTGTTTGAGAGAGTCGTAAAGATACCAGTTACAGCATTGTATTTTCGGACGACGGTTTTATTTGCATCGTAAGTACCCATAAAGTTCAGCGCTACGGAAGCAGTGCCGCCAGGCGTACAACTGCTGAGTTGGAAATTGATGAGCCCTGCCGGATAATCGTAAGCAGCGTCTTTGTTCGGCAACATTACTTCTTTCTGAGATGTAAAGTTGTCTACGGCGTTACAGCCAGTTGCTTCGAGCGACACGACAGAACTGTTCTGCACAGATACCAAGTCGGCGGCGACGTGAGGGACAGTTACGCCGCAACTGCGTAAAATATTTTGCAAGCAAGGGAAATTTCCGTTTCTGACTGACCAAGTACTATTAAAATCCCAGACTGGAGTATTACCATTGCTGAATGGACTATTGGTAGTATTGTTTTTAAAGTAGTTACCTTCATTTCCATCGGTATTGACAGCTATTCCACCGTCAATGTCCGCATCGTAGGCACTCGATTCGGTTTGCCCGGTAGTAGTTTGATCGAAGTAAGAGTCATGAATTGTAAGCGATCCATCCCCTAGACCATCATCACTACCGATAAGCGCGAAGGCTTGATTCGGTGAGCTAACCGCTCCAGCAGCAAAAACATTATTAAATACATATTGCTCATATAAATCTGGGTAGTCCAAATATCCAACGATTCCACCAGCACTTGATTCTGTCCCCGTTACGCTAGCGGAACTATACGAATTACTGACTTCGATTTTGGCAACTGCCTCGTAGCCATCGTTATACGACTCACCGGCACCAATAATTCCACCAGCCCGATTGGCAGTCTCAATAGTACCTTCGGAGTAAGAGTTATTGATGAGAATTGTTGATGAATTTTCGGTGTCATCTGCATCATTTGAGGCATACGCATACCCGACTATTCCACCAGCACTGTATCGATCTGCTTGCACAGATGCGTTTGAATATGCCTGGTCGATCGAAACAACAGATTGATATCCAGCCTCAGCCATACCAAATATTCCACCTGCGGTACTTCCGCCATTAAACCAGCCACCCATATCGGTGGCAAATGCATGAATGTCGCTGTCAATAACTGCCACTCTTGATACGTTTGCCGACTCGTGAGTATCACCATCATTTGTAATCCTGCCTGCTATACCTCCAACAGTATTTGGGCATGTAACTGAAGAGTTTTGAACTCTAACGTTCGTTACATCCGTAGCATACATATACCCTGCTACGACGCCACAATCAGACGAATCTTCGGTGCCAACTATTTGAGCATTATCAAAAGTAACATTACTAATTTCAGCTCCGCCGCCAGTATTTTTGAACATACCGATGCGATATTCATCAACCCCTAAGATGTTAAGATTGGATATTGTGTGGCCTTGACCGTCAAATATACCCGAAAAACCATCGCCCCATTGAAGCTTGTCGAAATACTCTATTCCGGAGCAATCTATGTCATTGGCTAGTTTGTAGGTATCTCTGGCAGTACCTTGTTGATTAAAATCTTGCAATTCAGCGCAAGTACTAGCCGTATGAACAACTGGGACTGGCGTGGTGTAGGTGGTCTCTAGCCAATCGCCAACGGAATACTTGGTGTAAGCCTGAACCCTTACTGTATAGCTAGTACCGAGCTTAAGTCCGTTAATCTCAAATGAGCTATCCGACGTATCATCCGAGTTAAATAATGTATCCCAACCATCGCTAGTTTTTTTCATATCCCAACGATAGCCTGTAATTGGATAGCTCCCATGCGATAACGGTTCCGCCCAATCAACGGCTATCGATGAGTTATCGGCGCCTATACCAGCAGTGAGTCCATCGACAACATCTGGTCCAGTAAGCAAGGTTGAGCTTGATCGTAGGCTGGCCACACCGCTTGATTGTTGCCAGACATTTGTAAAGTCCCAACCTGTCGCGTACGGTTCGCCACCTGGCGCCGCGTTACTGCCGATATCACTACATGACCCGCTATGGCTACCACCGTAAGTTTCTAAAGCAACACAATCTGGGGTCGCAGAATCGTCCCAGTATGCATTCGACATGACAACTGCTGAGTTTTGGATGGTCCCGATAATTCCGCCCTTAGACCCCGTATTCGTCATAGACATTAAGGACACACTGTCGCTGATAGTTTGACTGCCGCAAGCAGTATCTTGATAGAGGCCGACAATGCCTCCTGCCTGAACGGTACTATCTAGCGTTCCAGTGGTTTGTGCTCGGGTGATTATTTTATTTGCGCAATATCCGTTATAGAGGGCCCATCCTGCTACACCTCCCGCGGTTTGAGCCGTCACATCAGCATCCACTTGGACATCTTGAATTGTTCCAGTTTGAGAAAATATACCTACTATGCCCCCTGCATAAATGTTTGCCGTAACTGAGCCAGTAAAACCACTTTGGTCTATTACCATGCTGTCGGGGTTCGTTCCGACAGCCTGCCCGACAAGACCACCGGCGGTATCTGAGTTGCTGGTAACTGAGCCTTGAACCCGAACTCCTCGTATAAAGTTTTTCTGAGCTTCACCTATCAATACTGCAGACTGGCCCCCGCCCGTTATACTTGCATTCGTAATATTTAAATTAGTTATAGTATTACCGTTGCTAGAATATTTAATAAGCGCGGTATTGTATTCACCGGGACGATTGATCGTAAGGTTTGAGATCGTATGATTGCGACCATCTAGTGTTCCAATGAAATTTTCGATTGGTGCGAAGTTAGAAATACTATTGCAGTTGATATCACCAGCCAGCCAGTACAGGCTTTTTTTACTCGAATTAATGCTTTGCAGTTCTGTACAGGTAGATATTAAATAAGGATCACTCCACGTGCCGCTGCCACTTCCCGCGAATGCAGCACTAGCAGTTTGTGGTGAAATGAGTAAACTAGCTGCCGGTAATAATGAGTAGAGTACTAATATTGCGACAGAACTAAGACTAGCAAATTTTTTCTTCATTTACTTTTCGCCCCCTAAGCCGGTATTCGGTACGCTAATTGAGCTCAGTGCTGGGCCGGATGGATCGGTAATTGTTCCGACCGTTGGGTCTTCGTCCAGCGGGCCGTTGTCGGCAATGGTGTAGACAATCTTGAGGGCTTTTTGGCCACCAATGGTTACGTTGGTGAGTACTGCTCCTGGGATAGTTGTATAGGCTTTAGTGATGGAGTTGAACTTACGAGCAGTGACCTTAGAGGCATCTAGGTCGCCGTAGAAATACTGAGTGATAGCGGCGGTTGGACCACAACCTGTGGCGGTGAAGTTAATCAGTCCTGCAGAGTAGCTATACCCGGCGTCGGCAGAAGATGTAGATTCGGGGCTAATACTTACGCTTTGATTAGCCTGGCAGTCGGTCTGAAGAACTGCGTATTTGCCAGACACACTGCTCGGTAGACTGCTAACGTTGGGCTGCGCGCTATCTAGACCGGTAATAATAATGCCATCATCATATAAATCACCGTTTGCATCACCATTATTTGGGCCGGCATCTTCTACCGGGTCAGGAATTCCGTCAGAATCGAGGTCTTGCTCGGAAAGAGGCTTAAAGACAGGATAATCAGCATCTTTAACTTTCCAAGTACTGACAAAGTCCCATACATTCAACGGCTGGTTAGTTTTATTGCCTTTAAAGTAGCTTGGATTGGAAACCTTAGCTACCGTACCGCTGTTGAAGTTATAGGCAGCGCCAACACCAGACAAACCAGATAGATCCTTGTCGTAATAGGTATTGCTGAATGTTAGTGAACCGTTATTGACAAACCCGTCACCGCCTACAAGATTATAGTTTGGCCCGTTGTCTAAGCCGGTAACTGCAGCGAAAGAGTCATTGATAATAATGTCTTCTTGAGCTCTTACTAGTTCGTTGGAAAATCCAATCAGGCCGCTGGCAAAATCTGCGCTATCAATATTGCCCGATGCATAAGAAGAATCAATTTGGACGAGAGCTTGTGCATCAGTGCCGCCATTGTAGTTGTAGGCTTCGCCAATTAAACCGCCTGCGTATCCATTGGCGGAGATATCCATTTGTGAGTAGCTGTTGATGATATGTAGTGTGGTTGGATTAGGACTAGGATTTTCTGGCTCAACGTCACTGTAGCCGACCAAGCCTCCGACAGGCCCACCCGATGTTGCCATAATTGATCCGGTAGCCGAGCTACGCGAAATATTGGTCACACCTTGTTCGTATGTTTCACTGTAACCAATCAGGCCGCCGAGGTACCCATTTCCTTCGATATTTCCGTCATAGGAAACTTGGTCGAGCGTAAGGTTTCTATTATTGTCTGCACTGGTATAGCCAATAATCCCACCTACATAGCTGTTGTCAGTAGTAATATGTAAGTTACTCGATACGTTTGAAATAGTTACACCGTTATCTGCGTAGCCTGCAACGCTACCAACCTGTCCAGAGCCTGTTATAGACCCATTAACGAGTGAAAGATTACGAATAGAAGCTCCCCTAAGTTGATAGAATAGCCCCTGATTCCAGCTGCCCGGATGGTTAATCGCCAGGTTGCTAATTGTATGACCTTGGCCGTCAAATGTACCTCTAAAACTATCTTCATCCCAGCCATTTCCATCACTCCCTATTGGCAGGAAGTCAACGCCAGTACAATCAATATCTTGGGTCAATTTGTATGTATCGAGCGTGCCTACGTTT
>Ga0194055_10004310_pt1 | contig 10693 bp, 10 predicted proteins | sample SepL449m_MetaG_FD_155482 | JGI IMG/M metagenome (GOLD analysis project Ga0194055, IMG submission 155482) | Anoxic zone freshwater microbial communities from boreal shield lake in IISD Experimental Lakes Area, Ontario, Canada - Sep2016-L442-9m | ecosystem: Environmental > Aquatic > Freshwater >... | reverse complement strand
GTATGTGGTGGCGGCGGGAGGGGATGGGACGGTCAATGAGGTGGTGAATGGGATTGCGGGGACGGGGGTGGCGCTGGGAATTTTGCCAGTGGGGACGATGAATGTGCTGGCGTCGGAGTTAGGAATTCCGAGTGATTTGGATGCGGCGTGGTCGGTGATTCGGGGTGGGTATACGAGGAAGATTGATTTAGCGCGGGCGAACGAACGATATTTTATTCAGTTGGCTGGGGTGGGGTTGGATGCGCAGGTGGTGGAGGAGACGAGTGCGGAGTTTAAGAGGAATTTTGGGCCGTTGAGTTATGTGATTTCGGCGGCGCAAATTGCTTTGCGGAAGCCACCTCGATTGGTGGTGGAAGTGGATGGGGAGCAGCAGGAGGGATCTTTTGTGTTGATTGGGAATGGGAGATATTATGGGGGACCCTTTGTGGTTTTTAAGGATGCGCGGATTGATGATGGGCTATTAGACGTATTGATTTTCAAGAACTTAGGTTACTTAGATATTGCGAAGTATTTAGGGACGCTTTTATTGGGGAAGCACACGGAGTTGGCGGATGTGAGTTATTTTCAGACGAGAAAGTTGAGGGTGACGAGTGATGAGAAAGTGCCTGTGGAGGTGGATGGAGAGGTGATTGGGCATTTGCCAGTGACCTTGGAGATTTCTTCGCGAAAGATGGAGGTATTGGTTCCGAATTTGGGGCCACCGAAGGAGTTATTGGAGTGGGCGAATGGGTAGACTTTGGAGGGGAGAGAATGGGAGAACCGCGGATTCATTGGTTTCAGGGCCAGCGATTTGTGGGGAGTGTTGGTGGCGAAGATGCCAAGCTGAGGTGCCAGAGGGCAAGGCAGGTGGGGTGAAGGGGTTTGGTTGGTTTTTGTCTAATTTGTGAGGGGGATGGTGGTTTTTCATTCGACGCGAGTGGGTTGCTGGGGCTTTTTGTCTTTTGCAGATGATCTGTCGTGCACCTTTCCTGATTAAAGTACTGATGAAATCGAATTCTTACCGTTCCGCTTTTACCTTGATTGAGTTATTGGTGGTGATTGCGGTAATCGCCATCTTGGTGGCGCTGGCGTTTCCGGTTTTTGGGGTGATGAAGCGTCGGGGAAACCAGACGGCGGGTTTGAGTAATATGAGGCAGGTGGGAATGGCGATGCTTAGTTATGCGTCGGAGCATGACTATGAGTTGCCTGGGCGGGAAAACGGCGAGATTGGGATCGACCGTTGGCCGAAGTTGATTGCGGGGTATCTTCAAGACACCAAGGTTTTTGCTGCGCCTGGAGATCCGGGGAATTTTTTGGTGCGGAAGGTTGATCCACTGAGTAACAAGTCGAACAACACGAGCTATATCATGAACGGGTACAATGATTTAGGAGCTTTCGGTCAATTGGGGATGGATATTCGGATTAACCGTTTAGATTCACCATCGAACACCTTGCTTTTAGGGACACCGAAAACGGGGAGCGGGCATTTCTTCATGGATTTCTTGGAACCGCCGCATGGGAACAACAAAGACATCCTCAATTTGAAGGCTTACGACGACGGATCAAACTATGTCTTTGCGGATGGTTCTGCTCGATTCATTCGGGAGACAGACTATCGGGATACGTTGTGGCTGGCGGACAAGACTTATCAGATACCGAACCTCTAGCGATGGGGAGGGAACGTTGGGTGGGGTGATTTTCGCCTTGGGGAGAACTCGTAAACTTACTGACGCCAGACGTAGGGATTATAGGTTTGGGGTCCGCGATAGCCTGAAAAGCCGACCCCATTGACTGCGGAGTCCGTGTATCGGTAGGGGTTGCCGGGTGTGACGACAACCTCATCGTAGGGGCTGACGTAATGGGGGCCAAATCCGGGGGCGAAGTTTCTGTTAAAGTGATCGGATTCAATGATCATCGTTTCGACGACTTTTGGGCTGACCCCTGATTTGATTAAGCGGGCGGGCTGGCCTTTTTCGAGGGTATAATCGAGTCCTGTGCTATCGATTTGGCGGATGATGAGTTTTTCAGGAACGCCCGTGCGGGTGAGTTCGACGACATCGCTTGGGGTGAGGACTTTGGCTTGGGAGAATTTGAGTGCGAGGGTTGGGGAGATGGAGCTTTGGTGAAGTTGCGCGAGTTCTTTTTGGGTGAAAGTGGAGCAACCGGGGAGAAGGCAGAGTCCGATTGAGGCAAAAAGGAAGAGTCGTCGTCTGGACATATTCGAGGTGAAGGGTGAGTGGGGCGATTTAGTGAAGTTTTTGTGGTGGGAGGGAATGGGAATCAAGCCTCAATTTTTCGGGCTTGGGCTTGGGCTTGGAGGCAAAGTTCGGCGGCGAGGAATGTATGATCTTGAGTCATGGCAAACTCGGTACGGTTTAGGCAGTCGAGAATTAGGTCACCAAAGAAGGGGTACCCGACTTCGCCGTGGCAACGAATGTGGTGTTCGCCGTGGTGATCGACGAGAAAGAGTTGATCCCCTTCGGCATCGCGGGTGAGGTCGAGGTATTTGCGGAGTTCGATATATCCATCGGTGCCGAGGATGATGGTTCGGCCATCGCCCCAAGTGCGGAGGCCGTCGGGGGTTAGCCAATCGACTCGAACATAGTTGGTTGCGCCGTTATCTGCGAGGAGATTAGTCTCACCCCAGTCTTCAAATTCGGGACGATCTTTATGGCGATAGTTAGCGACTTGGGCATTGGTGACGGTGGCGCTTGTGGCGCCACTGTAGTGGAGAAACTGTTCAAACTGGTGTGAACCGATGTCGCAGAGGATGCCCCCGGTTTTTTCGCGGGACCAAAACCAATCGGGGCGAGAAGCTGGGGAGCTACGATGGGGGCCGATGCCGATGACTTGGACCACGCGCCCGATGGCGCCCTGTTCGATGAGTTGGCCTGCGCGGACGGCGCATTCTACGTGGAGGCGTTCGCTGAAATAGACGAGATATTTTTTTCCGGTAGCGAGGACTTTGGCGCGGGCGTCATGGAGTTGTTCGAGGGTGGTGAAGGGGGTTTTGTCGGTAAAATAATCTTTGCCAGCATCGAGGACGCGCAAGCCGAGTGGGCCACGGAGATTGGGAACAGCGGCGGCGGTAACGAGTTGAATGTGAGTATTTTCTAGGAGGGATTCGAGGTTGGGGAGAGGAACAACGCCGGGAAAGGCGGCGGAGAATTTTGCGACCTTTTGAGGATCAGGGTCATAGACATAGCGGAGTTCGCCACCGGCTTCGATCAGGCCTTTGCATTGGCCGTAAATGTGTCCGTGATCGAGACTGGTGGCGGCAAAGACGAATTCACCTAAGGCGACGACTGGTGCTGGTTTGCCTTCGGGGGCATAGTTCATTCCATCGGATTTTTGATACGGCATGCGGGAGGAAAGTAGCCAAGGGACAAAGGAAAGTAAACCAGCCAGTCGAGGGGTAAAATTGCGGAGAAGTGCTTTACTAAATTCTCTGGAGTCTGCTTTGTTGTTCTTCTGGCCGTGGGCGGAAGTGGCTCAAGTGCCAATCAACCTTCATCAAACAACTGATTATTTATGCCGAACATCTGGACTGGAAAAGGGAACCCTTATACGCGGACGGAAGTCCGTGCACGATTGCAGGCGACGCTTGATCGTGGGGAAGCGATTATTGCTGCGGGTGCTGGAACGGGGATTAGTGCGAAGTTTATTGAGAAGGGTGGGGCGGACTTGATCATTATTTACAACTCTGGTCGTTTTCGGATGGCTGGTCATGGATCAACTTGTGGTTTAATGGCTTATGACGATGCAAATCAGGTGGCAATGGACATTGGAGAATACGAAGTCTTGCCGATCGTCGAAGAAATTCCGGTGATTTGCGGGGTACACGCGACCGACCCGCGTCGTCGGATGTGGCATTGGTTGGGGCGGGTTAAGGAGATGGGGTTTAGTGGGGTGAACAATTTTCCGACGCACACGATTGTGGATGGTCATTTTCGTCGTGTTCTGGAGGAGACGGGGATGAGTGTAGAGAAAGAGTTTGAGATGGTTGGGTTAGCGCATCGGATGGATTTATTTACGATCGTCTATGTTGCTACGGCGGAGGAGGCTCGGAGAATGGCGGATGTGGGTGCGGATGCGATTATTGCGCATGTTGGAACGACGATTGGGGGGAGTATTGGGGTGACGGGAGCGGTTGTGCCGATGGAGGACGCTGTGCGGCGGACGCAGGAAATTATTGAAGGGGCGCGTTCGACGGGTCGAAAGGACATTTTCTTCCTTTCGCATGGAGGTCCGATTTGCACGCCGGAAGATGCGGCGCACGTGAATTTGCATACGGACTGTGTGGGTTTTGTGGGGGCGAGTTCGTTGGAGCGATTAGGGGTTGAGGGGCCATTGGTCGAGTTGACCAAGCGGTTTAAGCAAATCCCTGCGCCAGCGGCTCGGCGTTGAGCGGTTGAGTTGTTGGGGGGAAAGTCGAGAGTGACTTTATTGAATTTCCACAGTCATGCCTTTGGTGATGAGCTTGGAGAGGCGAACAACGTCCCAGTTTCCGACCCGCATGCAACCGTGGCTGGTGGCGCGTCCGATGGTCCAAGCGCTGGAAGTTCCGTGGATCCCGATCCCTGGTTTATTTAAGCCGATCCAGAGGACGCCGACGGGATTCCGGGGTCCTGGTGGGAGGAGGTAGGAAACATCCGAGCGTTTGCCGTATTCGAGGACGCCGTTATCCCAGCGGAAGGTGGGGCTGGTGGCGATTCCGAGGATTTTCCATTTGCCGGCGGGGGTTTCCTTGGCACCGCCCCCTTGGATTCCTGGGGTAATGGGAACAGACGCGAGGAGACTTTCGCCTTGGTAGAGTTCGAGGATTTTGTTGGTGCGATCGATTTTAATGAGCCGCGATTTGAACTCAGGAATTTCGGGCATATTACCTTCAGCGGGAAGGGATTCGATGACGAATGGATCGACATTTGGAACGCGGAGGACGGCACCGACTTCGAGAGTATCGAGGTTGATGTTGGGGTTGAGTTTGCCGAGGAAAGTGGGGGTGAGATGGTATCGTTCGGCGATAAACTCGACGATGTTGGGGTAGAGAAGTTTTTTGAGTTTGGCTTGGTCGATGGGTTTTTTCGGTGAGGGACCGACAAATTTAAAGTCCCCTTCTTTTAGGGTGTAAGAGGTGTAGATGGGGAAGACGGAATCGAGCGGGATATTTTCGTCGAGGATGCCGGTATCGGGGAGGTTGTGGGCGCGTTGGTAGCGTCGCAAGGCTTTGCCGACGAATTCGCCTGGGCGACCATCGATGAGGCCTGGGCTGAAAAGTTGTTGATCGAGAAAGATTTGAAGCTGTGTGGTGACATCGCGTGTTTCGACGGGCACCGCCTTACGAGCCGGAGGTTCGTCTTCGGAGTAGGTGAAGCAACTGGCGGAAAAGGTGAGGAGAATGGTGGCGATGAGGTGTTTCATTTGATGACTGGCGCTTGGCGAGAGAGATTGGATGTGGTTGGAGATACTCGGAGAAGGGTATTTCGGCAAGAATCCATCGCTTAAAAACCTGTAAGGATTCGAGTTAGTGGGGAATTTGGGTGGGTGGAAGTTCGTGACGAAAGGGACTTTGTGAAATTTTTCACAAATTCACTTGCCCTGTGGGGAGATCAATCGTCATCGTCTAGGTTGTCGTGCGTTGTATGATCGTTGGTTTCTTATCCTTTATTGTCCTTTGCGGCTTGAACGGCTGTGGTCCTCGAGTTTCTGATCGAAACATCGACGCTCTGAACGCCCAAATTGATGCTGGGCGGACGCTATCGGTTAAGGAGGTTGAGTCGATTCTTGGTCAACCTTCTCGGCAAGAGCTTCAACAAGTTGAGCGTCAGGTGACGCGGGAGGTGCCATTATTGCGTTATTTTTACACGGAAGGGGGGCAGACGGTGGAGTTACAATTCCTTGACAACAAACTCCAGAATCGGCCGGCGCATTTTACGGAAAAGTCATCTCTTGGTCGGTTACCGCGCGTAAACCAACCGCCAGTATCCACGGCACCAAATCTATGAATGTTTCGTCTGAACTTCTGATCAAAATTGAGCAAGCGATCAGCCACTATGCGGTTTCGAAGCGGAGCGCGTCTCTTCCGTTGTTACATCTTTGGCAGGAGCATTATGGGTGGATTAGTGATGAAGCGATGGCGTGGATTGCGGAGAAGTTAGAGATGTCGCCGATTCATGTTTTGGAGTTGGTGACATTTTATCCGATGTTTCGGCGAGTGCCTGCGGGTCAACGGCATATCCGAGTTTGCCGGACGCTATCTTGTGCGATGGCAGGGGCTTATGAGTTAAAGGAAGCTGTGGCAAAGGTGGCGGGAATTGATTTAAAAGAATGGGCGAGCCACCAGCACGGTGGTCACGGCAACCCGATTGCGGTTTCGGCTGATGGAAAATTCAGTGTGGAGTTTGTGGAGTGTTTGGCGAGTTGTGGGAGTGCACCTGTGGCGATGGTCGGCGAGAATCTTAAGGAGAACGTGGAGATCGCGGCGGTGGCAGACTTGCTTCAATTAAGCCGATCGGATGCGACACTGCCGAAGCTTCGTCCAGTCCATCCACGGGAGCGGCGGATCATTTTCAAGAATATCGATCGGGAAGGTTGGACGACGGATATTGAGTGTTATTTAAATGACGGGGGATACGCTGAGTTGGGGAAGGCGTTGAAGATGCCACGAGCGAGTATCGTTCAGGAGGTGAAGGCGAGCGGTTTGCGTGGTCGAGGCGGGGCGGGGTTTCCTTGTGGGGTGAAATGGGGATTTATTAAACAGGACGAAAAGAAGCCCGTTTATCTGATTTGCAATGCGGATGAGTCGGAGCCGGGAACATTTAAGGACCGCTATATTATTCATCAAGATCCTCATCAGATTCTTGAAGGGATGATTATTGCCTGTTTTGCGGTGGGGGCGAAGCAGGGATACATCTATGTTCGCGGGGAATTTTCTGAAGGAGCGGAGATTTTGGAGAAGGCGCTTGAGGAGGCTCGGGCGCGAAATTTTCTTGGGAAGAACATTCTTGGGAGTGGATTTGATTGTGAGATCTACGTGCATCGGGGCGCGGGAGCTTACATTTGTGGGGAGGAGACGGGGTTGATTGAGTCGCTTGAGGGGAAGCGGGCTTATCCGCGGATCAAGCCGCCGTATTTTCCGGCGGTCTTGGGGCTTTATCAGTGTCCGACGGTGGTGAACAATGTGGAGACGCTTTGTAATGTGAAGCACATTATCAAGATGGGTGGAGCGGAATACGCGAAAATTGGGCGCCCTAATAATACGGGGACGCGGATTCTTTGTGTGAGTGGAGATGTGGCGAAGCCTGGTTATTTTGAGGTGGAGGTGGGAAGTGTGACGATGGGGGAATTAATCAACGACCTTTGTGGGGGAATTAAAGATGGTGGCGCGCTGAAGGCGGTGATTCCTGGGGGATCGTCTGCTAAAGTTTTGCGGGCGGGTGAGCGATATGCGCTGAAGACGGGGGAGATTGGGCTGGAGGACATTCCGATGGATTTCGATACCTTGGCGGCCTGTGGCTCGATGGCGGGTTCTGGGGGAGTGATCGTGATGGATCAGACGCGGGACATGGTGGAGACATTAAACAATCTCAACACCTTTTATGCGCATGAATCGTGTGGTCAGTGCACGCCGTGTCGGGAGGGGGCACTTTGGATGAAGAAGATTACCGATCGGGTTTTGGCTGGAGGGGGTACGGAGACGGATCCGCAGACCTTGCGGACTGTGGCGGATGGGATTGCGGGAAAAACCATTTGTTCATTTGGGGAGGCCTGTTCTTGGCCGACGCAAAGCTTTGTGGATAAGTTTCGTGAGGAGTTTGCGAGTCGGTCGCGCAAGTTGGTTCCGCCCCCGATGCCGCCGGAGTATACCTCTGAGGAGTTGATTGAGCACGAGACAATTGAAACCATTGAGGACCGTCGCACCCACTCACCGCTGGCGCCAGCGGCAACGAAGTAAAATCTGATGAGCACTGAAATCGCCGCTCCTGTTGTTCCCTTGATCAATGTACAAATTGATGGGGTTTGGTTGCAGTTTCCTAAGGGCACGAGAGTGATTGAGGCTTGTAAGCAGGCGGAAAAATTTATTCCGCATTACTGCTATCATCCGAAACTTTCTACGCCCGGCAATTGTCGGATGTGCATGGTGGAGATGGGAATGCCAAAGATGACGCCTGATCGGCAACCGATTCTCGGTGCGGATGGGCGTCCAGAGATCGGTTGGATTCCTCGTCCACAAATCTCTTGTGCTCAAGACATTGCCGAGGGGATGGGTATTCGTACAGGGTCGGCGATCGTTGAGGAGGCGCGGAAGGGCGTCTTGGAATTTTTGCTGATTAACCATCCGCTTGATTGTCCGATTTGTGATCAAGCGGGGGAGTGTCATCTTCAAGAATACTCGGTGGAGTTTGGGCAGGGAGAGTCTCGTTTTCTGGAGGAGAAGGTCAAGAAGCCCAAGAGGATTGAGCTGGGACCGAGGGTTACTTTGGATGCGGAGCGTTGCATTCTTTGCACGCGGTGTATTCGTTTTATGAAAGAGGTAGCGGACGACGATGTTTTGGGAATCGTCTCGCGAGGGAGTTTCAACTCCATTGCTTGTCATGGCGACCGACCATTGGAGAGCAATTACTCATTGAATACGGTGGATCTCTGTCCAGTGGGGGCGCTGACTTCGACGGATTTTCGCTTTAAAATGCGCGTCTGGTTTTTGAAGGAAACGAAGACGATTGATGTGAATTGCGGGACGGGATCGAATATCATCATTAGTTCGCGTGAGAACACGATTTACCGCATTACGCCCCGGGAAAACAATGCCGTGAACGGCGACTGGATGCCTGATTCGCATCGATTGAACTTTAAATATGTCGCCGACGAACGGCGGCTGACTCATCCGATGGTCAAGGGCCAGGTGGTTGATTGGCGGATTGCGATTGCGATTGCGGCGGAAATTCTCAAATCGCCAGCGGCTGACAATCTTTGGGTGGTAGCGTCTGGTCGAATGACGAATGAGGAGCTCTTCTTGGCGAGCGAGTTGATTGGGGCGTTGAACATCGCGGGGCAGCATGACATTTTACCTCGCCTTGAGGAGTCTGACGGGCTGTTGATCGCCGCTGATCGCAACCCCAATACTACGGGGGCAAAACGAATCGGTCTTTGTACCAGTGAGCCTGGGGCGCGATTATCGCAGTTCATTGCGGGTGTTCGGAGTGGGGCGATTCGGACAGTGGTCACCCTTGGTGAAGATTTAACAAAGTGCGGTTTGGTCGCCTCAGAAATCAAGAAATTGGATGCGATTATCGCGATGGATATCTTGCCCAACCAAACGACACCCCATGCTACTGTGCTCTTTCCGGCGAGTGCTTGGGTGGAGAAGCGTGGATCGATGATTAATGCGAAGGGGCGAATCCAGCGATTGAATCGGGCGGTTCATCCGCCGGCGGACGCTCGGGATGACTGGGAGATCCTTCGGGATTTGTTGGTGGCGGTTTCTGGCAAGAATCAATGGGAGACAATTGAAGCGGTCTTTGGGGCGATGGCCTTGGCTCATCAAGATTTTGAGGGCCTGAGTTTGAGTAAAATTGGGGATCTGGGATTGAAGATTCTTTCAGAAAAGCCACTCGTCGGCGGGGGGCTTCTTAGTCAATAAATGTCACCAATGGAATTTCTCACCGATACCCATTTTTGGATGCTCAGCGCCATCTCGCTGGCGAAGACCATTTTTCTCATCTTCCTCGTCGTCCTGCCGATGGTCAGCTACACGGTATACGCGGAGCGCCGAGTGAGTGCATTGATTCAGGATCGGGTCGGGCCTAATCGGACGGGATTTCCGCTTTCGCTGATTCCTGGTTTGAGCAAAGATTTTTCTCCCGGTTTGGGTGGGCTTGGTCAACCTGTCGCTGATGCGGTGAAGTTTCTTCTCAAGGAAGACTTTGTGCCCGGCCATGTGAACAAGCTTTATTTCTGGTTAGCGCCCTGTTTGTCGATGATGCCAGCGATCGTGGCTCTGGCGGCGATTCCTTTTGGGAGCACGCTTTTTGGCCAACCGATGGTGGTCGCGGATATCAATGTGGGGTTGCTCTTCATGTTCGCGATCTCCAGCGTGAGCGTTTATGGAATTGTTTTGGCGGGGTGGTCGTCGAATTCGAAGTATCCGTTCCTCGGGGGAATTCGGAGTACATCGCAAATGATCAGCTATGAGCTTTGCATGGGGCTGAGTGCGGTGCCGGTGTTGTTGATCTGCGGATCTTCTGGGCTGACCTCGATCGTCAATTATCAAGTGCGAGAGGGATGGTTGCTCCTGCCATTTACGGATGGGCATTTGGGCTTGCGGGAATTGGCGTTGTTGATTCCGGTCACGATTGCTTTCATCACTTTCACGATTTCGATGTTTGCGGAGACCAACCGATTGCCTTTTGACATGCCGGAATCGGAATCGGAGTTGGTTTCTGGTTATCATACTGAATATTCGTCGATGAAGTTCGCGCTCTTTTTTCTTGGGGAATATACCGCGATGATTGCGGGGAGCGCCTTGATTACGGTGCTCTTCCTTGGGGGGTATCACATTCCTTTGATCCCGAATGGGGCGGGAGAGGGAGGATTGGAATTATTTCACTCTCTTCCTAGTTGGGTTTGGGGATTGGTCAACATTGTGACTTTCTTCGCTAAAGTCGCCGTGTTGCTTCTGGTTTTTATCTGGGTTCGTTGGACGCTTCCCCGTTTC
>Ga0194055_10004308_pt1 | contig 10695 bp, 9 predicted proteins | sample SepL449m_MetaG_FD_155482 | JGI IMG/M metagenome (GOLD analysis project Ga0194055, IMG submission 155482) | Anoxic zone freshwater microbial communities from boreal shield lake in IISD Experimental Lakes Area, Ontario, Canada - Sep2016-L442-9m | ecosystem: Environmental > Aquatic > Freshwater >... | reverse complement strand
AGACTCAGATGATACTAACGTTGTCTTTAAAGTAATAGATACAGGCATCGGAGTACCAGAAGAAGAAAAAGCTCACCTATTCACTAAGTTCTTTAGAGCTGAGAATGCTCGCAAGGAAAGCCCTAATGGAACAGGCATAGGACTATACCTAGTAAAGCGTGTCATTACCGACCAACACGGAAGACTAATCTTCTCCTCACAAGTTGGTAAGGGTTCTGTGTTTGGATTTACTCTTCCTATAAAGACTAATAACCAAGCACCAACACCAGCTACTGATGAAGATAGAGTTGATCAAAAAAATGATTCTGTAGAAAAAGATCCTGAGGCAATCGAGGCCTAATGTTTAGAATATTTGCAAAATTCATCGTCAGGTTCAGATACTTAGTAATATTATTCTGGCTAATAATTATTCCTGTTACTTATTTCGCTTTTCCATCACTATCTAGTGTTACAAGCTCGAATAATACTACTTTTTTACCTGCAACAAGTGCTAGTGAACAGGCACAAAAGATGGCGGCTCCATTCCTAGGTGTTGGTACGGCTACTAGTGCTAAGCTTGTAGTTTATAGGGAAAGCGGTCCATTAACGGCATCTGATTTTTCAGCAGTTTTGAAACTTGAACGTCAAATTAAAACTATACCAAGTGTAGTAAGTATTGTTAACCAATCTCAATCTAACGATAATAAGGTCAGAACTATTTCAATAGGATTTACAAATGCTGCCTATGGTCCACAGGGTTCAATCATCGTTAAAGATATTAGATCCATGTTTAATTCATATACTTCTGGAACTGGGCTAAGTATACATTTGGGCGGAGATTTAGCAACACTTACCGACTCAGACAGTGTAGATAATGCCAATAAAAACAATACTCAGCTTCTGACAGTAATCTTTATTATAATTCTTCTTTTTATAGTCTATAGGTCTTTAGTTGCTCCATTCATCAATCTAATACCTGCACTTATTTCATTAATTGTTGCCGGTTCAGTTATCGCAGAGTCGACTAAGCTTGGACTTGAGGTTTCATCTGTTACGCAATTACTGCTGATAGTTTTGATACTTGGAGCTGGAACAGACTATGGATTATTCCTGATATTTAGATTCAAAGAAGAGCTGGTTGGAGGACTGGATAAAAAGGAGGCTGTCATAGAGGCTCTTGCAAAAGTTGGCAAAAGCATAACTTTTTCTGGACTAACAGTTATTGCAGCGCTCATGTGTTTACTAATAGCTAAGTTCGGTTTCTATAGAGGTCTTGGCCCATCATTATCCATTGGAGTAGTCATAACTCTCCTAGCTGCCCTGACCTTACTGCCTGCAATATTATCTACTCTCGGTGAATATACATTTTGGCCACTTAAGATAAAGTATATTAAGAATCCAAAACTTGGGATTTGGGGTAAGGTCGCAGATAGGGCGATAAAAAAGCCTTGGATAACTATCGCTGCTGCAACTTTAATTTTTGGCGCATTAATTCTCGGTACAGTCGGCTGGAGAACGGGTGGATTTGTCTCGGGTGGACCATCAAGTAGCTCTGATTCAGCTAAGGCGGTCAGTATTATTGACCAACATTTTTCTAGTTCAATTAATAATCCTCAGGTACTACTTTTAAAGTATGACAAATCCCTATGGAATAACCTGTCTTTGGTTACTTATGCTCAATCCACAATTAGCAAATCTCCACTATATAAAATTGTTAAAGGACCAATTGATCTAAAAAACCCTGCCTTAAGTGAAGCCCAGATTTCTAAATTATATGCTTTACTTGGTCCACCAAATAAGCTACCTTTCGTCCAGCCTACTTATGATAAAGTTCCAAGCTCCGTATACGCTCAATATAGACAACTTGATCAATTCATAAGCGGGGATGGACACACCATGCAATTCTATGCAGTACTTGCTAAGGGTACTTCAAATACTCCGCAGGCTGCCAATCAGATACCTGCCATGAGAACTCAACTTGCGACTGTTGTTGCTGGTTCGGGTGCATCTGCCTATGGAGTACTCTCACAAGATGCTTTCACATATGACATAGATAATCTGTCTAATAATGACCTTATAAAAATAATACCATTAGTTCTAATTGTCATAGCTCTTCTGCTTGCGATACTACTTAGGAGCTTAATTGCCCCAATCTATCTTGTAATAACTGTCGGGTTAACTTATCTAGCATCCCTCGGCTTTGCAAACATTGTCTTTGTGCACATGAATCCAAATAGTTCGGGAATTAATTTTGTACTTCCCTTCTTATTATTTGTTTTTTCTATGGCACTTGGTGAAGACTATAACATTCTAGTTATGAATAGGATTCGTGAGGAGACAACAAAGGTTCCAACTTTAAGACAAGCTATTACTAAAGCAATCGGTATCACCGGAACTACTGTTACTTCTGCCGGTCTCATATTGTCTGGAACATTTGTAGTCCTTGCAATAGTTGGAGGTTCTAGTGAGGTTGAGCAGATAGGTTATTCTATAGCATTTGGAATAGCTCTCGATACATTTTTCGTTCGAACATTGTTAGTTCCATCAATTGCCATATTACTTGGTAGATTTAATTGGTGGCCTTCCAAGTTATCTAGAAAATAGTAAGGTTCAATACCAAGGCCATACTCTTTATGGTATTATTTATATAAGAAGTAGGGAGTTTAGGTAATTATTTTATATGGTCGAAGATGAAAAAAATATTGATATTGGCGATGAGGAATTAAAGAATGATACTACCCCGCTAGATAATTCTTCAGATAAAAAATCTAAGCAAATGGACTTCGTACCTAAGAAAAAGCTAAGCAATTTAGAAAAAAAACCATTTGTTATTAAGATAACGGAAAATAAGCAAATGGATATAGCGAAGACTAAGTCCTCTAAAAAAATTACCGAAAAATCTAAGCAAATTGAGATTGAGCCCGAAAAATCTCTAGTAATACCTGAAAACTCAATTGGTCATATTGCTTTATTGCCGGCTATTATTCCTGATACTAAAGTAGAGCCTAAAAATGAGGCAATTGAAGTTCCATTAATTCCGGTCGCTCATACTCCAAATAAAAAAGAAAATCATATCAGGAAAGAAAAGAAGAAAAAATCCTCCAAGAAAAAGATCCCACTTTTACTATACGGATTGGCTGCCATAATCTTACTATTTGGAATCGGCATGAGTATTAACCAGTACCTAACGAACAGAAGAAATGATAAACAAGCTCAACATTATGTAGATCTTGCAAACTCCGGCAGGCCAAGCCCTGCTCCAGCCACTATAAAGCCATCGACCGATGATATTGGTAAATATCAGGTTGCACCTAATATGCCAAGATATATGATTATTCCAAGTCTTAAAGTATTTGCAAGAGTGAGGTCTGTTGGAGTAGATAAGACGGGCGCAATTGGCACTCCTACCAATGTCTTCGATACTGCTTGGTATAACCAGAGTAGTTTGCCTGGTCAGCCCGGAGCATCACTAATAGATGGTCATGTCTCAAGTTGGAAGACTAACGGAGTATTCTATGGACTTAAAAACATTAAACCAGGAGAATTAGTAAAAGTTCAGCGTGGAGATGGAAAGGTATTTACATTCAGCGTAGTCAAAAGTCAGGTGTATCCCTATGATAGCGTCGATATGACAGAAGTGCTTGCACCAATTGTCGCCGGAGTGCCTGGACTTAATCTAATTACTTGCACAGGAAAAGTTATCCATGGAACAAATGAGTTTAATCAGAGAATGGTAGTTTTTACGAAACTAGTTAGTCAAACCTAAAAGCGAGTTGTAATAGGGCTTCCCCATCCTGTTACATAATCGTAACCAGTTGCTGTAGTACATAGTGTTCCGCAGTAGCCATTATTTCCAGAAGTTATATCTCGGAGGAATGTTTGTCTGATAGTTGTAGCATCAGTATATACTTTGTTCGCTGTTATAGTGCCACTGGATAGTGTATTAAGCGCTGCCCACTGTGGAGTTCCAGCACTTGTTCCACCGACTTGGAACCAACCCCTGTAGCCTCTATATGGAGTTGAGTCATAAACTGGATATCCAGAGTTTGGATTGGCGTTGAATGACACATCTGGTGTTCCTCTATGGCCATTGGCGTAACTAATTCTAGCAGCAATTTGTCTAGCTGGCTCTGCGATAAACGAACTTACTCCCCCGCCACTTCCATTCCAGGCGGTTTCGGATTTAAATGATCCATTTGGGTTAAGAGTCAATGTTGTTCCACCAACGCTGATAACATTTGCAGATACTGAAGGCCAACTGGTACCGTGTCCACTGTCGCCTGATGCTACAAAATAAGTCGCTCCACCGCTATTTATGAATGAATTCTCATATCCTACTTCAGAGTTGAATTCGTTTCCACCCCAACTTAGGGATACTGATCTTATATTGGGAAGTGTTTTTACATAATTAAGTGCACTAATTAGATCTGTCCCACTATCACTCTTTGCCTCAACTAGTAGTATCTTAGCGCCTGGAGCTATTGCATGTGCCCATTGTAGATCCAGTGAGTCTTCTATAGCCCAAGTCGAGTTTGTAGGAATGTTAGGCACCATTTTGTATTTAGTAAAGCATCCATTTGCAGTTGTGCAGGCGGGGAGACCAAATTGGCTTGAGAATGTAGCTAGGTCAACATCGGCTGTAGGATCATCGAATGCATTAACTATAACAATTGTTCCAGTTCCACTATTTGTTGTGGGAATATTATATGACGTTTTTACTGCCGTTGGAGATAGTAAGGATTTCGGAGATATGTTTGGTGATGCAAGTGGTTGAACTACATTATATGGCTTAGCTTTAAAGTCATCTATAGTCGTCTGTTTATGGTGCTGATTATATATATATCCTATTACTAAAGCTATGACTATGGCCACTAGAACAGCTAGTATGATTTTACTATTTGATGACTTCTTATTAGATTTTGATACTTTTCTGGTTTGAGTTCTTTTTGAAGTTTTAGAGGAAATTTTTTTAACAACAGCCTTTTTTCCAGGTGCTTTAACTACTCTTTTTTTAACTATTTTTTTTGTTTTTGGCATAACCTATAATTAATTTTACTCTCAAAAATTTAAAGCGCAAGCTTATTATATAATCGTCTGAGAGAGATTGATTATAAACTTAGGGACGGATATTATTGTTTCTTCGTTTCTTTGCATTCTTTTTATGACGTGGAATGTCGATATTATAATATCCATCGGACTAACTACAATTTCTCCAAGAATATTATGCTCTATGCTTTTATGGAATGCTCCAAAAGCAATTTGAGGACCATCCATCTCAGTACTAATTACTCCAAGATCACTTACTATTTGAATATTTGGAGTTATCGGTCGCCCATAAAGCAGTTCATTTTCTAGTAAATTCGCAGCTAATATGGGCTTTTCTGTAGATATTTCTTCAAGAGTCTTTTCAAAAGCATATAAAGGCTTGGAATTAATAATAGAGTATTCATAATCTGAGAATGAAACAAATAAGGATTTTGGTAGTTCTAAATTCTCCTGCATTAAAAATAATTATACAATATGGGCATATTTATAAATAGCTAGGAAACTTATTTTTATATTTATTGTAGGTTTAGACAAAAAATACTAAATATACTATAATATGTGCCTATGAATGAGAAGCGATTCGGAGTCTCTTTGAGCGAAGTTGCCATATTACCTACTACTGCCGGTGATAGTCTAATTAAGTACAATATTAATGAAATGGGAGCTAAGTTCGATTTGACCAAAGGAGTGCATGGTCAGGTATTCGATTTTGAGGACGGTACATCAATACTATATACAGAGTATTCTTGGATAATAACATTGCATCCAGACAATAGTCTTACTATTTATGATGACGGTGAGATAGAAGATATAGCCGCAGATACATACGACGAACACATTGAATTTTTCTACAAGTCTCTTATAAGAGCTCTTCGCGGGGCCTTAGACGAAAGTTAAACAAAACTTTTTATAAGATGTTCTGGATGAATATCTGGGAATAATACTTCTGCGTCTTTATTTGTAACTACCATCTTATTTTGTAATGACTCTATCATCGCCCTACCAACCTTAGCTTCATTTTTAGGAGTAAATAGATTTAACCACCATGCTGAGACTGCTATTGGTATAATTGGAAGTCTAATGAATAGTCTTTTCAGGCCTCTCCACTGGGCATACTGGCGCATAAGTTGTTCATAGCTAAGTACATCTGGGCCACCTATTTCAACTATTTTACTTTCTGCTTCTTTAATGTTTAATGCCCTTATAAGATAAGTTATTGCATCATTTAGGCCTATTGGTTGGGTTAGAGTTTCACTCCACTTAGGTAGAGTTAGGAACGGTAACTTAGTAACTAAATTTACAATGATGTCATAAGATATACTTCCCTTGCCGATTACCATTGAGGCTCTAAACTCAATAACCTGACATTTGTTTTGTCTTAATAGCTCTCCTGTTCTGTGCCTTGAAGCTAGATGTTTAGATAAACTATCCTTGTCATCGCCAAGTCCGCCTAGGTATATTATTTTTTTTATGCTTGATCCAGAAACTGCAGCTTTTAGTTTTTCGGCAGCCTTGGCTTCTGCTAGGGCATAATCTATTTTATGTTGGGCCATCATATGAACTAGATAATAAAGAACATCAGAGTCTTTTAGGTACTTTGCTAAACTATCATTAAAAACAGAGACATTATGTTTTGATAGTCTCGGACTATCAAAAGTTATTGACTCTGAATTCCTAGAGATAGCAACTATCTGATGGTCAGTTTTTTCTATTAATTGACTGATTAGATTTAAACCTATATAGCCACTTGCACCAATTACCGCTATCTTCATGCTACTCCGTTCTAAGTGCTTCTATTGGGTCTAATTTTGCGGCTTTTCTAGCAGGCAATAGTCCGGCGAATATGGCAATTAAAGCTAGTACAACAATCAGAATAAGTATCTGTGAAGCTTTGAAAATGAGGAGTTTACTATTACCAAGGCTTAGTTTGTTAGATATCGCTGGGTTTAGGGCCGTCCCAATGCCAACTGCTAGTGCTGATCCAATTATGCCACCTAGAAGTCCAATAAGGCCGGCTTCAATCTTAAATAGCCTAGAGATATCTTTCCTGTGCATTCCTAGTGCTTTCATAAGTCCAATCTCTCTTGTTCTTTGCAGTACACTTATATACATTGTATTAACTACTCCAAAGAGAGATGCAATGATAGCAATAAGTCCAAATAATGTAACTATTCCCTCAATTACACTGATAAACTGAGTAATAAGTTTTTCTGTATCAACGACACTTTGAACACTGTAGCCTTCCCCTTTAATTAAAGACTGAGCAGTGTTTAGTTTTGTAAGATTAGTTCCGTCGGTGACTTTTGCGTAGGCAGTCAGATATTTTTGATAGCTTGAGGTACCTGAGTAAATGTAATTGTTCAATGATTCAACTTGATTGATATTAGTATAAAGATAAAGTGAGGTTGCTGCAGAAATTGAAGTTGATGATGTGGCTGATACGGCTATGACCTTGAAGACTGATTCTTGAGACTTATTGTCGTTTGAATTAAGTGCTGCCAATGGATTTGTAGTGATGGAATTAAGGCTTGTCTGATTTTGGACTGATAGACGAATATTTTGACCAATTGCCGATTTAGCACTTGAGAATCCTAGTGCACTTAGGAATCCTTGAGGAAGTATCAATGTATTGTCTTGAATCTTCTCTGGAATTGAGCCAGCTAAAAGTTCTGGTTTTTGATATGAGTTATATGGAGCCAGGGTTCCTATATATTTTTTCTGGCCATCTCTGGTTACGTATTGAAGACTTACTGTAATTGCCGGCTGAACTGACGACACTCCTTTAGTGGTCGCTATTTTTGCGATGTCGGCAGTATTTAAATATTGAACTTGCCTAGTCTCACCACCGAACGTAGATATTGATCCAAAGCTTGGATTATATACCTGAGGTTTTGTAGCATCTTGGCGGCTAAATAAGTTTGGATCTTTGGAAACGATTAATTCGGTAGGATCGAAGTTAGACCTAACAATATTGTTTGCGTACTCTTTAGCTCCGTTACTAGCACCGAGTGTCAGAGTTAGGGCAAAAGTTCCAACAGCTATAGCAAGTGCTGTCAGGATAGTTCTAGCTTTTGAAGTTAGTAAGTTTCGAAGAGAACGCTTAACAATGTCGATAAATGACATTACTTACGACCTTTCTCAATGTTTTCAATTCTGCCATCTTTAATAGACACTCTCATGGATGTTTGCTTGGCTATGTCTGGGTCGTGGGTGACTATAATTAAAGTACAGCCAAGAGATTTGTTTAAGCCGAATAGTAAGTCCATTATTTTATCGCCGTTAATACTATCTAGGTTTCCTGTAGGTTCGTCGGCAAAAATAATCGCTGGTTTGTTGACAATTGCTCGTGCTACTGCCAGTCTTTGTTTTTGACCACCAGAAAGAGTTGACGCCTTAGCGCTAACTTTATCTTCTAGATCAACAGCTTTAAGTGCTTCCATAACCATTTTTTTTCTTTTTGTAATTCCAACTTTAGCGATTTCTAGTGGTAGCAGTACATTCTGATAGCAGGTTGCATTGCCTTCTACGAAAAAAGATTGAAATACAAAGCTCATTTCTGACGCCCGGAAGGCATCAATCTTTTTTTCCTTCATCTTAAATATATCGACTCCATCAATTAGAACGGTGCCCGAGCTTGGTTCATCTAGGCCACTCATAATATGCATCAGTGTAGATTTACCCGATCCACTTTTACCGATTATTGAAACTGTTGATTTGTCCTCAATTTTTAGAGTTACGTCATCTAAAGCTTTAAATGTCGGACTTTTTTTACCATAAATTTTTGTTAAGTTGTTTACTTCTATCATGCTTATATTTATTATAGTCTATTTTTTAGAGTAAGTCATATCTACCTGGCTGGCAATGTGGCTTTGTCCAGCAGAATTTGGATGAAATGGCGCACTGTCGGTTAATCCTTGAACCCATGGATCACTAGAACAAAGTCCATGTCCTGAAAAATCTAGGCCTTGGAACTTAACAAATGAATAACCGGTAGATATTGAGGCCAGCTCTGAATTGAGGTTTGTTGTTTCGCTACTTAGCCAGTTAAGACTCGTTTGATTTAAATTAGTTAGGTCGCTACACGACGTTAAAGTATTAGGAAATGGGTTGTAGTAGCTTGTCACTATTACTTGTGGCGGACTGTTACTATACTGGTTTGATATTTTTTTGAGTGTATTGGTTAAACTATTTGCTAGACTGGCGATTTTAGAACTTGCTAATATTGTTTCTTCCCTGCTGCCACAGCTCTTAACGTAGCAATTTGTTATGAACTTAATCCAACCTATATCATTAGCGCCAGCCGTTATAGTAATTAGTTTTGGTTTTTTTAGGCTGCTTAGCTGATTAAGTTGAGAGCTAATTAATAATTGATTTACAGTTTGTGGACCATTTATTCCCTCTGAAAATGTTGCTCCTGAGCAAGATAGATTAAATAGTTGTAGGTTTTGAGCTTTAGAAACTAGATATGGATAAGACTGGTTACTTCTATTGCAGGCACTTGAATCACTATAATCTGTAAGCCCATCTCCTGCAGATACAGAATCTCCAAGGGCAATATATGAACCGTTGTACGTAATCTTATTGACTGGCTTTGGCTTATGACCGATATTAATTACAATCCCAGAGACTATAATTAATATTAGAAACCCGAGTGCAAAGTATCTCTTCATATATATAATTTTACACTTATAGTGTTATTTTGGATATGTTAAATAATGCTTATATAAATTTGCATCACTAATGTTGTACTCATAAGTGTTTGAATTGCTGACTATATAGAATATAATTATTGGTAACATCCAATGAACATATTTATTTCAATTTTAACAGTCCTAGCTTTATTGATTTTTTCGGCTATTTGTTCAGGTCTTAATGTTGCCCTTTTATCTCTAAATATATCTGATCTTGAGAGAAAAGCTAAAATTGGAAACATATATGCAAAGAAATTACTTCCTCTACGCAAAAACTCAAGCCTTACTATAGCTAGTATTCTTCTTTGTAATGTTGCAACAATTTCAGCTACATCGTTAGTGCTTCACAGATTTCTAGGTAGTTGGCTATCTGGTCTCATTTCTACTCTTTTAATTGTTGTATTCAGCGAAGTTATTCCTCAGGCTATATTTATAAGACATGCTCTGATTTTAGCGGGTAAGTTTGTATTTATTTTGAGGCTAATGATTATAATTACTTATCCCCTTGCAAAACCTCTAGAGCTCTTACTTGACAAGATTCTGGGCGGAGAACAACAGGCTCTTATGAGTCGAAGTGAACTTGGAATTTTAATTGGTGAACATACTAAGACTAAATCTAGCGAGCTTGACGATAACGAAGTAGAAATTATGATGGGTGCCTTAAAACTTAGTGAGAAGCAGGTCAAAACCATCATGACTCCAATAGACAAAACTTACTGGTTTCATCAAGATACAAAACTTACTCCAAAGAAAATTGATGAAATTAAAGAAATGGGCTATAGTCGAATTCCAGTCTTTTCTAAATCACTAGCAACTTTCTACGGAACAATTCTTATGAAGGATTTGGTTGACATTAACTTCGATGGCGATACTGTTGAAGTTAAAGATTTATATCTACACGCCGGAGATACGGTTGGTTGTCTAGTTGCTCTTGATACGCTTTTCAGAAGATTCATAACAACTGGCAATCACTTAATTC
>Ga0194055_10004307_pt1 | contig 10696 bp, 9 predicted proteins | sample SepL449m_MetaG_FD_155482 | JGI IMG/M metagenome (GOLD analysis project Ga0194055, IMG submission 155482) | Anoxic zone freshwater microbial communities from boreal shield lake in IISD Experimental Lakes Area, Ontario, Canada - Sep2016-L442-9m | ecosystem: Environmental > Aquatic > Freshwater >... | reverse complement strand
CATCGGCGCGGAGATGATGGCCGAGAAGTGGGGCCTGACTCGCCAGATGCTCGACCAGTACTCGCTGGACTCGCACGAGAAAGCCGGCGCGGCACAGGCTTCGGGCGCCTTCGATGACCAGATCGTTGGTATCAAAATCGACGCCGCCGACGGCGCGGAAAACACAGTCATGAACTCCGACGAGGGCATCCGTCTGGGCACCACGATGGAGAAGATGGGCAACTTGAAGCCCGCCTTCAAGGAGGACGGTGTGATCCACGCCGGTAACTCCTCGCAGATCTCCGACGGGTCCGGCGCGCTGCTGTTCATGTCGGCGGAGAAGGCAAAGGCGTTGGGCCTCAAGCCGCTTGCCCGCGTGCACACCGCGGTGCTGGCCGGCGCCGACCCGGTGATGATGCTCTCGGCCCCGATCCCGGCCACCCAGAAGGCGCTGGCGAAATCCGGTCTGAGCCTGGACGACATCGGCGTCTTCGAGGTCAACGAGGCCTTCGCCCCGGTTCCGATGGCCTGGCTCAAGGAGATCGGCGCCGACGAGAAGAAGCTCAACCCGAACGGCGGCGCCATCGCGCTGGGCCACCCGCTCGGCGGTTCCGGTGCGCGCATCATGACCACGCTGCTCTATCACATGCGGGACAACAACATTCGCTATGGACTGCAGACCATGTGCGAGGGCGGCGGCCAGGCCAACGCCACGATTCTCGAGCTGCTGTAGTCATGACGGAAGCAGCAACCCCCGGCGCTCTCACTGAGCGCCGGGGTAACACCCTGATCGTCACCATCAACCGTCCCGAGGCCCGCAACGCGATCAACCAGGCCGTCAGCGTCGGCGTCGGCAACGCCCTGCAGCAGGCGCAGGACGACCCGGAGATCTGGGCTGTAGTCATCACCGGCGCAGGCGACAAGTCATTCTGCGCCGGGGCCGACCTCAAGGCGATCTCCCGCGGCGAGAACATCTTTCACCCGGATCACCCGGAGTGGGGGTTCGCCGGCTATGTCCAGCACGTGATCGACAAGCCGATCATCGCGGCGGTCAACGGCACCGCACTGGGCGGCGGAACCGAACTGGCACTGGCCAGCGACCTCGTCGTCGCGCAGTCCAGCGCGCAGTTCGGGTTGCCGGAGGTCAAGCGGGGGCTGATTGCCGCCGCGGGTGGTGTCTTCCGCATCGTCGATCAGTTGCCGCGCAAGGTCGCCATGCAACTGCTGCTGACCGGCGAACCGATCAGTGCCGACGAGGCGCTGCGCTGGGGCCTGATCAATCAGGTTGTGCCAGAGGGCACTTCGGTCCTCGACGCCGCGCTCGCGCTGGCCGACCGGATCACCGGAAACGCTCCGCTCGCTGTTCAGGCGAGCAAGCGGGTGGCACTCGGCGTCGACGAGGGCGAGATCACCGGGGAGAAGGACGCCTGGAAGCGCTCCAACCGTGCCATGCGGACGGTGTTCAGCTCCGAGGATGCGATGGAAGGTCCGATGGCGTTCGCGCAGAAGCGCGCGCCGGTCTGGAAAGCCAAGTAGGGAAGCGCTGACCCCGGCGCGAACGTGCGCAAACAATCCGCCCGGGCGGCGTGTCGGTGCACCGACACGCACGCCCGGGCGGAATTTGTCGCTTAGGCCGCCGGCTTGGCGGTCGTCGTCGTCGGGGTGGCCGCCGGCGACTCGCTGGCCGCCGTGGTCGACGCCGCGGCGCTGGTGCTGCTCGGCGCCGCCGAAGTGGTGGCCGTGGTCTCGGAAGCAGCAGCCGAGGTCGTGGCCGGCGTGCTGGCCGCCGAGGTGCTGGCCGAGGTCTCGGTCGTGCTGGCCGTACCGGCCTCAGCCGCCGGTGTCGGCGGCGTCAGCACGGTGTCGATCATGTAGATGTAGGCCCCGTGCGCGGTGTAGGCGCAGACGACCTTCGCGTCGTTGACCTTGATGTCGCTGCCCTTGCCGACGACGGTCACCGGGCGACCGTCCTGGGTCGGCATTTTGCCGGCGACGTCGTTGGGCTGCAGGTAGCCCAGCACCATGTGGTAGAAGAGCGTCGGCAGCAGCACCACCGGATCGGTCTTCAGCGTCTCGATGGTCTTCGGGTCGAGCTTGGCGAACGCGGCATTGGTTGGGGCGAACACCACGTAGGGGCCGCCGTCGAGGACGTTGACGATGTTGATGTCCGGGTTGAGCTTGCCGGAGATGGCGTCGCTGAAGGTGCTCAGCTCTGGGTTGTTGGCGAGCGCCTCGGAGCCGGTCTGCAGCGCCATCGACTCGATCGAGCCGGGGCCGGTCGGCACCTTCTTGCGGTAGGCGTCACAGCCGGAACCCTGAGGGTCGGGCACCTTCGTCGAGGTCGGGACCGGTCCGGCGGGCGACACCGGGGCCGGAGCCGCGGGGGACTCGCTTGCCGGAGCGGCGGGGGATTCGCTGGCCGGAGCGGCGGGCGAGGCGGACGCCGAGGTCGGAGACGGCGACGGCGTCGTCGGCTCGGCTCCAGCCGGCTGGATGGCGGTCGGGACCGCGACGGCGATCGCCGCGATGGCGGCGGCCAGGCCGAGGGTCTTGCTGCGAGTGCTCACGGGGAATTCTCCTCAGGTTCTCACGGTGCGATCCGATCAGAAGGAACGCAACGACTTTGGCATCGTAGACGCGGGACGTTTCGTTACCCAAAACGGCGAATTCCCGTCGAAATGCCAGGTCGCCGACGTCGGGCCCGAACCAGACCTACGATGGGGTCCCATGGCTGAACACCGCGGCGGACCGCTCATCGTCACTATCCGCGGCCGGAGCCCGGAGTTGCACGACGAAGCCTGGGCCGCCCCGAACGCGACCCTGATCGGCCAGGTTCGCCTCGCCGCCCGCGCCAGTGTCTGGTACTCGGCAACCTTGCGCGCCGAGGCCGAGCCGATCGAGATCGGGGCGGGCAGCAACATCCAGGACGGCGTGACCATCCATGTCGATCCCGAGTACCCGGTCCGCGTCGGTGCGGGCGTGAGCGTCGGGCACAACGCGGTGCTGCACGGCTGCACGATCGAGGACGGGGCCTTGATCGGAATGGGAGCGGTGGTGCTCAACGGTGCCGTTGTCGGCGCCGGGTCATTGGTGGCCGCCGGCGCGCTGATCCCGCAGGGCATCGTGATCCCGCCGCGATCGCTGGTCGCCGGCGTGCCGGGCAAGGTGAGGCGGGAGTTGAGCGAGGTGGAGGTGGCCGCAAACCGCCACAACGCGGTCGTCTACGAGCACTTGCTCGATCTGCACCGCGAGGCCACCTAGCGGCGCGGACGTCAGTGTTGCGTCATCGCTTCCTGAGCATTTATTTCGTACGGTGGACGGGATGCGCATCGACCAGATCCGTGCGGTGGCGACCAATCAGGCGTTTCCGCGCGACGAGTGGCCGTCGGTTGTGCGACGTCGGCGACTGGTCGTGAGCGGAGTCTTGATCGTCGGCGCGGCACTGATGGCCTATTCGCTGTCGCGTCCGCCCGGTGCGGCGTCGTTCTACGGGCTCACCACCGTTCTCGCCGCGGTGTGGACGTTCGGATCGCTGCTGTCCGGGCCGTTGCACCTCGGCCGGACGACGTGGGGCCCGACGGCACGGCGCCCGGTGCTGATTGGCGCGGTGACCGGCCTGGCAGCCGGCCTCGCTTTCCTGGTCGGCGGGCTTGCCGTTCGCGGCATCCCGGCCGTCTCCGACTACATCATTTCGGTGCTCGAGTACACCCAGCACGGACCGTTGTTCCTGATGGTCCTCATCGCCATGGTCAACGGTGTCGCCGAGGAACTGTTCTTCCGCGGGTCCCTCTACAGCGCCCTCGGGCGGTTCTATCCGGTGCTGATCTCGACCCTGCTCTACGCGGCGACGACGATGGCCACCGGCAACCCGATGCTGGCGTTCGCCGGGCTGGTCCTGGGGACGGTGTGCGGAGTGCAGCGGCGCGCAACCGGCGGCGTGCTCGCGCCGATGCTGACCCATCTGGTGTGGGGACTGATCATGGTGCTCGTCCTGCCGAAGGTGTTCGGCCTCTAGCCCCCGCCGGGTTAGGCCCCCGCCGACGGTGTTCGGCCGCGCAAGGCCCTAGTCGTCGGTGAACACCGCGGCCCGGCGTTGCTGGAATGCCTTGGCGCCCTCTTTGAAATCGCGTGCCGTCAGCAGCCGCAACTGGCCTTCGGTCTCCCGCCCGATCGCCGGTACCAGCTCGCCCAGCGTCGCCTCGTTGATCGCCTGCTTGGTCAGCCGAAGTGCCACCGCAGGGCCGGTCGCGAGCTTCTCGATCACCGTCGCCACACCGGCTTCCAGGCCCTCCGACGGGTAGACGGCACTGACGAGCCCGTACTCCAGGGCCTCAGCCGCCGGAATGCGCTCGGCCAGCAGCGCCATCTTCAGCGCGCGCGTCCGGCCCACGGACGCGGCCACCAGAGCCGTGGCGCCGCCGTCGGGCATGAGACCGATCTTGGCGAAGGCAAGCAGGAAAAACGCTGTCTCGGAAGCCAATACGATGTCACACGCCAGTGCGAGTGACACCCCGACGCCGGCGGCCGGCCCCTGAACGACGGCGACCACCGGCTTGGGCAGACCCGCGATCAGCGGCACGGCACGGTTGACGGCGGCCAGCAACGGATCGACGCCGTCATCGGAGCCGTGGGCGAGAGCGGCGTCCCCGGCGCCGATCCCCGCGCCGGCGCAGAAGCCGCGCCCGGCACCGCCCAGACGCACCACCCGCACCGCCGGGTCGGCCGCCGCGCGCTCCAACAGCTCGCACAGGGTCTCCACCATCTCGGCGGTCAGCGAGTTCAGGCTGTCGGGGCGGTTGAACGTCACCGACAGGACGTTGCCGTCGAGAGAGGCGGCGAGGTGGTCGATGCCGGTGTAAGGAGTCATGGTCCAACACGGTACAAAGAGTTGACGCGTGTCGACGAAGGGCGGTAGGGAATGTCTGGTCCACTGGCGGGATTGCGAGTCGTCGAACTGGCCGGCATCGGCCCGGGTCCGCACGCTGCGATGATCCTCGGTGACCTCGGCGCCGACGTGGTGCGCGTCGAACGGCCCAAGGCCGGCCTCGGTGCAGCCCCGAGCAACGATTTCCTGCTGCGCAGCCGTCGCTCTGTGGTCGCCGACCTCAAGAAAGAAGAGGACCGCGACCTCGTTCTGCGGCTGATCGCCAAGGCCGACGTCCTGATCGAGGGCTATCGGCCCGGCGTCACCGAACGGCTCGGACTGGGTCCGGAGGACTGCGCCAAGGTCAACGAACGGCTGATCTACGCCCGGATGACCGGCTGGGGCCAGACCGGCCCGCGCAGCCAGCAGTCCGGACACGACATGAACTACATCTCGCTCAACGGCGTGCTGCACGCCATCGGGCGGGCCGGGCAGGCGCCGGTCCCGCCGCTGAACCTCGTCGGCGATTTCGGCGGCGGGTCGATGTTCCTGCTCGTCGGCATCCTCGCCGCCCTCTACGAGCGGCAGAATTCGGGCAAGGGCCAGGTGATCGACGCCGCGATGGTCGAAGGCTCCGCCGTGCTGGCCCAGATGATGTTCGCCTTCCGACATACCGGAATGTGGAACGACGTGCGCGGCACCAACATGCTCGATACCGGCGCCCCCTGGTACGACGTTTACGAGTGCGCCGACGGCCGCCACGTCGCGGTCGGATCGATCGAGCCGCAGTTCTACGCCGAACTGATCGAGAAACTCGAACTCGATCCGGCGACGCTGCCGCACCAGCAGGACATCAGCCGCTTCCCGGAACTGCGCGCGATCCTCACCCAGACCTTCCGCAAGCACGATCGCGACCACTGGGCCGAGGTGTTCAAGAGCAGCGAAGCCTGCGTCACCCCGATCCTGTCCTTCGGCGAGATCGAGACCGAACCGCACAACGTCGAACGCGGCAGCTATTACAAGGAGGGGGATTCGCTCTTCCCGATGCCGGCTCCGCGGTTCTCCCGGACACAGCCCGGTAAGCCCACTGCGCCGCGGGTTCCGGGGGAGGACACCGAGGACGTTGTGAGGGACTGGACTTAGGGACTCTTGCCGGCATCTGGGTATAGTCCCCAACCAACCAGTAGGTAGACCCCCGAAAGGAACGTGCGCGTGGAGATCAAGGACGCGGTCGCCGTCATCACCGGCGGCGCCTCGGGCCTGGGCCTGGCCACCGCCAAGGCCCTGCTCGACGAGGGCGCCAAGGTCGTCATCCTCGACCTGCCCAGCTCCAAGGGCGAGGATGTGGCGAAAGAGCTGGGTGGCCGGGTGCGATTCGCCGCGGCCGATGTCACCGACGAAGAGGCGGTGGCCAAGGCTTTCGACCTGGCCGAAACGATGGGCCCGGTGCGGATCGTGGTCAACTGCGCCGGCACCGGCGACGCCATCCGGGTGCTGGGCAAGGCCGGGGTCTACCCGCTGAGCAAGTTCGCCCGCATCGTCAACATCAACCTCGTCGGCACGTTCAACGTGCTCCGGCTGGGCGCGGAGCGGATGGCCAAGACGGAACCGATCGGCTCCGAAAACAGCCAAGAGCGCGGCGTAATCATCAACACCGCCTCGGTCGCCGCGTTCGACGGCCAGATCGGGCAGGCCGCGTATTCGGCGTCCAAGGGCGGCGTCGTCGGGATGACGCTTCCGATCGCCCGTGATCTGGCCGACAAGCGGATCCGCGTCATGACCATTGCGCCCGGCCTGTTCGACACCCCGCTGCTGGCCGGGCTGCCCGAGCCGGCGAAGGCGTCCCTCGGCGCGCAGGTGCCGCACCCCTCACGGCTGGGCAACCCGAGCGAGTACGGCGCACTGGCCGTGCATATCGTGGAGAACCCGATGCTCAACGGCGAGGTGATCCGTCTCGACGGCGCCATCCGCATGGCCCCGCGATGAGCGCTTGCGCGAAGAGCATTCGATACAGCTAGTTAAGGAAAGACACGACATGGCTTTGAAGACCAAGTTCACCGAGACGTTCGGCGTCGAACACCCGATCGCCCAGGGTGGTATGCAGTGGGTCGGCCGCGCGGAACTCGTTGCGGCGGTTGCCAATGCGGGAGCGTTGGGATTCCTCACCGCGCTGACGCAGCCGACTCCGGCCGATCTGGCCCGCGAGATCGACCGCACCCGCGAGATGACCGACAAGCCGTTCGGCGTCAACCTGACGATCCTGCCGGCGATCACGCCGCCGCCGTATGACGAGTACCGCCGGGTGATCATCGACGCCGGCATCAAGATCGTCGAGACGGCCGGCTCCAACCCGGCCCCGCATCTGCCGATGTTCCATGACAACGGCATCAAGGTGCTGCATAAGTGCACCTCGGTCCGGCACGCCATCAAGGCACAGAACCTGGGCGTGGACGGCATCAGCATCGACGGCTTCGAGTGCGCCGGGCATCCGGGCGAGGACGACGTCCCAGGCCTGGTCCTGATCCCGGCCGCCGCCAAGGAGATCGAGATCCCGATGATCGCCTCCGGCGGTTTCGGCGACGCCCGCGGTCTGGTGGCCGCACTGGCGCTCGGCGCCGACGGCGTCAACATGGGCACCCGCTTCATGTGCACGGTCGAGTCGCCGATTCACCAGAACATCAAGCAGTCCATCGTCGACGGCAACGAACTCGGAACCGAGCTGATCTTCCGCAGCCTGCACAACACCGCCCGGGTGGCCTCCAACGCGGTGTCGCGAGAAGTCGTCGAGATTCTCAAGGGTGGCGGACAGTTCGGCGACGTGATGGAACTGGTGGCCGGTTCGCGTGGCCGCAAGGTGTTCGACGACGGCGATCCCGACGCCGGCATCTGGACCGTCGGCACCGTGATGGGCCTGATCCACGACATCCCGACCTGCGGTGAGTTGGTCAGCCGGATGGTCGCCGAGGCCGAGGAGATCATCACCGGCCGGTTGGCCGGCATGGTCACCGCCGGTGCCGCGGTACTGGCCTGACGTCAGACACGAAAGTGCCCGCCTGGGAGTCTTCCCGGGCGGGCACTTTCGTGTTAGCCGATGTGCGGGTCCGACGCGCGACCCAACGCGATTGCGGGCCTGGTCAGGCCCGGCCGCTCCTACCTGAAGTCAGGCAACGTCGACGAACTGCTCGGAGGTGTCACCCTCGACGAGAAAGTCGCCGTGATATAGAGCTTCGAAGTCAACCTTGATGACATCAGCGCTGGTGTCGTCGATCCACATGAAGCTGAGCGTATTGGTAACTATTAAGGAATCTCTGGGTCACGTTTCGGAGTTTGGTGGCAATTCTTACCTGCGGGTTACGGGCTATCGCTGCAGTTGCTCCCATGGTGAGCAGGACACACACTCATTCCGGGATCGGACGCATCCAAACCCTCTCTCGCACCGAATGACTGTGCGACATGACCACCTGACATGAAGGACGGGTTAGTGCTTGCACGAATCGCGAGGATGGCACTTCGCTCGCCACGGCTGATCCTGGTCGTGGCCGCGCTGCTCGCCGTCCTCACCGCCGTCTTCGGCATCCCGGTCGCCAACCACTTGTCGTCGGGAGGCTTTCAGGACCCCGCCTCGGAATCCGCCCGCGCGGCGCAACTGCTCGGCGACAAGTTCGGCCAGAGCGACCAGCAACTGCAGTTCACGGTCAGTGACCCCGCCGGCATCAGCAGCGGGCCCGCCCAAAGCATCGGCGCCGAGATCGCGGCCACTCTGAAAGCCTCTCCGAACGTGCTCAGTGTGTCCTCGCCGTGGACGTCCGAACCGGCGGCGGCCGCCGAACTGACCAGCACCGACGGCAAGACCGGCCTGGTCATCGCGACCATGGCCGGCGGAGAGAACAAGGCGCAGGTCTACGCGTCGGAGCTGGCGAGCCAGTTCGTCGGCGAGCGCGACGGGGTCACCGTCAAGGCCGGCGGCAGTTCGATGATCATCAGGCAGATCAACGAGCAGACCAAGCACGACCTGATGCGGATGGAAGCCATCGCGATCCCGCTCAGCTTCGTGGTCCTGGTGTGGGTGTTCGGCGGGATCATCGCCGCGACACTGCCGCTGCTGGTCGGAATGATGGCGATCCTGGGGGCGATGTCGGTACTGCGGCTGATCACCCACTTCACCGACGTCTCGATCTTCGCGCTGAACATCACCACCGCGCTCGGGCTGGCGCTGGCGATCGACTACACGCTGCTGATCGTCAGCCGCTACCGCGACGAAGTCCACGGCGGCGCAACGCCGGAAGCCGCGCTGGTTCGCACCATGTGCACCGCGGGCCGGACGGTGTTGTTCTCCGCGGTGACGGTCGCGCTGTCACTGTCGGCGCTCATGGTGTTCCCGATGTACTTCCTGAAGTCCTTCGCCTACTCCGGTGTCGCGACGGTCGCTTTCGCCGCCGCTGCGGCCATCTTCGTCACCCCGGCGGCCATCGTGATGCTGGGCGACCGGCTTAACGCCTGGGACATCCGCCGGTGGCTGCGTCGCGCACTGGGCCGCCCCGAACCGGTGGCCAAGCCGGTGGAGCAGCTGTTCTGGTACCGCTCGACGAAGGCCGTGATGCGCCGGTCCGTGCCGATCGGTGCGGCGATCATTGCCGGCCTGGTTTTCCTCGGAACACCCTTCCTGCGAATCGAATTCGGCAGTCCCGATGACCGGGTGCTGCCCCCGAGTTCGTCGGCTCATCAGGTTGGCGACCAACTGCGCAACGACTTCCCGAGCAACCTCAACAACGGGCTCATCATGGCGATCCCGAACGCGACGGACGTGGCCGGCCCCGAACTCGATCGCTATGCCGCCGACCTGTCCCGCGTGCCGGACGTCACCTTGGTTTCCGCGCCGGGCGGGACGTTCGTCAACGGCAACCCGGTCGGGCCACCATCGGCGCCCACCGGAATGTCCGAGGGCACCGCCGGCACCGCCGGCCCCGGCAGCGCATTCCTGTCGGTGCGGAGTACCGCGCCGCTGTATTCGCAAGCCTCCAAGGTGCAGCTCGACCGGTTGCATTCCGTGGCCGAACCGGCCGGCCGCGAGGTGCTCATCGCCGGCGGCGCACAGATGAACCGCGACATCGTCAACGCCGTCACCTCGCGAATGCCGTTGGTGCTCGCCCTTATCGGCGTCATCACCTTCGTGCTGCTCTTCCTGCTGACCGGAAGTCTGGTTCTGCCGCTCAAAGCCATTGTGCTCAACGTGCTTTCGCTGTCGGCGGCGTTCGGCGCGCTGGTCTGGGTGTTCCAGGAAGGGCACCTCGGCGCGTTCGGCATCACGCCGACCGGAACCATGGAAGCCAACATCCCGGTGCTGATGTTCTGCGTCGCGTTCGGCCTCTCGATGGATTACGAGGTCTTCCTGCTGGCGCGGATCCGCGAGTTCTGGCTGAAGGCTGGAGCCGCAGGGCCGGCGACCTCAGGCTGGGTGCGGACCCGCGCCGACAGCGACGAGAGCGTCGCACTGGGGCTGGCCCGCACCGGCCGGGTGGTCACCGCCGCGGCGATGATCATGGGTATCGCCTTCGCCGCGCTGATCGCCGCGCAGGTCTCCTTCATGCGGATCTTCGGAACCGGGCTGACGCTGGCCGTGCTCGTCGACGCCACCCTGGTGCGGATGGCGCTGCTGCCGGCGTTCATGCAGGTGATGGGCAAGTGGAACTGGTGGGCACCGGCGCCGCTGGTGCGGCTGCATGAGCGCATCGGCCTGGTCGAAGAACCTGCCGATCGGCGCGCGGCGCCCTCTGATCCGCTGGTTACAGTGGGGGCGTGACCGACACCTCCGCCGCAACGACGCTCGACCACCCGTTCTTCGCCCGTTTGTGG
>Ga0194055_10004306_pt1 | contig 10696 bp, 8 predicted proteins | sample SepL449m_MetaG_FD_155482 | JGI IMG/M metagenome (GOLD analysis project Ga0194055, IMG submission 155482) | Anoxic zone freshwater microbial communities from boreal shield lake in IISD Experimental Lakes Area, Ontario, Canada - Sep2016-L442-9m | ecosystem: Environmental > Aquatic > Freshwater >... | reverse complement strand
TGATGATTCGGGAGCAATTCCGGCCATCCGGGTGGGGGTTCCTTGCGTCAGCTGCGATCCGCGTTCCTGAACGTATACTCGTTGGGTAACTGGAAGGAGCACGCGCATGACTGATCGCCACCGCGGGGGTAGCCCGCGAGGATTCGACCGCGACCGGAGGCCCCCGTTCGAGGGAGGCCGTCCTGAGGGCGGCGACCGTGGAGGTTTCCGCGGCGGCGGTGAGCGGGGTGGCTTCGACCGTCCTCGCCCTTACGGCGACCGCCCGCCCCGCCCGTACGGTGACCGCCCGGCTTTCGGTGGTCGTCCGCCATCGGGAGATCGTCCATCGTACGGCGATCGTCCCCAGTCTGATGACCGCCGTCCCCCGTCGGACGACCGTCGTCCTCCGTATCGTGAGCAGCGTCCGCCGGCACCTCCCGAAGAGGTTGATACCGAGTTCGAGGATGTCGACACGACACTTGCAGTCGCGATTCTTGACACGGCAACCCGCCTGACCCTCGCGATTGTCGAGAAGGGCCTTCCGGATGACCTCGACGCCCGTCGCGAGGCAGTCCTTGAGCAGTTTGGTGCGGTCTACGCGTCAATTCTCGAGACAGTGACGAGCATCGACGAAGAGGAAGAGGTTGAGGACGACGACGAGGCCTAAGCGCCGCGATCGTCATCCGTGCAGGGGACATAGAGAGGGTCGGCCAGGCAAACCGCCTGGCCGACCCTCTTGCGTTCCTAGCTGGTGAGATTCTTTTCAGTGATCCGGATTGCGGAAGTACTCCAAGGCGGCTGCTGCCAAGCGGCCGATGGCGGCTTCGCCAGCGTTCTCTACCGTCCATCGGAGATCGCCAAGGTTTCGGCTTAACGCCACGAATATGATCGGACGGCCCGAAGGGTCCGATAGGTTGGGAATCACCATCGGGTCGTACGCTTGCGGTTCGTCCGCTCCGGTGGGGTCGGGGAGCCAGAATACCCCGACATCGTTTCTCACACCATCGATGGCGCCCGTCTTGTGGGCAATCAGGATGTCTGGTCCGAAGTGACGTGGTGCCATCGCACGGTCCTGTTGGCGAAGCAATGTCCGCCAGAAGGCCTGCCGGCCTATGGGACCGAGGATCTTTCCGGCGAGAACCTCGCGGTAGATCGTCGCAAGGTCGTTGGCCGTAGCCATCGCGGTGTAGTGTGTCCCGTCCGGCAGGGCCATCGATGATTTGCCGTAGTAGCGGTTGATGCGGGTTACGCGTGAAGCGCCTGGAAGGGATGTGACCAGGTTGTTGACCGCACCGAGGCCAGTCAGGTCGATGATCATGTTCGTGGCGGTGTTGTCCGAAAGAATGACCATCAGGGTTGCGACCTCGCCCACCGTCAAGCTGGTCTCCGGGGAAAAGTACTGAAGGACGCCCGCACCACCGACCTGATGCCATCGACGCAACCGTATCTGGTGATCCAACCCGACACGCCCGTCGTCGACCAACTGCAGGAGACGGAGGAACACTGCAACCTTGAGCGTGCTTGCGGCTGGATATGCCTCGTGCGCATTCCGTGTCCAGGCACGTCCCGTCGACGGATCTTCGATGTGCCATGCGAAGTCACCCTGGATACCGGAAATCGCCGCCTCAAGAGCACTGTTCAGGTCAGCCATTTGCCGGAAGTCTCCTTGGTTGGCAGGTGACGAAATGATCGTAACGCGCACAGGTCGCGGACTGGGTGCGATTGCGCAACGTGCTGCGCTGTGCAGTGACCTCAGGTATCGTTGCTTGGTCTATGGCGCGTCAACCCCGCCCCGATGTGGAGTGCCTCCGATGCGGTTACCGGGCCTCGGTGCGCGCGTTTGAGATTGAAGTTGCCCTTTCGGCGGATGATTCGGGCGACAGTGATTGGGTGGTGAACTTTTCGTGTCCACGATGCGAGTGCGCGAACGCGCCGAAGGTGCTGGTGGCGGGTGCCACCTTGCCGGATGGGTCCCGAGGATTGGAGCCTCACCGGACCGCGACACGAACAGCGAACGCGACGTACGATCCCGCTGCACCGTGATTCGGGTTGTATCCGTCGTTTCGGCGGTTCGCTGGTGAGGCCCATGTCTCCGAGATTCGAGCGCACCGGAGCGATGGGTGCTCCGGCTGACGTGCCCGTATCGCCTCCAGCTTCGGAGGTGGCGCCGGACTATGTCCCTCACCTCTCATTGATCATCCCGGCTTACAACGAGGCCGAGCGCCTGGGCAGCAGACTTGCATCGCTTATTTCCTACCTCGAGTCCCGGCCATATACAACCGAACTGCTTGTGATCAGTGACGGAAGCACGGACGCCACCCGTCTTGTTGTCGAGGCAGCGTTTGCGGGTATCGACCATGAGGGACCGCTCCGCGCGTGGTGCCTTGAGTATTTCCCAAACGGCGGGAAGGGACGTGCAGTCCGTACTGGCGTGATGGCCTCCCGAGGCACGCACGTCGCGTTCACCGATGCAGATTTGTCGACTCCTATCGAGGAGGTTGACCGAGCCCTCAGCGTCCTCACCACCCTGGATGGTGCGGGCACCCGCATCGTGATCGGCTCGCGTGCGGTGGCCGGAGCTCGGGTGGGACAGAGGCAACCCATGTTCAGGCAACTCAGTGCGAGGCTGTTCAACATCCTTCGTGACGGCATCACCGGTGTCCACACCCTGCGCGACACGCAGTGTGGGCTCAAGGTCTTTGATGGGGTGGTCGCTCGTGCCATCTTCACGCAACAGGTGATCGACGGGTTCATGTTCGATGTGGAGACGGTGTACATTGCGCAACGGCTGGGACTGGTCATTTACGAGCTCGGGGTGACGTGGGACGATGTCCCCGATAGCCGGGTCAAATTGTCATCGGCGCTGAGGCTTCTGCCGGATCTGTGGCGCATCCGGCGTACCCACTGGCGACTGCGTCCCGCAGATGCCCCGGCCCTGCTGCGAGCCTTCACGACCGTCGCGCGATGACGCGCACGAAGGTGACGGAACGTTTGCATTCCTGACATGTCAAGTGAACTGGCTGATCAGGAACTGCAACCATGCCCCCTCGGGACTGTGTCGATGCACGGGGACGAGATTGCGCCTCTCATGGCGCGATTGCCCGGATGGGCATTGGCCGAGGGTGGCCGACTTGAACGGTCGTTCCGCTTCCCGGACTTCGTGACGGCGGTGGCGTTCGTGAACCGCATCACCACGGTTGCCGAAGCCGCTGGGCATCATCCGGACCTTCTGGTCCGGTGGGGCGAGGTGCAAGTGACCGTGTGGACGCATTCAATCGGTGGATTACATATCAATGACTTCATCGTTGCCGCTCGCATCGGCCTGGTAGCCGACGTGTAAGTGAACCACTAACGGTCATTGACCGGTTGGATGACGGCAGAAATTGACACTCAAGCAATGGCGGCACGGGGAGTGACCGGAAGTGAGAATGCAGTTCGTGAATGGTGGAAAACCGCAACGCACCGGATGGCTTTCGCGCCTGGCGACGCGGGTCGGTTTGGTCGCCACCTTGGTCGTCTCTTCCTTGGCACCGATGACACCGACGATGGTGCGCGCGGCGGACGAACCCGACGAAGCGATCGTCGAAGGCGACGTGACGATTGGTCGTCACTATCGGCAAACCGGTGGTGACAGTGGCAATGGGTATGACGTGGTCAACCCGTTCTATTCGGCGATGAAGGAGCTCGGCGGAGTCGACTGGGTTGGATATCCGGTCAGCAGCGTCTTCCCGGGCACCGATGGATGCCAGTACCAGGCATTCCAGCGGTTCCTCTTGCAGCGATGCAAGGAAGGCCCGGTTGTCCTGGCGAACACGTTTCAGGTGCTTGAAGAGACGGGCGCAAATGCGTTCCTGCAATCGCGCGGGATCGGCGGCGGTGAGGATGACCGTGCATCGTCCTTTGACGGTGCCGTGAGTGTCCGGTTGGCGTGGCTTGAGGACAAGGAACTCGCCAAGTACTTCATGGATTATTGCGGGGAGGGCGTGCTGAAGGATGCATGGGCCTTCTGCGGGTTGCCGATGAACACTCCTCGCCTGTTCTTCGGGCAGTATGTGTCACAGAGGTTTCAGCGACTTGCACTCCAGCGGTGGGTAGCCGATGGTCCCGGTGGGATCAAGGCCGGCGCAATCACCATCGTGAATGGCGGCGATCTCCTCAAGGAAGCAGCCATCCTGACGGGCCCGGCGGTTACTCCGCATCCGAAGGGCAAGCCACCGACAGGTTTGGCACAGATTTCCCTGGTGACTGACATCGGGGCGGCGCCAACAGCCGCAGCAGCTCCAGTGGCCCAGGCGCCAGTCCAAGCCCCAGCGCCACCGGCGCCAGCACCTGCAAAGCCAACGCCCGCTCCGGTTGCCCCGGCACCGGGGGCCCCAGCTTCGCCCGGTGTCGCGGCGCTCGCGCCAATCCCGGGTATGGTCCTGCCACCGGGTCGCACCTTGCCGATGCACTTTGGTTACCAGGGCGACTTCTTCAATCCGCAGGTACGGACGCGTGGGATCGAGGCGATTCAGCAGTCGGGCTTCCAGTGGGCCAAGCAGCAGGTGGTCTGGAGCCAGTACGAGCAGAGCTCAACCGAATGTGCCAAGGAACCAGGAAACTGTTTCAACGTGGTCGTGAACGGTCGCACCCACTCGTATCGGACCAACCAGTTCTCCTACCTCGACGCAGTGATGGCTGAACTGTCCAAGGCGAACCTGAACATCCTCTTGAGTGTCGTGCATGCGCCGGATTTCCTGGCAGCTCCCGGTGGGCATAGCCCCGCCGATCCAGACCAACTCCGTGACTTCGTCACCGTTGTGGTCAACCGCTATAAGGGAAAGGTCCGGGCGGTTGAACCCTGGAACGAACAGAACCTTGCCGGTGAATGGGGCGCCTCGCGCATGTGGCCGAACGCACCGGCGGCTCCGCCCCAAGGCGTTGTGGACTTCCTTGCCTTGATGAAGTCCGCGTATGTGGGTGTGAAGTCTGCCGACCAGAGCGTGATCGTGGTCCTGCCTGCCCTCACCCCGACAGGTGTCGGTGAGTGCTGGTTGAACCCTGACGTACGCGCCTCGGGCGGATGCATCGACCAGGTGAAGATCGCGATCGACGATCGCCTGTATCTCGACCTGCTCTATCAGGTGAACGGCGGTGAGATCAGCCGCTATTTCGATGTCCTTGGCGTACACCCAAGTGGCTACAACAACCCTCCTGACGACACACCGGAGAAAAAGACGGTGTCGTCGACCGGATTCAAGGGCCACCCCAGCTTCTATATCCGGCGCTTCCAGCAGCTGCGCGAGGTGCAGCAGAAGTACGGTGACAACAAGCCGATGTGGTTCACCGAAGTCGGCTGGTCGGTTACGGCGAAGCCTGTTCCCGGCTACGAATACGCGACCGAGAACAGCGAGGCACAGCGTGCGAAATACGTTGCCCGCCTGCTGGAATTGGTCTACAACGAGGCTCCGTACGTCACCAACGTGATCATCTGGAACCTGAATTTTCGGCAGGTTGTTCCGGAACCCGACGAGAAGTACGGGTTTGGCCTGCTGGAGGCGAACGGATCCCCAACCCTTTCGTTCCAGTGTGCGGCTGACTTCGTCAAGAGTGGGGGCAAGGTTTCACAACCCGTTTGCCGGTGATCGCACGTGCGTGTCGGGGATGGCGAGTCAACCGGCCTTGCCGCCGCGGATCGTACCCAGGCTTTACCGTCACACCGGTGAGTCGGAGAAACCCAGGCGTCGTTCCCTAAGGCTTACCCACTGGAGAGTTCGGCTGCCGATGATCACGTGGTCAAGTACGGAGATGTCTAGGAGGGCACCCGCCTTGACCGCGTCGGCAGTCATGCGGATATCTTCCGGCGATGGCGACGGGTCACCGCTGGGATGATTGTGGACGACGATGACCGAGGCGCAGTTTTCACGGATCGCGTCGCGGAAGAGTTCGGCAATTCTGACCACGCTCGAGTTCAGCGTTCCCCGGTAGAGTTCGCGGATCCCCATCACGTGGTTCTTGCTCGACAGAAGGACGATCCGCAAGTGCTCGCTGTCCAGATGAGACATGCCCGCGCTGACAAGATCGACGACGTCCCGTGGTGTGCGGATCACCATGCGCTCATCTGCCGAAGCAAGGGCGACACGCCGACCGAGTTCGAGTGCTGCTTTCAGTTCGATCGCCTTGACTGGACCGACGCCGGGAATGCGCTCGAGATCCGACAGGGATGCAGCCATCAAACCGGCTACACCACCGTGCTCGTTGACAGCGCGCATGGCGATGGAAAGGGCGCTCTGGCGCTGCGTACCCGAGGAACCAGTGCGCCAGATGATGGCGATCAGTTCCGCGAGGCTGAGGGATTCCGCTCCGTTGCTCGCAAGGCGTTCACGTGGCCGTTCCGTAGGCGCCATGTCCTTGATGGCAGCGTATGCGTGCAACGGTGGCAACACACCCGCTGTTCGCGGCGCGTCAGTAAGGTCGGCAACGGCGCTAGCCTCATCCGATGCGAGGCTCGGTGTCACCAGATCACCTACGGAACGGCGCCGTGAGGTGGTCGGATTGCGGCTTCGGGATTGACGTCCTGCACGTTGCGCATCGCGGTAGTCCATGGCGCCAAGATACCGGGTTTGCCGTGGTAATGCGCATGATCATTAGCAATGATGCCGAAGTTCTGGTTGTCAGGTTATTGATGGGTTGGCGCCAATGAGGTCGCGGAGGTTGCGAACCGGCCTTGCGGTGGCGATGGGCCAGATTGCCGGATGGGTGTCACGCGCGGTTGGCCGGGGTGGCGGCACGGCACTTCCGGGATTGGTTGTCGACTACCTTGACCCCAGTGCGCTTGCACATCTGGCGCGACAGCTACCGGGTGGGGTCGTGATGGTGACAGGCACGAACGGCAAGACGACGACAAGTCACCTTATCCGGGCGATGCTAGAGGCGTCAGGGTGGGCCCCGATCCACAACGCCAGTGGTTCGAACCTGTCCCGGGGGGTCCTGGCGACGTTGCTCCGCCACGCAAGCTTTACCGGCGCGCTCCGCGTTCCAGAGAACGCGATTGGTGTCTTCGAGACGGACGAAGCCGCGGTGCCACGGGTGTTGCGGGACACGCGTGCCCGGGTACTCGTCGTCACGAACCTGTTCCGAGATCAACTGGATCGCTACGGCGAGGTCAACGCGATCGCGCAGCAGTGGAGAGATGCGATCTCCGCGTTGCCAGGTTCCCACGACCTGCGTCTCGTCCTGAACGCCGATGACCCAACGGTGAGCGCATTGGACGGTGGGTCGGCAACGACCATTCGGTTTGGCATTGGTGATCCCGACGTCGGTCGTGATGCGCCTGATCACGCGTCGGATGCCAACTTCTGCCCTGTCTGCGGTGGGCGCATGCAGTACATCCGCGTCACCTATGGCCACCTTGGCAACTACATCTGTGACAACGGCCACGCGCGCCCAACCCCGGCTGTTGTGGCAACGGATATTCAGGCTGATGGGTGGGATGGCACGGCGTTCACGCTGAAGACACCGCGTGGAGAGCGTAGGGTCTCGCTACCGGTTCCGGGCTTGTACAACGTCTACAACGCGCTCGCTGGCGTGGCCTCTTCCGAAGCACTTGGTTGCGACCTCGAGCCCATCGCATCTGCAATTGGCAACTTCCACGGGGCATTCGGGCGGTTTGAACGGTTCACGATTGACGGTCGACGATTGGTCATGGTCCTCGCCAAGAACCCGGTCGGGATGAATGAGGCACTCCGGACCGTGGTAGGTCGAGGCGGGTCGGGCCACCACGTCTTGGTCGCCTTGAATGACTTTGACGCGGATGGCCGGGATGTCTCGTGGATATGGGATGCAGACTTCGAAATCCTGGTTGGCCAGGTCAGTTGTTTGACAATTTCGGGCCATCGCGCGGACGACCTAGCGGTGCGATTGAAGTACGCGGGCGTTATCGGGTCAATCCCATCGTCGGGAACGGTCACCGTTCTGGGGGGGCTGGCCGACGCACTCGATGGCGCGGTGTCGGGTGCACCGGTCGGCGGGACCGTGGTTGCAATGGTCACGTACACCGCAATGCTGGAACTCCGTTCGTTGCTTGTTCGACGTGGACACGCGAGGGCGTATTGGGATGATGCCGGGGTGAATTCCCCGGAAATGACGGCACGATGACGATCAACTCGGTCCCGTCATCTAAGGCAAGGGTTCGCATCGGGCATCTTTATGGAGACCTGCTGAACCTCTATGCTGACCGGGGCAACATCCTTGTGCTTACCCGACGATGCGAGTGGCGAAATATCGCCGTTGAGGTCGTGTCAATTGGTGTAGGTGACCGGATCGGTAGCGGTGAGTTCGACATCCTGTTCATGGGTGGCGGTCAGGATGGGGATCAGCAATTTCTGGAGGACGATCTTTTCAGGGTCAAGGCCGACGGACTGCGCGGTGCGGTGCACGACGGAGTACCGGTTCTGGCGGTATGTGGGAGCTACCAATTGCTTGGGCACTACTATGACCCCGGCACCGGACCCCGGCTCGCAGGCCTTGGGATATTTGACATGCATACAGTGCACCCGGGGTTATCCGTGCGGCGGTGCATTGGAGACGTGGTGGTTGACTGGATTGGTGCGCCGGTTGGTGGCCCAAGTTCCGTGGTCGGTTTCGAGAACCATGGTGGCCGGACCTACATTGGTTCCGGCGCACGGGCGTTTGGTCGGGTGGTCAGCGGAAACGGAAACAACGGCGAGGACGGCACCGAGGGGGTGGTTCAGGCAAACGCCATTGGCACCTACCTTCACGGGAGTTTGCTGCCCAAAAACCCTCATTTGGCGGACCACCTGATCGGGATGGCGCTTGCGCGCCAGACGGGTTCGGCAAAGTTGGAACCGCTGGACGACCACCTTGAGTGGCAGGCACACCAGACAATCCTGGACCGACGCGCGAGTCACGTGGCACCGGTTGGCGGACGGGTCAAGGGTTCAGGGGGTTCGGCGAGATGACGCTCGACGCGTTGGCGGTTGCGTGCCTGTCCCAAGAGACGGCAGCGCGGATTGTCGGGAGCAGGATCCAGCATATTCACCATTCGGGCATAGACGCTCTTGCGTTCGAGTGTTATGGAAGTGGCGAACGGTCGTGGCTGATTGTCTGCGGGCATCCTTCGCATCCGTCAGTCCATGTTTCGGATCAACGCCCGGGGCGCCCGTCAGACGATGTGACCCCGTTGCTTTTGAGGCTTCGGAAACTCGTCGACGGCGCGCTTGTGACCGCGGTGACCCAGCCACGTGGCGAACGCATCATCCACATCGACTTTGCTGGGAAGTCCGAAGATGGACCATATGGCGTCACCCTGATCGTCGAACTCCTTGGACCCGGAACGACGGTGATCCTCGTGGACGAACACGGGATGATCCTGGAGTGCAGCCGCCGACTGGGGCTTGGTCCAAAGGGTGGGCCGACGGGTGGTCGCATGGCGGAGGAACCAGAGGCGAAGATTTCATCCCGCCGAATTGTCCCGCGAGAGATGTACCAACCGCCTTCCGTACCGGAGAAGTGCGTTCCTTGGGCGTTGACCGGAGACGTGCTTCACGACGCCATAGCCGACCTGCCCGAAGTCCGTGGTCGGGCGAGTGGACGTCTGCGCGACTCAATTGTCCGTGCGGTTGGGGCCTGCAGTCCCCTGCTGGCTAGGGAGGCGGTTGGGGCGAGCTGTGGCGGGATGATCGACATCTCGGTGGTAGACGTTGATCGGGTGCAGTTGGATGCAATCGCCTCTTGGTTTGGGCATGTATGGGAGCGTGTAGGCGCTGGGGATTGGAACCCATCGGCAGCGTGGGTGATTGATGAGGATGCGAAGACAGCATCTCTTGCTGCGTTCGCGCCGTACATGATCGGAACCTATCCGGAGGTCAAGCCAACTGCGTCACTGAACCAAGCGGTGGTCATCTGGCACGAGGCGGTTTCAGTATCGGCGGTGGGGTCACCCGAGGCTGGGGTACGTCGCGCCCTCCGTCAGGCCCTGGAGGCGCGCCTTGACCGTGTCCGGGCGAGGCAGTTCTCACTGGCGCGCACAGTCATTGATCCGGCTGAGGTCGCGCGTCTGCGCCTCATTGGTGAATACCTGCTCGCGTTTCCGGACCTTGTCACCATGGACATGGTTGAGGTTGAGCTTCCGGTCGGCGATGCTTCTGATCCAAATGGGGGAGCACTAATCGTCCCACTGGAGCCCGGAATTGGCGCGGTTGCCAATGCGCAAAAGGTGTTCCGGAGATACCACAAGCTGAAGGCTGCTGCGCGCGAGGTTCCTCCTCGTCTGGAAGAGGCAGCGCAGGAACGGGCCTACCTGGAGGAGGCACTTGTCCACCTCGATCTTGCCCAGTCCGGCGAGGATCTACGTGGGCTGCGTGAGGAGTGGGCGTCTGGAGGGTTTGTCTCGGCTGGACGGCGCGAACGCAATCTGGGATCCAAGTTTCCTGGTCGACGGAACAAGCCTGCGGTGTCCGCCCGTGATGCCGGCACCGAACGGATGACAATCGGTGGCTTTGAGGTCGTGGTCGGGCGAAGCGGGCGAGGAAATGACGCCGTCTTGCGCGGTTCGGGACACCCGGAGGATCCGTGGCTTCATGCTCGAGGCGTTCCCGGTGCGCACGTTCTTGTCCGCGCGGCGGGCCGTGATGTCCCGAGTGCGGTGATCGAGGCTGCTGCGGCGATTGCTGCCGGGCGAAGCGCGTCCCGCCAGTCGCCGTTGGTTGCGGTGGAC
>Ga0194055_10004305_pt1 | contig 10696 bp, 5 predicted proteins | sample SepL449m_MetaG_FD_155482 | JGI IMG/M metagenome (GOLD analysis project Ga0194055, IMG submission 155482) | Anoxic zone freshwater microbial communities from boreal shield lake in IISD Experimental Lakes Area, Ontario, Canada - Sep2016-L442-9m | ecosystem: Environmental > Aquatic > Freshwater >... | reverse complement strand
GACAACCACGAGATCGAACTCACCCCCGTCACCAGGCGGCCCGTCGAGGCCGAGCAGGTTTCGGCGCCAGGCCGTCATCTCCGGGTCGGCATTCGGCGGAGCGACAGCCGGTTCCTGCACGAAAACGATCGCGTCGCAACGGCCCTCGAAGCCAGTGAGGTCGTGCAGCGCGACGGTAGCCTCACCACCGACATCGACGGTACCGCCGTCCTGCCAATGCCAGTCGGCGCCCTCGGTGCCAAACGTCATGGCAAGCGGCACGCCATTGACGAGCACCTGAAACCGCCCGGGAGCCCCGTGCTGCCCCCAAGGGGCGACCCAATCGCGGGTACGCACCCAGACACGGTGGACGCCAGATTCAGGAAAGGTCACGCCCGTCGTCGCATCCTTTACGGGCACACCCAGACCGTGGGCCAGCAGATAAGGAGACCCCATCTGCTCCATCGCCTGTTGATCGACATCCCACCCGCCGAGGTCGGCAAACTGCTCGGCTTCGACGAGGATCTGCGACGGTCCCGCGTGGACCGAGGTAGCAAGCGATTGCACGGCCAGCATGGCGACTACCGCGACCACTGTGACCACCGATCTCGCGAGGAACGGCTGCCGTCTACGAGACCCTGTCGTCTCCGAGACGTTGCGAATGATCACGGTTGGCATCTCGCTTCCAGTTCCAAGGAGAACGGCGATCGCTGACACCGCAGCTTTCAGGCTGCCCAAACGGCCGCCCGCATCGTGATCGGGCCCTCAGGCCTTGCGGCCGGGTGGAGGCGGCGGCATCGGCTTCACCTTCGCGGACGCCGGAACTTCGAAGGCTCGCACCGCCTTCTCCTTCGGAAGATCGACGTCTTCCTTGTATTCGTGGAACAGCATCACCCCTTCCTGCCCCTCGAGGCCTGGCGCAGATTTTCCGTCGAATCCAGTGATGATCGCCACGTGCGGACCAGCCGTGGGGCCTGTACGGCTCGCAGCCGTGTCGTAGACACCGTCGCGAATCGCGGCCGATCCCCCGGGCCCGACGTTGCCCTGAATCGGTACGAACGTGATCGTGCCCACGCGCACGGGCCCTCCTCCGAACGTGACGGTTCCCGAGACGTCAAATCGCGTAACGGAACTGCCGCGGGAGCATCCACCGACGCCCATCGCGACCGTCGCGGCAACGAGCAGCCACAGCCCGATCCCGGGATACGCAGGCAGTCGTGTTCGTCTCGTACGCATCGCCGGTCGCGTCATGGTTCGGTCGTGGCCTCGCCCCCATTGCGGCTCGCAAGAGCGAGCAGGGCGGCAAAGTCCATCGATTCGTTCGTGAACAAGACCGACCCGTCGCACTTGGCGATGTTGGTACCCGAAGGGTGTTGGCTTCCGAGGCTGATGTCGTTGTAAATCGCGTCGTAACGCGAGTTGATCGGCTGGGCCACGTTCTTGCAGCCGGCGATGTGGCACGGTGAGGCCTTCATGCCGCCACGATGCCAGTGGCGATACTTGGCGTAGTTCATGCCGTCCGCCTTCTTTTCCCACGAAATCTCACCGACCATGATCGTCTTGGAAAGGCCGTCGGTGATGTCCTTGAACTTACGGGGCTGATTCGTTCGCAGCACGCCTTGATTCGCAAGGCCCCCGTACGTCGCACTGCAGGTCGCATCGGGCTGACCTGCCACATTTGCGCTGTAGCTACCAACGCCCGTGGGCAGGGGCCCCTTCGGCCCCATGTTGCCGTAATAGTGGGTGGTGTAGGTACCTGTGATCAGCACCTGACTGTTTGACGTGTCCACCACGTTCACCACGCCGCTCGAGGGGCAGAGGTAGCCGTCGATGCGCCGGTCGCTGTGATTCTTGCCGGGATTGAGATAGGCCCCGTCGCGGGAATCCTCGGAAAAGTCGAACACGGAGAACAACGCCGCCTCCTCCATCTGCGGCAGGATGTAAACGTGCCAACTCAGCTGCACGTCTTCGTCCGACCCCGGGGGCAACGACCGCTTCGCGTCGTGATACCCATGCAGGGCCAGGGCGACCTGTTTGAGGTTCGCCGTGCACTTGATCCGCCGGGCCGACTCGCGGGCGGACTGCACCGCCGGAAGCAGCAGGCCAATGAGCGTGGCGATGATGGCGATCACCACCAGCAACTCCACCAGGGTAAAGGCCGGCCGGCGAGCAGCAGCGTTCGGACAGAGCATTGGCTCATCTTCCAAGGAACTCACTCCTCCCATGCCTGCGCCCTCCTGCGGGAGAAGCTGATGATCGCCGCCATGGCAGCACCGGCGACGATCGCCACGGTCGAAGGCTCCGGCACCGCCGAGTAGGCGAGCACGATCGAGTCGCCCATCGCACTCACCGCGAACGACGCGGAACCGCGGCCCGACACCGATTGAAGCGACTGTCCGGCGCTGTCGAGACCGACCGTTCCCAAGGAAAACACGCCGGAACTCGTGGCCGGCGACGAACTGGTGAAATCGACCACCTTCCAAACGCGGTCGCTGCTCCAGAACGGATCGGACCAGTTGACGCTGGAGCCGGCCGCATTGAACACGAGGTTCATGGCCGACGACGATGAGACGAGTAGGCTGCCCCCCGTGACGTTGACCGCGTCGAACGCCGTGCCCCGGGCGGACGGCGCGGCGGTGTTGTCCAGCAGGTCCCAGACGAGGGCAGAGCCCGCCCCGAACGTCAGTCCGTTCGCAAACGTCTGGCTGCCGGCCGAGGGGCCGGGGGCCTGGGTTCCCCCGGAGAGAAACGTCGCCGGCCCGGCGAACGTGACGCCTGTCCCCTGCACGATGCCTCCGGAGGCCACGTTCAGCGTGCCGCCCACGGATGAGGAAAAGGTCGACGCCCCCGAGACGGTCTGGGTGCCGGAGAAGGCTGCCGCGTTGGCCAGCGTGCCACCCGTGTTGGCAAGCGGGCTCGCAATGCTCTGCCCGTTGAGATCCACCGTGGCGCCCGTTCCAAACGTCGTGGTGCCGGTGCCGAACGCAGAACTGCTCGCAGCCACGACCGTGCCCGCCTCCACGACGGTGCCGCCGGCATAGGTGTTGGCCCCGGCGAGCGTCAGGGTGCCCACACCCCGCTTCGTGAGCAGGCTCGTCGTGGTCCCTCCCGAAATCACGCCATCGATCCGGCCGCTGTACCCCTGCGTGTCGATCACCTCCGAGGCCATCAGCAGCACCGACCTCGTGGACGCGAGCGTGACGCCCGTCGCCGCGAATCGCAGGCCGCCGTTATCGGCATTGACGTTCACCACGAGATCGTTATCGGCATTGCCCAACGAGCCGTCGCTCGTAAAGCCGAGCCAGCCGCGATAGACGGTCAGCGTGCCTTGGAACGAGTTTGCCGCATTGTCCAGAATCAGCACGTTGTTGTGATTGCCGAGCACGTCCGAGTCGGCGATCTTGAAGTCCGAGGTCGGCGAACCGCCGGTGATCGTCCCGGTCAGCCGCACGGTCGTGGTCGTCGTCGGGGCCCCGAGGATCGGAAAGACCTGCATCTGCGTCGTAGGTGCCGGCAGCACGAAGGCGTTGGCGACCGTGCCCGAGGTGCCGTCGCCGAAGTTGAAGGCCACCGCCTTGGCGTACGTCGACGAGATCGTGACCCGTCCGGAGCCAAGGGCCGTGGGCGAAGCCGCGGTGACTCCGCCCGAGGCGACGATCGTTCCCCCCGACCAGTTGTTGAGCGGGCTGGAGAGCGTGGGCTGGCCGCCGCTCACGGCCCCGATCGTGAGCACGTATGGGCCCGAGATCTGCCCGGAAAACGTTCCCGTGGTCGCCCAGGCCGAGATCACCGTATCGCCTGCAAGCGTGATCGGGCCGGACCATGTGGCTCCACTGTCAAGGCGAAGGGCACCGAATGACGCTCCAGACGCCCCTTGGCCCCAGCCCGTTCCAGACACGACCACCGAGTTGGTGAACACGTTCGCTCCCGTGCCGGTGTAGACCTGGCCGCCCGGGAGAATCGTGATCGTGCCGCTGCCGAGCGCCGTCGGCCTGCTGCTCATGTTGGCCCGTGCTCGATCGACGGTGACCGGGCCCGTCAAGCCGGACGTCGTGCCCGTCAGCGTGTAGCTCGACTGGTTCACGACGCCCACGCCCTCGAGGATCAAGGCTCCGGAGCCGGACAGTGCCGTGGTCGCCAAGGAGAGCGTTCCGCTCCGCACGACCCGCAGCGTAGCACCGTTGGCGATGCTCATCGCGCCGGTGAACGAGCCGGTCGTCAACCCGTTGCCGATCTGCAGCATGCCCTGCGACACGGTGCTGCCACCGCTGTAATCATTGTTGGCATCGAGAATCAGCACCCCGGTGCCCGTCTTCGTCAGGCTTCCGGTGCCGCGAATGCGAGACGAGATCGTGCTGGTCGCGGCGGACGCCGTGACCGTGCTCGCACCGATCCCGAGCGTGCCGCCGGTCAGTGTCACGACGCCGCTGTCAGCGCCAAACGACATGTTCCCGATGGCCTTGCTGCCGGAGACGGTCACTGTGCCCGACGCCAGCCCGAAGCCGGCGGTGTCGGTCCCGAAGGCGAGGCTGTCGGTTGAGGTCGTCGTCGTCGCCGTCGTTGTCAGCGTGCCTGACGAACTGGTGCTGAAAAAACTGCTGGAGCCCCACGTGCCGCCTGCCGTACCGAAGCCGGTGGTGGCACCGTTCGTGTCCCAGTAGTAATCGGCGGCTGAACCGGGGGCGGAGAGCATGAGGCCCCACACGGAGCCCCACACGGAGCCCCAGAGGACAGCCGCGATGGCTGGCGATGAAAGGCGACAGGTGGTCATGATGTGACAACTCCAGAAGAGAACCGGCGACGAACGCCAGAAACTGCAGAAAGAACCAGCAACCCGCATGTGACGAGAGACGATGAAACCGGCTCCGGCACGGCTGCCACGGCCCCGGTCGGCGTGTTGTAGTTCCCGGTGTCGTAGAGGCCCGTACCGAAGAAGTCGGCGGCGTCTTGAATGTCCACGACGCGGTCGTAGTTGAAGTCGCCCTCCAGCCAGGTCGCCGGCAGGCCGGTGTCGTACTTGCCGAGCGTCAGGAAGTTGCCGGCGTCGAGGATGTCGACCTGCCAGTCGAGGTTGGTGTCGCCCGGAGCCGCGAAGGCAAACATCACCGAGCCGTCGCCATTGTCGAGCCAGCCGACGCTCCTTGGGATGGACTGTGTGATGTCCGTCGCCGCAACACTCGACGTGATGCCGCTGGTGCCATTCCACGAGCCATCGCCTCGACCCGTGGCGAGGGCGACGAGCATGTCGGCTGCCGACAGGCCCGACACCACCGTCATCTGTCCGTTGCCCACGTCCACGAGGCCGCCGGCATTCGGCGCGAGCCCGGCCACGGTGGCCTGCAGGGCAGACGAGAGTGTCACCGTGCCGCCCGCGACCGGAACGACCTGCCCCGTGGCGAGCGCCGATCCGCCGGCAATCTGCAACGTTCCCTGGCGAACGGTCGTCGTGCCGGTGCTCAGCATGACGCCTCTCACCACCAGCGTGCCAGCCTCGACCGTCGTTGGCCCCGGATAACTCGCCGTGCCGGCGATCACGAGGGTGCCCGCCCCCCGCTTCGTCAGGCCGCCGAACCCGGTCGTAGACCCCACCGGGCCGTCGATCCGGCCTGTGAAGCCCTGCGTGTCGATCACTTCTTGGCCGTAGAGATCAATCGCCCGCGTCGCCGGCAGGGTGATCGCGTCTGCAGAGAATCGCAGCCCGCCATTGGCGTTGCCGACGTTGACGGTGACGCGATTGCCGGCATTGCCGAGGGCTGCGTCGCTCGTGAAGCCCAGGTAGCCCCGGTAGGCCGTGACCGTTCCCTGAAACGAGTTCGAGCCGTTGGCGAGCACCAGCGCGTCGTTGTGATTGCCGCTCACGTTGGTATCGGCCATCTGGAAACTCGATGTCGGCGACCCGCCGCTGATCTGGCCGGCCAGCACGACGGTCGTGGAACTCGTCGGACTGCCCAGCAGCGTGAAGATCCGCGTGGTGGACGTCACGGCCGGGAGCACGAATGCGTTTGCCACCGTGGTGACCGAACCGGATGGCCTGTTGAAGGCCACACAGTCGTGATTCGTGGAGGTAACCGTCACGACACCGGTGCCGAACGCATTCGCCGCCGCGGCGGTGACGCCGCCCGTCGCGACCAGCGTGCCCCCCGAGTAGTCGTTGTTGTCGTTGGAGAGCGTCACCTGGCCGGTGCCGACGCCGCCGAACTCTGCCCGATATCCGCCCGACAGTTTTCCGGAGATCGTTCCCGTGCTACCCCAGGCCGTGATCCGGGCATCCGACCCCAGGGTGACGTCGCCGGCCCAGACGGCCCTGCCGTCGAGCCGCAAGGCACCGAGACTGTTGCCCGTGCCCTGGGCCCAGCCGGTACCAGACAGCGTAAGCGGGTTGGTGAAGGTGGGCGCGACGGTCGCACTGCTGCCGGTCCAGACCTGGCCGCCAGCGGCGACCACAATCGTGCCGCTGCCCAGCACTGCTGCGTTCGATGACAGACCGATCCTCGCCCGGTCCACCGTCACGGAGCCCGTGAACCCGCTGCTCGTACCGCTGAGCACGTAGCCCGACTGGCCGACCGTGCCGGTGCCGAGAAACTCCAGGCGTCCGGCACCGGAATACGAGTTCCGCACCGTGATGGCGCTGGTGTTGCCGCCGCGGGAGTACCGCACCGTGGCCCCGGCACTCACGGCCACGTCCCCCGCGATCGCTCCGGCGGTGCCGCTCTGGCCGATCTGGAGCGTGCCCCCCGACACGGTCGTTCCGCCGGTGTAGTCGTTGGTCGTGGTGAGCGTGGCCAGCCCCGCCCCTCGCTTCAACAACCCACCGACACCTGAGAGTTTTCCGGTCCCCGACAGAGCGTAGCCCTGCGTCGCATTGTCAATGGTCACCAGCCCCGGCGCGAGGGTCTGCGCCAGGGAAACCGTGAACTGGCTGGCGGTGTCGTTGAACGTCACCCGATCGCCATCGACGAAGTTGGTTTGCGAACCGGATGACGACGTAACCCAGTTGAGGGTTCCACCCACGTTCACGTCGGTGCCGGCGTTCCAGACGTTCGAGTAGGTGCCCTTCCAGACGAGCGAGTCAGCAGAGGTGACGGCAAGGTTGATCCGCGTGTCGGTCGTGTCATACACAAGCCCCGCCGCCACGCGCTTGGGCAACGAGCCAAGCGTGAAGCCGCTGGTGATCGCCGTCCCCGCGTAGTCGATCAGCGTGAACGTGCCGGTGGTGAACCCCTGGCCGCTGGTGATCGCGATCGTGGTCGTGCCACTCCGACTGAGTCCATTGACTGCGGACACGGCCACGAGCGGAGTTTGCGGCATCCCGGCGCCGGTGAGTGCAAAGCCGACAGTGCTGGCGTTGCCGAGCGACAGTGTCGGCACCGCGAGCGTCGCCGGTGTGGCGGCGTAGCCGACGGTCAACCCTGCCGATCCGCCGACGGTGATGCCGCCGACGCCGCTGAACGTGCCGGCCGTGACGAGCGTTCCGCCACTGATCACGGTGGCGCCCGAATAGGTGTTGGTGCCGGCGAGCGTGAGCCGTCCGGCCCCGGACTTCGCCAGGTTGCCGGCGCCCGACACGCTCAACGTTGTTGAGACGTCGTCGGACCGGTCGAACGCGAGCGTTGCACCCGACGCGAGCAAAACGTCACCGGCAAGCGAGCCCGCCGTGCCGCCGTTCCCCACCCGCACCGTGCCGGAGGAGAAGGTCGCCCCGCCTTGCACGCGCACGGGGACGGCGAGGGTCAGTTGACCGGCACCCGATTTCGTCATGCCGGACAGCGCCTCGACGGACCCGGACCCCTGCAGCGTGTAGGCCTTGGCCGCGTTGGCAAAGGCGAGCTGGCTCGTGGTCACCGCAGCGGGGAGGTCCACCGTCGTGGCCGAGGCCGAGTCGTCGAACGTCGGGCTGTCTCCCGTGGCAAAGGTCGCGGCCGAGCCGCTGGCCGTCCAGTTGAGCGACGAGGTGTTCCACGCAGCATCACCCGCCGTGCCCGCCCAAGTCAGGGGCCGGAGGGTCGGATACGCCGATCCCGCAGTGCCCAACAGCGCTGCCTGGCCCGCCGTCAGGGCACCCGCATAGACCGCCATGGACCCGAGCGTGAGCTGATGGTTCTCGCTGGTGCCGTCCGGGAAGACCGTCTGGTCGGCGAAGAAGAGTACCTGCGACGGATTGAGGGAGTAGTCGGGATTGTCGATGGCCGGCACCACGTAGGTGGAAAACGGAGTTCCATCGCGATAGGCGGTGAACGAACTTCCCAGATCGGCCGAGACGACGAGCCGATACCAGACGTTCGCCGTCAGAGCGGTCGGCGAAAAACCGATGTCGCTCCGCCCCACGGTGTTGAGGGTCGCCCCGTCACCCGAGCCACGCACGAAAAACTCGGCATCGGTCGTGTTGGTGAGATCGGTCTGGTAGAAGCTCCGCCAGAGCGTCGCCGTCGGCTTCCGCACGTCGTAGACGAACGTGTATTCGTTCGTCCGGGTGCCGCCGCCGTTGGCACCGATGCCGTGCGTGACAAGGATCGAGTTGGACGAGCCGACAACGGTGCTGATCACGCCGTCGAGCGTGGTTGACCCGTAGGTCTGTGACGCGACCCACGTCGGGGACGTGCCGTTGATGGTCAGCGGCGCTCCGATCGTGGCGGCGGTCAGGTTGCCGCCGTCGGAAAACTCCCAGAGCCCGGTGAGCGTCTGGGCCCGCACGACGGCCTCGAAGCAGATACCGGCGCAGAGGGTCATGGCCAGGCAGCGAAGCGCGGCCGAGATTCGAATAGAACGTCGCATCATAGCCTCACTGGTTCAGCGGAAGCGGGGCGGGCGACACATCCCCCTGCGGCCGCGGACGGTCGCCCACGGCGAGCACCTGCCCATCGGCCCGAAGCCGCTCCGCCAGGAGTTTGTACGGAACGTCCTGCACGGGCAGAGCATGGTCGATCGCCAACGCCGCGGCCGTGGCCGCCGACTGGCCGAGGATCATGAACACCGGCTCCATGCGGATGCTGCCGTACGCGATGTGGCTGGCCGAGACGGCTACGGGAACGAGTAGGTTGTCGACCTGACCACGTTTCGGCACGAGCGCCCCGTAGGAGATCTCGTACGGCCCGCCGGTGCTGACACCGATGTCGCCCTCGTTCTGCACCGAGCCTTCCGGTGTGATGTACCGCTGCACGTTGTGGCTATCGATCGTGTAGCTACCCATCCCAACCGAGTCGGGCGTCGGCTTCTTCTTGCGGAGTTCGTTCTCGGTCATCACATGCAGCCCGACCATCCGTCGCGCCTCGCGGACGTAGATCTGATGCGGCCAATGCCCGGTGTTTGCGAACTCGTCGCGGGCCAGGCCCCACTCCCGCATGCCCTCCTGCACCCTCCGCGGCACACGGGGATCGTTGGCGATGAACCAGAGCAGGCCCTGCTGGTAGGTGCGATGCTCCTCGACGATCTCCCGCCTGCGTTCATAGCTGGCTTCCGGGTAGTCGTAGTTGAAGCCGATGTTATCGAAGCCGAAGGGGCCGTAGTTGTTGCAGTCGGCCTTGCCGTTGGGGATGTCGTCGAACTTGTTGTAGTAGCCCCACCACCCCGTCTGGAGCACCCGCAGCAGCAGTTCGTACTGCTCGGCGTCGTAGCCCTCGGGCTTCGGGAACGACACGCGGTTCCGCGAGGCGGTGGTGAGGCAGAGCCGGAAGCAGTAGGCCTGCACCTTCTCGTCGGCCTGACCGAACCCACCCGGAGGGTCGGGGCTGATCCGGGGCAGGATGCCACTCGCAGGCTCGCCGGGCACGCGATAGGGGCTGATCGGCACCTTCACGTCGCCGAAGTGGTGCTGGTGGTGGAGCACACCCACCTGCACGCCGTTGTGCTCCTCGCCGTACGTCTCATTCGCCTCGCGGCCCACATGGTAGTCAACCCCGGCCGCCGCCATCAGATCGCCTTCGTAGGTGGCGTCGATGAACATCGTCGCCTCGTAGAGAGTGCCGTCGAGCGTCGCCAGCGAAACGATCCGGCCGCTCTCTTTTCGTACTCCGCGCTCCCGATCGAGCCAGGCATCGCGGACGACCTCGATGCCGTGCTGCCGCACCACATCCTCGAAGACCTGCTCGGCCACGTGCGGTTCGAACACCCACATCGTGCGGGCGTCGCCATCGATCGCGGGCGTGCCCTGCCCGCGATTGCCGTAGGCGTCGCGGGCCTGCCAGACCCACGCGTCCGGCCGCTGGTAATGCCGCCAGACGCGATGATAGAACTCTCGCGCCAGGCCGCCGATGACGCTCTTGTCGCCGGTGTCGGTCATCCCGAGGCCACTGCTCGACATGCCGCCCAGGTGGACGTCGGGCGAAATCACGACAACGCTTTTTCCCATCCGACGGGCCTGAACGGCGGCCATCACGGCAGCGCTCGTGCCGCCGTAAATCGCAAGGTCGTAGCAGGCCGCAAGCGTCGGCCACGGCAGAAGGCCGACCAGCGCGGTCGCCACGCAGCGGGCGAGACGCGATCGACAGGCTCTGCCCTGGGTATTTCGGTCCACCATTCGGCGATCCATGCCCGCACACCGATCTGTCGAAAAAGCATGAGCCTTCCCCATGCCCCGAAGTGACCACCGGAGCCACCCCTATGGTTTCTCCCCGACCCCGCCAAATCTAACGGTTGTAGCGGACGATATTCCTCCAGCCTGCCTCCCACCGGACACTCGCAGTAAAAAAGCCGGTTCCGAACCCTGGTTTTCTTTTTTTCG
>Ga0194055_10004304_pt1 | contig 10699 bp, 4 predicted proteins | sample SepL449m_MetaG_FD_155482 | JGI IMG/M metagenome (GOLD analysis project Ga0194055, IMG submission 155482) | Anoxic zone freshwater microbial communities from boreal shield lake in IISD Experimental Lakes Area, Ontario, Canada - Sep2016-L442-9m | ecosystem: Environmental > Aquatic > Freshwater >... | reverse complement strand
ACCCGGACCTAACCTACTTGACCCCATGCTTGATGCTTAAACTGGCCTGACCCATTCTATTCGTGTTGAATAAATACACAAATTTCACTTTTCTGATTGTCCAAAAATCAAATCACTGGATATATTTTTCTCAACGTGGCACTATTTTGACTTATGGCAACGGAGGCAAATCTTCTGACAAATATTCCTTTAAATAACCGGCATTACTTATATAGCCGGGACAAACAATAATAAAATGCTTTCATAAAATATCAATTTGCTAGTCTCTCTGTCACGAATTCACAATTGTTCAGGTACATATCGAAGCTCGGATTTTTTGTCGGAAGGTAAGGGTTTGTAACGACGGAATATCACATTTTCTTTTAGATTTTCTAACTTTTGTACTTAATTCGTTCCTGTTTGCTGGCCTATTTTCTCATTAATCGGCGTCGGAGATGTCGGAGTATTCAACGAGGAGGCAGTCATCGTCTTCTGCCACGGCTGGCGGGGTAGGCATTCTCTCTTCTACTCTGCGCACAGTCCGCTCCTCGACCACGTCCTCCTCCATCACCTCGACCTCCTCCACAGCCTCAGCAACCCCGGATACGTCCCCCCCGAGAGGGTGCGCTACCGGAACGTTGCTTCTCTCCCACCTTGCCTTGGCTCGCCTCCTCTGTCTCTGGCTGACCTTCCTGGACGGCCGCTGGATGACAGTCCGCGTGGAGTTGAATTCTAACGCTCGCACTAGCGGATGGGCGCTGGTCAGCCGGACCGGGACAGGACCTGCCGCCGCTTCTCTGGCTCTTTCCAGCTCTTGCTCGTCCTTGGCGATCTCCTGCAGCATCAGCTCTGCGTCTCTGGCCATGGTGACGGCTTTCGCCTTCCTGGCGGCTATCTTCACCGCCCTGATCTCCAGCAGGTTCACCTGTCTCGCCACCGCCCTAGTTGCTGTGCTAATCCCGTACGGATCGACCCAGGACTCCGGCCGGTCTAGCTTGCCGATGTCCTGCAGGAACGCCCTCAAGTCCTCCAGCACCTTGAAGCCTTGCGTCATGCAGAACAGCTGCTTCACCACCTCGTTGTTCTGCTCGAAGTGCTCCAGCAATCTCACCGCCCTGCCCACGTCCATGCGCACGTACTCGCTCATCACGCCCCTGACTGTTGCTCCGGGAATCTCCCTGATGACCTGGTTGACCCTCTCGCGGTTAATCTCGGCCGGCTTCAGCTTGAAGAATGGGTGCTGCGTCACAGGTAACAGGTCTTCCGCACGCGCAGCGGCAGGTCTTTCCCCTAGGAATTTACGCCGCATGCTGGACTCGGAGAGGGCGACGAATGTCTGCGGGTCAAACTCTCGCAATACCGGGTAGATCTCGAACAGGTACTGCCCCGCCTGCCCGTTGTCCCGGATGAATCCACCGGTGATCGACGGCCACCCCGGACTCAGTCTCAAAATGTCGTATTCTTTCGATGTTGGAATCCCGGACTGGCGGATGAGCTCTTCCCTGCTGTTGTACTCTCCCGGCACTGGCTTCCGGCAGTTCTCAGAGCGGTCGACCAGCAGCGGCTTGACTACCTTCTCTGTCCAGTAGTCGAGGAATTGCGGTAGGGAGAACGAGGTAGCGGCGGCGATCAGCGAGAAATCCGGAAAAAGGTGCATGGCCCAGCAGACAACCATCAACCATCCCATCTGCGCGACCTGCTGGATATCTCCATGCAGGTAGACCCTCAGTGCCGAATTGGTCTGCTCGTAGGTCTTCCACCAGTTGTTGTCTCCAATTGACGCCTGCCAGCTCTTGGGCATGACGGTACCCAGCCAGGTCAGGCAGAAGGTAGCGAGGCTGCAGGGCTGTGTGGATCCGCTGAGCATACTCAGTTTCTGCAATTCCACTGAGTGCCTCAGCTTGCAATCTCCTTTCCACCCATACAGCGCCTCCATCATTTGCAGGAACTCGTCAACATCAGCCCTCACACCCTGACCTATCCCCGGCTCCAGCATCCCCATCAGCTTGGTGACAACTTCCGGCAGGGCACCTTTCCCGAATGCATACTTAGATGTCTGGTTCCTAGCATCCTCCCGCAGCACGTGGATTCTGAGATGCAGCTGCCACCCCATGGACCCGTACATCAGCAGTACCGGGACAGGTATTCCGGAACTGTTACTCTCCGCCACGCAGAACCTCACCCCTCTCGCATACTGCCGGTTGCTGGCCTCCTCCAAGACGTCTCTGAAGCTGAACACAGGCGACGACTTTACCAGGCTGATGCTCTCGGTGTCGACGGCAGGTAGGAGCAGGTGGTATTCCTGCTTTGTCTGGCGGTGCTTCTGGTTCAGCCACTCAATCGCCTCCCTGAACTGCAGGTCTGTACTCTTTCCCAGCGTCAACTCCCTAACATCCGGCCACTCGTCTTCCCTCAATCCCGACAACCGCTGCTCCTGAATCCCAGTCACGCAATACTTCAGCTGATCCCACCCGTGAGAGTGCAGAGCCGCTGCCAAGTGGTCCACTACCGGCTGTCCGCTTGGCATCCCATCCAGCGTGCTCGTATCCTTCTTCAGCCCAAACTTGCATGACGTGGGTTTCTTCGCGCTTTGGTTCGAGATGACGGAGAAAACAGACCGTCCCCCCAGTGAAGAGCCGCCGCCGAAAACACTCCGGATCTGCGCCACCGCCGGAACGACGAACTCCTTCAGCTTGTTGCCGGAAATGTACAGAACATCACAAGCGTGGCCGGAAGGAGTGTTGCTATGCCGGACCAGTAGGGACTCTTCTTTGGCGGCAGGGCGGCTGCGGGCCCGGATGTGGACGTCCCTAGCCGCGTCGGTCGGCGTTGCGCTGCTTGTCCCCGGCGCCGCTGCAGCTCCCACCTCTCCAACAGCTGACGAGCCCCGTACCCCTTCACCCCGAAAGTAATGAGGCACTAAAGACCCGCCAACCGCCTTTGAAGTGTCGGCTACAGCGGTCCTCTTGTTGTCAGCTATCTGGTCTAGTATCACTCTGCAATCCGGATCAGCCTGCCGTTTCTGTCCTCTCGCTGACTGACTGGCGGACGAGCTCTGCGGATCGGCCGAAGCAAGCTTCCCTGTTGCGATACTCTCTCTGGCGCACCGCGCTAACTCCTCAATCTTGGCCTTTCTTTCTTGCTGCTCCCGCGAAAGACCCGACGTATCTTGATCAGAACGGTCAGCCATCTGCATTAGCAAATACCCAGTAAATATTAAGTCGGCCAATCTCTAATAACTTCAATCAGAGAACCTACTAAAGTTCCACAAATTTTAGATCATCATTAAAGATTGGTACCGGCCCGCCTAACTATCCCCAAAAAATTAACAATCCAACTATGCCGCATCATCTCAAAGAGTTACAACACTTGGTACCTCTCAGTCCAAACAAATTTTTTAAGGATGAAGTCAGTCTCTTATTTTTTTCAAAAGAATCTCTCTCTTTTTTCCCACATCATTTTTTAGAGCATTTTTCTAGGTCTCCTTTTTTCAACAATCTTTTTCTGACCTCTTTTCATTTTTTTTTCCCGATTCTTTACTTTTTTCAAACCAAGATCTTTGCCGTCGTGACCCAACTAACAGTAAAGAGGGCACACTTACTTAGACACTTCCCTCACTTCAAGACCTGTGACAAAATAAATAAACTGCCGCCTTCTTAACAACTCCAGACTGAATAACTTTTTCCTTTTAGATAAATCCCGACACATCCGACGAAACTCCAAACTTTCGATTGTATCTCACTTCAATAACTGCATGCATAATAAATGCGATGCAATCCACAATTCTGATCAAAGACGACTTTCATTTACCTCGTCTAGCCCCCCGAAAAGGCTAAACCGGTTTTTTCACACTCCTCAACCTAATACGGAACCTCGCTGCACAATTTCTAAGGTTCCGCAACTTTTCTTGAATTCTCCTTTTCCGCAACTTTTTCAACCTTTTTTCAGACAGCCATACTCTAAAGTTTTAGTCTAGTAGTCAAGATCCATCGAAGTTAACGGCTTGTACGGAACCCCTGACCGAGGACCAGACTTACTAAACCCCTAACAAATGTTCGATTGTTCTCTCCTCCACCCACCACAAAACTTTGCGATATATATTTCTGCAAAATTTCGCGGTTTTTTCTGAACTTTTCTTTGCACAATTTTTCTAACTTTTTCAGCAGTCAATTACCAGTTAGCTTAGTAGGCCAGATCCATCGAAGTTAACGGCTTGTACGAAACCCCTGACCGAGGACCGGAACCTACTAAACCCATGGTTTTTCTTGATCAATTTTGCATAATTTTTTTCTAATCTTTCTGTCAGCCAGCACCGGTTAGTTTAATAGCTCAAATTCATCGAAGTTAACGGCTTGTACGAAACCCCTGACCGATGAATGTTCTATTAAACCCACGGTGGTAACTTTCTTAGTCGTTACTTTTTAGAGAACCTCTGGCTGAAGGGCCAAAAGTTCCCGTCTGGATGCAGACTGAAGGCAGCACAGCTGGCCGATTGAGCTCCTGGATTCAGCAAGGGAGTGTCTCACGAGAACACTCCAGTCCGCAATAGGTTCTGCTGCCATCTCCTCGTCCAACAGATTCGCTCGTACAGCTCCCCCTGTGTCAGCCGCCGATACGGTAGCTTCCGGCGGGTTTGTCGTCGTTTCTCGCTGCTGCGTAAAAATCATCTGTTCCTCTGGCTGACTCGCTGACTGGTGTGTAGAAAATCTCTGTCCTTCTGGCTGACTCGCTGACTGCTGTGTAGAAAATCTCTGTCCTTCTGGCTGACTCGCTGACTGCTGTGTAGAAAATCTCTGTCCTTCCGGCTGACTCGCTGACTGCTGTGTAGAAAATCTTTGTTCCTCTGGCTGACTCGCTGACTGCTGCGTAGAAAATCTCCGTTTCTCTGGCTGACTCACTGACTGCTGAAATTCTGGATTACTACTTGTTTCAAGATAGTGACAGGAGGGAAGGTCAATCTCGACAGCTGGGACACTAGCCCCAACTGTGGGACATCTCTTCCCGCCCGTCTGAATCACTAAGGGAAAAAAGGGGTCAATCTCGACAGCTGGGACACTAGCCCCCGCTGTGGGACATCTCTCCTTCAACTGCTGCACAACTGCCTCCAAACCTCGAATCCGCTCCAACAACACAACTTTCCCGTTCCCGCCAGTCTCCTGTCTCTGGGGCCTGTCCTCCGTTGACCTCCGTTTGGCCTCCAGCACTCGCTTGTCCGGCAGTGACCTCGAGTTCACTAGCGTGCGGACTCCTAGACCAGCCACAGAGAGGCCAGGAATCCACTGCTCCACAGTGCTGATGATGAACTGGTTGTCTGGTTTTTGGTGTGAAGAAAATGCGCACGTTAAGACATTATTCGGCCTCTCCCTCCAGTGCAGGGCACACTCCTTGCAGACGAGGTCCCTAGGGACCTCCGTCAACCTCGCACAGCCTCTCTTGGTACACCCTTGGCTCCTCCCCAAACAGCAGAAACACGCAGCCCCCATCATTTTTCCTCGTCGTTCCTTGCACGTTCTGGCTCCCCAGAATTCGCGGCATTCATTCAGGTCATGACCTTCGTGTCCGGTCAAAGGGCACGTCCACCTCGTGGTCCTGGCTGAGTTCCTCGGCGAATAATCTGTCCGCTGTGGGCCTGCTGCCGGAGCAAACTGGCTCAAGACCGCTTCTAATCTGGCTGACTTCTTCCGAGACGTAGTCACGGGCGGCTTCGTCGCCGCCGGCGGCGGTTTGGCGAACTGCCCTACCGCCTTCCGAGCCCCACTCTCCACAGCGGTCGTATTCGGCCCGGATGACCTCGCTGGCCTCGTCTCAACCTTTCCTGTCCTGCTCTGTGCTGCTGTGTCAACTCTGTCGGTGTTTGGCGGCGAAGGAAAGTAGGCCGCCGAAGGTAGGCCGCCGGCGGCGCTGGCAGTAGCTTCCGCCTTGGTGTAAGCTTTCTTCAGCAAGTGGATAATCGTCTGTAGGTGCTGTCTCCCCTGGATCCTCGAATAGTCGGTGTCCTCAAGGCTGTCGATAAACTGGTCCCTTACTCCGGCTGGCAATGCATCGCCCAACCGCGATAAAAAATCGTTAGAGTGGATGTGGTCTTCCAACTTCCGGATTCTGACCCCTCGCTCATTCTCCAGCCCAGCCAATGTGACCAGGTTGCTGTGCACCGCCTTAAGGTAGCTCGCTTCCGCTAGCGGATCCGCTGCGTCAGCTGGCCTCGCCAGCCTCCGGATATTCTCCAGGTAGAGGTCGGCCACACAGGCGGGACGGCCGTACTTGTCGCACAACCAGCTTTTCATCTGGGCGTAGGACTCCTTCCGCATCTCCAGCTCCTTGTTCCCGGCGACGACAGAGGCGTCCAAGAACAGCGTGTACAAAACATACGCTTTGCTGCTCAGTGTCAGTTTCCCACGGGACCAAGCCTCCAGCTTGCTAAAAAATTCGTAAATAGACACTGGCGACCCGCTGCTGAATGGCTGGAAATCCACCTGCTTCTCCGGCTGTTTAGCATCCAGGTGAAGCTGCTCCTTTAAACCTCTTTCCTCCACTTGTAGCATCCAGCGGGTAGCCTCCTCATACCGGTCCTGGGCCGCCGACATCAGCTCGCTGCGCGCCCCCTCTATGCGGCTATAGCTGTTGATCGTCTCCCAAAGTCTGTCTGTCGTTCTCCTAATGTCGGGTACTGTCACTTTTAGCAAGTCATTCAGCTCGTCCGATTTAATATTCGAATCCGCGCTGACATCTACCATCCTCTCCTCTGTCAGCCTTCCCTGCTCAAACAGCATCTGTCTCTCAGCGAAAATCCGGGGCAGGTCAGCTGCGCCATTCTCGCAGCTCCTCTGCGGCAGCTCCACCGCCATCTGCTGCTCTCTGCTCATCAGTCGTTCATCAGCTGCTTCATCAGCCAACTGCTGCTCCTCGGCTGCTGCTTCATCAGCCAGCCGTTGCTGCTCTCTAACAATCTGCTGCTCCTTGGCTGCTGCTTCATCAGCCAGCCGTTGCTGCTCTCTAACAATCTGCTGCTCCTTGGCTGCTGCTTCATCAGCCAGCCTTTGCTGCTCGGCTGCTGCTCCATCAGCCAGCCGTTGCTGCTTTCTAACAATCTGCTGCTCCTTGGCTGCTGCTTCATCAGCCAGCCTTTGCTGCTCGGCTGCTGCTCCATCAGCCAGCCGTTGCTGCTCTCTAACAGTCTGCTGCTCCTTGGCTGCTGCTTCATCAGCCAGCCTTTGCTGCTCGGCTGCTGCTTCATCAGCCAGCCGTTGCTGCTCTCTAACAATCAGCTGCTCCTCAGCTGCTGTCAAATCTATAGATTCCTCTTGTTCCTGAATCACGTCCATGCTGTCATCTGTCTCTCCTGCCTCACTCCCTGTCTCATAACCGCTGCTGGGCTCTGAGCCCCATCCAGCTTCTCTCTCCCTAGAACGTAGCAGCAGATCCATCAGCTCACCCTTTGAGGCACGCAGCAGCTGCACACACTGGTCCGCCGGGGGCCCCACGATGTAGTCCATTATCTCCTCCATGCAGTAGTCCACTCTCTCGATGACTCTGAAGACTACTTCCTCGCCCCGCTTCCCCAGAGCTAGGCTCCCCAACTGCAAGACGACATCGCCAGCTTCCTCTGACAACAGGTCCACCAGCTTGCGTAGGCTCTTCCCCGTTGAGTCGCTGGTGGCAGCCTTCCAGATGGGAGACAAGCTGCTGATTGAGGATGGTCCCGCGGTGACTTGGAGAAGCTCACTGACGGACTCAATATTGGTGACCCCGTCGATGCACAGATCCGTTCGTAAGTTGGCGTTTTCCGTTCGACTGCCATTCCTGTCTGGATCCAACGACATAAGATCCCTAGCTTTAGAATCGTTGATGCTCGTGGGATTCGACTGATCGATCATCACTACGTTACTTTGCTTGGGACGAGAGGCAACGAGAGGTACCTCAGACCGAATCACTCGACTGCAACCATCAATGACAACACCCCCCCCGCGCTCAGGCATGCATGTAGCCTTGAGCCGGTTTTTCATCACGCTTATCATGACGAAAATTCGATGTGTCTCTTTTATTCGATCTTTTATCTCAAATTACCACCTTCAACGGACGATAACTCAATGCCCCAAAAGCTGGGCCCTCGCCGTCAAAGGTTGTACCTGACTTTTTACTCTTTCTTCTCAATCAAACTCAAACACTTTAATACCTGTTCCTCGGCAGCCCCAAGGATTTACAGTCCCGCTGACCTACTATCGTCCGTCAGCCCTAAAGCCGAGGTCGACAGTGATCGAGTACTGCTCCTCCTAGTCCTACTTACTTTAGCCCCATTGGCGGCGGTACTAGCAACGGCAGAATACCTTTATCGAAAGCTTTCGCCCACACTGCACCGCTACCAATAAAGACGACTACCCCAAAAAGGATACCCGAAAAGTAGGACTGTTCTGCTTCTAAATCTGACTGTTCTCAATAAATCAGCGACAATAAGGGTCACTGATTTTTCTTTAATGGCTGCTCAAACAAATCTTTCTTTAGTCCTACTATAGAACAATGCTTTATCTTTTTCAATACGAGAGACTGTCTTTTCCTGAATCTTTTCTTAAGTTGATCTTTCCTGAAATCTTTTTCAAACAACAACCATCCTTCAACAATCTTTCAATTCATCTTCTTCTCTTGAACGGTATCTAAAGTCATTAACTAAAACCGGTATGCGGGCCAATCGATCCATTCACCAGAGAATGCAGGCAAGGGCAACACAGTTTTGTTAAATGACCGTCTGGCAAAAACCGCCCAATTCAAACTTTAACTTTAAAACTGACCTTTCTGCCAAAATGCACGGTAGGCGAAAACCGCTCAGGTAGACGAGTACTTGCGACTGTCCCACGGACTGAAACAAGTACTGGCCAAAAGCACTCACTCAGGAGTGAACGTGTCGGAAATCAAAAGGCATTCGCTTACGAATGCAAAAGGCCGAAAGGCACTGCAGCACTGACTCTTGCAGTTGATGCTGCAGTTGGAAAAAAAACAGTGCCGGCTTCAATAGCCAAAAAGCTGATACTACCGACTCTAACACCACAATCGGGTTGTCAGGACCGGTAGCACTGTGTCGCTAAGTTAAGCGCGGGACCGAACAATCTGGGGAAAACACTAGCATGTGCGCTAAAGCCAGCCAAAAAATGTGGGCTGTCTTTAGCAAAAAAGCACTAGCGTCTCAACCAAACCATTCAGCACCGGGCCCGTCAAAGCTGCGAAAGCACTTGCTGACAAGTACTTCCTAACACAAAAGCACTCACTAACGAGTACTCCAGGGGGAAAAAGCACTGGTGCTTCTTTGCACTTGCTGATAAGTACAAAGTCTAAACACTCACTACCGAGTGTCTAGTTTTAGAGCACTGTAAGAACCGGGGGGAGGGGACAGACACGGGGTGCCGAGGGAGAGAAACACAGGCCTATCCCAACCTCCCAGTTTACTTATTTTAAAGTCTTATCAGAATGAAATGGGTACCCTTCGCCAGACGTACATTGACACCTTTAAATTACGATTCGCCTATGCTGCAGACATTACTGGCAAATGAATAAAAAAGCCGACAATCCGGAAAACAGTTAACCACTTTATTCAATCGTTCTTTTCAACAACAAAAAAAGTGCACACCTGCTAACAAAAACTAAACCTAAACGAACCTAATCATTCAGTAATGATGCGACAAAGGTAGGACAAGGCGGGTGAGAACCACAAAACACCAGTCCGTTCCAAGCGAGATAAACCCAGGAGAGTGCTAAAAAAAATAGCACGAGATGAAATTCAACATTCTCTTCCGTCAAACAATAAATGCGGTTTCTTTCTGATCAGTTTTTTCGAAGTTTTCCATGCCTTTTAAATTAATTCAATCAACTGCCTTAAGGGACTTCTGCTTTTCTGTTTCATTCTCAAATTCAAAGCTAAATTACTACGGTACCGGATCTAACAAGTTAACATCCGCTTTCATGGTTCCTGGCTCAGACAAAATAAAATAAAATTATGAGAACCTAAAAATGCACATAGGTTTAACGAGATTACTAGGTTACAGTATTTACATGGTTAAATAATCATTTATTTCAAATTACTAATAACCAGCAGCCTCTTCTGTCTCGTGGTCCAAATAGGTAGGTACGTACCGTACCCAAAAGCGCGGATCCGTACTTTTAATACGGATCCGGATATTCTACCCAAAGGTAAAAAATTCAGATCCGCAAACAGCTTTCTGGTGAACCGACAAATCTTTTTCTTCAGCAACAGGCAAACCTCTTTCTGTACGGATCCGCATTCAACCTTTTTCCATCCGAATCCAGCACATTCGCTGCGGATCCGACACTTTCGGATCCAACAATCTTTTTGGCGAATCCGAAAATCCTTCTACAATTTAGATTTTCAGATCCGCCAGACAATTCTGGCCAGGGTTCAACAATGCCTGGCTCCGGGTCTTTTCCCGTTGGGATCTGCCACTTCTTTCTGCGGATCCGACACTTTCGGATCCAACAATCTTTCTTGCGGATCCAGATACCAATTCAAAGTTAGGTATTTAGATCCGCGCATCAGTTCTCATCAAGGGTCCGACATTTCCGGATCCAGCACTTTTCTCTTTTGAACCAGCAATTTTTCTGGGCCCGACAATTCATTCCTTGTGGGTCCGGCATCCTTTTCTTACGGATCCGAATATTCGATAAATAATTCGAACATTCAGATCCGCAGGCGAACTTCTTTCCGAGCAAATCAACA